>Ga0247727_10003477_pt1 | contig 34808 bp, 23 predicted proteins | sample WisWelCaveWW1625_FD_202498 | JGI IMG/M metagenome (GOLD analysis project Ga0247727, IMG submission 202498) | Biofilm microbial communities from Wishing Well Cave, Virginia, United States - WW16-25 | ecosystem: Environmental > Aquatic > Deep subsurface > Groundwater > Cave microbial mat | place...
TTCCTCTGCTCCTTCGGCTACGGCGGGATCGCCAGCTTCGTGGCCGTGCGGTCCGATGAGCTCGGCATCACCCCGCGCAGCATCTTCTTCACCGCGTTCGCGCTGACGGTACTCGTCACGCGCCTCTTCTCCGGCCGCCTGGCGGACCGCGTCGGCCACCGCCGCTTCCTGCTGCCGTGCCTCGCGCTCGCGACCGTCGGCCTCGCACTGACGGCCCTCGCCCGCACGCGCACCGAAATCGTGATCGCCGCCGCGGTCTTCGGCCTCGGCTTCGGCAACCAATACCCGGCGTTCGTCAGCCACGTGATGAAATTCGTGGACCCCGCGCGCCGCGGCGCGGCCTTCGGCGGCATCCTGGCGGCCTTCGACACCGGCGTGGGCACGGGCTCGATCGCGGTCGGCGCGATGGCGGCGCGGCTCGGCTTCGGCCCGGCTTTCGGCGTGGCCGCGGGCCTCTCCGCCTTCTCGATCCCGTACTTCGTGTGGGCGGAGAAGCGCTTCCTGCTGCGCCCGGGTCAGGCCCGCGATGGCGCGGGCGTTCCGGGCGCTCCACCCGCGGGCGGAGCCGCCGGCGCTCCCAGCGAAGGCTCCGGCGCTGGCTCCCGCGACGGCATCGAGTAGAGGATCATCAGCTTTTGCCAGAGCTTGCGTTCGATGCCGGACGTCAGGCTCTCGACTTCGTTGACCGCCTGCAGCGCGACCGAGTCGTCGAAGCGCTGGATGTAGAGCGCGGCCAGCTTCCCCGTGAGCGAGAGCGCCTCGCTGCTGTAGTCGAGATACCGCGAGAGCTGGAAGGGCGTCATGCTGCGGGGCGGGATGATCCCGGTCTCGCGCCCGCGCGCGAGCACCCATTCCGGGTCCTTGGTGAGCTGGTGCATGTCGATCACGTGGGCGATCGCGCGCAGCTCGTGAATCGCGCGAAGCGCGCGGTTGCGCTTGACGCGGGTCTCGATCGTGACCAGGAAGAACGCCGCGACGGCCACGTAGACCACATCGTTAATCGCAGCTTCGATGCCCTGGGCCAGCTCGGGCAGCGTGGGTGTGCCGACGCGCACCTGGAGCGCCCCGAGGCTCGCGCCCAGGCCGACCACGATCAGCAGCACGAGCAACCCGATCGCCACGCGCAGCCAGACGAGCGGGCGCCTGATCCAGGCCACCGTGGCGGCGGTGCGGTCGGCGATCGCATCCAGCTCGCGCACCACGCTCGCGAGCCCCGAGCCGGGGAAGCGCTGCTCCACCCGCCGCGCCAGGAGCTCGATCGTCCGCTCGATGTGGGTCGAGTCGAGGACGCTGTAGGGCATGCGGGATTGTAACGCCCGCGTCGTCACGCGCCGCCGCCGCGGTAAGATCGCGGTCAAACCATGCCCAGCCCCCCGCCGGGCGGCGACCCGCGGGCCCCGCTCTCCCACTGGACCAAGAGCCGGCCTGCCGGGGACGCTGCCGGGCCGCCGAGCCAGAACGGCTTCACGCCCGGCACGATGCTGGCCGGGCGCTACCGGGTCGTCGCCCTGCTGGGCCGCGGCGGCATGGGCGAGGTGTACCGCGCGGACGACACGAAGCTGGGGCACCCCGTGGCGCTCAAGTTCGTGCGCGGGGCGCTCTCGCCGCAGCTGCTCGAGCGGCTCTACGCCGAGGTGCGGATCGGGCGCCAGGTCGCGCACCCCAACGTCTGTAGCCTCTACGACGTGGTCGAGGTCGACGGCCACACCTTCCTCGCCATGGAGTACGTGGACGGCGAGGATCTCGCCTCGCTGCTCTCGCGCATCGGGCGGCTCCCGGCCGACAAGGCGCTCGACCTGGCGCGCGACCTCAGCGCCGGCCTCGCGGCTGTCCACGACAAGGGGGCCGTGCACCGGGACCTCAAGCCGGCCAACGTCATGGTCGACGGCCGCGGCCGCGCGCGGATCACGGACTTCGGTCTGGCGATCGGTGTCGAGAGCGCGGGCGCTTTCGCATTCGCCGGCACGCCGGCCTACATGTCTCCGGAGCAGCTCGCCGGGCGCGAGACCACCGCCCGCAGCGACGTCTACGCGCTCGGGCTCGTGCTCTACGAGATGTTCACGGGCCGCCGCTTCTTCGACGCCGCCACGCTCGACGACCTGCGCAGCCAGCACCGGCAGGCGAAGAAGCCGCGGCTCGCGAGCGCGCCGCAGCCTTTGCCGCCTGCGGTCGAGCGGCTGATCCTGCAGTGCCTCGAGGAGGAGCCGGAGGCGCGGCCCGCCTCGTCGCGCGCGGTGCTCGCCATGCTCCCGGGCGGCGATCCGCTCGCGGCGGCAGTGGCGGCCGGCGAGACACCCTCGCCCGAAATGGTGGCCGCAGCGGGCACCGTCGGCGACCTCGCGCCGGCCGCGGCCTGGGCGCTGTTGCTGGCGGCCGTCGGGGCGCTCGTGCTGTGCGCCCACCTGGCCGACTGCACCTCGATCCTCGCCAAGACCTCGCTCCCGAAGCCGCCCGGGCTGCTGGTGGAGCGCGCGAAGGAGATCGTGACGCGGCTCGGGCACACGGCGGAGCCCGCGGACCGGGCCTACTCCTTCGCGTGGGACATGGCGTACCTGGATCACGTCGCCCGCAGCGACGTTTCGATCGGCCGCTGGGACAGGATCCGCGAGGCTCGGCCTGGAGCCGCCTACTTCTTCTACCGGCAGAGCCCGCGCAAGCTCGTCGCGGCCAACCGCGACGCCGCGGTGACCCGGGCCGACCCGCCCGCCGACGTCCCCGGCATGGTCGAGGTGCGGCTCGACCCGGGCGGACGACTGCTCGGCTACCTGGCGGTTCCGCCACGTTTCGACGCGGCTTCCGGGCCGTGGCCCGAGCCCGACTGGTCGCGGCTGTTCCACGAGGCCGCGCTCGATCCGGCCTTGCTGCGAGAGGCGGCGTCGCAGTGGGCGGCGCCCGTCGACACCGACCGCAAGGCGGCGTGGGAGGGCCGCTACCCCGGCGAGGGCGGGGTCGCCGTCCGCGTGGAGACAGCCGCCTACCGCGGCCGGCCGGTGTGGTTCGAGGTCCTGCCGCCGTGGAGGGCCGAGAGCCGAAGGCGCGAGGCCCGCGAGCCCGTCTCGCGAGCGCCGGTGTCTTCCGTCGGCGTCGCGATCCTCGCGCTTGCGATGCCGGTGGGAGGCGTGCTCCTCGCGCGGCGCAACCTGCGCCTGGGCCGGGGCGACCGCACCGGCGCCTTCCGCGTGGCGCTCGTCGTCTTCCTCGCCTACGCCATCGCGCGGATGTTCCGCGCCGACCACGTCGCAGGCACCGAGGAGCTGTGGATCCTGATCAAGGTGCTGGCCTATCCCTCGTTCTGGGCGCTCGTCGTATGGGTCCTCTACATCGCGCTCGAGCCGTACGCGCGCCGGCGCTGGCCCCACGTGCTGATCTCGTGGAGGCGCCTGCTCGCAGGCGGCCTACGCGACCCGCTGGTCGGCCGCGACGTGCTGCTCGGGGCCGTGACGGGCCTGCTGCTGGCCGCGGGCTTCCGCCTGTTCTGGCTCGCGCCGGAGTGGCAGGGGCGGCCCTCCTGGATCCCGGACATCTTCGTCTACGGCGCGACGCTCACCGGCGTGCGCCACGCCGCCGGCTTTCGCCTGTTCGTCAACCTCTTCAGCAGCGTGCTCTACGCGCTCGTGCTCCTCTTCATTCTGGTGCTGCTGCGCGTGGTGTTGCGCAAGCAGTGGATCGCCGCCCTGCTGTGGTGCGCGCTGCTCGCCGCGCCGATCCGGCCCGGCGATCCCGCGCTCGAGTGGATCTACGGCGGCGGCCGCGCGATCGTCCTCTACATGCTGCTGACGCACTGCGGCCTGCTCGCGTTCGCGACGGCCTTCTTCTTCATGTTCAACACATTCGAAGCGCTCTTCACGTTCGAGCTTTCGGCCTGGTACGCGCCCTACGCGCTGCCGGCCCTGCTCGTCTTCGCCGCGCTGCTCGCGCACGCCTTCCGCGCCACGCTCGCGGGCAAGCCGCCCGCTGCTCGAGGACTGAGCGGGCGCGTCTACTCCTGCGCGCCGCCCCAGAGCCAGGCCGCGCCGCGGACGCCGCTCGCGTCGCCGTGCAGAGGCGGTCGCAGCGGCGTGCTGACACGGTCGGAGAAGGCCCAGGCCTGCCACAGACGCGGCACGCTCTCGTAGAGCCGCGCCACCCGTGACATGCCTCCGCCCAGCACGATCACGTCGGGGTCGAGCAGGTTCAGGACCACGGCCAGCGCGCGTGCCATGCGGTCTTCGTAGCGGGCCAGCGCGGCCCCTGCGGCGTCCTCGCCGCGGGCGGCGCGAGCGGCGATCTCAGCCGCCTCGAGCTCCAGGCCCGTGGCGTCGCGGTAGTCGCGCGCGAGCCCGGGCCCGGAGAGGAAGGTCTCGACGCAGCCGGCCTTGCCGCAGTAGCAGGGCGGGCCAGGCCGCTCGTCGCCCTTGGGCCAGGGGAGGGGGTTGTGTCCCCACTCGCCGGCGATCGCGTTCGGGCCCGTGAGCATGCGGCCGTCCACGACCACCCCGCCCCCAGTGCCCGTGCCGACGATCACGCCGAACACGACGCCAGCGCCGGCTGCCGCCCCGTCGGTGGCCTCCGAGAGCGCGAAGCAGTTCGCGTCGTTGGCGCAGCGCACCGGCCGGCCGAGCGCCCGCGCCAGGTCCTCGTCGAGCGCGCGCCCGATGAGCCAGGTCGAGTTGGCGTTCTTGACGAGGCCGCTCGCGGGAGACACGGCCCCGGGCATGCCCACTCCCACGCTACCCTCGCGACCGGTCTCCTGCTCGATCCCGTGCACCAGCGCCACGATGGCGGCGATCGTCGCGTCGTAGTCGTGGCGGGGCGTCGCCACGCGCCGCCGGGCGAGCTCGCGGCCATCGTCGGCGAGCGCGATCGCCTCGATCTTGGTGCCGCCGAGATCCACCCCGAGCCGCATCTGCGCGGATCTTCCCTCACGGGACGGGTCCTCGTCTCTGCCGTCTGGACCCGTCCCGTGAGCTCTGGTCCGTTTCTGCCTGGCTCTCCGGTCGTGGCCTGGCCGTGGGCCATCGTCCTCCTCCGCGCGAATCGCCCCGGGGCGAGTTGAGCCGTTTGTTCGAGACGAGCACGCGGGTCGGCTCGTGGTGCCGTCGGGCGGGTACAATCACGGCGGGCTCAGCGTCCTTGAAGCGCTTCTGGATCCTCGCCGGCGCACTCGCCGTGACGATCGGCACGCTGACGCTCGCCTTGGTGCTGGGCTCGACGGGCTTCGACGTGCGCCGCTACGGCCAGCACCAGCGCCGCCTGCAGAAGGTGATGCGCGAGCAGCCGAGCGCCGAGCGCCTCACGCGAGGGCTGGCGGCCGAGGGCTCGCCGCTGCTGGAGGCGGCGGCGACCCCAGACGAGAAGGAGCGCGCGGTGGCGGCGCGAGGCGGCGCTCGGGTCACCGAGCTGCGCGAGAAGGCCGCGCGCCACCCGCAACTTCGCGTGTATCAGGCGGGAGACATGATGTACTTCATCTACTTCGACGCCGAAGGCATCATGCGGGACTTCAGCTGCGTCAGCCGCTGAATGTGCGGCTCCGGGCGCGGCGCGGAGGTCTGGGTCGCCAGCGAGCTCGCTCCGGTTGGTCGGACGGGGGTGTGCGACGAGGACAGCCTTCCGGGGGGCGCTCTACCGCCGCGCCCCCCGGGCCCCCCGGGGCGGTGCGTCAGTGGATGGCCGCGATCGTCTCGAGCTTCTCGCGCTGGCCGAGCCGCCAGAAGCGGCGCGTCTCCCGCGCCAGGGCCTCGTGGTTCCGGCGCGCCAGGTAGCGCGACTCGAGCCAGCCGCAGTAGCGGTTCGCCAGACGCGAGGCCTCGTGGTAGCGCTCAGAGCTTTCTGCCGAGAGCCCGGCCAGAAGCTCGTAGCGCGCGAAAAGCAGCTGGCGCAGGCGCTCCGAGAGCGCGCCTTCCTCGTAAAGGCCTCGGAAGAAGAGCACGACCAAGTACTTGTCGACCTCGCCCTGCAGCTCGAGCTCGAGCTGCGTCACCGGCCGGTCGCTGCGGGCGCGGAACAGCAGGTACAGGAAGTGACTGACCTCCTCGGTCAGCGTCGAGAACGAGCCGAGGTTCGAGCTGTCGAGCCGCTCGCGGGGATCGGCACGCTCGAGCCCGGCGCCGACCGACTTGTCGAGCACCACGCCCACGCTCACCTCGCCTCCCTGCTGGGCGACTATGGTCCGGCTGCCGTCGCCGGGCAGGTGCGCCACGACGCCCGGCGGCACCAGGTAGTCCGTGACCGGCGCCTCCGGATCGAGGGCGTAGAGCGATTCCAGGTGCCGCTGCACGCAGACCGCGATCTCGCCGACGCGCCCGTGGACGCGCGTCCCGGGCTCGCTCAATGCCGCAGGCTCCCGGTGGGCTGCACGGGTGCGATGCCCTGTTCGGCGAGCAGCGCCGCGGCGCGTGCGCTCCCGGTCGCGAGCCAGCGCTCGTAGAGCCTCACTACGGAGAGCGAGGTCGTCATCCGGGTCTTCTCGGAGACCTCGCTCAGGACGTCGACGAACTGCAGGAAGCGGCCCGCGAGCTCATTGAAGACGGACGTGCCTGAAGGATCCTCGCGCTCGTGCTCGCGGCCGAGGTACGAGTAGGCGCGGCCACCGAGGCTCGCGTAGTAGCGGACGTCTCCCGAGCCTCCGGGCAGGCTCTCGGAAAAGAAGCCCGAGACGAAGAGCGCGGTGTCGGCCGTCGACCGCAGCAGCACGGCGCGCTCGAAGCGCGCCGCCTGCAGCGCACGCGCGTACATCAGCGCGAGCGGGGTCTCGTCGAAGCTCGGCTCGCGCCCGGGCAGCCGCTCGCCGCGGGCGAACGCGGCCAGCAGGTTCACCAGATAACACTCGGTGAACGCCGAGGTCGAAACCCGCTGGTGCTCCATCGCCGTGAGCAGATGGTCACGGAAAAACAGCGCCGGTGTGTCCTCGCGCACGCGATCCTCAGGCACGGGATCCCTCCCTCCCGAAGCGTCCTCGCCGTTTCAAATGCACGAACCGTGCACGACTGCCGCCCAGCAACGTCAAGAGCCTGCGTTCATTCGACTTGCAGCCGAGCGACCGCCCGGCGCCAGGAGCCCGCGACGCCCGTTTGTGTCACCCGAAGTGACACGGATTGTCGGCGTGACCAGCGCGACGACCTTGGCAGTCGAGAAGCAAGAGCGCTAGTCACGACGCCATTCGCGGCCCAAGAGCCGCGCGTGGTCGACCATCACGCAGCGGTCCATGACCACCGTGGCGCCGGCGTCCTGGGCTCGCAGCGCACCCGCTGGGTCAATGCAGCCGAGCTGAAGCCAGAGCGCCCCGGCGCGCGCGGCGAGCACGTCGTCGATCACCCCGGGCAGTTCCTCGCTACGGCGGAATACGTCCACCAGTTCGACCGGCCCGGGGACGTCCTGCACGCGGCGGAAGACGCGCTGCCCGAGAATCGCCTGCTCGCGCGGGTACACCGGCACGATCTCGTAGCCGCGCTCGAGGAGGTAATGCGCCACGCGGTGGCTGTCGCGGTGAGGCTTGGGAGAGAGGCCGACGACCACGATCCGGCGCACGCGCTCGAGCAGTCCGCGGATGGCTTCGTCGTCCGGGTTCGCGAAACCGGCCACGAGCGTGTGTAACACAACGGGCGCCGCCCGGCCAAGGAGCTCAGGCGCGTTGCTCGGGGTCGGGGAGCGTGAAGCAGAAGCGCGAACCACGGCCTCGCCCCTCGGACTCGACCCAGATCCACCCGCCGTGGCGCTCGACGACGCGCCGTGCGACGGCGAGGCCGACGCCGGTGCCTTCGGCCTTCGGATCGAGCCGCTCAAAGAGGCCGAACACGGTATCGTGGTAGCGGGGTTCGATGCCAAGGCCGTTGTCGGCGACGAAGAAGACGCTGCCGCCTTCCCCCTCACGAACCCCGACCTCGATCCGCGGCCGCGCTTCGTCCCCCATGAACTTGACCGCGTTCCCGAGCAGGTTCTGCAGCACCTCGACGAGCCGCGCCCGGTCGGCGCTCACGGTCGGCAAGCCAAGCGGGATCGTGAGCTCGGCGCGGGCGAGCTCGGGCAGGTTGTCCGCGGCCTCGCGCGCGATGTCGCTCAGCGAGGCCGCGGCGCGTGGGCCGAGCGTGCGTCCGGCACGCGCGAGGTCGAGCAGGTCGTCGAGCAGCTTCAGCATCCGGCCGGCTGCCGCCTGGACGCGACCTATGTCCAGGCGGAAGCGCGCCAGGTTCTCAGCCGCGACGTCCTTCTCCAGGAACCCCGCGAAGTTGCGGATCGTGATCAGCGGCGCCTTGAGGTCGTGCGACACGGTGTAGGCGAAGCGCTCGAGCTCGGTGTTGCGCCCACCCAGCTCCTCGACCAGTTGCTGGCGGGCGGCGAGCGCGTCCTCGAGCCGGTCGTTGAGCCCGGCGAGCTCGGAGTTGCGTCGTAACGTCGCAGCGACGCGCAGCCGGTGCGCCCCGGCCGCCAGCAGACCCAGCGCCAGCAACGACGAGACCTGGAACCACAGGCGCTGCAGCAGCGGGCGCGCCAGGCGGATCTCCGAGGTCACGGCCTCCTCGCCCCAGGGCCCGCCCGCGTGCCAGCCGGCCGCGATGGGGAAGCGGTAGCGGCCCGGGGGAAGGTTCGTGTAGCGCAGGCCGGACTCGGTGAGCGGCGCGGGGCCCTGCCAGTCTTCGTCGAAGCCGTCGAGCCGATAGCGGCACAGGACCGTCTCCTCGCTCGCGAGCGCGATCGGCACCGCGTGGACGATCAGCGTCCGCTGGTAGGGCCGGAGGTCGATCGCGGCGGTAGGCGAGAGCCGCTCCCCGGCGGCCTCGAGCGAGCGGATCTCGACCGGCGGCGAAGCGGCCGGTCCCTGGTCGTAGCGCTCGCGGTAGACCGACAGGCCCTGATCGGTGCCGATCCAGGCGTCACCGCGGTGGTCCACCAGGCCGGCGCCGCGGTTGGTCTCGCGGCCCGCGAGGCCGTGGCGCGTGGTGAGCTGCCGGAACCCAGAGGCGCTCGAGACGAACACGCCGTCGTCCGTCCCGGCCCAGAGGCGTCCCGCGCGGTCCTGGCGCAGGAAGTAGACGGGCCGGCCGAGTCGGTGGGCACCCTGGGCCGGGACGAGCTCGTCTCCCTCGAGCAGGTGAAGGCCCGCACCGGTGCCCACCCAGACCGGCCCGGCGGGATCGTCGAGCACGCCGTACACGTCGTTCCCGTCATGGCTCCTGGCCGTCGCCCGACGCCAGGGAAGAAGCAGGTCGAGGCGCTCCGCGTCCACGCCGTCACGCCAGAGCAGGCCGGAGAGCGCGCCGAGGTAGAGCCGCCCGTTCCTTCCCATGGCGAGCGTGCGCACGTTCGGAGGGGGCGCCCCGTCCTCGAGTTGCGGTCCGGCCGGCTCGAAGCGCGAACCGATGCGGACCTGCAACTCGCGCCAGCCGGCGAGCCAGAGCCGGCCGCGGCCGTCCACCGCGACGGCGCGCACGGCCGCGAGCGGCCTGTGGTACGCGACGTGGCGATCCTTGCGGATCTCGAGCAGGCCGCCTTCCTGAGCGGCGCCCCAGGTGGTGCCGTGCCCATCGACCGCGAACCCGAGGATCCGGTCGGGACGACCGCCCGCCAGCCCTCTGAAGCGCATCAACTCGGTGCGCCCGGGCCCCAGGAAGCTCAAGGCCCCGTCGTGTCCGGCGATCAGCTCGCCCGGCGCGGGCTCGGCGAGCGCCGAGACCTCGTCCTCCGCGAGGCCTTCGCGCGTGTCGAACGAGAGGAAGCGCCAGCTCCCGATCCGGCTCAGTCCGCGGAAGCCCGCGATCCAGAAGGCGCCTTCGCGATCGGACAGGAGCGCCATCGTTCCATCGCCGGTGAGGCCATGCGCTTGGCCGAGCGGCCGGGCCCGAGCGTCGTCCGGGCCGAAGACGAACAGCGAGCCCGGCGTTCCGAAGTAGAGGCGTCCGCCGCGATCCATTCCCACTGCCGCCTTCACGGGGGTGCGGCCAAGGTCCAGCCTCAGCCCCTCGGCGCGAACGCTCCAACCGTCGCGGCCGAGGACCAGGACGCGGCTCGGCGTCAGGACGGCCAGGCGAGATCCGTCCTTGCCACTCACGTCCGCGAGCGCGAGGATCGGCTCGGCGAGCCGTGGATCGTTCGCGCGCCATGCGCAATCGACCCGCCCTGCGGCCATGCGGCACAGCCCCGCGGGCGTGCCGATGGCCACGCCATCCCCGTGACGCGCGAGCGCCGTCACCTCGTTCACCGGCAAGCCGGCGCCGGCGCCGAGCTGCGACCAGCGCCCACCCTCCCTCACGAAAGCGCCGTCCGTGCGCGTGCCGATCACGGGCTCACCCTGAGCCGTGACCGCGAGCGCGGTAGTGAACCAGGCCCGTTCGGCGGAGGCGGGCAACGGGGGAGCCTTCTCCCATCTCCCTTCGCGCCAACGGAACACCTCGGGCGCGGCTTGCGATGCGGCCCACACGTGTCCGCTCGGGTCGGCGGCGAGCGCGGCGACGGGAACCGACGGAGCGTCCTTGCCCTGGCTGTACGTCTCGAACGACCGGCCGTCGTACACCACCACGCGTCCGCGATTCACGAGGAACAACCGGCCCGAACGATCCTGGGCGAGGGCGGTGACCGTGGCGCTCGGGAGACCGTCGCCGACCGTTAGCCGCGTCACCTGCGGCCGCTGCGCCGCGGCGACGCCGGGCCACGCGAGCGTGAGTGCGAGGATAAAGGGCCAGGCGCGGGTGCGCATGCGGGCTACTGCACGAACGTGACCTTGTTGATCTCCCGGAGCGTCGTGATGCCCGCGAACACCTTCTCGAGCGCGGAATCGCGCAAGAAGGTCATGCCTTCCTCGCGCGCGGCTTGCTTGAGCTCGGCCGCGGGCCGCCGCTCCAGGATCAGCTGCCGGATGCGGTCCGACATGTCGAGCAGCTCGGCCACGGCGGTCCGGCCGTGGAAGCCCGTGCCGCCGCACTCGTCGCAGCCCGGGGCCTCGTGGAACACCTGGTCGTGGTAGAGGTCGGGGTCGAGGCCCGACTCGCGCAGCAGCGTGGGCGCCATCGGCGCGGGCCGCCGGCACGCCGCGCACAGCACCCGCACGAGCCGTTGCGCCATCACGCAGTTGAGCGCGGAGACGAAGTTGTAGGGCTCGACCCCCATGTGCAGGAAGCGGCCGATCACGTCGAACACGTTGTTGGCGTGCACGGTGGTGAAGACGAGGTGGCCGGTGAGCGCCGACTGCACGGCGATCTGCGCCGTCTCCGGGTCGCGCACCTCGCCCACCATGATCTTGTCGGGGTCGTGGCGCAGGATCGAGCGCAGCCCGCGCGCGAACGTGAGGCCCTTCTTCTCGTTCACCGGCACCTGCACGATGCCCGGGATCTGGTACTCGACCGGGTCCTCGATCGTGATGATCTTGTCCTCGGGGCTCGCGATCTCGCTGAGCGCGGCGTAGAGCGTCGTGGTCTTGCCGCTGCCGGTCGGGCCGGTCACCAGCACCATCCCGTAGGGCTCGGTGATGTACTTGCGCAGCTTCCTGAGGTCCGGTTCGGAGAAGCCGAGCACGTCGAGCCGCAGGCTGCGAAACGCGGCGTGGAGCTGTTCCTTGTCGAGGATGCGGATCACCGCGTCCTCGCCGTGCATCGACGGCATGATCGAGACACGGAAGTCGATCGTGCGTCCCTTCACGCGCAGCCGGAAGCGGCCGTCCTGCGGCACGCGCTTCTCGGCGATGTCCAGCTCCGACATCACCTTCAGGCGGCTGATGATCGTGTCGTGGTGCCGCTTGTCGAGCGGCTCGAGCGCGGGATGGAGCACCCCGTCGATCCGGTACTTCGCGATCACCTCGCGGTCCTTCGTCTCGATGTGGATGTCGGAGGCGCGCCGGTCGATCGCCCCGAGCACGAGCGAGTCCACGAGCCGCACGATCGGGCTCTCGGCCGGGAGCAGCTTCTCCTCGATCGCGGCCGTCTCGTCGTCGGCCACGAGCTGCAGCCGCAGCCCCTCGCTCGCCTGCTCGAGCAGCAGCTCGCCGCCGCGGTGGCGCCGCAAGAGGGCCTCGACACGCTCCTTCGGAGCCAGCACCGGCTCGATCGGACGCTCGAGCAGGAACTCGAGCTCGTCGATCTTGGTCTCGTCGTCGAGAGCGCCGAAGGCCATCACGATCCGCTCGCCCTCGCGCCTCACGGGCACGCAGCCGTAGCGGACCAGTAGCTCGAGCGGGATCTCGGCCCAGAGCGTGGGGTCGTCCGGGGTGCGCTCGAGCGGCTCGCGCGGCAGGTCGAGCGCCGGCTTCACCTCCGCCATGCCGGAGATGCTAGCACTAACGCCGGCCCGCCCCGATCGCGAACAGGTCGCGCTCGCCGCGCACCAGCAGCGTGCCACCCGAGATCGCCGGCGTCGCCATCAGCGGCTGGCCCATCGGGTTCCTTCCCACGAGCGCGAAGGTCGGCCCGGTCTTGACGACCAGCACTTCGCCGTCCTCGCTCGGCAGGTAGAGCTTGCCGTCGGCGGCCACGGGCGACGCGCTGAAACCGCTCGTCACCTCGGGCAGCCGCTGCTCGTAGCGCAGCTCGCCCGAGCGCAGGTCGTAGCAGGACAGGATGCCCTGGTTCTTGAGCACGTAGAGCTGTCCGCCGTACACGATCGGCGTGGGCATGTAGGAGCCGGCGTTCAGGCGCGTCCAGACGACGTTGCCGCCCGAGGTCGCCCCCTCGGGCAGCGTGATGTCGCCGCGTGCGCCGGCCTTCAGCACGAAGATCGGCGCGTTCGGCCGCCGCCCGCTCATGACGACGATCAGCTCGCCGTCGAACACCGGCGTGGGCGCCGTGATGTTCGAGCTGCGCCCGAGCCGCCACAGCTCCTTGCCCGTCTCGGGGTCGTAGCCGCGGATGAACTTCGGCGCGTTCGTGACGAGCTCGGCGCCGCCGGGCGCCGCGCCGGGATGAACGGTCGGCGTGGCCCACGACGGCAGCTCGTCGCGTGACGTCTTCCACGCCACCTCGCCGTCCGAGAGCCGCAGCGCCATCAGGAAGGAGTCCTTCTGCTGATCGCACTGCACGATCACGAGGTCCTTGTGGAGGATCGGTGAGCTGGCCGTGCCCCACTCGTAGCTCGGGTCGTCGTAGGCGCCCACGTCGAGGCGCCCGAGGTCGCGCTTCCACTTGAGGTTGCCGGAGAGGTCGTAGGCATAGAGCCCCTGCGACCCGAAGAAGGCGATCACGTAGCGCCCGTCGGTGGCCGGCGTCGCGTTCGCGTACGTCGCCTTGATGTGGCGCTTCTCCTTCGGCACCCCCGTGAAGGCGGTGCGCTCCCACTGGAGCTTGCCGGTCCGCTTGTCGAGGCTCAGAACCTGCCACTTGTGCTCGGTGACGTCCTCGGAAGCGGTGCCCGCGCCGTAGAGCCCCGGCTTGAACGTCGCATCCGGCCGCGACGAGATCGCTGTCGTGACGAACACCTGGTCGCCCCACACCACGGGGCTCGAGTGCGCGAGGCCGGGTATGCGCGCCTTCCAGAGAATCCCGTTGCCGCCGCTCCCGCCCCAGCTGTCGGGCAGGTTGGCGCCATCCGCGACACCGGCAGCGTGTAGGCCGCGGAACTGCGGCCAATGCGTGGCGCTTGGCTCGGGGGAACCCGCCTGGACGACCGCCAGGGAGCTGCCACAGGCCAGCACGAGGAGACTGAACCGTGCGCGATGCCGCATGCCGAAACCCTCCACGAAGCCAGCACGCTACACCGCGGATCGCCCGGGACACAAGGCCGCAGAGATCGAGTCGCCGCAGCGAGGGGCGCTAGGCTCGTTCGGGGCGAGCTGGCACGGTCGCGCGACGCCTCGCAGTGCCTCGGCCGCCCACCCGCCGCTCGAACCGGCCTTCGCGCTCGAGGTAGCCCATCGCCGCGAGCACCGCGGAGACCTCCTCGGGTCGGCAGCCCAGGATGCCCAGAAGCTCCCGCGGCGGGGCGAATGAGCCGGTGCGCGAGAGGCGTGAGGTGAGCGCGGCCGCGCGCTCGAGGCGGTCGAGGCGGATGACGCGGGGGCCGGCGGGGAAGTAGCCGCCGGCCAGGAAGAACGCCGGCGGGCGGCTTGGGTCGTTCGGGGCCGAGGGGAGGCCTTCCGGCCCCGCGTGCGAGCGCAGGCCGTGACGCACCGCGTAGAGCCGTGCGCGCAGGCGCATAGCCTCGGGCCGCTGCAGCGCCTTTAGGAACACGGCGAGGCGGCCGATGCTGACGCCCAGCCGCTCCAGATCGCGTCGCTCCGCGGGTGACAGGGCCAGCACCTGCTTGGCGACGCTGCGGCGCGTGACGGCGCCCAGGCCTTCAGCGAGCGCGAAGGCGAGGCCACGAGCGGTCCCGGCCGGGGCTTGGTCACCGAGCGCAAACAGGGGCGCGAGGGTCGACCGGAGGTGGGCCTCGAGCCAGGCGGCGAGCCGCCGACGGACCCTCTCCTTCAGCGCAGCGTCGAGCAGATCCGACCCGAGCACGTCCACCTGCGGTGTGAGGGCGCGGTCGCCGGCGACGAGCCGGGCCACCGCCGCGCCGCGCCACAGCACCTCCGCGCCCGGGCCCAGCGCGAAGGGCGCGTCGTCGTCGCGCTCCAGCGTCTCCACGCGCTCGCGGACGAGGCCGTGCAGCGCCCGGTTCGCCGCCGCGAGCAGGCCACGCGAGCCTTCGCTCGCACCGGCATCCGGGCGGAAGCGGAAGCCCCCGAGAACACCGGCGCGCAGGCCCTGCACCAGCACCTCGCCGTCGTCTCCTACGCTGGTGACGAGCTCGGACGCTTCGTGGCGTGCGATCACGGTTCCCGCGCGGTCCACGAACTCCTGCGTGAGCCGCTCGTGAAGCGCATCGGAGAGGCGGTCCTCGACCGCGCGCGTCCGCTCCTGCCAGAAGCGGGCGTCGGGGACCCAGGCCGAGCGGTGTGAGATGTAGGTCCAGGTGCGGATGGCCGCGATGCGCGACAGCAGGATCTCGAGATCGCCGTGCGTGTCGTCGATCTGCTCGACGTGCGACGCCAGGAAGTCCTCCTCGATGCAGGCCGTCGGACCGCGCAGGAAGCGGAACACCCGGCCGAGCAGCCGCATGTGCGCCTCGGTCAGGACGTTTTGGAAGTCGGGCACCTGGCAGACCTCCCACAGCAGCCGGACAGAGGCGCGGTCGCGGGCGAGGGCCACGAGCTCGGCGTCGCGCGAGAGCGCCGCGAGCGCGGCCTGGTCCTCCGCGTGGCGCATGCGCAGCAGGAACGGATGCGGCGGCTTTCGCTCGAGGCTGCCCAGGAGGGCGAGCGGCGAGAAGAAGTCGAGGTCGTCGGTCCTCCAGTAGAGGTGCGTGAGGGGAGCGAAGCGATGCGACTCGACGGCCTCGACGAGGCGGCGCTCGAAGGGGCCCAGCTCGGCGGTCGGGGCGAAGTGGCCGTCCCTCACGTGACGCCCGGCGCGCCCCGCAACCTGGCCGACTTCCGCTGCGGTGAGCGCGCGCGGCCCGACGCCGTCGAACTTTCGGAGGCCGGTGAACACGACATGGTCGATGTCGAGGTTCAAGCCCATCCCGATCGCATCGGTTGCCACCAGATGGTCCACTTCGCCGGCCTGGTAGAGCGCCACCTGCGCGTTGCGCGTGCGCGGCGAGAGGGCGCCGAAGACGAGGGCGGCGCCGCCCCGCTCGCGGCGAAGGCGTGCGGCCACCTCGTAGAGCTCCCGGATCGAAAAGGCGATGACGGCGGACCGCCGCGGCAGCTTGTCGAGGCGCTTCGGCTCCGAGTAGCGGAGCGTCGAAAGGCGCGGCCGGGCGGTGAAGGCCGTGTCCGGCAGCAGCTTCTGGAGCAACGGCCGGATCGTCTCGGCCCCGATCAGCCACGTCTCGAGCCGTCCGCGCGCATTCTGGATGCGGTTGGTGAAGACGTGGCCGCGCTCGCGATCGGCGGCGAGCTGGACCTCGTCCACGGCCAGGAAGTCCGTCCGCAAGTCGAGCGGCATGGCCTCGACGGTGCACATCCAGTAGCTCGGTTGCTTGGGGACGATCCGCTCCTCGCCCGTCACGAGCGCCACGCTGTCGGATCCGCGCAGGGCGACCACGCGGTCGTAGTTCTCGCGCGCCAGGAGCCGCAGCGGGAAGCCGATCATGCCGGTCGGATGCGTCAGCATCCGCTCGATGGCGAGATGGGTCTTACCGGTGTTGGTGGGGCCGACGAGGGCGGTGACCGCGCGTTGCATCTCGGGCCGAGATCCTGGTCTCCCTGGCCACTGTATCGCACTCGAGCCAGCCCGCGCGGCGCTCCGGACGCCGACGAAGCTTAGGCGTTCGCGAGAGATGAAAGCCGCGTGCGCCCCGTACGGGCGCGGCCGCGTCAGTCGCTGCGGCCGAGCGCTCGCAGCTGCCGGAAGTGCGCGGCGATCGCCGAACGGAGAGTCGGGTGAGCGGTGTAGCGCACGCCGAACTCGCGGCAGGTTTTCTCCACCAGCGGGGCCATGCCGGCGTAGTGGAGATGGCAGACCTGCGGGAACAGGTGGTGCTCGATCTGCAGGTTCAAGCCGCCCACGTACCAGCCGAGCCATCGGCTGTCGCGCGCGAAGTCGACCGACGACTCGACCTGGCGCGCGGCCCACGAGCCCAGGTCCGGTCCGGTTTCCGCCTCGGGAACGCAGTGGGCCAACTGGAAGACGACGCTGAGCGTCAGCCCGGCCACCGCCGCGACGAGCAGGTAGACGCTCAGAACCGTCCAGGCGGGGTGGAGCAGGAGCGGCAGCCCGAAGGCCAGGCCGAAGAAGACGAGCTTGCCCCCGATGAAGACGAGAAGCTCCGAGCCGCGCGGCCGCGGGAAGGGGCGCCCGCTCATCCGGCCCCGCACGATCGTGGCGAAGTCGTCGTGGAGCTGCCACTTGACCGCGAGAAAGCCGTAGAGCGGCCACATATAGAGGTGCTGAAAGCGGTGGTGGAAGCGCCGCGGCTGCCCGGGCGAGAGCCGCGCGAGCGCTCCGGTGTCGATGTCGTCGTCGACGCCTTCCAGGTTCGGCCAGGTGTGGTGCAGCACGTTGTGCTTGCGCTGCCACACGAACGAGCTGCCGCCCAGCAGGTCGAGCGAGCGCGCCATCAGCTTGTTGACGCCGGGGTGCGGCGAGTAGGAGCCGTGCGAGCCGTCGTGCATCACGCTGAAGCCGATGCCCGCCACCGCCAGGCCCAGCGAGATCGCGAGTGGCACCGCCTGCCAGGCGGCCTCCGCCGCGAAGACGAGCAGGCCGTAGGACGCCGCCAGCCAGAGGAAAAGCACCGCCGTCTTCAGGTACATGGCCCGAAGGCCCCGCGCAGGCAGGCCGCGCGACTCCAGGTGCTGAAGAACGCGCGCCCGCAGCGCCTGCTGAAAGCCCGTGTCGGGGCCGTATCCCATCCGACGAGACTAACAGCGATCGAAACGAACCGCTTGCCGTGCGATGCGAAAAGTTGGATCCATGAATACGATCGGCTGGATTGCGGCCACCCCGCGTCAACGGGCATCGGGCATCCACTCCTCGGCATCTCAGTGACTTGGGAGCCCTCGAGGTCTCGCCCGTAGCGCCGGCACGAACGTTGCTCACAACTTGTGACAGATCATCGTTCGTTCAGTCGTTTGTGATTGCGTCGGCGTGCGGCGCGGCCTCACCCCGCGCAGCTGCCCACGACGATTCAGGTGAGCCGAGGTAAACCACATGACTCGATTCAGAACTGTCGCAGGAGCGCTGGCGGCGACCCTTGCGGTCTGCCTCTTCGCCGCGACACCCGCGTTCCCGCAAGCCACGAACGGCGAGATCACCGGGCGCGTGCTCGATTCCGCCGGCGCTTCCATCCCGGGCGCCACCGTGACCGCTCGCAACGAGGGCACGGGGCTGACCCGCACCGCCGCGACCGCGTCGACCGGCGACTACACCATCACCGCGCTGCCGGCCGGCACCTACACCGTCTCGGCCGAGCTCACCGGATTCAAGCGCGCCTTGAGGCGGGGAGTCGAGGTCAACGTCGGCTCGCGCGTCACGCTCGGCTTCGACCTCGCCGTGGGTGACATGAGCGAGGCGATCGAGGTGACCGCCGACGCGCCGCTCGTCGAGACCACCAAGTCCGACCTGAGCGGCGTCGTCTCGCCCCGCGAGATCGCGAGCCTGCCGATGCTGAACCGCACCTTCGCAGGCCTTTCGATCATCATGCCCGAGGCGCGCCCGGTCGGGAACTTCGACCCGACCAAGACCCGGATCGGCAACTTCGCGATGAGCGGCGGCGACGGCCGCCAGCTCGACGTCAACGTCGACGGCGGCGACAACAAGGACAACGTGGTCGGAAGCCTGATCCAGAACTTCGCCTACGAGTCGATCCAGGAGTTCCAGGTGCAGCAGCACCGCTGGACGGCCGAGTCCGGCCGCTCGGTGGGCGGCGTCATCAACGTGGTCTCCAAGTCGGGCACCAACCAGCTCCGCGGATCGCTCTTCGGCAGCTTCCGCAGCGATGGCACTCGCACGGCCGACTTCTTCGAGCTGCAGCGCCAGGCGGCCGATCCCAACTTCAAGAAGGCGGAGTTCGAGCGCAAGGAGTACGGCGGCTCGATCGGCGGGCCGATCATCAAGGACAAGCTGTTCTTCTTCGGCGCGGTCGAGAAGTTCACCGAGACCTCGAACAACGTCGTCACGCAGGCGGCCTTCACGCAGCTCAGTGCGATCCCGGGCGCTAACGTGCCGTCCGAGATCCCGACGCCCTACGACGACATCCTCATCACGGGCAAGCTCGACTGGCACCCGGCCTCGAACCACACCGTGTTCGCGCGCTTCGCTTACCAGGACCAGTCGTCGCCGAACGACCAGATCCCGGTGCCGGCCACCTCCGACCTCAACAACGGCAACACCAACGACACCACCAACAAGGACTTCGTGGCGAGCCACACCTGGGCGGTCGCGGGCAACAGGCTGAACCAGCTCAGCTACCACTTCCAGGACTTCAACAACGAGATCCTGCCGAACGTCACCGGTGTGCCGCTGATGCAGTTCCCGAGCGTCGTGACCGGCCCCAACGGCAACACCCCGCAGCAGACGACGGTGCGCAAGCACCAGTTCCGGAACGACTTCTCGTGGCAGACCGGCAAGCACGCTTTCAAGGTCGGCGCCAACTACATCCACACCCAGATGGGCGGCTACTTCTACTTCGGCGCCTCCGGCTACACGGTCGCCTGGTTCGCCGACCCCACGGTGATCGCGACCAACACCGCGGTCTATCCGCAGGGATTCTCGACGCCGGGCGCCGTCCGCAACATCCAGTTCGCCGCGGGTGAGGCGAGCCACGACCAGCTCCTGCACCAGCTCGCCTTCTACGTGCAGGACGACTGGAGGGTGACACCCAAGCTGACGCTGAACCTCGGCCTGCGCTGGGACGCCAACATCGGCAACCTCCCCGACCAGACCAGCAACCGCACGATCGCGCTCCTGAAGCAGCTCAACAACCCGCGCGCGCAGGAGATCGCGACCGGGCCGCTGGATCGCACGACGCCCGGCTGGAACCAGTACCAGCCGCGCATCGGCTTCGCCTACGACGTCTCCGGCAACGGGCGCACCGTGATCCGCGGCGGCTACGGGATCTTCTACGACCAGATCTTCCAGAACCTGAGCCTGTTCTCGCTGTCGCAGAGCGGCCCCGAAATCTTCTCGACCATCATCAACCTGACCAACTCGGCCGTGGGCGTCGGCCAGCTCGCCAACTTCCGCTACGGCATTGACCCGCTGCCGGCGCCGCCGCCGCCCGACTACACGAATCTGCCGACGGGAGCCTTCGGCCGCATCAACGATCCGCGCGTCGAGGAGGCCTACGTCCAGAAGTTCTCGATCGGCTTCCAGAAGGCGATCGGCAACACCTGGTCGCTGTCGAGCGACTTCGTGCACACGCTCGGGATCCACGAGCCGCGCTACCAGAACATCAACCCGCGCATCGAGGACATCTGCAACCCCGCCTATCCGGGCTCGACCCCGACATCGTCGCGCTGCCGGCGTGGCGTCAACTCGCGTTACTTCGACGAGGCCTTCGTGCTGGCCGGGCTGCCGGCCAATAGGCTCGAGCAGATCAACATGTTCACGGGCACGAACCGCTCGTTCTTCGACTCGTGGACCACGACGTTCAAGGGCCGCTTCGGCCGCAGCACCGCGAGCGTGAGCTACGTGCTCGCGAGCTCGGACTCGTGGGGCGGCCAGCCGACGGCGTCCTACAGCGGCAACGGCATCGCGATCGACCCGCTCAACCAGTGGAACGAGGAGGAGTTCGGTCCCACGCGCCTCGACGAGCGGCACAGGATCGTGATGAGCGGCGTCGTCGAGCTGCCGTGGGGCTTCCAGATCGCACCCTTCCTGCAGTGGGCGAGCGCGCGTCCCTACTCGCTCAACACCGGCTTCGACAACGACGGCGACGGCCTCGCGACGGTCGACCGGCTGTGCGCCGGGACCGACCCAGCCGGGGTGTTCGTGGTGCGCGGCAACGCGGCTGCGATCCGGGCGCTCAACCCGGCGGGCTGCACGCAGGCGCAGGTCAACCAGCAGCGCGGCGGCTTCGTCGTGAACCGGGACGGCTCGATCGACGAGTACAGCGGCCGCTACTTCAACGTGGATGTGCGCGTGACCAAGACCTTCAACATCGGCGACCGCGCGCGCTTCCGGATCTACGCGGACCTCTACAACCTGTTCGACGCCACGAACGTGTACTTCGGCAGCAACGGCCGCCTCGGCCTGAGCACCGCGACGTCCGCCAGCACGTTCCAGCAGGCCTCGTCGCTGTACGGACCGGGCTTCGGCCCGCCGGTCGGCCGCCCGTTCACGGCCGTCTTCGGCGCTCGCTTCGAGTTCTAGCCGAGATCGGGCGGTCACGCTCGCGTGACCGCCCGATCTCGCCGAGGGGCAGCGGGCCGAATGGCCCGCTGCCCCTTTTCGTGCGCCCAGCGGCGCGGCCACGTGCTTGGTGTAGAAAGTCCTCTCGTAGGCAGTTCAGGCGGCGGTGCCGTCCTCTCGCCGCGCGGCTTTCGAATCGTCGGTGTTCCCGGGCCGTGGTCCTGTCCGCGGTTGCCCAAGCTCGAACGATAGACACCCTCAGATGACAGCCCACCACGGTGCCGCCACGACACCGTCAGCCAGCCACGACACGTTGTCGCCCGTGTGCAGGAGCAGGCCCGCACACGAACGGTCCCGGTACTCGTTGCGGAACTCCCGCAGCCCTTCCACTGGACGACGAAGTCGACTTCACGCCCCGAGGCGCGCAAGCACGTCGGGGGGCGGGCTACGGCGCTTGCGTCAGCAAGGGCAGCAGGTCCGTGACCGAGTCCTGCTGCGGGTAGGGGAGGCCCAACAGCCGGCCAAGGGCCCACGCGATGTCCTCGGGGCCGGTCGGGGCGTCGCGCGGGCCCGGCGCGATGCCGCGCCCCATGAAGACGATCGGCACGTGCCGATCGTAGTCGTGGGGCGAGCCGTGGCCTGTTCCGCCGACGTAGCCGCCGAGATAGACGTACTTCTTGAGCCGGGCCACCAGGTCGCCGCTGCGGGAGGCGAAAAAGGCGCGCTGGTGGCGGTCGAAGAAGGAATCGTCCACCGGGCGCGTGCCCATGAGCTGCGCCTGGGTGTAGACGGCCTCCACGAGGCCGGTGGCGAGCAGCGCCTCGCGGATCGTGGCAAGGACGTCCTCGAACACCAGGCCCTGGCGCACGATCGCCTCGCGGTCGAGGACGAACTCCATCGGATCGGGGTCGGCGATGAGGCCGGTCGCGCCTGGGAAGCGCGCCGCCAGGGCCTGCTCGACCGGCTGGTAGAGCTCGGCCGGGTCCGCGCGCCGCGCGTCGACGCCGCGCGACTTGAGCACCTCGACGAGCGGCATCCCGCCGTGGTCCGCGGACAGCACGAACAGGACGCGGCCCTTCCCCGCCCGCCGCTCCGCCTCGTCGAACAGGCGGCCGAGCGTGCGGTCGAGCCGGAGCAGGTTGTCCATCTGCTCCTGGCTGTCGGGGCCGTAGCTGTGGCTTATCACGTCGGTGGCCGAGAAGCCCACGGCCAGGAGGTCCGTGGCCTCGTCGCTGCCGAGGTCGTGGCCCTTCATGGCCGCGGAGGCGAAGTCGAGCAGCATCTCGTCAGAAAACGGGGTGCGACGCAGGTTGTCGTAGAACTCGAACGCCGGCGGGACGCCCCGGATTGCGTGGGGGAACACCACGTCCTTGCGGTCGAACTCGCCGTCGATCGCGTCCTCGCCCGCGAAGCGGACGTAAGTGGCGACGTCCGGCAGCAGGCGCTCCCACGAACGGCCCGCGAACGCGTCCGCGGGCCTGCGGGTGTTCCAACGATCGAGCCAGCCGGGCGCGCGGTCGGCGTACCAGGAGCTCGTCACGAAGCGGCCGTCGGTCGTCTGGTACCAGTAAGCACCGTCGGCCTGGCGCCCGCCCATCAGGATGGCCGCCCGATCCTTGAACGAGACCCCGACGACGCGCGAGGCGGGGGAGCTCGCCTTCAGCATGTCGCCGACCGTGAACGCATTGAAGTAGGCGGGAGACGCCGCACGCCCACGGGTGCTGCCGATGAGGCGGACCGTGGGGTCGTCCACGACGTTCACGCGCAGGCGCAGCGTCCGGTCGTACCAGGCGTTGCCCACGATCCCCGAGCCGCGGGGCGAGCGTCCCGAGAGCAGCACGGAATGACCGGGAGCGGTCTCGGTGCAGGCATGGCGGTAGCGGGCGTTCGTGAACACGGCACCGCCCTCGGCGAGCCGTTTGAGGCCCGACGTGAAGAGCGGCCGGAAGCGATCCAGATGGTCGGCCCGCATCTGGTCGACCGAAACGAAGATGACGAGCCCGGGACGCTGGGGCGTGGTCGCGGCGGGCGCTGTCGGGAGCTGCAGCGCCGCCGTCGGTCTGGTGAGAATACCGAGAGCGACGAGCGCCAGGCCGGCACAGACGTGATGCGATCGGAAAGTCATTCGCGGGAGCTCCTTGCGCGCGGAGGCCCGATTCTATCCGTTCGCCGCCGGGAACAGGAGTCCGCCGAAAGCGGAAGACAGACCGTAGTCACTGCGCCCTCGGTGCCCTGTGCGATGCGCTTGATGTGACACCGCTCGCTTCGCGGGAGTGAATCCCGCTTCGCTCGCGGCCAGTTGCCCGATGACCGCGGCCGTGGGGTCGGAGCCGGCTGCTACTACGTGAAGCGAACGCTGACGAGCTTCGACACGCCCGGCTCCTCCATCGTCACGCCGTAGAGCTGGTCGGCGATCGACATGGTCTTGCGGGAGTGGGTGATCAGCACGAACTGGGTCTGCTGCTTCAGGCCGTCGAGCATCTTGACGAAGCGGCCGATGTTGGCGTCGTCGAGCGGCGCGTCCACCTCGTCCAGGATGCAGAACGGCGAAGGCTTGTACTGGAAGATCGCGAACAGGAGCGCGATCGCGGTGAGCGCCTTCTCGCCGCCCGAGAGCAGCAACACGTTCTGCAGGCGCTTGCCGGGCGGCTGCGCCATGAGGTCGATCCCGCTCTCGAGCAGGTCCTCCTCGTCGAGCAGCGACAGCCCGGCCGTGCCTCCGCCGAAGAGCTGCTTGAAGGTCTCGCCGAAGTGCTGGTTGATGACCTGAAACGCCTCCTGGAATCGCTCGCGCGACGCCTTGTCGATCCTGCGGATCGCCTGGTCGAGCTCGGCGATCGAGTCGAGCAGGTCCTGGCGCTGTGCGGTGAGGAACGCGTGGCGCTCCTCGTGCTCCTGCGCCTGCTCCACCGCGAGCACGTTGACGGCGCCCATCCGCTCGAGCCGGTCGCGCAGCTCGACGACCTGGGCCGCCAGCGCATCCTGGTCGACCGCCAGGTCCTGGTCGCCGAGCGAGGCCGCTGCCTCGGCCGGAGGCCGACCCACGCCCTGCTGGCACTCGCGCGCCAAGTGGTCGAGGTCGGAGCCCGTGCGGGCCCGCTCCACCTCGACCTCCGAGAGCGCGTCGCGCAGGACATCCCGCTCGTGGCGGCGCTCCTTGAGCCCGTGCTCGCGGCTTTCGATCCCGGCGCGGCTCTCGCGCACTCGCTCCTCGGCGACCGTCGTCTGGCCGCCCAAGCCGTCGCGATCGACGAGCGCCCCGGCCAACAACCGTTCCACCTCGGCGAGCTCGGCCACGAGCTCGCCGCGTCGCGCGGCGGTCTCGGCCGCGCGCGAGCGGGCCCCGCCGATCCGCCGCTCGAGCTCCAGGAGGTCGCCCTCGAGCCGACGGCAGTCGTTCTCGGCGGCGGCCGCGCGCTCGCGCAGCGCGGCGAGCGAGCTGCGACCCTCGCCGTGCCGCGCCTGGGCCGCCTCGCTGGCCGCGCGCCCCGAGGCGACGGCCGCGCCGCGCTCGGCCAGCAGGCGGTGCCCCGCGGCCCGCTCGATCTCGGCCGCCGCGAGCGCCTCGCCGACTTCGGCCAGCCGCAGGGCTGCCGCGGAGCGCTCCTGCTCGGCCTGGGCGCGCTCGGCGTCGAGCACCACGCCCTTGCGGCGCAGGCGCCCGGCCTCGTCGTCTCTAGCCTGGATCTCGTGCCGCGCGGCGACGAGGTCCTTCTCGGCGTCGTGGATCTGCTCGTCGAGCTCGCGGGCCTCCTCCGCCGCTTTCGTCGCGGCCGAGAGCGCCCCGGTCGCTTCGGCCCGCAGCGTCGCCAGTCGTTCCTCCAGCTGCTCCAGCCACGCCGCGATCTCCTTCACCTCGCGCCGGGGCGCGAGCAGGCCCTTGACGCCGCGGCCGCCCTCGACCATGGCGCCTCGGAGCGTCTCGCCCTCGAGCGTCACGACGGACACAGCGTCTTGGCGCGAGGCGACCTCGAGCGCGTCCTCGAGGGTTCGGACGACGATCGCGTCGGGCAGCGAGGCGCGGATCCGGTCGGCGTGCGGCCCGCTCACGCGGTAGAAATCCGAAAGCAGGCCGAGGGCGCGCGGTTCCTGGCCCACGAGCTCACGCAGAAGGCCGCGGTCGCCGCGGGTGCGCGCGGAAGCGAGCGGCAGGAAGGCGCCGCGGCCCGCGCTCTGCGACTGCAGCCAGCGGATGCCGCGCCGCGCCTGCTCGACATCGGGCACGACCACGGCCTGCAGGCGATCGCCGAGGAAGGCCTCGACCGCGCGCTCGTGCTCGGAGCCGGTCTCGAGCGTGTCGGCCACCACCGCGAGCACGTCCACGCTGTCGGGACGCTGCAGCAGCGCGCGCACTCCCTCGTCGAACGCCGAATGCGTGGCGACGATCTCCTCGAGCGACGCACGGCGGCCAGCGAGGCCGTCGCGTTCGCTCTGCAGCGTCTCCACGTCACGCCCGAGCGCCTCGGCCCGCGCCCGCGCCGCCTCCGCGCGGGCGCTCGCGGCGTGGCGGGCGTTGGTGAGCTCGGCCGCGCGCGCCGCGGCGTCGCGACCCATTGCATGCGCCGACTCACGCGCCCCGGCCAAAAGCTGCCGCTCGTGCTCGAGCTCGGCGGTCTCGGCCCGAAGCTTCTGCAGGTCGGCCTCTGCCCGCTCGGCGTTGCCGGAGACCGACGCCCTGGAGTTCTGGAGCGTCGCGATCCGGTCGAGCAGCGCCACTTGCGCCTCGCGGCCCCGCTCCTGGTCGCTCTCGGCCGCGGCCAGGCGTGCCGCCGTATCGCCGACGGCGACCTCCGCCGCCAGCAGCTCCGCTTCCGCCGTGAGCCGCTCGGCGCGCAGCCGGCCCGCTTCCTCGCGCCGGGCCGTGAGCGTTTCGCTCTGCGGCGTCACCCGCGCCACGAGCTCCTGCTCCTCGCGCGCCGCCTCTTGCGAGCGCAGCTCGGTCTCGGCGATCTGCTGCTTGCAGTAGCCGCCGTGTCCCTGGTGGCGCTCGAGCGCGAGCGTCAGCTCGTGGAGCCCCGCGCGCGCGGCTTCGAGCGCGGCTTCGTGCTCGTAGAGCGCCAGCCGAAGCACCTCGAGCTGCGCCTCCTCGTTCTCGAGCGCGACCTCTGCGGCGCGCTCGCGCTCCGCCTCCGCGCCATGGCGCGCCTCGAGCGTGCGCGAGCGGTCCATCAGGTCGAGAAAGCGCCGGCCGAAGAGCACGCGCTCGCGGCCCTGCATCTCTTCCTTGACCGCGCGCCAGCGGCGAGCCTTCGCGGCCTGGCGCTTCAGGCTCTCGAGCTGCTTTTCGACTTCGCCAACGATGTCGTTGACGCGCAGCAGGTTGTGCTGTGCGGCTTCCAGCTTGAGCTGGGTCTGGCGGCGGCGGGCCCTGTACTTGGTGATCCCGGCCGCCTCCTCGATGATGGCGCGCCGGTCCGTCGGCTTCGACGAAAGGATCTGGCCGATCTTGCCCTGCTCGATGATCGAGTAGGCCTTCGAGCCGAGCCCCGTGTCCATGAACAGCTCGTGGACGTCGCGCAGGCGGCACAGCTTGCCGTTCATCAGGTACTCGCTCTCGCCGTTCCTGTAGAGCCGGCGCGAGACGACACACTCGGGCGATCCGTCGGGGCTTTGGCCGTTGAGGCCCGAGACCTTGAGGTTGACCTCGGCCATCTGCAGCGGCTGGCGGCTGGAGCTGCCGTTGAAGATCACGTCCTCCATCGACGTGCCGCGCAGGCTCTTGACGCTCTGCTCGCCGAGCACCCAGTTGATCGCGTCCGAGATGTTGCTCTTGCCGCAGCCGTTCGGGCCGACGATTCCGGTGACACCGCCCGTGAAGGACAGCTCCTGGCGGTCGCAGAAGCTCTTGAAGCCCGTGATCTCCACCGAATCCAGACGCATCGAGCCCAGGTGAAACCCCCTAGATCTTGTGCAACCTGGCGAATCTAACACAACCCAAAGGGGACCGTAAAGGACAGGCTTCGCACTCGCCAAGCCACTGATGCGGTGGGGCTTGCCGTAACGCGGGCGGAATGCCCGCGCGTGCGCCCCGCCTTCGCCGAATGGAGCATTGACGCTTCGTGTGCGGCGGGCCTAGCATTCCGGGCGTCGCGTCTTTCGACCGCAGCGAAGCCCACTCCACAACCGGACGGGAGGTGTTGCATGACGTGCTGCTCTCTGCTGCTCCTCGCGGCGCTCGTCGCCGCGCCCGCCGTGTCCGACGACAAGAAGAAGAAGAAGGACGACAAGAAGGGCCCGGAGGCGGTAGCCCAGCCGGTCGTCGTGGACCCGGTGCAGGAAGCCGACGCGAAGCTCGCGGCCGGCGACGTCGATGCTGCGATCAAGATCCTCGACGCCGTGACGAGCACGAACGGCGTGGCCGCTCTCAAGCTCGGGGTGCTGCGCGAAGGACGCGGCGAGCTCGACCTGGCGGTCGACGCATACAAGGCCGCGGCCGCGTCGCTCACCGGCCCCGGGCAGGGCGAGGCGCTCGGCCGCATGGCGGTTGCGCAGGCCGCGCGCGGCATGGGCGAGGCGCCCGCGACGGCCGACGCCGCGATCGCAGCCGATCCCGAGGGAATCTGGCCGACGATCGCGCTGTCGTGGCGCCGCGCGCAAGACGGCAAGGCGGACGAGGCGATCGCACTCGCGCAGAAAGCCGTGACCGCTGGTGGAGGTGTCTTCGCCACGGCAGCGCTGGCACGCGCGCAGGAGGCGAAGGGAGACATGGCGGCAGCCGAGGCGTCCTACCGTCAGGTGATCGCGGCCGATCCGAAGGCGCTCGCGCCGACGATCGGGCTCGCCACGGTCTTGCGACGGACGGGGCGGGCCGCGGAAGCCGAGCCGATGCTCGCCCAGGTGATCGAGGCTTCGCCGGGCGCAGTGCCGGCCTACAAGGAGATGGCGCGGGTCAAGATCGCGCTCAACCGCCCGCAGGAGGCGCTCGCCGACGCCAGCCTCGCCGCCGCCATGGCCGAGAACGATCCCGAGGCGCAGGCGCTGGTGGTCGAGGTGCGGGTGGCGGGCGCGCTTTCGTCGCTCGCCGCGGGGCAGGCCGACCTCGCCGTCTCGGACTTGATGCAACTGCGCGACAAGAACCCCGAGTCGGTCCCGGTGCGCCTGGGCCTGGCCAAGGCCCAGATCGGGCGGCGCGACACCGCGGGCGCGCTCGCGGAGCTCCAGAAAGCCGTCGAGCTCGAGCCGAAGAACGCCGACGCACTGTACCAGCTCGGCCAGGTGCTGCTGCTCCGAAGGGATGCCGCCTCGGCCGTCGCCCCCTTCCAGAAGGCGGCGGCGCTCGAGCCGGCGAGCGAGCTCTACGCGACGGCGCTCGGCTCGGCGCTCGTGGGAGCGCAGCAGTTCGCCCCTGCGATCGAAGTGCTGACACGCCTCACGGCGCGGCCAGACTACAAGCGCCCGGAAGGCTACGTGTCGCTCGGCCAGGCGTACGTCCAGGGCAAGCGTTACAAGGACGCGCTGCCGGTGCTCGTGAAGGCGACGACGCTCGCGCCGCAGCTGGCCGACGCATGGGCGACGATGGGCTGGGCGTACTTCGGCCTCAAGGACGCGGCGAAGTTCAGGGAGACGGCCGGCAAGGCGCGCACACTCGGCTACAAGGAGCCCACGCTGCTCGCGTACCTGAAGCGCATCGAGGACGGCGAGACGATCAAGTGATCCGGATCCGGTAGGGGAGAGGCGGGGGGTCTTGCGGCAATGGGCGCACGCTCGGCCGTGCTCCAGTCACTCGGGCGGGTCGCAATCCTGCTCGCGTGGGCCCTCGTCGGTTGGGGGGCGCTGCTCGTCGCCTCCGCCCTCGTCAGCGCAGCGGGCGAGGGCGTCACCGCGGCCTTCGCTCGGCTGCTCCCCAACCCCGGCGCCTCGCTCTGGGGATGGCTCGGCCCGCTCTCGGTGCTGCTCGCGCTCGGCGCGGGACTCGCCGGAGGGGCCTTCGTCCTGGCCAGGCGATGGCAGGGCGGAAAAAGCCCCGAGGAGTAGGGCCTCCGCAGCTCACTCGTTACCCACCTCATCGTGGGAGCGACACCCCAGACCCCGTCAACAGCCGTCGCTCCCGGCTCTTGACAATTGATTTCAAAATGATATCGTATTGATAGTAGTGGCTTGCGCCCAAGGGGCCTTCGGGTCGGGAATCGGGCCCACGGCGTGAAGCAGGCGTGACAGAAGGAGGAGCGTGATGATCCGGGAACGGGAGCGCCAGACAGCGTCGGGACTGCTGATGCTGTTCGTGTTTCTCAGCTTGATCGTGGTCGCGGCCGCCGGCCTCATTCGCGCCGTCCGCGCCGACGACGTCGGGGTGGCGGTCGTATGCGCGCTCGGCATCGGCCTGAGCTCGCTAGGCCTGGCCGGCTTCTTCACCGTGGCCCCGAACGAGGGCCGCGTGCTGCAGCTCTTCGGCGCCTACCGCGGCACTGTGCGCGAGGCGGGCCTGCGCTGGGCGAACCCTTTCTACACGAAGAAGCGGATCTCGCTGCGCGCACGCAATTTCGAGAGCGCTCGGCTCAAGGTCAACGACATCGACGGCAATCCGATCGAGATTGCGGCGGTCGTGGTCTGGAGGGTGGTCGACACAGCCGAGGCCTTCTTCGAGGTCGACGACTACGAGAACTACGTCAAGGTGCAGACCGAATCGGCCGAGCGCAACCTCGCCACGCGCTACCCCTACGACGCGCACATCGAGGGCCATCTCTCGCTGCGGGGCTCGACGGACGAGGTCGCGAAGGGCCTGAAGGCCGAGATCCAGGACCGGCTCGCCAAGGCCGGCGTCGAGGTGATCGAGGCCCGCATCAGCCACCTGGCCTACGCGCAAGAGATCGCGGCGGCCATGCTGCGGCGCCAGCAGGCAGGCGCCATCATCGCGGCGCGGCAGAAGATCGTCGAGGGCGCGGTGGGCATGGTGGAGATGGCGCTTGACCTGCTCTCGAAGAGCGACCGCGTGCGCCTCGACGAGGAGCGCAAGGCCGCCATGGTCTCCAACCTGCTCGTGGTGCTGTGCGCCGACCGCGAGGCCCAGCCCGTGATCAACACCGGGACGCTCTACCAGTAGGAGGGTGCGGGGTTGGCCGAGCGCAAGCCCTTCCTGCTGCGGGTGGACCGCGAGCTGCTCGACGCGGTTCAGCGCTGGGCCGGCGACGACATGCGCAGCCTGAACGCGCAGATCGAGTTCCTGCTGCGGCGCGCGCTCCTGGCTGACGGCCGGCTCAAGCCGGCGATCGGCCGGGCGCTCCGCCGCGGCGAGGGCGAGCGGCGCGAGTAGGCGAAAAGCGTCCGCGCGGCACCAACCGCGCGCGGCCACGTTGCCGCCGGCGCTCGCTCCGGCGCACAATGGACGGGTGCTGATCCCGACGTTCCGCGAGGTCCAGGACGACATCACGGCCATGCTGCGGCAGCAGGGCTACCTCGCGGCGATCCTCGTCGACCTCTCGCCGCTCGCGAGCATCGAGAAGAGCTTTGGCGGCGCGGCCTTCCGCGGCCTGCGCGAGCAGGTCGACCCGCTGCTGCAGGCGATGCGCGAGCGCTTCCGGCAGGACGACTTCGTCACCCGCGACGAGCGAGAGGGCGACCGCTTCATGCTGTTCCTTTCCGGCCCGCGCCGCGGCGACACGCCCTTCCGCTCGGAGACGCTGCGCAAGCTGGTCGCGCGCGTCGAGGAGTACCTGAACCCGCGCGTGGGCCGGTTGACGTTGCCCTACCTCAAGGAGCGGCCGGTGCTGGTCGCCGGCTACGGCGTCGTGCTGTGGAGCCCGCTCGAGAGCCCCGAGCGCCAGATCCTGCGGCTCGTCGACGACGCGGCGGCCTGCGCGCAGATGCGCGTCCGGATCCGGGAGCGCGACCAGCGCGAGCGGCTGCTCGAGATCATCCAGAACCGCGAGATCTGGACCGCGTTCCAGCCGATCGTGGAATTGGACGGCGGGGAGGTCGTGGCGTGGGAAGGGCTCTCGCGCGGCCCGCGCAGCTCCGACGTGGAGCTGCCGATGGTGCTCTTCGGCCAGGCGGCGCGCTACGGAGTGACCGAGGAGCTGGAGCGGGCTTGCCGGCGCCAGGCCTTCATCGACTGGCGCGCGCTCGGGCGCAAGGGCCGCCTGTTCATCAACACGGTGCCCGCAACCGTCCGCGACACGAGCTTCCTCGGCCATGGCGTTCTCGAGTACCTCGGGCCCGACCTCGCTCCGAGCGCGGTGACGCTCGAGATCACCGAGCGGCAGGTGATCGAGAACCTGAACATCTACCGCGAGGCGATGCACTCTTTCACGGACCTCGGCTTCTCTTTCGCGATCGACGACGTCGGGGCGGGCTACTCGGGCCTCGAGACCGTGGCGACGCTCAAGCCTGCGTACCTCAAGATCGACATCGCGCTGGTGCGCGACGTGCACCAGAAGAAGGTCAACCAGCAGGTGGTGAAGGCGATCCTGGACATGGGCGAGGGCCTCGGCGCCACCGTCATCGCGGAGGGCATCCAGCTGCGTGAGGAGCAAGACGCCCTGCGCGATCTCGGCGTGCCGTGGGGCCAGGGCTATTTCTATGCCCGGCCGGTCGACCCCTACGCGGCGCAGCCGGCAGTCTCCCGGGAAGGATGACATGGACACGAGGCGCGCGACGTATTCACTCCTGGCAACGCTCCTCGCGTTGCAGCTTTTGGCCTGCGGAGGCTCCTCGGGGTCGCCTTCCGGCGGATCGTCCAATCCGGGGCCCGCTCCGACGGGCTCCGCCTCGGCCAATCCCTGCACCGCCGCGCTCGCGGCGCTTCCCGGGACGGTTGCGGCGTCCACGAGCTCCGCGTCGAAGGCGGGCGAGCTCGGCTACGACGACCGCGACCCCTACGAGTTCCTGGCGCTGCATCAGCTCGCCGGCGGGGGAGTCGCGGCGGCTGGGGGAACGTCCGCGGCCGCGGAGCCAAGATCCGGCGACATCGCGATACTGAACGACAACGGCTCGCTGGTGCTCGGCATCAACAGCTTCGACCTGGGCGGCGTGGGCCTGCGCTTCGAGCCCAACAGCCAGGGCGGCTACGACGTGGTTCGTTCCACGAGCTCGTTCCGCGCCGACCTTGGCCGCCGCCTCGGGCTCGGCGACGATGCCACCACCGAAGAGGCGCTGGCCTTTGCGTTCACCTTCTACGGCGCTTCGCGAAGCTCCGCCTTCGTCAACTCCGACGGCAACCTGAGCTTCACCCGAGGCGACGTCGAGACCGACGAGCGCTCGCTGGGCCGCGTCCTGTCCGGGCCGCCGCGCGTGGCCGCCTTCTTCGCCGATCTCGACCCGAGCAAGGGCGGAGGCATCTTCGCGAGCTCCGCCGCAGGCGCCTTCAGCGTGACCTGGTGCAACGTGCCCGACTTCGACAACACCGGTAGGGTCACCGCGCAGGCCACCCTGCTGCCCGGCGGCAGCGTCGAGCTGCGCTTCGACTCCGCCACGACCCTGCGCAAGGGGATCGTGGCCCTCTCGCCGGGCGCGACCTCGGCCTTCACCGCCGTCGACCTGGCCGCGGCCAACGCGCCCACCGCCGGCGGCGCAGGAGCCGTCGGAGAGCGCTTCTCGAGCGAGCGATCCCTCGACCTCGTGGGCGCGGCACGCCTCTTCTACTCAGAGTTCAGCGACAGCTACGATCAGCTGCTCTTCTGGACCGACACGCGGGTCACGGATTCCGACACCTTCGCCTTCCAGAGCACGATCAAGAACCAGATCCGGGGCATCGGGAAGGGCATCCTCGACCTGGCCCCCGAGTACGGAAGCGCGGGCCGGCTCGCGAGCGTCGTGGTGATGGACGCGCTCACGAAGTATCCGGGCGATCCCACGGCGCGCGTGATTGGAGAGGACAACACGCTCTCGCTCGTCGGCCACGAGACCGGCCATCGCTGGGGAGCGACGCTCAAGTTCCGCGACGGCGCGGGGAGCGTTTCCGACGCCTGGCTGGGCCGTCAGCTCGCCCACTGGAGCTTCTTCACCGACTCCGACGCCTCCGTGCTCGAGGGCAACGAGATCCAGGACCAGGGCGGCAGCTTCCTCACCGGCACACCCGTGCAGCGCTACTCGCCTATGGATCTCTACGCGATGGGGGTGCTGGGCGAGTCGGAGGTTCCCCCAGCCTTCTACGTCGACAACCCGATCATCACGAACCCGACCACGGGTGGCTTCAACCGCGAGAGCGCGCCGCGCTCGGCCGTCAGCATGACCGGGACGCGGCGCGAGGTCACGATCGGGGCCGTCGTCTCCGCGCTGGGCGCGCGCAGTCCCGCCGCGGGCAGCGGCCCGAGGCTCCACCGCCAGGCCTGGATCTACGTGGTGAGCGCAGGACGCACGGCCGACCCGGCCTCGATCGCGAAGCTCGAGACCTTCCGCCGCGCGTTCGAGACTTTCTTCGGGACCGCCACCGCTGGGCAGATGACCGTCGAGACGCGCCTCGAATGAGCGTCCGACTCGCACGCAGGGCACTGGATGCGATCCGCGCCGAAGCCGCGCGGGCGTATCCCCACGAGAGCTGCGGCGCGCTCGTCGGAACGCCGGAGGGAGGTGTGCACGAGGCGCTCGCCCTCGCCAACCACGAGGCCACGAGCCCACGCACGCGCTTCACGATCTCGCCCCTCGACTACCTGAGCGTCGAAGCCGCCGCCGAGGCGCGCGGTGCGAGGCTCGTCGGCTTCTGGCACAGCCATCCCGATCACCCGGCGCGGCCCTCCGCGACCGACCGCGAGCACGCGTGGGAAGGCTTGCTCACCGTCGTGGTAGCCGTCGAGAAGGGCGAGCCGGGCGACATCACGGCCTGGACAGTGCCCGGACGCGGGCTTCCGTTCGCCGAGGTCCCATTATCGCTGGAGGAAGCCTGATGTCGGCCGAGCTGACGCGCGAGGAGATCGCCCGCTACTCGCGCCACCTGATCATGCCCGAGGTGACGATCGAGGGGCAGCGCAAGCTCAAGCAGGGAAGCGTGCTGCTGGTGGGGGCGGGAGGCCTCGGCTCGCCCGCGGCGCTCTACCTGGCCGCCGCCGGCGTGGGCCGGATGGGTATCCTCGACTTCGACGTCGTGGACGAGAGCAACCTGCAGCGGCAGGTGCTCCACGACACGACCTGGGTGGGGAAGCCCAAGCTCGAGAGCGCCCGCTCGCGGCTCACGGCGCTCAACCCGTACGTGACGATCGAGACCCACGCGACGGCGCTCGACTCCGGCAACGCGCTCCAGATCCTCGCGGGCTACGACGTCGTCGTGGACGGCACCGACAACTTCGAGACCCGCTACCTCACGAACGACGCCTGCTACCTGCTCAAGAAGCCGAACGTCTACGGCTCGATCTTCCGCTTCGAGGGCCAGGCGAGCGTCTTCTGGCCCGACCGCGGGCCCTGCTACCGCTGCCTCTACCCCGAGCCGCCGCCGCCCGGCCTCGTGCCGAGCTGCGCCGAGGGCGGCGTGCTCGGCATCCTGCCGGGCGTCGTGGGCGGGATCCAGGCCACCGAGGCGCTCAAGATCCTGCTCGGGATCGGCGAGCCGCTCGTCGGGCGGCTTCTGCTCTACGACGCGCTCGCTATGAGCTTCGTGGAGCTGAAGCTGCGGCGCGACCCCAACTGCCCGCTCTGCGGCGAGAATCCCACGATCCGCGAGCTCCAGGACTACGCGGTGCTCTGCGGGACCGGGCGCGGCGAGGAGGCCGAGGCGGTCGAGGAGATCTCGGCGGGCGAGCTCAAGCACCGCATGGACCAGGGCGACGCGCTCGAGGTGATCGACGTCCGCGATCCCCACGAGTGGGCGATCTGCCGCATTCCGGGCACGCGGCTCGTGCCGCTCGGGAGCCTGGGCGAGCATCTCCACGAGTTCGACTCCTCGAAGACGTACGTGATGCACTGCAAGTCGGGCGTCCGCTCGGCCAAGGCCATCGCCCAGCTCCGCCGCGCGGGGTTCAGGCGGCTCTTGAACCTAAAGGGCGGCGTGCTGGCCTGGTCGCGCGAGGTGGACCCTTCGGTGCCGACGTACTAGCCTCGATTCCCACAGCAGGTAGTCGACCTAACAGGACGGGCCATTAACCGAACTGGAGACGCAGACGCTTTCCGTCGAGCCACGGGACCGGTTGCTGAGTCTGGTCGAAG
>Ga0247727_10003478_pt1 | contig 34805 bp, 31 predicted proteins | sample WisWelCaveWW1625_FD_202498 | JGI IMG/M metagenome (GOLD analysis project Ga0247727, IMG submission 202498) | Biofilm microbial communities from Wishing Well Cave, Virginia, United States - WW16-25 | ecosystem: Environmental > Aquatic > Deep subsurface > Groundwater > Cave microbial mat | place...
AACGGTGCTTGCGGCTGTACGCGACCACTTACAATCCCCGTGTTCCTTCGTCGCCGCGTTGGACGGAGAGGAACTGTCATTGAGTGTTGTTGCAGGAAATCCATCCTTGCTTGAAAACGAAAATCTTGATGAAGCGTTGAAAGTCTTGCATGTTAACGGTCAGGGTCAGCGGGATGAATATTCCTGGGGCAATTTTTGGATTTTGCCTCTCCGCCAGAGAAAAGGAAATGGTGACCGGGACGAAGTTCCCCCTTTACTTGGTTTGCTCGGAATCGCACGCAAAGCAGATCGGTCAATGGACAAGGATCAACGCGATGCGCTCTGGTTGCTGGCAGATCGCGCGGCGCTTGCGCTCGAAGACCGTTTACTACAACAACGCGTCTTTCATTCGCTCGAAGATTTGCAGCCACAACTGGACATGCTTCAGCGTATGCGCGCAGTTGGACGCTACGACTCGCGCGCCAGCCTGCTTACGGAACCGATTCCCGAAGAATCAGATTTGGCAGACTGGGTAAAAGACGCACTCACGCATTACTGGGGTGGTCCAAAGTTGACGAACAGTCCGCTGATGAAATTGCGCATTGTGCAAATGCTTGCGGAAGAATATGAAGGGAATGCCGCAAATGCGTTGCGCGCGTTGCTTCGCAAGGCGGTGGATCAGGTAAAACCCGATGGGGATCGCCGCTTTACGAGCGAGTGGATTCTCTACAATATTTTGGAAATGAAATTTATTGAAGGAAGAAAAGTACGCGAAGTGGCGGGAAGGCTTGCCATGTCTGAAGCGGATTTGTATCGCAAACAACGCGTCGCGGTGGAAGCGGTTGCGCGCGCGATCCTCGATATGGAACAAAGCGAAGGGTTGAGTTAGAAGAAGAGATCCAATTCAAATGCAAAAAAGACCCATCTCAGGACATCCCAACGAACCCGAAGCGCGCAACGACTGGCTGGATGGGCTTGCGCGATTCAACCAACACTTTGGTCGTTTCATGCGCGACGCGCTCGGCGTCATTTTGATCGCCGCATCGCTCATGTCTCTTCTCGCTCTCGGCGGTTACACCGAAGGCATGGTCTTAACTCCCTGGGCTGATCTAATTTCGCTATGGTTTGGGTGGGGCGCGTATTTGGTTGTGCTTGCAATTGGATACAGCGGATTCTCGATTCTGCGCCGCAATGGGATCCCTCTCGGCTGGAGCAGGTTGATTGCGCTTGAACTCGCTGCCTTCCTGACCTTGGGCCTGCTCGCGGCTATCGGAGGTAATTCCCTCCTCCGAGCAGAAGCCGGCGCCGACGGCGGGCGCGTGGGCTGGGGAATTGCCACCTTGTTTTGGGGGCTGGGAGAGCTCTGGGGAACCCTATTGTTATTTATTTTATGGCTCCTCGCGATGATGACCGGCTTTGGGTTATGGGCTGTGCTGGAGCGTATGTTGTTGAGGCTCGCAGGTGAGACTCCGCTTGTTGAAACAGTTACCCAGCCCGAGGTCCAGAAGGAAGCGGAAGTGGAGAAGCGCGCGCGTCAAGCGCGTAAAAAGCAGTCGTCCGCGTTGCCTCCTGAATTCCGCAAATCCCTGCGTGTGTCAGACCATCAGGATAAAAAACCGTCCGCGCCGCGTAATCGCGATGAGCGATTGCCTTCGCTGAATATTTTGCTCGCAGATCAAACCGCGCGCCCTGATGAACGGACGATTAACCAAACCGCTGGCATGATCGAAAAGACTCTTGCCGAATTTGGAATCGTTTCAACCGTGATCGGTTTTCGCGTGGGTCCCACTGTGACTCAGTTTGCGGTGCAACCCGGCTTCATGAAAAAACCCGGCACGACTACGGAGGAAGAAGTGCAACAGATCAAAGTGCGCGTCGCGCAGATTGCGTCGTTGCAAAAAGATTTGACGCTCGCGCTATCGGCGGAACGTTTGCGGATCGAAGCGCCGGTTCCCGGCAAGCCGTATGTTGGAATCGAAGTGCCGAACACACATACATCGGTTGTGCGTATGCGTTCCATACTTGAAACGGATTCGTTCCACAAAATTGGCGCGCCGCTCGCGTTGGCATTGGGGCGTGATGTGTCGGGTCAGGCTTTGGTCGCTGATCTTGCGCGTATGCCGCATCTATTGATCGCAGGCGCGACAGGCTCGGGTAAATCCGTTTGTGTCACCGCGCTGGCGGCGTGTTTGGCGATGAACAACCCACCCGAAGATTTACGCATGGTGATGATCGACTCGAAGATGGTTGAGTTGTTGCGATTCAACGGATTGCCTCATCTGTATGGAAAAGTCGAAACGAACATTGATCGCATCCTTGGCGTGTTGCGTTGGGTGGTCGTTGAGATGGAACATCGCTATCGCTTATTAGAAGCCGCGCATGCGCGTGACCTGGAAATATACAACCGACGCCTCTCACGCAAGAAGGAAGGAAATCCGCTCCCGCGCATCGTGGTCTTAATTGACGAACTCGCTGACTTGATGATGTCTGCGCCCGATCAAACGGAACACAACCTTGTTCGTCTCGCGCAGATGGCGCGTGCAACAGGAATCCATTTGATCATCGCGACTCAACGCCCCTCAACCGATGTGGTGACTGGTTTGATCAAAGCCAACTTCCCCGCCCGTTTGGCGTTTGCCGTCGCATCGGGTGTGGATAGCCGCGTGATTCTGGACACAGGCGGCGCAGAGAGTCTGCTTGGGCGCGGTGATATGTTATTGCTCAATCCGGAAGTCGGCAATCCCATCCGCGCGCAAGGTGTGATAATAACAGATATGGAAATCGAGCGATTGATTTCTCACTGGCAAAAAACCGCGGAGGAAACAAATCAATCTGCTCCCTGGGAAAAACTGCTCACAGAGCCGGATGAAAATGAAGACGAAGGATTGATCGAGCAGGCAGTTTCGATTGTCCGATCAAGTCAACGCGCCTCTGCCTCGTTGCTACAGAGGCGGTTGCGAATCGGGTATCCGCGCGCGGCGCGTTTGCTCGATCAGTTGGAAGAAATGGGAGTCGTCGGCCCCTCACTCGGAGGCGGGAAGGAACGCGATGTGTTGCTGGGTCCGATGGATGAAGACGAGTTGAACCGAAATAAACAGTAATCAGATGCTCAAGCGGCCGAGAGCCAAGGATTACTTTCCTGATATGATTGCCCACATCCGCGTGTAAAAGGATTGCAATGGAAAAATCAGCCAGCGAACGGAAAACATTTACCGATTATTTGCGTTTATGGTTTAAGTGGGTGCTGGACCCCCTGGGAAGGTTTTTCAACAGCCTCGGCTTAACCCCAAATATGATGACTCTGCTGGGGATGATCGGCAATTCTGTTGGCGCGTATTACCTGGCGCGCGGCGAGATGGTGACCGGCGGCATGTTTGTTTTGCTGATGACCCCGGTGGACGCACTGGACGGAACCATGGCGCGCCTGCGCGGCGAATCCAGCGACTTTGGCGCATTCGTTGATTCTGTAAGCGACCGGTATTCGGAATTAATTATTTATGGCGGCTTGCTATATAACTTCCTCAATTTGGGCGAGCCTCTAGGCGGACTGCTCACTTTCGGCGCGGCGGCAGGATCTGTGCTGGTTTCATACGTCAAGGCGCGTGCTGAAGGTCTGGGTTATGGGGCAAAGGTTGGTTTGCTCACGCGTGTGGAAAGATACATCGTCCTCGCTCCTTCCTTGTTATTCAACCAACCTCATATTGGGCTTGCGATCATTGCCGTATTTGCAAATATCACTGCCCTGCAACGGATATGGTTCGTGCGCAGGCAGGCACACGAGAAGATGCAGACTACCATGAAAGGCAACTCTTAATGGATTTTCAATTCGATGGAATTCACTTCATTTTATTTGGCGCGGAACGAACTCTGCGTTTTTACGGTGTCATTCTTATGCTCGGCGCAGTCGCTGGCGCGTGGCTCGCAACACGGGAGGCAAAACGCCGCGGCTATGAATCTGAGATTGTGTGGGATTTGCTGATGTACCTGTTGATCGGCGGCATTATCGGAGCGCGCATTTGGCATATCCTCACACCGCCGCCATCCTCCGGGGTGACTGCCGCGTGGTATCTTTCGCATCCGCTTGATGCGCTGGCAGTGTGGAAAGGCGGTTTGGGAATTCCGGGAGCCGTCATGGGCGGCGCAATTGTTTTATATTTTTACTCGCGCAAATACAGCCTTAGTTTTGCCGAGTGGGCTGATATTGCGTCGCCAAGTCTTGCACTAGGGCAGGCGATTGGCCGCTGGGGAAATTATTTCAACCAGGAACTATACGGCGCGCCGACGAATTTGCCCTGGAAAATTTTCATCGAGCCCGCGCACCGATTAACCGATTACTTCGATGTCGAATATTACCATCCGTTGTTTTTATATGAGTCTTTGTTGAACTTTGCGAACATGTTTTTCCTTTTATGGATTTCGCGTCGATTCGCCGACCGGCTAAAGAAGGGCGACATCTTCCTCTTGTACCTGGTCTCGTACCCAATCATCCGCTTCTTTCTGGACTTTTTGCGGCTCGATGCTTCGATGGTCGGCGGCATCAACATCAATCAGACGATCATGGCTGTAGTCGCAGTCTGTTCGGCTTTCGCTTTGTACCTGCGGCATCGCGGGTCGGCCGCTGCGAGTGCGTCGCGCCTCCCATAGCAGGATTTAGCTGTTCGAGAGGATTCTGCTGTTCGTTGGAAGATTTTGTCGGTATAGTGCGACGCACCTCCATCCCCGCTTTTCAATTTTGCAGAGGGACTGTTGTCTGATTGACTGTAAAATTGGCACTGGCTATGCTGGCTCACACATGAATGGACAGGAACCAAAATGATCGAAACAAACGATTTGAGCAAACAATTCAACAATGAATTTTGGGCAGTGGATGGTGTTACGTTAAACGTCCAACCTGGAGAGATCCTGGCGTTGCTTGGGCAGAATGGCGCGGGCAAAACGACCACCGTCCGCATGTTGACGGCGTTATTGAGTCCAACACGGGGGTGGGCGCGCGTGGCTGGTTATGACGTCACAAAGAACCCGCAGGAAATTCGCTTGAACGTGGGTATTCTAACCGAACAGCACGGTCTTTATATGCGGATGACCGGGATCGAATATTTGGAATTCTTCGGAAGGGCGTATGGGCTTGACGCAAAGACGAGAAAATCACGAAGCGATTATCTGTTGGAGTATTTCGGTCTTGCCGAAGCGGCGCCGCGGCGTACCGGCGAATATTCAAAAGGAATGAAACAGAAACTGGCGCTGGCGCGGGCATTGATGCACGATCCAGCCGTGTTGTTGCTCGATGAACCGACCTCTGCCATGGACCCTGAGTCAGCGCGGCTTGTGCGCGATGAGATTGCTCGGTTACGCTCATCCCAGCGGACAATTATCATTTGCACACATAATCTAGCCGAAGCAGAGGCGCTGGCAGACAGGATCGCGATCATCTATCGTGGAAAAATTTTGTTGAACGGCACGCTGGATGAATTGAAGCACGAAGTGCTGGGTCCCGCTGAATACGAGGCGAATTTTGCCGAGGTATTCGACGTCGGTGAGTTGGATTTACCCCCAGGGGTGGTACTGGCTTCTCGAAGCGCGACTAGCCTCCGGTTTAGAATTGAAGCGCCGCAGGTTGCGAATCCAAAACTTGTGCACGCGCTCACATCCCGTAACGCGCCGCTGGTCTCGTTTCACGAAGTTTCAAGAAAATTGGAGCAGGTGTATTTGAAGACAATGGCAGATGCCCAGGGGGTAATGTATGCGGCGTAACTTTGACGCGATCTGGATGGTGGCGCGGCGTGAATTCCTTGACCAGTTCCGCGACTGGCGCATCGTTGTGCCGATGCTCCTGCTGATTTCGTTGTTCCCATTTATCGCGGATGATACGACGCGGCAGGCAATCAGTTTCATGAATCGTTTTGGCGGGGACTTGATCCTGGATAGCCTGATCCCATTCGTAGTTTTAGTCATCGGATTCTTTCCGTTGTCATTTACATTGGTTGTTGCGCTCGAATCTTTTGTCGGCGAAAAAGAACGCGGCACCATTGAGCCGCTTTTGAGTTCGCCGCTTGAAGATCGGCATCTGTATTTAGGCAAATTACTGGTTGGGATTACGACCCCGCTCGTTTTTAGTTATTCGTCCATTGGGATTTATTTGGTCCTCGTCTCGCGGCGTTCCGTTGAGTTCCCAGGCGCGTATATGCTCGCGCTGATCTTCTTGCTCACCTTCGCCCATGCCGTGTTAATGGTGAGTTCTGCCATTGTGATCTCGGTGCAAGCGACCACGATCCGCGCGGCAAACCTGCTTGCATCTTTCGTGGTCGTACCGGTCGCTTTCCTGTTGCAGGGTGAGACGGTGCTGATCTTCTGGGGAAATGAGGATGTGCTCTGGTACGCAATTGCAGGCGTTACCCTGCTTTCAGGCATGATCGTTCGCCTGGGACTTTCACACTTTCGGCGTGAGTACTTGCTGGGGCGTGAAATTGATACATTAAACTTCAAAATGATCGGGCGCGTGTTTCACCATCGCTTTGTGGGGGATGCGAGGTCTATTTCTGAATGGTATCGCAGGGAAATTCCAGCCTCTTTAAGGCAATTGCGACAACCTTTGCTGATCGTGACTGTTCTTGCCCTGCTCGCCGGGATCACGAGCTATTTCTGGGTGATAATCAATGTACCGGCCTATCTGGATTTGCCTCCCAGCCGCGTGGGTGAGATTCGGACCTTCGTGGCAAGCAACCTGACGAATCTTGATGCTCTGAGTGATCGTATTCCCGCCCCTGTTCTATTTTTCCATAATGCACGGACAATCATCATATTACTTTTGTTGGGGTTGGTCTCTTTCAGCACACTCGGGTTGACTCTCTTCCTTGTCAACACCGGGCTGGTGGGAGGCGTGTTGGGCGCGGCGAGCCTAGTTGGTTTTTCTCCATGGCTGACGTTCGCCGCAGGCATATTGCCGCATGGTATTTTTGAATTGTCTGCTTTATTCCTTGCAACCGCGGCAATGTTGAAGGCGGGCGCGCAACTCGTCACGCCTCAGCCGGATAAAAGCCTGGGGGAGGTTTTGCTCATTTCGCTGGCAGATTGGTTCCGCGTGTTTATCGGAATTGTTATACCCTTCCTTGCAATTGCGGCAGTCATCGAAGTTTATTTAACTCCTGTGTTGATCAAACTGGCATTCCCATATTTATGACAACGAGGCATCGATGCCAAAAGTAATTATCCTGGGCTCATCCAATGCAGTGCCCACCAAAGACCATGAAAACACGCATCTGGTCATTGTTGGGAGGGAACGTACGATTCTTGTAGACTGCGTCAGCACGCCTGTCGTCCGATTAGAGCAGGCGGGTGTGGATTTCAATGCCCTCACCGACATTGTGATCACACATTTTCATCCCGACCATGTGGCGGGAATTCCGCTTCTTCTTATGGATATGTGGCTGATGGGGCATACCAAGCCCATCAATATCTATGGTTTGCATTACACCATGGATCGCCTTGAGGATCTGATGGGATTTTATGGCTGGGATGAATGGCCCAACTTCTTCCCCGTTGGTTTTTACCGCCTGCCTGAAGCGGAAATGGCGCATGTTCTTGAATGTGATGATTTCAAAGTTAAATCATCGCCAGTGCACCATATGATCCCAACAATTGGCTTGCGTGTGGAGTGTAAGGAACGCAATCAGGTCCTGGCATACTCGTGCGACACCGAGCCATGCGACCAAACCGTCCGCCTTGCCGCAGGTGCGGATGTGCTCATCCACGAAGCGGGCGGCGCGACTTTTGGTCATTCATCCGCGGAACAAGCGGGAGAGATCGCCACTAAAGCCGAGGTGGGAAAATTGTATCTCATCCACTACCCAACAGGGCGCTTCGCAAAAGGGGACATTGCCGCCGAAGCTCGCAAGACTTTCAAGGGTGAAGTCATTGTGGCGCAGGATTTCATGACCTTTGAGATATAAAAAAATTCCCCTCTCCCAATTTGGGAGAGGGGCTAGGGGTGAGAGGGGATTTACCATCCTGAAATATACGGCTCCCACTCGTGATATTCATTCAAATGCCTGCCGAAGATGTAAGCCGCATTGGCAGGCGGTTCTTTCGGCGTGTGCGTCAAGCGCATGTGCGCTTCATCTATTTTTCTGCCGCCCTTTCTGTGGTTGCAATGCGGGCATGCCGCAACGACGTTCGTCCACACATGTGCGCCGCCCATATGCCGCGGAATCACGTGGTCTACGGTCAACCCGCCATCGCGTTTTCCACAGTACTGACAGGTATAATGATCGCGTCGGAAGACTTCACGCCGCGTCAATTTGACGTGCGGACGCGGCTTATGAACCTGGGTTTCAAGCCGAATGACCGACGGGCGCGGGAGCAACTCTCTCACCGTTCGGATGTGCCCACGTCCGTTCATTACCATATCGGCTTTGCCTGCCAGGAGCAAACCAACCGCACGTCGAGTCGTACAGACGTTGATCGGTTCAAAATTGGCGTTTAATACCAGCACAGGCTCAAGCATTTCGTCTCCGACAACAGGCACGATTATACTGCTGATTTTTTGAATTCGTAAAAGTCACGGTTCATAGTGTTACGAACTTGTCATAGGAGTTACCATGAATGTGCTGATCGCTGGCGGCTCGGGGTTTCTGGGAAGTGAAGTTGCAAAATCTCTGCTTGCCAGGAAACACAATGTAACCGTTCTCACTCGCCGCGCGCCGAGGCAACCCAACCAAATTCGATGGGATGGGTATACAACGAATCGTTGGAGTCATCTTATCAATGAAATGGATGCAGTCGTGAATCTCACTGGATATGGACTGGATCATGGACCGTGGACAAAACGCCAGAAGCAGAAATTTGTAGACTCACGCGTCATTCCCGGACTTGCGCTTGTTTCGGCTTTCGAGAAAGCATCACGCCGCCCGAACAGATTTCTGCAAATCTCAGGCATCAATCGTTACGGCTCGCGCGGCGAAGGCATTGCAGATGAATCTTTTCCTCCCGCGAATGATTTTCTTGGGCAACTCACCGTCAAATGGGAGAATGCGACACAACCCATCGAAGAACTCGGAGTGCGAAGAGTCGTCATTCGTTCTGCGGTTGTGCTTGCAAAGCGCGGCGGATTATTCCCTCTCATGGCGTTGCCTGTGAGATTATTCTTTGGCGGCAGGTTTGGCGAAGGCAGTCAGGCAATGAATTGGATTCACGCCACAGATTTTGTCAATGCCGTGTGCTTTCTTCTTGAAAATGAACATGCGGGCGGACCCTACAACCTCATCTCGCCCCAACCCACAACCAACGCAGATTTCACGCGCGAGATTGCAAGAGTCTTACGCCGCCCATACTGGTTTCACATTCCATCCCGGCTGTTGCAGATGACGATGGGTGAAATGAGCGTCACACTCACCAAGGGACGTTTTGCCAAGCCGAAGCGACTGCTCGAATCAGGTTTTGAGTTTCAATTTGGTACACTTGAAGACGCAATGAAAAATTTACTGGCTTGAAGAATTCGGAGTAACGATGAATCGTGGATTGATTTTGTTATGTTTGCTGGCAACGGCTTGTGCGCCTCTCGGGTTTCCGCAGGGAGTAAGCCAGCCTTTGCCAACAGGAATTGTTGACCCATCTTACCCCTTGGTCGAATCGGCGCCCGTTGCTCCCCTCCAAACCTCGAGCGGGATCAATGTCAGCGCGAACCGCGCCTGGCGTGAAGGCAAGGAAGTGCATGTGGAGTTGTGCTTCACGTTGATTGACGGATCCGATTGGACAATTTGGGGCGCGAGTTTGCAATATACCGATAGCGTAAATTTTGACTTCGCTTCCACCATGTTGAGTTTACAGGAGCCGGTGGAAGGGCAATCCGGCCTGCGTTGCGACACCCTGTCATTCTTCAATGTGCCGCCCGATGCCGACCTCTCGAATGTGACGATTACCGTGGATGCCATTGCCGCGCCGCCGCGCGCTGAAGATTATTGCATCATCTACATGCCTAAGATTCAACAAACACTGGATGAACGCGGTATTCCCATTGTTCTGGGTTGCGTTGATTCGGGCGGGGCGCAGGTTATGCAAATCTTAAGCAGACCAGACACCATGTCGCAGGAAGAGGCGGAGCAGATTGTTTACAGCGATGAGTTTTACACGGTCAAGGGTCCATGGTCGTTCACCTTCAATCTTGGGCAGTGATGTTGTATAATCGGCATATGTCTGGCATGAATTCCATCAACAAGTATTATTATTGCACCCATCCATAGATTTTGCGGTGGTGTATCCTGAGCGCGCCCATCATCGCGGGCGCGTTTTTGTTTGTAAACTCGTGGTGCGAGATCATATCTCGCACTACTTAGGAGGCAGAATGAACATCGAAGAACAAGTTGAATTATTAATGCAGGGCACCGAATATGGTGATGAAGAAGTAAAAAAGGCAATGACCACTGAGTTGCGCCAGCGATTGACCGATGCTCAAAAAGAGGGCAGACCTTTGCGTGTGTATTGCGGCTATGACCCAACCTCAACCGATCTGCATTTGGGGCACACGATCACCATGCGTAAACTTCGTCAGTTTCAGGATTTGGGACATGATGTGACGTTTCTCATAGGCAGTTACACTGCGCTCGTTGGCGACCCTTCGGATAGGAACAGGGCGCGCCCCATTCTCACGCAGGAGCAGGTGGCTGAAAACTCGAAGACCTACGCCGAACAGGCTTATCGGGTGCTTGACCCTGAGAAGACCAAAATTCGTTATAACGGCGAGTGGTTAAGTGAATTATCACTTGTTGATTTGATTCGCCTGGGGCAAAATTTCACCGTGCAACAGTTTTTGGCGCGCGAGAATTTTGCCAAGCGTCTGGAAAAAGGCGAACCCATTTATCTGCACGAAACATTTTACGCCTTGATGCAGGGCTACGACGCAGTCGCCATGCAGACCGATGTGCAAGTGGGCGGCACGGATCAATTGTTCAATATCATCGTCGCTGGTAGAAAATTGCAGGAGGCGTTGGGGCAAAAGCCCTTGGTTGGAATTATCACGGGGATCTTACCAGGAACAGACGGTGCGCAACGTATGTCGAAATCCACTGGTAATGTTGTGCCGATCAACACCGGCGCAGGTGATATGTATGGCAAGTTGATGTCCATCCCTGATATGGCAATGGGCAAGTACATGCGTCTCGCCACGCGCTGGAGTCCGTATGAGATTGATATATTTGAAAAAGATGTCGCCTCCGGAAAAACTCACCCACGCGACGCGAAGATGAGTCTGGCGCACGAGATTGTATCCATTTTCTATGGCGAGGCAGAGTCCCGGTCCGCGGAAGAGGTGTTTGTCAAAACCTTCCAGCAAAGGGAGGTGCCGGACGATATGCCTGAGTACAAGTTGGAATCCGGTCAGACGGTGTTGGAGGTAATTCTTGCCGCGAAGATGGCATCCAGCAAATCGGAAGCGCGTCGTTTGTTCGATCAAAAAGGCGTGCGTTTGGATGGAGAAACCATCGAAAAAGGAGATACGGTATTCCGGCACCCTGGCGTTTTACAAGTTGGCAGGCGGAAATTTCTGCGAGTAAAGTAGGAAATGAAAACGGGATGGCGAAAGCTATCCCGTTTCGGATTCGCTCTTTGCAATCAATATCAAAAAAGTATCAACAATATTTGGGTCAAGGATTGTGCCTGAAACATCTTTGATATAGTCAATCACTTTGTCGCGGGACCATGCCTTACGATAGGGGCGATCAGACAACAGGGCATCCCAAATATCCACAACTGAAAATATTCTTGCCGATAAAGGAATCTGATCGCCTATCAAACCGCGGGGATACCCGCTTCCATCCCAGTGTTCGTGATGGCAATAAGGTATATCCAGCGCGGAACGCAGGTACGTGATGGGTGAAAGCAGGTCAAAGGCATATTGAGGGTGGAGCCGCATCTCCGACCATTCCGCCTCAGTGAGAGGGCCGGTTTTTTTCAAGATCTGATCCGGAACGCCCATTTTGCCAATATCGTGGAGTAATACACCGCGATAAATTTTGACCATCTCATCTTCGTTGATTCCCATGTAGCTGGCAAGGCGCAATGTCAAATCTGTGACGCGTCTTGTGTGACCTTCGGTCTCACGGTCGCGCAACTCAAGCGCGCGCGCCCAGCCTTCCAGCGTTGTATCATATGCCTGTGTAAGTTCCTGGTTTGATCGCTGTAAATTATCGAAGAGCTGTGAATTATCAATTGCGATTGCGGCTTGCCCCGCCAGCGTTTGCAGGAATTGCATCCATTCTGCATTTGGCGAAAGTGTGGAACGATGAAAGATTTCAAACACACCTTTGATCTGCCCTTTCACCATTAGTGGAACGCCGATGTACGTGACGAATCCCTCGCGCGCCAACATCGGACTACGCTTTGCTTCGCTCGAGTTTTTCAGGTCAATGACGTGATCGATCCTTCCCTTCAAGACGACCTGCCCAGCCAGCCCTTCGCCGATTCGAACCAATGGGCGTGATGGGGAGATCGTGTTGAATCCCGCACTGCAAAGATAGGTAAGGCTTTGCAATTCGGGGTGATATACCATGATGTCCACCGCGTCCACTTTGAGGTGTTTGAGCGTGTGATCGGTGAGTATGTTCAAGGTCACGCGCAGGTCCGTGGATGAGGCGATGGCAGAGTCGATATCTCGCAGCGCCGTCAGTCTGTAGATCTGTTCCTGGCTTTGTTCGAACAATTCTGCGCGATGGATCGCGTTCCCAATGATCTCAGCCAGCGTCGTCAGAAGGCTGATCTGCTCCGTGATCTGATGATTGGCCGCCATTTGGATAAAGATTGCGCCAAGCGTCCCTGCTGTGGATTTTATGGGAATGCAAACGCCCCCATAGCCGGGTAGGATCACATCGAGGTCGGGTTTGAAGACCAGCGGGTCGTCTCCCAGATTTGCAGAACTAAAAACCTTGCCTGATTGAAATACATGCGCAATGATCCCGTCCGTCGGCATGAGTTCCTTATATTTGACGTTTCTCCCAACGCCTCGCACCGCGCGCTGGACAAGCATATTACTGGAAGGATTGTAGAGCCAGACCGACCCATTCTCCTCGTCCAACAACTTAAGGGTCTCATCTAAAAATATATCGAGCATTTCGTTTTGCAAATGTGTCGTTCGCAGGGAGGAGGACAGCCGGTTGATGGCCTCCAGCTCCTGTACGCGTCGTTGTGTTTCGTTATAAAGACGGGCGTTTTCAAGCGCGATCGCGGCTGAGTTGGCAAGCGCTGTGAGAAGGTTTTCATCCCCATTGGTATACGCGTGAGGTTTTGTCGTTTCAATATTTATTGCCCCGATGGTTTTACCCCTCGCGACCAATGGAACGCATAGTTCAGATTCGATATTTTTTATTATGGGAAGATAGCGTGGTTCCTTACTTACATCGCCAGAGCGAATTGATCGGCCATGCTGGGCAACCCAGCCTATGATGCCCTGCCCCAGTGACCGCTTCTCCTTATGGAGAATCTGCATATCCCTTTCGTAAATCTCCAGGTTTTGTGCCTTTTGGCTGATAGCCAACGGGACCAAAAGTTGGCTCCGGTCTTCCAATAAATAGATAGAGGCGAATTCATATCCCAGCAGTTCATCCATGGTTGCGATCAAGCTTTCTGCAATGACTTCGGGTTTCAGACTCTGAGTAAGTGATTTTGTAGCCTGATAAAGAGACTCAAGCTCTTTGGAGCGCCTTTGTTCCGCTTCGAAAAGCCGGATTCTTTCCAATGCGCTTCCAAGCCCGCCCGCGATGGTGTTTAGAAATCTTTCATCGCCCTCATCGAACGCATTCGGCTTTTTGCTTTCGACATTCAAGACCCCTATAATTCGCTTATGGACTCTGATCGGCACACAAAGTTCCGAGCGAGTTTCTGAGGCAATTTCAATGTAGTCAGGTTCCCCGGTCACATCGGCATAGCGAAGTGGTTTTCCAAGCAAAACCGTCTTGCCTGTTATGCCCTCCGTGATCGGATAACCTTCCCTCCAATTTGATACATCCGCGCCCAGATAAGACGGATGTGGCGTAAGTATGTCCCCTGCTTCATTTAACAAGAGAATCCCGCAAACCTCTGAATAGATTTGACTGATGATATTCGTTATTTTTTCTATCACCGCCTCTTCGGATGTTGCAATCTCGGCTTCGGCTGTGGCGGCTGAATGCAGAATGATTAACTCCTTTACCTGCCTCGCCAGTGATTCTTCCGCTCGTTTGATGTCGGTCAGGTCGGTGATAACAGCAATCGAACCATTCACCCGATTGTTCTGCCACCTTGGAACCCCGGTGATGATTACAGGCACTTCATGACCATTCTTGTGTACAAGTGTCGACTCGTAGGTGGATATAACCCCTTCGTTACGGCGCTCTTTCTCATGTTCCAAAGCAGAAAGATCATCCTTTGAAGTAAAATCTGCGGGAGTCTTGCCTGCAATTTCATCTTGCCCATACCCCAGAATCTGTGCGTAAGCCGGGTTCACGTATTCGAACCGCCTGTCATCGGTGGTAACAGTCAATCCCTGCCCCATATTGTTGAGCACCTGGAGAGCAAAATCTCGCTCGGCTTGCAGTGCATCCCGGGACTTTTTTTGTTCGGTGACATCATAAAACATTGCCAGCACACAGGGCTTGCTGCCAAGCTCAATCACCTCGTAATATGCCACGGTGTCCTTCGGCCCGTTAGGGACATTTTTATATTGGATCTCGATGCCTTGCAACGATCTGTTTGTTTCCAAATCACGGATAAACGATTCTCTTTCCTGTCCGCTATTCCAAAACTCTAACTCCACCGAAGTTTGCCCAATTAAATTTTCCAGAGAAAGCCCGACCAGATCAAGAAAAGCCTTATTTGCGTCAATGAATTTTCCGGTATCCAGAGTAACAACACAAGTGGCAATGGGGGACGTATGAAAAATGCGACGAAATCTCTCTTCGCTTTCCTGAATGGCCGCCTGTGATGCTTTTTCTTTTGTAACATCCAGAAGAATGCCCTGCCAGTAAAGAGGGTTCCCGTCCCCATCGCGTATAAGGTTTGTATCTTCCTTGATCCAAATGACGCGCCCATCGCGCCGGACAAAGCGATATTCCTCCTGGAAGCGTTGCCCCTGTTTGTGTGTTCTTTCTTCCGCTTCCGTGATCCGTCCCCGATCATCAGGATGTAGATGTTTCACCCAAATATCCGGATCTGCCTGCCACTCCTCCGAGGTGTATCCCGTTAATTCCTCCACGCGCGGGCTGATATAAAGAGTGGTTTCAAGTTCGTCCGTTGCATCGAGGAAAACAACGGCAGGCGTTTGTTCCACGAGCGCTTGATATTTGACCTGTGCCTCACGCAAAGCCGCCTGCTCGAGCAATAATCGGTTTTGAGCTACCGCGTTGCTGATAACAATCGGGAGGCGATGCAAATAATCGCTCTGCTTTACGAGATAATCTGCCGCGCCTGCCTTTAGCGCGGCTACCGCATTTTCCTGGTCTCCCTGACCCGTGACCAGCACAACCGCTGGAGGATCATTGCGTAAATTGACCTTGTCCAGTAAATCCAGCCCCGTTCCATCCGGCAATCGTAAATCTGTCAGAACTAAATCAATGTCCGGATTTGCATCGAGGATAGTAAGCGCCGAAGAAATTGTTTCAGCGTGAAGCAGTTCGAACTCCTGGTTGAAATTATCCTCCAGAGTCCGTTGCGTTAAAACCACATGTGCAATCTCGTCTTCAACATACAAAATTTTCATGAAGCCAATCTCATTTCAAAGGGTGATCATATCCGGATGGACAAGGAACAAAACCATTATAAGGCGAAGTTAATAATCAGGTGTCGAGAATCATATCAAGAAATGACCAAAAAAAAAGACGCCTCACGGCGTCAATCAATCGTCAATCTGAAATCTTCAATCGCAAATCATATAGAGGCGTCGACGGGATTTGAACCCGTGGTGAGGGTTTTGCAGACCCTTGCCTTACCACTTGGCCACGACGCCATGTCATCAAACTGCTGAGCGGGCGATGGGATTCGAACCCACGACCTTCTCCTTGGCAAGGAGACGTACTACCACTGTACTACGCCCGCATTTCCTGGTCCATCTTTCTGACCGAGAGTGCCGAGACCCAGGATCGAACTGGGGACACCGCGATTTTCAGTCGCGTGCTCTACCAACTGAGCTATCTCGGCTGGATATTTTGTTGTTAAGCGTGCGGAATTTTACTTTGTGAAGAAGGGATTGTCAAGCAAGCACCTCGCGCTGAGCGGAACACAGTGCAGTCGAAGCGCGAGGGATGAAGTGCAACGCCTCTCACTTGACCTCAATCTGCTTCCACACTACAATCTTTGTCTACTCTGACACATCGTCATTGCGAGGAGGGTCAAAGACCCGACGAAGCAATCTCCTACACGGTATCCGAGATTGCTTCGGGCAAAGAGCAAGAGCGCCCTCGCAATGACGGGAAATTATTTCATGTTTGAATCCCTTACCTCAAGACTCAACCAAGTATTCGACCAACTCCGCCGGCGCGGAAAACTCTCCGAGGCGGACGTGGACGCGGCGATGCGCGAAGTGCGCCTAGCCCTCCTCGAAGCGGACGTGCATTTCAGCGTCGTCAAAACCTTCATTGCACGCGTGCGTGAACGCGCGGTCGGTGCGGAAGTGTCGAAGGCATTGGCTCCGGGTCAACAAATCATCAAGATCGTCAATGAAGAATTGATCGCAACACTCGGCGAACCTGCGCCATTAGCATTTCGTGGACCGAAACCGCATGTCATTATGATGGTCGGTTTGCAGGGTTCGGGTAAAACGACTCACGCCGCCAAGTTGGCAAAGATGCTCCGTTCAAAAGGGGAGCGGGTAATGCTCGTCGCAGGTGACCCGTATCGTCCTGCCGCGGTTCAGCAGTTGCAACAACTTGGTGAGCGGATCGATGTCCCTGTTGAGTCGGATTTGAACGTCAAGCCGCCTGAACTCGTGAAGCGCGCGTTCGAGAAAGCGGAAAAGGGTGGATTCGGCGTCATGATCGTGGATACAGCCGGTCGGTCGCAGTTGGATGCGGAGTTGATGAATGAGTTGAAGTCCATTGTGGCGAAAGTCCCGCCTGTGGAAATTTTGCTCGTGGTCGATTCCATGATCGGTCAGGAAGCGTTGAACATCGCGCAGGGATTCCGCGACAATGTCTCGATCACAGGCTTGGTGATGACGAAGATGGACGGCGATTCGCGCGGCGGCGCGGCGATCTCGATCCGTTCGGTGACGGGCGTGCCGATCAAGTTTATCGGTACGGGCGAAAAACTCGACGCGCTCGAAACGTATGACCCCGCGCGACTGTCATCGCGTATTCTTGGTATGGGCGATATGATCGGCTTGATCGAAAAAGCCGAAGCGATGTTCGACCAGGAGACCGCGCAAAAATCTGCTGAGCGCATGATGCAGGGAGGGTTCTCGCTTGAGGATTGGCTCGACCAGATGAAGCAAATGAAAAAGATGGGACCGCTGGCACAGATCATGGATATGTTGCCTGGGCAGATGGGGCAAGCCGCGCGTCAGATTGACCCGAAGGATATCGAGAAGAATTTTAGATCCAGCGAGGCGATCATCAGTTCGATGACATTGAAGGAACGCCGCGACCCCGATATTTTGAACGCCTCACGCAGACGGCGCATCGCGGCTGGCTCAGGCATGGAAGTGCAGGATGTGAACCGCCTGATCAAGCAGTTCCGTGAAGCACAGAAAATGATGAAGATGTTGCAGAAGACGGGCGGGAAGGGGCTGGGGAAATTGTTTGGGTAATTTCGCGGGGAGGGTGCGTCGCACCTTCCTTAATGACGTGAGTCTTATCGAGTGGATGAATCTCTTTAATCAGATTTATCCAACTTGTTAGGTGGGACGCATTCATCTATGAATTCTAATCGGAATTTTCTTAATAAGCCCATCATCATAAATATATCCTCGAGAAATCATTTTTCCTCCATTAATTTTGAAAATCAACCATGGAATCTGGGTAATAATCATACTTTTAATATCCCAAAAGGATGGCAACAGGCATCCCTTAGGATGAGCATGGAATACGCTTATAACTCTTGAAATACCTGTAGGCTTTTTTTCAAATAACAGATTGGCTTCTAGTGAAAACGACCTCTCTCGCCATCCCTTTCTCTTTCCGAACAAGACTTGGTTAATCCAGATCGTTTCGTCCAGGTATTGCCCAATCAAGAAACCTGATACCTCAAGCGATGGATATTTTAGGGCAACATTGCAAATTGTTAATCGCTTATCTTGCGGAAAAATGATTTTATTAATAATTTTCGGAATTTCTTTCAACGGATACTTCCTCCAATGCAATGTGCGCAATTGTCAAGCCCATCAGCATGTGCATCAGCTAGGGAGTTATAGACTTTAATGTTTTTCGAGCTAATCGAGTGCAGCCACGGACAACTAGCATTATGAACCTCCATTTTGGATCTACTAATATTGCCATAATACGGTGTTTCACTTGTCGGAGGATCAGGATATACCCAATAGACACACGGATCTGACGAAATCGGCAAAGCGGGCTCTGGCGAAGGAGATTTTCCAAACAAATCAACTCCTGCGTATCCAATTGCTCCTATCGTGCCAATAGCACCTCCAATGACTGGTCCAATAAATGGTACGAAAACTGCTACAACGGCAACAGCTATGGTAACAGCGCCAACAAAGAAGTCCCCGATGTCATCCCAAAAAGACCCGCCTGTAATAGTGAGGATTCCCATCTTCCTCAATGCTTCTTGTGATTCTGGAAAAGGTCGATTCTTAAAATTACTGCTGGCTTTTTTAAGAATGCTGTCAAAGCTTTCTTTCTGGAACGCCTGCTTAATGGATTTTACGTGCCTCTCGTTGTTTGATAAGACATGATGATAATGTCTTAGTTCCTGCATTGACAGCCCCATATTTAACAAGGTTCCCCTCACCTTTTTATCAAAAAAGATAGGATTTGAATATATCCTAAAATCATCAAAGTTAGCTACGATTTTTTCCTGGGCATACTTTAAGTTGGTCTTATTGCTGCTCAATATCTCAAGTGATGATTGAATCGAATTATTAAAAGCTTGTTCAGATTGTATTGCATTGGAGATTATGACTCTTTGTTGTTTCTCGCTAATCTGCTTCCCTTTTTGGTGTATTTGTCTCAGGAGGCTAACGTTCCGATGGTATTTGAGGAAGTCTTTTTGATCCCGAATTATTTTTTGGAATATAGTATTATCTATATGCAATGGGGAAATTTTATTCTGATCAATTTTTAATTGATCATAGAACTCAAGCAATGTTTGTGCTTTCATCGGACTTCTCCTGTTTTTGTTAAAATTGCAGTGGTATTAAAGATCACATATAGAGCCCTCAACTATGAGTTATACAGGATTGTTCTTCATAACTCTCTTGTTTGGGTATTGTACATAATGGTTCAGGGTAGCTGCCTATCTAAAGATTATACGTCCAAAAATTGAAAAAAGCAATTTTAGGAATTATTTCACAAGCAGTAATGTGGTCCAACGTTGTTGGTGTTACTAATTGATACTCCCATAGTAAACAAAAGTGACAATCATTTTGCTGTCTGCACTATCTTCTAGCTCATCTTTTCTACTCAAAGTACTTTACTTACATCTCCAGAGGCTCGCATACTTCTCGCAGTACTTGAGGTCTTTTTCAGTTTTGATCACTTTGCATGCTCCCTCAACCAGTCAATCAATTTTTCAAGATGCTCCTGGTGATGGTCGTAAGAGGCCACGGGAATGAAAGCGAGACTATAGCCTTTCAGCCACGGGTATCTACTTCCATCTAAAAGGTCTCTTTCAGCAATCTTATTCCCTAATTCCAGAAAGTATAAAAATCCCTCTCTCCAAATTTGATGTATTTCTATCCACGGCTTTTTGTGGTTGGCTTCATAAGTCATCGCGTTGACTCGATCCGCGTTATCTTCCCAGTTATCGCCCAAATCTGCAACCAACTTCGGAAACTCTGGTTCTCGGTCCAGCACACCACCCTCCATCCGCGCAATGGAAATCTGCTGCCAGCCCCATAAATGGGCAATCACATCCTTGATAGACCAATCCAGATCAAAGCGTGGGGTAGTGATCTGCTCTTCGCTCAGGCTTGCGAGCACTTCTTCCCAGCGGTCAAATTGCTCTCTAAGTGCTGTCAAGATATGATCTTTCATGTTCATGGTCGTTTCCCTAAATTCCAATCTACGGGTTTGTTTGACATTTCAGTGCTGGGTCAATCGTTTCCATCAAAGTTCCAGTTCCAAAATAAAATCTCTTTGCGGATCATTTCCAAGCATGAATACATGGCTACCGACTTCCTTGAATCCCCACTTACCATAAAAACTAATTGCTCTCGGATTCTTCTCCCAAACGCTCAACCAAAGCGACTTGCAACCTTGTTTTTTGGCTTCCTCAATGCAGGCTTGCATCAATTCTCTGCCAACTCCCTTGCCGATGAATTCCTGTATCGCGTAGATTCGTTCGAGTTCCATTGTTTTTTTATTAACCTGTGACTTGTGGTCACGGTTCAAATTGAGTTTGGCAAAGCCAACAGGTTTATCCTCTAACTCAGCAATGAGAAAAACTACTTGAGGGTCGGTTAGCTGGATGGATTGAATTTCAGGCGAGAACGATTTCTCCAGATATAACGCGATATTTTCAGGCGTGTTGTCTTTTGCAAACGAATCATAGAATGTCTTTGCCCCCATTTCGGCAAGCAGTTTAGCGTCGTCCGTGGTTGCGTATCGGATATTCATTTTCAAATTGTACGCCTCCCAAATGAAAACCGCAATTCATTTCCTCCCTCTTCTCTTCACAACCAATTCACAAGCGAATCCTATACTCCGAGCATCAGTTCAAACCAAAAGGAGTGTAACATGGACGGAAAAATTGCTTTACGTATCGTTTCAGGATTGGTCTTGCTCGCGGTCATCGCCGCCATCGGCTTCTTCGCCTTTCAGGCTGGCGTTGCGCAAGGATCGCCGATCACCATCGAAGCGCCTTCGGGCGAAACGGTGCCCGCACCGTATCCACATTACGGATATGGATATGGGATGCGTTACCATCATCCATTCACGTGGGGATTCGGATGCTTGATTCCCATCTTCGCGGTGTTCCTGCTCGTCCTCGCCCTCAAGTCCTTCCGTGTGATGATGTGGGGTCCGCGCTGGGGCTGGGGACATCGCGGTCACTGGGAAGGTGGAGCGCCGCCGATGTTTGAAGAGTGGCACAAGCGCGCGCATGGCGAACCAACAGAAGAAAAGAAAGAATAATATAATGCGACGTAGGGGCGAGGCATGCCTCGCCCCTACAAGAACCCATGAAAACCATCCTCGTTGTAGACGACGAACCCAAGATCACTCAACTCGTGCGCGATTATCTGGAGCGCGCGGGTTTCGGCGTTTTGATCGCGCATGACGGGAAGAAAGCCCTGTCACTTGCAAAGACGGAAAAACCATCAGCGGTCATTCTGGACCTGGGCCTGCCTCAACTCGATGGGCTGGACTTCACCCGCGAGTTTCGCAAAACCTCCAACGCGCCCATCATCATGCTCACTGCCCGCGCTGAAGAATCAGACAAGCTCATCGGTCTCGAACTCGGCGCGGACGATTACATGACCAAGCCGTTCAGCCCCAAAGAGTTGGTGGCGCGCGTGCGCGTTGCCTTTCGGCGAATCGAAAATGCCGCGAGTATGGGTTCCGAGATGATTCGCATAGCAGATTTGACTCTCGATGTGCCGCGGATGCGCGTCACTGCCGAGAAGCGTGAGGTCGAAGAACTCACTCCCACTGAATTTGAATTGCTCGCTACACTTGCTCGCCAACCTGGGCGCGTCTTCACCCGAGCACAACTGCTAGACGCGATTCATGGTGTCGCTTTTGAATCCTACGAGCGCGCCATTGACGCGCACATCAAGAACATCCGCCGCAAGATCGAGGTCAAGACGGGTGAGCCGAAGTATGTGTTGACCGTGTACGGTGTTGGTTATAAATTTGCGGATAAATGATTATTTGTAGGGGCGGAGCATGCTCCGCCCCTACGTTGCCATATGAAACCTCACCATCACTTTTCCACCCGCCATCGCCCTCCCTGGTGGCCCGAGAACGAAGAATGGCCCCCCAAACGATGGCAAATGCGCCGCGGACCCTTCTTTCGCCGAATGGGTTGTTTTTTCATTCTGTTCAGTTTCTTCGCCTGTATCGGGGTGATGGCGTTGCTCCGATTCTTCCTTGATCCGTTCGTTGATTTTCATGGCGTGCCGCCGCTGGATCGTCCCGACTTCATTCTCCCGTTTGGGTTTGCAGGCTTCCTGATCTTGATCGCAGCTGTGTTTTTTGGAGTGCGTAATTTACGGCGCATGTCCATGCCGCTGGATGAGTTGCTCGAGGCATCGAATCGCGTAGCGGATGGTGACTTCACTGTGCGCGTGGAGGAGAGAGGACCTTTTGAAGTCCGCGCGTTGTTGCGCGAGTTCAATTCGATGGCAGAAAAACTGGAGTTGAACGATAAACAGCGCCGCAACATGCTGGCTGATATTTCTCACGAGTTGCGTTCGCCAATTACGATCATGCAGGGTAATCTCGAAGGGATGATTGATGGAGTCTATTCGGCAGATGTGGAACGATTGAAGTCACTGTATGATGAGACTCAAATCCTTTCACGGCTCGTGGATGACTTGCGGACTCTCGCGCTGGCAGAAAGCGGCTCTCTGCAATTGAAGCGCGAGCCAACAGATTTAGGTTTATTGATTCGTGAGGTTGTTTCCGCGTTTGAGTCGCAGGCGAAAGAGAAGAACATCAGAGTCGAGTTGGAGTTGGGCGATGTGAGCTCGATTGATATTGACCCGATGCGCACCCGTGAGGTGCTGTCGAATCTGCTGGCGAACGCGGTGCGGTACACGCCGAGCGGAGGGGAGATAAAAGTTGGGGTGACTGAATCAAACCAAAATGGAGCACGAAGCGTGATGGTCTTTGTCAAAGACAGCGGGGAGGGAATCCAAGCCGACGATTTGAGTCGCATCTTCGACCGATTCTACAAATCCAGCGATTCGGGCGGGATGGGGTTGGGGCTGTCCATCGCGAAGTATTTGGTGGAAGCACATGGTGGGAAGATTTGGGCGGAAAGTGAATTGGGCGTGGGGACGAGGATTTCGTTTACATTGCCATCTACGCTCTGAGGGGATCTGTGATCCCCGAATTTGCCGGGTCACAGACCCAGCAAGAGCAATTATTAATTCTCTGGTAAAATACGAGCCTGTGATTTCAGCCCGCGAGCGCATGGTGCGCATGTCCTTTCACGCATCCTCTCATGCCTGTCTGAAACATAAATTATTATGTGCAGTTGGTGCTCTCTAGCGCCAACGGAGACGTTAGAGAACGTCTCCTACACGATTGAAAAATATCAAGGAGAAAAAGTAAGATGGTTCGTATTCGTTTACGTCGTATCGGTTTAAGGGGACAGCCCACCTATCGTGTCGTCGCCGCGGACAAAGAGTCCCCTCGCGATGGCCGCTTTCTGGAGATCCTGGGTTTTTACAATCCTCGAACCCAGCCTGCAACAATTCATTTGAAGGAAGACCGCGTGTATGAATGGATGAAGAACGGCGCTTTGCCGACGGAATCTGTGGCACAGGTTTTCAAGAGCGCTGGTGTGTTGGATCGCTGGGAACGCTTCAAGAAGGGCGAGGCAGTGGAGACGCTCGTTGCGGAAGCGGCAGTGGCTGAAACCAAGCGCGGCACTGGAAATAAGACGAGTAAGTAAACCCTCACCCCTAGCCCCTCTCCCAGTGGGAGAGGGGAATTTATGGAAATTATGAAAGACCTTATTGAGTATATCGCCAGGTCGTTAGTCGAACATCCCGATGAAGTGCAGGTGCGCGAGTCGGGAGGCGGTTCGCGCGTCCGTATTGAGTTGAGCGTCTCGAGAGATGATATGGGACGCGTGATCGGCAAGGGCGGCAAGGTTGCCAACTCCATCCGCACATTGTTACGAGTGGCGGCCGAGCGGGCAGGCAAACAAGCCACGCTCGATGTGGTCGAGCCGGAATAATGGCTGACGCTAAAGCGAAAAACACAGGCTCGCCGGCAGGCGAGCCTCTTTATTTGAGTGTTGGTTTTTTGCGGCGTCCACATGGGGTGCATGGCGAAATCAACATGGATATACACACCGATTTTCCTGAACGCATGAAAAACGGGAGAAAGCTTTTTGTTGGTGAGGAATATCAACCGATGACCCTTACCAGCGTCCGCCCTCATCGAGCCGGATTGATTGTAAAATTCAAAGACGTTGAAACGCCGGAAGATGCGGGAAAGTTTCGTAATCAATGGGTGTATATCAAAGCGAAAGACGCGCCGCCTCTGCCAGAAGGTCAAATCTATCAACACGAACTCATTGGATTTAAAGTTATGGACGAGAGAGACAATCCGCTTGGCGAGTTGGTCGAGATTTTGGAAACGGGCGCGAACAACGTCTACATCGTGATGGATGATTCGGGCAAAGAGATTCTCTTGCCCGCGATCCCCTCGGTCATTCTGGATGTGGAGGCTGGTTCGCGCACGATAAGGGTTCACTTGCTTGAAGGTCTTTAGTCCGGTGGTCGAGTAACGTGAGGCAATAGCCGAAGGCATATCGAGACCATCGAGGTTGATTCAAACTTTATATTTTCTTGTTATATGCTGGTTTCGATACGCCGCTCGCTATCGCTCGCGTCTACTCAACCAGCGATGTGTGTACAAAATTTTATGGACGATAAAAAATTCTGGGTCGGCTTCAACTTGATCAAAGGCATCGGCGCGGTGCGTATGCAGGGACTGGTCGCGTACTTTGGCGATCTCGAGTCCGCGTGGAAAGCCGCGCCGAATGAATTAGCCGAAGCAGGTTTGGGCGCGAAAGTGATCGAGCGCGTCGTGCAAGCGCGCGAAGGCGTAGACTTGGATAAGGTTTGGGACAAGATCGAGAAGCAGGGCATCAAAATCCTGACTTGGGAGGATGAAGCGTACCCCCAACGGTTGAAGGAGATTAACCAACCGCCGCCTGTGTTGTATATTCGCGGCGAATATTTGCCCGATGATTTGTTCGCGGTGGCAATTGTCGGTACGCGACGCGTCACTCCGTATGGAAGACAAATCACGGAAGAGTTATCTGCTTTTCTCGCGGCGAATGGCATGACCGTCATCAGCGGTCTCGCGCGCGGCGTGGACGCGGTCGCGCATCAAGCCACATTGAAAGCAGGCGGGCGGACGATTGCGGTTCTCGGCTCGGGTGTGGATAAAATTTATCCACCTGAGCATCGCGCGCTGGCAGAACAAATGATGGAACGCGGCGCGATCATGAGTGATTATGCTCCGGGCACCCCGCCAGATGCATCGAATTTTCCTCCGCGAAACAGAATCATTTCGGGATTGTCTTTGGCGGTCGTTGTGGTGGAGGCAGGCGAGACGAGTGGCGCGTTGATCACAGCCGAGTTCGCGGCTGAACAAGGGCGTGAAGTCTTTGCAGTGCCTGGTAGTATACTTGCGCCTCAAAGCAAGGGAACAAATAAGTTGATTCAAAATGGCGCTCTTCCTTTACTGAGTGTAACTGACTTAATGCAAGCTCTTGATCTGACTCGCGTTGGCGAGCACAAAGCCGCACGTAAGATTATGCCAACTGACGCAATCGAAGCAAAGCTGTTGACCGTCCTCACAAGTGAGCCGATGCAGATTGACGAAATCCGCAATCAGGCAGATTTGCCCATTGAGAAAGTATCCGCTTCGCTGGCGCTTATGGAATTGAAAGGAATGGTGCGGCAGGTTGGTGGTATGAATTACGTTGCAGTGCGTGAGGCACAATCGGAATACAAAACATGAATACTCCGTTGGTTGAGTAGGCGCGTTCGTTCGCCGTACACTTGCACCTGGCGCACACCTGCCCTGGTACGGCTTAAGCCGCACGGTGCCAGGGAGTGCAGGCGTCGAAACCAACGAGTTTCAAAAAGTAAATCTGTAACAAGAGTTGCTTACGGGTGGTTTCGATACGTCCCGCGAAGCGCATGCAGGACTACTCAACCACCGAGTTTTTTGGAAAATTCATCAATGACCGAACATACATACGCTGTCATCATGGCGGGAGGCGGAGGAACTCGCCTTTGGCCTCTTTCAAGAAAAGAAAAACCAAAACAATTATTGCCTTTACTTGGCAAGGAAACTTTATTCCAAAGCACGGTTGCGCGGTTGGAACCTCTATTCCCCCCGGAAAGAATTCTTGTTGTTACGGTTGCAGAGCAAGCGCGCGAGATGAAAAAGCAGGCGCCGTCCATCCCCGAAGAGAACTATTTAATCGAACCCGCGCCGCGAGGGACTGCCTCTGTGGTAGCATTGGCGGCGTCTGTGCTCAGGAAGCGCGATCCGCAGGCAGTGATGGCAATTCAAACAGCCGATCATCACATCCGCAACCGAGACTTGTTCAATTATCTGATCGGCACTGCGCTCGATATTGCGGACAAAGATTATTTGGTGACGTTGGGAATTACTCCGACCTTTCCATCCACAGGATACGGATATATTCAACAAGGCAAACTCTTGAGCGACGATTATAAATATCCTGTATACACCGTCAAGCGATTCAAAGAAAAGCCCGACGAAACCACAGCGCAGCAATTTTTGCAAAGCGGCGATCATTCGTGGAACAGCGGGATGTTCGTCTGGAAAGCAGACGCGATCCTGGGTGAGATCGAAAAGCAAATGCCCGAACTCTTCAAAGTTGTCAGCGAGATTTCGTCCGCGTGGGATACCCCAAAGCGAAATGATGTGATGGAAGAACACTGGCTCCAGTTAAAAACCCAGACGGTTGATTATGGCATCATGGAAAAAGCGGAGAAAGTGGCTGTCCTGCCTGCAGGCGGGTTGGGTTGGAGCGATGTCGGTTCGTGGGATTCGCTGTTTGAAGTATTGCTCCCCGATGCGGACGGAAACGTGTCTGTGAATGCAAAACATTTGGAAGTTGACTCGCATAATACTCTTGTGTACAGCGTGAATGACCAGCGTTTTGTTGTGACGATTGGTCTCGATGATATAGTGGTGGTAGATTCGGGCGATGTGTTGCTGGTGTGTAAGACCGATCAATCGCAAAAAGTACGTGATGTGGTTGAGCAGTTGAAGAAAAATAATCAGGAAAAGTATTTATAAAAAAGGATTGTATGGAAGCCTATTGCATGAAGTGCAAGACCAAACGTGAGATGAAAGACCCCGTCGCGAGTTTCAACGCGAAAGGGTCTCCTGTCACGATTGGGACTTGCACAGTTTGTGGAACAAAGTTGTATCGAATGGGAAAGACCGACGCGCATGAGGGGATGACTCCACCGCCGAAACCTGAAAAGCAAGTAAAGGTCGAGAAAAGAGACGGGAAGTTGGTCATCGTTGAATCGCCCGCGAAGGCAAAGACCGTCGGGCGTTTTCTCGGCAAGGGATACACGGTCCGCGCCTCGGTGGGGCATGTGCGCGATTTGTTGAAATCGCAATTGTCAGTGGACGTGGAAAATAATTTCGCGCCGAAATATCGCGTGCCTAACGAGAAAAAAGAAGTTGTCAACGAGATCAAGAAACTCGCGCTACAAGCGGAGGAAATTTACCTCGCCACCGACCCCGACCGTGAAGGCGAATCCATTTCGTGGCATTTGCTCGAGTCGGCTGAGATTGACCCTAAACGCACAAAACGCGTCGTCTTTCATGAGATCACGGAGCCCGCAGTCAAGGAAGCCTTCGCTCACCCGCGCCCAATCAACATGGATTTGGTGGATGCCCAGCAGGCGCGTCGCATTCTGGACCGCTTGGTTGGGTACAGTATCAGCCCGATTCTCTGGGAGAAGGTGCGTGGACGCCTGTCAGCGGGGCGGGTTCAATCAGCGGCACTCAGGCTCATCGTCGAGAGAGAGCGTGAGATCGAAGCGTTTGTGCCTGTCGAGTATTGGTCCATTCATGCGGAGCTAAAGTCTGATGGATCGAAATCCGCATTTATTGCCAAGCTGGCAAAGATTGACGATAAAGAGCCTGAACTACCAAACGAGGACACAGTCAAACCAATCCTTGTGGATATGGAAACCGCCGCGTATATGGTTACGAAAGTCAAACGCGGCGAACGCAGGCGTAAACCATTAGCTCCATTTATCACTTCAACCTTGCAACAAGAGGCTTCGCGCAAACTTGGGTTTACAGCCCGGCGTACGATGGCGCTCGCACAGGGGTTATATGAAGGGCAGGATGTTGGCAACGGCGGTACGACGGGTCTCATCACATACATGCGTACTGATTCAACGAATGTTTCAACGATGGCGCAGGAAGAAGCTCGTCAGTATGTGAATGGAAAATATGGTAATGACTTTTTGCCCGCCCAGCCGCCGCAATATAAGACCCGTTCTGCCAATGCCCAGGAGGCGCACGAAGCCATTCGCCCGACTTCGGTGATGCTCGAGCCTGAGAAGGTAAAGGGCTTTCTTGAGCCTGCCATGTTCAAGTTGTATCGATTGATTTGGCAGCGCTTTGTCGCGTCTCAAATGGAAGCGGCTGTTTATGATACTTTGCAGGTGGAAGTGATAGGCAAAACAACTGAGCATGAGTATTTGCTTCGTGCATCAGGGTCTGCAGTCAAGTTCGCGGGCTTTTTGGTCGTGTATGAGGAGGCGAAGAATGAGGATGTAAAAACCGATGAAGACGAAGAGAATGTGAAAATTCCCGCTGGCATTGCCGAGGGGCAGAAACAAGAATTGATTCGACTCATCCCTGAACAGCACTTCACACAACCGCCGCCGCGTTTTTCGGAAGCATCGCTCGTGCAAGCGTTGGAAGAAGACGGCATAGGACGCCCGTCAACGTACGCGCCGACGATTTCCACGATCCAACAACGCGGATATGTTTTACGCGAGGAAAAACGGCTCGTGCCGACGGAGATTGGTATTCAAGTCAATGACTTGATGGTGCAATACTTCTCCGATATTGTTGACTTGAAATTCACCGCACGCATGGAAGAGGACCTCGATATGATCGCCAGCGGTCAAGCCGAATGGACCGAGGTGATGCACGAGTTCTATCATCCGTTTTCGGAGGATTTGAAAAAAGCGCAGGCAGAGATGCCCGTCACCAAAAGTGAACCGGAAAAAATCGGGCGCATTTGCCCAACAGATGGTGGAGAACTTGTCATTCGCCACGGTCGCTTTGGTAAATTTATTTCGTGCGCGAACTTCCCGTCCTGCCGTTACACTGAACCCTGGCTCGAAAAGATCGGAGTAACCTGTCCGCAAGACGGCGGTGACATTGTCGAAAAGAAAACGCGCAAAGGTCGCACGTTTTACGGCTGTGCGAATTACCCGAACTGCGATTTCACGTCGTGGAAGAGACCGCTCAAACAACCGTGCCCGAACTGCAAAGGCTTGCTGGTGTTCGCAAACAAACGCGAAGCGCAATGCACGAATTGCCAGAACGTCTTTTCACTCGAAGACATAATGCCTGAAACTGTTGAATAGGAGAAACCATGCACTTCTTACCTCACGCCTACCTCGACCCTGGCTCTGGCAGTTTTTTGATCCAACTCGCCATTGCCGCGTTGCTTGGATTGGGTGTCGCCTCCCGCGCCTACTGGAGCAAGATCAAGGGATGGTTCGGAATCAAGTCAAAACCGCGAGACGGCGATGACGAATCAGAAAATAAATAGCGGAGGACTTTCCGCTTCTTTCCGGGACCCCAGCGGGTTCCTGTTTTCCCGCGGCGGGGTCCTCTACCGACAGGTCAACCATGCGTATGCTGGCGAGTACGCGCGGTTAATGGACTCGGGTTTGTACGAGAGGCTGGTCAAAGCTGGGTTGTTGATTCCGCACATCGAAGCAGATCAAGTGTGGGCTGAGTCAGAGGCGTGCTTCAAAATCATTCAGCCCGAACGCGTGCCGTTCATCTCATATCCGTATGAATGGTCGTTTGGTCAATTGAAGGATGCCGCGCTTGCGACGTTATCCATCCAGCGGCGGTCCTTGAAAGCGGGCATGTCGCTGAAAGATGCGAGCGCGTACAACATCCAATTTGTGCGCGGCAAAGCGACGTTGATTGACACGCTTTCATTTGAAACATACAAGGAGGGACAGCCCTGGGTGGCCTATCGCCAATTCTGCCAGCACTTTCTCGCTCCGCTTGCTTTGATGGCTTTGAAGGATGTGCGGCTCAATCAATTATTGCGTGTTTACATTGATGGCGTGCCGCTTGATTTGGCAAGCGAGTTACTGCCGTGGAAGACGCGTTGGAATTTTGGTCTGCTCACTCACATTCACCTGCATGCGGGCGCACAGAAAAAATATTCGGGTGAGGCAGTGAAATCGCGCGGCGGTTCGATGAGCAGACAGGCAATGGTCGGGTTGATCGAGAGTCTCGAATCCACCATTCAAAAGTTGGATTGGACTCCGCGCGGAACCGAATGGGGAAATTATTACGACATCACGAATTATTCCGACGCGGCGTTTGAACACAAAAAAGAATTGGTGGGTGAATGGACGAAACGCCTTCATCCCGTATTGGTATGGGATTTGGGAGCAAACAATGGAGTCTTCAGCCGCGTGGCAGGCGAGACTGGCGCACATGTTGTGTCGTTTGATATTGACCCCGCGGCAGTGGAGCAAAACTATCGTCAGATGAAAAGCGACAAAATCGAAAACATCCTGCCGCTGCTGCTGGATCTCACAAACCCCAGCCCCGCGATTGGATGGGCGAACCGCGAACGCGACTCTTTCGGCGCACGCGGTCCCGCAGATATGGTACTGGCATTGGCGGTGATCCATCATCTTGCCATTTCAAATAATGTGCCATTGCCTCAACTGGCCGGTTTTTTTGCGGAAACAGGCAAATGGCACGTGATCGAGTTTGTCCCCAAGTCAGATAGCCAGGTGAAAAAGCTGCTGACTTCGCGTGAAGATATTTTTCCTGATTACACACGTGATGGATTTGAATCCGCGTTCAAGGAAAAGTTCAACATTAACTCCGCACGAGATGTCCGTGATTCTGACCGGGTGTTGTATCTGCTGGAAAGAAAGCAATAAAGTTTGGTACTTTCGATGGTTGTTTTGCTTGAGGGATGGTATATAATTGGATAAACCCGAATACAAAAGGAAAATGCCATGGAAGCCGTAATCGCGATCATAAAAAACCTACTCAATAATCCTAAAGTGGCTCTTGTTGTGGGTGTCGTTTTAGGTCTGCTCCTGGGTTTGATCGTGGGGTGGGGGCTGTGGCCCGTTCAATGGACGGACGGCTCGCCTGAGGTCCTGCGCGCTGATCTGCAGAGAGATTATCTTCGCATGACGATTGATTCTTACAATCGTACGGGCGATGTCAATACAGCCATGGCGCGCTGGGATGAATTGGGTGAAGTCGCAGGTGCAACGTATATCAGCCTTCAAAGTGACCCGGGTTATTTGGACCCGGTTAAAGTGCAGGAGTTTGGAGCTCTTGTTCAAAGTGTGAAGGGACCGATTCAAGGAACACTTCCGGGTGAAGCATCATCGGGGTTGGGGCAATTGATTCTTTATACATCCATTGGTGTTGTCATAATTCTCCTTGGCGTCGGCGGTCTTTATTTATGGCGTCTGCTGAGGAAGGGCAGTGGCGCTGTCACGCCCATTATGCAAGCCGCAGAACTCAGCCGTAACGTCGAAAAAACGGATTTCCAATCACTTGGGCTTGCGCCTCCCATTACACAATCCATGACCACTTATGTTTTGGGAGATGATCTGTATGATGAGTCATTCAGCATAGATACAGGAGGGGGTGAATTTCTCGGCGAATACGGCGTTGGCGTCTCTGAAACCGTCGGTGTAGGTGAGCCAAAGAAAGTCACGGCGCTCGAGATCTGGCTTTTCGATAAGAACGATATCAAGACCGCCACCAAAGTTTTGATGTCTGAGCACGCATATCACGATCCAAACACACGCGCCCGGCTTGAACCAAAAGGCGAGTTGGTCGTAATCAAGCCGCAGGAACAAGTCCTCCTTGAAACCGCGACGTTGCAGCTTCTTGCGACGATTGTAGATATGGACTACGGAATGGGTGCAATGCCGCAAAAAAGTTACTTCGAACGCATCACGCTGGAACTCGCGATCTGGCCCCGCTCCGGAATGTGAATCGGCGTCTGAATCAAAAACAGGACTGGTGATTTGCCAGTCCTGTTTGTTTTAAGCTGCCTTATTCGAGTTTCAGTATTTTGAGCTTACTCTTGCCGCCGGGCGTATTCGCTTCGACAACATCACCGACTTTGTGATCCAATAATGCGCTCCCGATTGGCGATTCGTTTGAGATTTTGCCGTTGCGAGGGTCCGCTTCCTTTGCTCCAACGACGTAAAATGTTTCAGGGTCAAAGCCTTCCTCTTGAATCGTCACATGGGAGCCAACCGTTACCACGTCGCTTTGTTTTTTCTCGATGATGATTGCTGTCCGCAGAACCGCTTCGAGTTCTTGAATATGCCCTTCAAGAAAAGCCTGGTCTTCCTTGGCTTTGTGATAATCGGCATTTTCCGAAAGGTCTCCCATTTGAATGGCAGAACGAAGGCGCTGTGCGAGTTCTTCTCGGCGGCGACCCGTGAGTTCAGCCAGCTCTGCCTTGAGTTTTGCCTCCCCTTCCGGCGTTAAGTAGGTTTGCTGTGTCATTTTGCACCTCACTTCCTATGGCTTTTCAAGATGATTGAAAAGTTTTTGATGCTCTTCAACGGCGTAGCGATCCGTCATTCCAGCGATGTAATCACAAATTGTGCGCTCGAGTCCTCTTGTGGCGATGAGGGGTTGGACTGTATCGGGCAGCATCAATGGTTCTGAACGGTATGAGTTGAACAAATCTGTGATCAATCTCTCGGCTTTGACTTGCATTCGTACCACGCGATAATGGCGGTACAAATTTTTGTACAGGAAGTCTTTGAGTTCGCGGTTGCGGCGTTGCATATCTTCACTGTAACCAATCACATTATGTTTTAATTTTTGCAAACCAAGCGCCGATTTTGCTTTACTTTCCTTCAGGCGCTTGTCTGTCGCTTCGATCATGTCTGTGACCATGATGCCAACCAACTGACGGATCATGCGGTGGCGTTCCATGTCTTCGAGAATGGGTCCGCGCCATTTGTATGCCTCGCGCAGGATTTCCCACAACGCGATCCCCTCGAGCATGTTGGGGGTGATCGTGCCGGAACGCAAGCCATCGTCCAAGTCGTGCGTTGTGTATGCGAGTTCGTCCGCTACATTCGCGATCTGTGTTTCAAGGTTGCCGCGCAGATCGGGGTGAAAATCCCGCGCATCCGAGATGTCGTACTCCGATTCATGCTTGACTATTCCCTCGCGGACTTCCCAGGTGAGATTTAGCCCGGGGAATTCAGGATAGCGCTGTTCCAGTTCTGTCACGATACGGATGGATTGTTTGTTGTGATCGAATCCGCCGAAGTCTTTCATCAGGCGGGCAAGAGCAACTTCACCGGAATGTCCGAATGGTGAGTGCCCCAAATCGTGCGCGAGGCAAATCGCTTCGACGAGGTCTTCGTTCCCGCCGAGGGCGCGGGCAAAGGTCCGGCCGATTTGAGCAACTTCCAGCGTGTGAGTGAGGCGGGTCCGGAAGTAGTCGCCTTCAAAGTTGATGAAAACCTGCGTCTTGTATTCGAGTCGTCGAAAAGCCGTCGTGTGAAGGATGCGGTCGCGGTCGCGTTGAAACGTTGTTCGATAATCCGGCTCACTATCCAGATAGGCGCGACCCTTAGAGTCTTTGCTCCTCATGCCGTATGGCGCAAGGCTTTTATCTTCGATCTCTTCAAGTTGTTGGCGGGTGAAGAACATGATAATTATGCCCTCACCCCTTGCCTCTCTTCCATTCGGAGAGGGGATGGGGTGAGGGAGAGTGGGGCGAGAGGGGGTCGAACCCTCACGGTGTTACCACCGACAGATTTTAAGTCTGTTGCGTCTGCCGATTCCGCCATCGCCCCGGAACACATCGGATAATTTTACCTTATTTTGAAATGCTTTCCAGACGTGAGGCATTATCTTTGTTCATAAGATATCTGTTTCTCAGATCTTTTATGGCAAAGGGAAGGTAAAGCACTAAACAAGTAATAAGCCCGATCGCTTCCATATAAAGTATATAAATGGGCCAGTCTGGAAGCAGATCCAGCAGGCTGGGTGTGCTGGGCTTCTCCATGAGCATCAGATAGTTACTGCCAATTGCCTGATTAATGAAAAAGACGATCACCACGTAAATGTTCATCCAGATCGCCACTCGCAAGATGGATTTCCATGTGGGTCGAAGCCCGGCCACAAAGGTCATGTATATAGCAGATGTGATGATCAATCCGTGTGAAATGAAATATTGGAAGAAAAGAAAGTGAGGGAAACCATAATTCCCAAGCCCGGGGGTTGCCAACGCCTGTATCGCGCCGCCAATGCCCATAAAGTACATAAATTCATAAATTCTGTAGTTCTTCGTTACGAGCATGAACGCGCCTGTCCACACGAGCAGACTGCATAGATGAAGAGGCAACATGGTTTGAATTGTCCATTTTCCGACAGCGTAATTCCAGTAATGCCAGGCAAATTCATTTCCCCATAAGATCAATGCGAGCGTCCACCGAATAGCGGCTTTTGATTTGTCTTCTGCATTCCTGTATCTGATCAGGAACAAGTTCAACAAGATCAGGAAAACTAACGCACCGGTGTGTGTGATACCTAGAAACTCAAATGCAGGACCGTTATAATTGCGCGCAAAGAACTGTTCCATGTAATTTATTCTAACCCAAATATGATGGTTGATTTAAAACAAAATCCCTCCGTGAGGAGAGATTTTTCTGGCGGTCCCGA
>Ga0247727_10003479_pt1 | contig 34792 bp, 25 predicted proteins | sample WisWelCaveWW1625_FD_202498 | JGI IMG/M metagenome (GOLD analysis project Ga0247727, IMG submission 202498) | Biofilm microbial communities from Wishing Well Cave, Virginia, United States - WW16-25 | ecosystem: Environmental > Aquatic > Deep subsurface > Groundwater > Cave microbial mat | place...
TACCGGCCGCTCGCCGGCGGAGTCATCCAGCACAGCGACGGCGACGCGGCCTCGCCGCAGGCGAAGGCCTACGCGCAGGCGGCGCGCGACCTGGTCCGCCACGCGGTCTCGCTCGCCGCGCCGAAGCCCGACGAGCTCGTCTACGCGGTGATCGGCTGCCCGGCGCAGTGCTCGATCCAGAACAAGAACGCGATCCTCGAGGCGGCGCGTCCCGTCGTGAACTCAGTCATGATCGTCTCCGAGCCGTTCGCCGTCGCCTACGGCATCGACGTCCTCTCCGACTGCCTCGTGATCGACATCGGCGCCGGCACGACCGACCTCTGCCGCATGCACGGCACGATGCCCACGCCCGAGGATCAGATGACCAACCGCTTCGCCGGCGATCACGTCGACCAGCGCCTCTTCGAGCTGCTGACGAAGCGGTGCAGCGGCGCCGCCTTCTCGATCCACCGGATCAAGGAGATCAAGGAGAAGTTCTCGTTCGTCGGCGACTCGCGCGATCCGGTCGAGGTCGAGTTCCCGATCAACGGCAAGCCGACGGCGTTCCAGATCGGCAACGAGCTGCGCGAGGCGTGCCGATCGATCGTCCCGCCGATGGTCGACGCGATCCACCAGCTGATCGGCAGCTTCGACCCCGACTTCCAGAGCCGCCTCAAGAACAACGTCCTGCTCGGCGGCGGCGGCAGCCAGATGGGCGGGCTGCGCGAGATGCTCGAGGCGGAGCTGCGCTCCCGTCTCGGCGAGGGGCGCGTCGTCCGCGTCGACGAGCCGGTCTACGGCGGCGCGAACGGGGCGCTCAAGATCGCGCGCGACATGCCCGCCGAGTTCTGGCAGAAGCTGAGTTGATCGCGGGATCGGGCCGCAGCCGTCCGGCGTCGCGCGGTAACCTCGCGCAGTGATCGATCGTTGCGCGGGAGGGCGACGCGATTCCACCGCTGATCCAGGCGCTGAGGCCCCACCAGTGGACGAAGAACCTCGCGGTCTTCGTCGGGATCCTCTTCGCGCGCAAGCTCGGCGACCTCGAGGTGGTCGTGCCGGTGGCGATGCTCTTCGTCGCCTTCTGCCTGGCGTCGAGCTGCGTCTACCTCGTGAACGACGTCGTCGACCGCCACGAGGACGCGCGCCACCCGGTGAAGCGGTCGCGCCCGATCGCCTCGGGCCGCCTCTCGGTCGGCGCGGCGGTCGCGGCGGCGGTCGTCCTGGCGGCGACGGCGCTCGCGGTCGTCTGGCTCCTCCCGACCCACGTCCGCATCGCGCGGCTCGACGCCCGCCCCGGACCCGTCGTCCTCGCCGCCTACCTCGGCCTGAACGTCGTCTACACCTTCTTCCTCAAGCGCGTCGCCATCGCCGACGTGACCTGCGTGGCGCTCGGCTTCCTGATCCGCGTCGCCAGCGGCCCGAAGGTGGTCGGGCTCGAGGTCTCGTCGTGGCTGATCCTCTGCACGCTCTTCGGCGCTCTCTTCCTGGCGCTCGCCAAGCGGCGCGGCGAGCTGCTCGTCACCGACGGCACCGGCGGCGGACGGTCGGTCCTCTCGGACTACTCGCCGCAGGCGCTCGACCTGCTCGTCGGGATGGCCGCGACGGCGACGCTGCTCTGCTACTCGATCTACACCGTCGCGCCCGACACCGTGGCGAAGTTCCGCACCGACCACCTGCTCTACACGGTCCCGTTCGTCTTCTTTGCGCTCGGCCGCTACCTCCTGCTCCTTTTCAGAAGGCAGCGCGGCGAGGATCCGGCGGCCGTCCTCTTCTCCGACCGCGGGATGCTGGCGGCGATCGGCGGCTGGCTCGTCGCCTCGTGGTTCGTGCTCCGCGTCGCGGCGGCCTGACGGCGCGCCGCGCGAGCGGCGTCACGGCGCCGCCTCGGCCTCCCAGATCGGCGGCGCGAGCCGAAGCGCCCGCACGAGCTCGCGCACCAGCGCGATCGTGACCGCCTCCATCGGCGGCGCGCGGTCCGCCACGAGCTGCGCGAGCGACGTCATCACCGCCGGCGAGAAGCCGCACGGCTCGATCAGCCCGAAGTCGGAGAGGTCGGGCGAGACGTTGAGCGCGACGCCGTGCCACGTGACGCGGCGGCGGACGGCGACGCCGATCGACGCGACCTTGCGCTCCCCCACCCACGCGCCGGTCGCCCCCTCGCGCCGCGACCCGACGACGCCGAAGGCACGCAGCGTCGCCAGCAGCGCCTCTTCGAGCGCGCGCAGGTACTCGCGGATCGAGAGCCGCAGATCGGCGAGCGAGACGATCGGGTAGGCGACGAGCTGTCCCGGTCCGTGCCAGGTCGCCTGGCCGCCGCGCTCGACCGCGACCACCGGAATCGGCAGCGGGCCGGGCGGCTGCTTCACGCCGCGGCCGAGCGTGATCACGCGCGCGTGCTCGCCGATCAGGATCGCGTCGGGCGTGCGGCCGGCACTGCGCTCCTCGAGCAGACGCTGCTGCAGCGCGTGGACCGGCCCGTACTCCGCGGGCGCCCGCACGCCGAAGGGAAGGATGCGCGTGCGGTCGAACCACGGTTGCGCGGGGGCCGTCGTCATCGCGGCGACCTCACGTCTCGGCGACGAGCAGCGGCGCGAAGTCGATCCAGTCGCAGGCCGCGAGCGCGTAGCGGACGCCCGCCCGCTCGCCGAACGGCGGACGCGGCAGGTCGCGGCGCAACGAGTGGAGGTGGCCGAAGATCGAATGGCGCACGCCCGCCGCCTCGATGCGCTCCGTCGCGCGGGTCGGCGCGAGGTCGGCGCCGCACGGTGGGAAGTGGGTCGCCGCGATCTTGAGCGCGCCGCCGTGCGCCGATGCCTGCAGCGCCGCGAGCGCCCGCTCGAGCCGGCCGAGCTCCCGCTCGAAGAGGCGCGCCGCCTCGGCCGCGTCCTCGATCGTCCGTTCGGCGCTGATCGCGCCGCCCTCGCGCGGCTGCCAGTCGATCAGCTCGCGGAAGGAGACCTCGGGCACGTCCCACAGCCGCGTCCCGGCGATCGCCACGTCGCCCACCCGCACCGCGTCGCCCTGCAGCGCGCTCATCCCGGGCGGAAGCGCGCGCCGGACCTTGGAGATGGTCGACCACCAGTAGTCGTGGTTCCCCTTCACGAGCAGCTTCGAGCCCGGCAGCCGGCCGAGGAACTCGAGATCGGGCCGCGCCTGCTCGAGCGTCATCGCCCAGGAGACGTCGCCCGGCACGAGCACGAGGTCCTTCTCGCCGACGCGCTCCCGCCACGCGCGCTCGATCTTGTCGGGGTGGCCGACCCACTGCGGCCCGAATCGATCCATCGCCTTGTTCGGCGTGCCGAACGAGAGATGGGGGTCGGAGAGGGCGAAGACTCTCATCGGCGACCTCGCGCCCGCGCCGTCGCGGAGCACGAGTCCCTTCGACTCACTCCTCGATCAGATGCTGGTAACAGCGGTGGTCCATCCAGCCCTGGCGCGGTCTCGGGAAGGTCTGGACCTCGCAGTCGCCGTAGGCGAAGGTCTGGCAGGCGAGCCGGACGGTCGCATCGGTGGCGGGAAGCTTCGAGATCTCGGCGGGCGTGCGCGCAGAGAGGACTTCCTGAGGCTTCACCCGCACCTTGCAGGTGCCGCAGAGTCCTCGGCCGCGGCAGTTGACCAGCTTGTCGATCCCGGCGTAGAGCTCGACACCGTGGTCGGCGGCGAGATTGCGGAGGTCTCGACCTTCCGGGACCTCGACCTCCTTGAACTCGCGCGAGAAGTAGAGCTTGGGCATCGAGCCGTCCTTGGCGCCGCGGGAAGGGAGCCATTCAACGGGCGGCTCCCGGCTCTTTCAAGCGAGCGAACCGCTGCTCGTACAATGCGTTGCCCGCGGCCGCGATGGCTTGATCGTGAAGGTCCCGCCTTGAGCAAGCTTGCGCTCCTACTCTCCGCCCTGCTCCACGCCGGCCTGCTCTGGCTCGTCGCCACCTGGGGCTTGTCGATCGACGGCGCCGAGCCGGCCGCGTTCGCGGCCACGAACTGGAGGAACGAAGCGGCGCTGATCGACGAGCCGGCCGACCGGCTCGCCCCGATCGAACTGCCGACGGTCGTGACCGAGGCGCCGCTGGATCCGAAACCGGACGAGCCGCTCGCCGAGGACCTCGAGGACAGTGTGGAGCCGCTGCCGATCCCGAGCGAGGCGGCCGAGCCTCTCCTCCCGATCGAGCTCGACGCGCCGCCGATCCTCCACCTGCGCATCTCTCGCAGCCCGCCGGCCGCGGCTCCGCCCGAAGCGGCCGCGCCGCAGAGCCCGCCGCAGGTCGTCGCGCCCGACGACGCGGCCGCGATCGCCGACTACGCGCCCGAGCCGGTCTACCCGCGCAAGGCGGTGCGGCTCGGGCTCTCGGGAACCGTGGTCCTGCTCGCGCTCGTCAAGGCGAACGGCGTCGTCGAGGCGTGCGAGGTCGAATCGAGCTCGGGCCACGAGTCGCTCGACCAGAGCGCCCGCGAGGCCCTGCGGCGCTGGCGCTTCCGGCCGCGCGTGGTCGACGGCCAGCCGCGCCCCTTCACGGCGCGCGTCCCGTTCCAGTTCATCCCGCGCGAGAGCGGCTGAGTCAAAGCGGCCTAGGCCGCGTCGGGTTGGCCGGTCGCGGCGATTCGACGCCGCCCGCTCGCACGCGGCGCGGCTGAAGCTCGCGGACGAAGAGGCGCTCGATCCGCCGGTACTCGTCGATCCAGCAGTCGGGATCGGTGAAGGCGTGGTCCTGGCTCGGGTAGAGCATCGCGTCGAACTCCTTGCCGAGCTGGATCAGCTTCTCGATGAGCCGGATCGTGTCCTGCGCGAAGACGTTGCCGTCCTTCATGCCGTGCAAGAGCAGGAGCGGCCGGGCGAGCCCCTCGGCGTGGTCGATCGGGCTCGAGCGCCGGTAGTTCTCGGCGTCCCTCTTCGGGTCGCCGAGCCGGGCGTTCGTGTAGCCGGCCGTGTAGGTGCGCCAGTCGGTGACCGAGCGCAGCGCCGCGCCGCACGCGAAGACCTCGGGCCTGGTGAAGAGCGCCATGAGCGTCAGGAAGCCGCCGTAGCTCCCGCCGTACACGCCGACCCGCGACCCGTCGACGAAGTGCAGCGTCTTCAGGAAGTCGACGCCTGCGACCTCGTCGTCGAGGTCCTTGCCCCCCATGAAGCCGTAGACGTCGGCGCGGAACTTCCGGCCGTAGCCGGCGCTGTGGCGGTAGTCGACGTCGAGGACGGTGAAGCCCATCCGCGCAAGCCGGTGGTGGAAGAGCATGTTGACCGGATAGGCGGTCATCGAGCGGGTGACGTTCTGCAGGTAGCCGGCGCCGTGGATGAAGACGACGGCGGGCCCGACGCGCGCGGGATCGAAGGGCTCGGGGCGATAGAGCAGCGCGCGCACCTTCGTCCCGTCCCGGCCGTTCTCGAACTCGACGATCCGCGGCGGCGGGAGCGCGAGCGCCTGCAGCGCCTCGGGCACCGTGTCGCTCAATTGGACCGGCTCCGCGCCCGGCTCGGTCGAGATCGCGAAGACGTCGGACGGCGTCCCGAGCCGCTCGTGCAGGAACGCGACGGCCGATCCGTCCCGGCTCGCCGCGAAGGAGTCGTCGACGCAGCCCTGCGGCGTGTCGAGTTCGCGGCGCTCGCCGCTTGAGAGGTCGAGCTCGAAGAGGTCGCGCTCGGCCGGGTCGTGCTCGTTGGTCACGACGAGCGCGCGGTCGCCGTCGTCGAGCAGCCGCAGCTCCTGCACCTCGAAGTCGCCGCTCGTGAGCGCGCGCACGTCGCCGCCTTGCGCCGGCGCGGCATAGAGATGGCACCAGCCGCTCTGCTCCGAAGAGAAGAGGACCTCCGATCCGTCGCGCCGCCACTGCGCCAGGAGCATCGGCCCGCCGACCCAGGCGTCGTCGCGCTCGGCGAAGAGCGGCCACGAGCGCCGCTCGTCGGGATCGACGACGAGGAGCTGGCGCGAGTGGAAGTCGCCGCTCAGCCGGTGGACCAGGAGCCGCGCGCCATTGGGCGACCAGCTCGTGTCGAGGAGGAAGAAGCGGCTCCCTTCGTCGACCGCCGGCTCGAACCGAGCCTCTTTGGCGACGTCGTAGAGCTCGAGCGTCGCCTTCGCGGCCGGATCGCCGGCGAGGCTGCTGCGCGCCGGTACGGTCGTGACCGACTCGGTCAGGTAGTCGGCCATCACGAGCTGCCGCTTCGCCTCGGGCTCGGTCCGCGCGATCGAGACGTAGCGGCCGTCGGCGGAGACCTCGACCCCTTCGCTCTCCTCGAGCTTCGTCGCGCGCGGCGGCTCGCCCGGCGTGAGCGGCACGAACCAGAGGACCCGGCGCGGCGGCGCGGGCGTCGCCGGTGGCGCGGGAGTCGCCGGTGAGGCGCCCCCCGAATCGGCCGTCGGCGCGTTGGCGGGAGCTGCGGCCGCGGCTGCAGAAGTCTCCGCCGCGCCGGGAACCGCCGCGAAGAGCGCCACGGCGTCGATCTCTTCCAGGAGCTGGAACCAGCGCCCCCGCGACGAGAGCGAGCTCGCCGGCGCGGAGCGTGCGCCCGTCTCCAGATCGAGGATCCAGAGCTGGTCGTCCTCCCCGGCAACGAAGAGCGCCTTGCCGCCGTCGCGGGTGAAGGCCGGCCGCGAGGCGCGTTCGCCGCATTCGAAGAGCGGTCGCGGCTGCCCGTCGCCGCCGAGGTCGGCGCGCTCGATCCAGCCGTTGCGGAACACGAGCAGCAGGTCGTCGCGCGGCGACCAGCTGAGCTCGACGGGCGGGCTGGCCGGGAAGAGCGTGCGCGGCTCGTCGGAGCCGTCGCTCCGCGCGATCCACCAGGCGAGCTCCGGCTTCTCGGCATCCTTCTCCGTGAAGCGCCAGAGGACGAAGCGGCCGCTCGCCGAGATCGAGAGGTCGCGCGGCCGCACGCCGAGCAGCCGCGGCGGCCGGAAGATCTCCGCAAGGGTCGGGTGGACCTCGGCCGCGACGACCTCGTCGCCGCCGCTCGCCAGCAGCCAGAGCCAGACGCTCGTCGCGAGGACCGCGGCCATGGGTCGATCTCCTCCAAACAGGGCTCTGCGGCGTCGAGGCGGAGGATTCTCGCCGATTGAGCGACGCGCGCGCGAACCGTAAAAGGCTCGGTTCCTCGCGTCTTGGCGAAAGGCCCGTTCGATCCGGGCTGCGCGACGTCGACACGGGGGAGCGCACGGAGTGCAGATGGCCCTTCCCCACGGCATCGTCGTCCTGGACAAGCCGGCGGGCATCACGTCGCGCGACGCCGTCGACCACGCCTGCCGGGTGCTGCGCACGCGCGAGATCGGCCACTGCGGCACGCTCGATCCGCTGGCGACGGGGGTGCTCGTGCTCGTGATCGGGCGCGCGCGCCGCCTGCAGGAGCTCCTCTCGCGGTCGCGCAAGGTCTACGAGGCGCGCATCCGGCTGGGCGCCACGTCGGTGACCGACGACGCCGAGGGACCGCTCACCGAGACGACGCCGCTGCCGCCGCCTCCCGAAGAGGCGACCGTGCGCGACGCGATGGCCGGCTTCGTCGGCGAGATCGACCAGCGCCCGCCCCGCTACTCCGCGGTGAAGATCGACGGCGAGCGGCTCTACGACCTCGCCCGCCGCGGCGAAGGGATCGACCCGCCGGCGCGACGAGTCACGGTCTACACGATCGAGCTCCTGCGCTACGCCTGGCCCGACGTCGAGCTGCGCGTCGCCTGCGCCGGCGGCACCTACGTCCGCTCGATCGCCCGCGACCTCGGCGCGCTGCTTTGCACGGGCGGCTACCTCGCGGCGCTCTCACGCGTCGAGTCGGGTGGCTTCAAGCTTTCCGAGGCGGCGACGATCGAGACGCTCGGCCCGGAGCACGTCCTCCCGCTCGAGAACGCGCTCCGCCACTTTCCCCGCATCGACGTCGCGGCCGCCCAGGCGGTCCGGCTCGGCAACGGCGCGGTCGTGCGAGCGGAGCTCCCGACGCTCTCGCTCGCTTCCGACGAGACGCTTTTCGGCTGGGTGAACGGGAACGCCGTCGCGCTGCTCAAGAAGGCGGGCCCGAACCGCGTCCGCTCGCAGCGGCTGCTCGTCTCGATGGAAGAGCTGCAGCGGCTTGCCGAAGCCGAGTTCGCGGCCGGCGACTCCGCTGCCGCCGCCGCGCGCGCCGGCGCCGGCGCCGACCGCGCGAGCTACCTCGACGACGAGCGGCGATAGCCGCGAGCCTTCGTCCGGCGTTAGATGCGGACGAGCCGCACCGGCTCGTCGTAGTAGGCGGCGCCGCCGCCCGCGTCGCTCTCGACCGCGCGCACGAGCAGGTTGGCGCAGCGGCCGTCGCGCACCATTCCGCCCTTCGCCATCGCGGCGATCTCGCGGTGGACGGAGGCGTCGTGGCGGACGGTCACTTGCAGCCGGCCGATTCGGCTCTCGAGCCACGCGAGCGCGCCGTTGGCGAAGCCGTTCGCCGACTCGGGATGGATGCGCACCTCGGGCGGCGCGCCGTCGAGTGGCTCGCACCACTGCGACGACTGGCCCTTGGGCGTCGAGCCGGCGAAGAGGAAGAGAGGAAACTCGGGATCGCGCGCCGGCGCGGCGGCGGGCGCTTTCTCGAGGAGCGAGGCGCGGCCGTCCGCCGTCGGGAAGCGGCGATCGGCGAAGAGCACCGGCGGCGCGAAGGGATTGCGCGCCGGCCTCTCCGCGAGCGACTCGGCCGTGATCCCGTGCGGCTCGAGGCGCGCAAGGACGCGCCGCTTCCACTCGGCGACGGTCGCGGGAAAGCGGTCGGCCAGCCCGAGCCGCTCGGCGAGCCCGCGCAGGATGGCGATCTCGTGGCGCGCCTCGCCCGGCGGCGCCACCGCCGGCTGCGAAGCGCGCAGCCAGTGGTTGCCGTAGGCGCCGAGCAGGTCGTCGTCCTCGAGCAGCGTCAGGCACGGCAGGACGAGATGGGCGACGTCGGTCGTGTCGGTCGGGTGGGTGTCGACGACGACGTTCCACTCGCTCTTCTCGAAGGCGCGCCGGACCGTCGCCGAGTCGGGCAGCATCGAGACGGGGTTGCCGGCCGTGACCCAGATCGCGCGGATCGGCGGGTCGCTCGCGGCAAGGATCTCCGCGCCGAGCCTCGGCTCGAGCAGCGCGCGCGGCGCCGCCGCCTCGCCGCGGATGAACGAGAGGTCGAACGCGGCCCGCCGCGCGAAGTAGTAGGACGCGCCGCCGCCCGGCACGCCGACGTTCCCGCCGACGAGCGCCAGCGCGTCGAGCGCGCGGATCGTCGCGCTGCCGTTGCGCCGCCGTCCGAGCCCCCAGCCGACCAGGATCGCCCCCGGCTTGCGCGTGGCGTAGAGATCGGCGAAGCGGCGCAGGTCGTCCGGCGGGACGTCCGACTCGGCCGCGCGCTGCGCGAGCGTGCGCGCGAAGGCGATCTCACGGAAGCGCTCGACGCCGTGGCAGTGGCGAGAGAGCTCGGGGTCGACGCCCCCCTCTTCCATGAGTCGCCGCGCCACCGCGAACGCGATCGCCGCATCGGCGCCGGGTCGCGGCTGCAGGAAGAGGTCGCAGAGTCCCGCGACGCGCGTGCGGATCGGGTCGATGCCGACGATCACGGCGCCGCGCCGCTTCGCTTCGTTCAGCACCGGGAGCAGGTGAGGGCCCGAGGTGTGGACGTTCTTGCCCCAGACGACGATGAGGCGGCTGTGCAGGAGATCGAAGAGGTCGCTCGAGTCGGAGAGGGCGAAGTCGCGGTGGTTCGCCTCCTCGCCCGCGCCCGAGCAGACGTCGCCGCGCTTGATCGTGACCGGGCCGAACTGCTCGAAGAGGTGGTCGGACGCGTTCTTCAGGATCCCGAGCGAGCCGCCGGAACGGTAGTGGAGGATCGCCGCCGGCCCCGACTCGTCGCGGATCCGCAGCAGCCGCTGCGCGGCGACGTCGAGCGCGCGATCCCAGTCGATCGGCGTGAGCTTGCCGTTCACGCGCAGGAGCGGCGTCGTGAAGCGATCGGCCGCGTACTGGCGATCGAGGAACCGCGCGGTCCGCTCGCAGAGGAAGCCGCGAGTGACCGGATCGGCCGGGTCGCCCTGCAGCCGGACCGCCTTCTCGTTCTCGACCGAGACGAGGATCGTGCAGGCGTCGGGACAGTCGCGGTTGCAGGTGGTGCGGCGGGTCTCTGCGGTCGTCATGGCGCTCCTGGCGGCGATGTTAGAGTCGCCGAGCTTCCCATCGTCGTTGTCGTCGTCGCGTTGCGGACGGAGCGCCCCATGCCGGCGGAACAGCAGCAACGGATCGAGAAGTGGCGCAAGCTCGTCGAGGCGAACCCCGACCACGAGCTCGCCCGCTTCAGCCTCGGCAGCGCCCTCTTCGACGAAGGGCGCTTCGCCGACGCCGAGCCGCACTTCGCCCGCGCTCTCGAGCTCAAGGGCGACTGGGTCATGGCCTACATCCTGCGCGCCAAGTGCCTGATCCGGATCGGCCGCGCTGCCGAGGCGAAGCCGCTGCTCGAGAAGGGCCGCGACCACTCGATCCAGCAGCACCATCAGTCGCCGGTCGAGGAGATCGACGCGATCCTCGCGGACCTGCCGTGAACGGGCTCGCCGCCGTCGCCTGCGCGCTCGCCGCGATCACTCCGCAGGACAAGGACAAGCCCGAGCTTTTCTATGAGCTCGACGTCGCGTCCGCCGACGCGCCGTCGATCACCCCGATCCCGCCCGACGAGCTCGCCGAAGCGCTCGTGAGCCACGCCGTGAACGGGATCGTCCTCTGGCTCCCGCCCGGCGACGAACGGGCGCGCGACTACCCCGACGAGCCGCGAGCGCGACGGGCGAAGGAGCTCGACGAGAAGAGCCCTCTCGTTCCGCTCGCCGCGCCCTTCGTGCGACGTTCGCTCGCGGTCGCCTTCGGCCGCCGCAGGATCGAGGACGTCGCCGCGATCCCCCCGATCCCCTTCGATCGCAAGATCGTCGTCGATCGCGGAAAGGGGAGCGAGTTCGAGTACACGCGTGTCACGCGGCCCGCGGTCCGATCGTTTCTCTGGTGCGATCCGGCGGCCAAGGACGACCTTCTGTGGCGCAACCTGAGCGGCCTCTCGATCTCCTCGCGACTCGTCACCCCCACGCTTCCCGAGCTTCGTGCCGAGCAGGCAAGACTCGATCTCGACAGCTTCGCGCGCGGTTCGGCGTCGCGGACGGAGTCGCTGCTGACGCAGAGTCGGCTGGCGAGCAAGATCACGGGCCGACTCTGCGCCGATTTTTTCAGAAGTGAGTTCGGCGCGGTGCTGCCCTTCGAAAACGAATGGCTCGGTCCGCCGCCGCTCAGCGAGCTCCCGCTGCTGCGCCGTGGTGCTCCGCTGCTCGATCTCGAAGAGTGGTGGTTCTCCGATTTGAGCGGGCTCTGGTTCGAGAGCCCGCTGGTCTCGCATCGTCGTGTCGATCTGGCGCCCGAGGGTTCCCCCGATCCGTCGGACGCGCCTCGACCCACGGGCCACCTCTCCTTCCACCAGTGCCAGGTGATCGCGGACCTGACAAACGTTCGTACGAGGGCCTTGAAGCCGTTCATTCGTTTCATGGTGCAAGGCGACCTTGCCGCCCGCGACGAGTGCCGCGCCATCCTCGCCGAGGTTTCGTCGTTCCTGCCAGAACTTTCGGGGAAGCTCGCCGACGCCTGGCGCGCGACGCTCGCCGCCGATCGCGCGCTCCTCGACGACGGCGAGCCGTGGCGCATCCGCGTCACCGACTGGAAGGTCGAGTGCCCGGCCGCGGGAGTGGCGGCGACCGACGTGACGCTCGCTCACGCTGACGACCCGCGGCTCGGCGCCTGGGCGCCGCACGTGGAAGAGTTGCTGGGAGAGCTCAAGGGAGGCCCCAACGTCAACCTCTGGCGCCTGTTCCAGGTTCGCCCCGGACTCGAAGTGACGCTCCGCACCGAGGTCTCGCTGCGCGACCCGCGCAACGCGCGGCTGCGAGTGGACGCCGCGGCGCGACGATCGGTCCGCGTGAACGGCGCGGAGGTGATCGACGGCCTCGAGAGCTCGCGCGGACCGCTGCTCACGACGATCCCACTCCCCTCCGGCACGAGCAAGGTGGAGGTCGCGCTCCTGCTCGACGGGACGAGCGGCCGGGTCGGACTCGACCTCGATCTCCTGCCGAACCGCGTCGAAGGGATCGTCCTCGACCCTGACCACGCGTCGCGAATCCAGGAGCCTCTCGTCAAGCTGCGCGACCCGACGGCGCTCAACGGCACCTGTCTCGTGCGGCCGGCAGGCCGGGCTCTCCCGTCGCCGTCGTCGACCGCGCGCGCGTCGCTGCCCTTCACCCTCGCCGACGCCGCGGGGCTCGACCTGTGGGTCCACGTCCTGCCGCTGCCCGATCGGACGGGCGCTCTTGAGCTGCGCTTCGACGACGGCGCGGTCCGCGGGCTCGACGTCGCGCCCGGCGCCGCGTGGACATGGCTGCGAGCCGCGGCACCCGCCACGCTCGACGCCGGCGACCACGCGCTCCACGCCGAATTCCGAAGCGAGAACCTGCGCGTCGACCAGCTCGTCCTGCTCCGAAGCGACCTCGTCTTTCCGAGGACGCCGGCCGGCGACGGGCCGCTCGCCGAGGCCGCTTCGAGATTCGATCCGCTCGGTCGCGGGCTCGTCGTCGACCTTCCGGTGCTGAAACCGGGCGAGACGCACGGCGGGACGCTCAACTTCGAGCGAGGCGGCAGCTACGACGCCTTCGCCTGGCTGAAGGGCAGCGACCCGCTCGCGCCGGGCCAGTGGGCCGAGCTCGAGCTCCTCACGTCGGGAGGCCGCCAGCGCTTCGTCCTCCCTGCCGGGGCGCCCTACGAGGAGTGGGTCGCGCTCGGCAGCCTCGTCGTCGCCGCCGACGACCACGTCGAGCTCAAGACGCAGGGCCACGGAGCGCTCGCCCGCGTCGCCTTCGTGCGCTGACGCGCGCGGCCGTCGCCGGATTCAGCCGGATTCAGGCGAGCTCGAAGAAGATCGCGCCGTCGCTGCGAGCGGCCGCTTCGAGCGGCCGCTCCTCGCGTGCGACGAGCGGTCCGGTCCCTCGTCGCACGACCTCGACCGAGAGCTCGCGTCCGCGCCAGGAGAGTCCGCGCACGACGAAGCCGTCGAGCGAGCTCGGCAGCGTCGGGCGGACGAATTCCTGATCGCCTTGAAATCGCAGCCCGAGCAGAGTCTCGACGAGCGCGAGCCCCGCGAGCGCGCCGATCCCCATCGCGTAGTCGCCGCCGTTCGTCTCCTCGCCCGGCACGCCGAGCCCGTTCACGTCGGCGACCCCGCGCGCCAGCTCGCCCAGGAGCTCGAAGGCGGCGTCGACGAAGCCGGCGCGCGCGAGTCCTTTCGCCGCCAGCGCGCCGTGCCAGAACCAGACGCCTTTCTCGCCGCCCGGGCTCTTCGAGAGTCCGGCGCCGCGGACGCGGAACGGTCCGCAGGGGTCGGCGAGGCGGCGCGCGAGCGCCTGCTCCGGTTCGCTCGACAGCACGCCGTGGACGAGCGCGTGGCCCGCGATCAGCGGCAGGTCGAAGCCGAACCAGGGCGGGTCGCGCGAGAGCGCGCTCGGCGACGCGATCCAGCCTGGCTCGAGCGTGACGCCGCCGCGCTCGACCGGAGCGGCAAGACGCATCCCGCCGTACTCGAGCGGCGTCTCGACGTGGGCTCGGATCGCGGTGCGTGCCGCGTCGATCGGCGCGGCAAGCCGCGCGGCGCACAAGGGGTCCAGAACCTCGGCGACGCTCTGCAGCGCGCGCAGTCCGTCGAAGGCGGTCGGCAGCGTGTAGGCGAGCTCCTGAGTCTCCTCGCCGGCGTTCCAGCACGTGTTCTCGAGCGAGAAGGGAAGGTAGTGGCGCTCGACCTTGCCGGCGAAGAGGGCGAGCGCGCGCGCCGCGAGCTCGCGGTCGCCGGTCGCCGCGAGGTACTGCTCGACGACCAGGATCCATCGGAAGAGGCCCGCGGCGCCGATGCGTCGGAAGACGCGCGCCGCCCGCGGGCGCATCGGAAGGAAGGCGAAGTCGAGCCCCTCGCAGGGATGGTCGAGGATGCCGCGGCCGTCGACGGCGCTCGGGCTCGTCACGACGTACTCGAGCATGCGACGCGCGGCACCGCGCAGCCGCGGATGGGGATCGAGCAGGAAGAGCGGCAGCACGAAAGGGACGTCCTGTCCGACGTGGCATTTCGCCGAGTAGCCGAGAGCGCCGGTCATGACGACGCCGTTGGGCGCAACGATCGCATGGGCGACGTGGCGCGACCAGCGCAGCAGGCCGTCGAGCCAGCGATCGCCGCTTTCGAGGCGCAGCGCCGTGGTCCCGTCGTCGCCTTCGAGGTCTCGCGCCGTCGCGTCGATCGGCGCGCGCAGCGCCGTGAGCGCCGTCCGCGATGAATCGCGTTCGTCGACGACACCGAAGGCGAGGTCCATCGTCGGCACGGTCGCGTCGCGCGCGATCGTCAGCGTCGCGTCCCAGCACGGCGCGTCGCCCGCCGCGCCGTCCGTCGTCGTCTCGCGGTCACCGCCGCCGTGCGTCCGCTCGTGCGGATCGACGGAACGGCTCGAGGCCGCGACGCGTCCGCCGCTCGCGGCGAAGAAGAGGGAGATCGAGAGCGACGGCACGTCGAAGGCGAGCCCTCCCTCGATCGACCGCGGCGCGAGGCGGTGCTCCTCGAACCGCTGGAATCCGAAGGGCGCGTCGAGGACGTCGATCGCGCCCTTGTGGTCGGCCGGCGCGACCGTGAGCCGTTTCGCGAGGAAGCGCGCTCGCGCGACGACGACCTGCGAACCGGCGCTCGCTCTCCAGACGAGGCGGACGCGGCCGGCCCGCTCGCCGCTCGGCGCAGAGAGCTGCACGCGCTCGATCGGCCCCGGCTCCCTCGCGACGAGCTCGAGCAGCCCCGGCCGGTGGCGCAGCTGCCAGGCGAAGTCGGCGAGCCGCCGTTCACTTCCGCGTGGTCCGCCCGGCCCGCCCTCCCCGCCCTCCCCGCCCGGCGCGCCGAGGCTGAGCTCGAGGACGACGCCGTCCTCCCAGAGCTTCCCGCGCCGGTCCTTCGCCGCCTTGCGGATCGCGTACTGCGGGAAGTTCGCCTCGGTGCCGTCGCCCCAGTCGTGGCTCGGCCCGAATGCCCCCATGACCATGACCCAGTCGCAGCCGTCGTCGCCGCGCTCGAGGATCGCGTGCGGGACGTAGGGATGGTGCATCCACGGGATGCACTTCCGTCCGCTCACGATGGCTTTGCCGAGCGGATGGGGCTCGAAGCGGCCGCCGATCCGGCGGCAGTCGTGGCCGGCGATGAACCGGAATCGTTCGGAGAAGAGGAGCGCGAGTCCGCGACCGAACGGTCCCACGATCGAGCCGTCGTCGGCGAGCGTCGCACTACCCGGCGCCGACCCATCAGGAACGAGGTCGAAGCGTGGCACCTCGGCGAGCTTAGGGCTAACGTCCGCGCTGCGAGAGGGACGGGGAATGCCGACCTACGACTACCAGTGCGTCGAGTGCAGCGCTTCGTTCGAGGCGCTCGTCCGCAACGCTCGCGCCCGCCCGAGCTGCCCCAAGTGCGGGTCGCGTCGGGCGCGCCGCGCGCCTGCGCTGATCGCCGTCCGGCGCGATGCCCGCCGCGCGCCGGCGCTCCCGACGGGTGGAAGACCGGCGCGCGGCTGCGGGCTGATCGAGCGACCGCCCGCCCTTCCCGATCGCGGCGAGCCATGACGCTCACCCCGGCCCGCGGCGCCGCCACGGTCGCCGTCGACATCGAGGTCGTCGCGCCCGACTGGAGCGAGCTCGACGAGGCGACGCGCGGCTACCTCCTCGAGCGCGGGCGCAAGAAGGGGACGGCGCCGGAGGAGATCCAGCAGAAGCTGGCGCTCGTCATCGGGCTCGGCCACGTGGTGGCGATCGGGATGTGGAACCTCACCGAGCAGCGCGGCGCCGTCCTCCTCGAAGGCGAGGGAGCGACCTGGACGCCGTGGCCGAACCGCAGCGACGGCGCCTTCCTCTTCCGCGGCAGCGAGAGCGAGATGTTGACCGCCTTCTGGCAGCGCGTGAAGGGCTACGGCCGCATCGTCTCCTTCCACGGCCGCGGCTACGACGGTCCCGTCCTGATGGTCCGCTCGGCGATCCTCGGGATCTCGCCGTCGCGCAACCTCGCCGGCAAGCCGTGGGAGCTGCGCGGCCACTGCGACCTCGCCGAGCTGCTCGTCTTCCACGGCGCCGTCCGCGAGCACATGAGCCTCGAGTACTGGTGCCGCCGCTTCGGGATCGAGTCGCCCAAGTCGGTGCTCGACGGCTCGCAGGTGGAGCGCGCCTACCGCGGCGGCGAGCTCGAGCGGATCGGCGACTACTGCCTGCGCGACGCGCGCGCCACCGCCGAGCTCTACCAGCGGATCGCCCCGACGCTCCTTCCGCTCTTCGAGTGACCGGAAAAGGATTCGGAGTCGGCCGGAGATCGCGCAGCGCCTGCGGCTCCGGGCCGCTTCCCGTCCCTGCCGATACGACGGTGCCGACCCCGGCATCCTGCAGGGAGGAACGGGACATGCAGTCGCCTCGCGCGCCGCTCTACGTCTTCTTCGCGGCGTTCCTCACGTTCCTCATGGCGTTCGCGGGCTTGCTCGTCGTCCTGAAGCCCGAGCTCGACCGGCGGCGCGCCGCCTCGAATCCCGCGGCCAAGGCTCCGGAGAAGCCGACGCTCGCCGCGATCGCCGGAAGCGCCGCGCCCGAGCGCAAGGCCGACCGCGCCAGCCGGAGCGCAACGGAGCCGCCGGCCGCGCCGCAGCCGGAGATCGAAGTGCACGGCCGCGTCGTCGACAGCCGAGGCGCCGCGGTGAGCGGCGCCACTGTCCATCTCGTCGCCCTCCCTGCCGAGGGGCGCGAGCTCCGCCGCGCGCCGCCCGCGTCGGTCGAGACCGCGACCGACGGCCGCTTCTCGCTGCGCGGGCCGATCTCGCCACGCGGCGGGGTCGTGCTGGCAACGGCGCCGGGCTGCGCTCGCAGCGAGAAGAAGTCGGTCTCGGTCGGCGACGGGCCGACGGCCGACGTCGGCGACCTCGCGCTCCGGCCGGGCGGAGTCCTTCGCGTGCGGGTGATCGGCGACGGATCGCGTCCGATCGCCGGCGCCGAGGTCTCGCTGACGCCTCAGGAGAGCTTCGCCGGGATCTCGGCCGGTGAGGCGGTCAGCAGCCGCACGGCCGCCGACGGCTCGGTCTCGCTGTCGGGCATCGACGTCGCCGAGTACCGCGTCCACGCCAGCGCCGCCGAGCACGCCGACGTCGAGTCGGCCTGGCGCTTCGACGGCAGCGTGCGCCGCGCCAGCGAATCGCTCGAGCTGGCGCTGCTGCCGCTGCACGGCTTCGTCGCCGGGAACGCCGTCGACGTGGCCGGTGCGCCGATCAGCTCCGGCGAAGTCATCGCGCGGCTCGTCCGGCCCGACCCGCCGGCGCCGCAGGAGTGGCGCGCGCCCCTCGACGAGCGCGGCCAGTTCAAGGTCGGCCCGCTGCCGCGCGGGACCTATTCGCTCGAGCTCGTCGCCGCGGACATGGTGCAGAAGGCGAAGATCGTCGCCGAGTGCGACGGCGTGCCGGTCGAGATCAGCGCGGAGCACGGCGGCTCGGCGCTCGTGCGGATCGCCGCGTCGGTCGAGACGCTCGACGGGCCGCCGCGGGTGACCCTCTGGCGCGCCGATCCCAGCGGCCGCACGCAGCCGCTGCCCGGGAGCTGCCGCGTCGAGGGTGACGCCGGCGCCCTGCAGTTCCGCGTCGGCGGGCTCTGCGGCGGCCGCTACGTGCTGCGCGTCGCCGCCGACGGCTTCGCGGCGGCCCGCTCCGAGCCGTTCACGCTCGAGCCCGGCGCGCCCTCGCCCGAGGTGGCGATCGCGCTCGGCGAGGGCGGGCGGATCCGCGGCAGGATCGTCGACGCGCGCGGAGCACCGGTCGCCGGCGCCCGCATCTCGACGTTCGAGGGGATCGCGCCGCCGCCGCCGGCGCTGGTCGAGCTCTTCCCGGCCGACGCGCGCGCGACCCTCACCACCGAGGCGAGCGGCGATTTCGAGCTCTGCGGCCTCTCGCCCGGCTCGCAGGTGCTCGTCATCGAGGCGAGCGGCCAGCCGGCGCGCACGGTCGGGCCGCTCCTCGTGCACGACGTGGGCGACGTCCTGCTCGGTCCGGTGACGCTCGGCGGCGGGACGATCCTCTCGGCGACGCTGCTCGACGGCGCCGGCCGGCCGGCGCCGCTCGGTCGCGCGCTCGTTTCCACGATCGACGGCCACGTCCACGTCGCCTTCCTCGCCGACGGCGAGGGGAACTTCTGCCTGCGCGGCCTCGCCGAGGGCGACTACGTGCTGAGCGCGCTCGACGGCACGACCGGAAGGGCCGAGCTGACGCTGCGCGCGAATGAAACCGGCCGCGTCGAGATCCGAACCGCGGTTCGCTGATCCAGTCGGCGGTGCTACGCCTGCCGCGGCGGCGACCGCCGCAGGAACTCGAAGCCGGCCGCAAGGACCACGAGCAGCATCGAGACCGACAGCGCGTAGCTTCCGGTCGCGTCGACCAGCGCCGTGAAGGGATAGAGCGTGAGCAGCGAGGCGCGCTGCGCGAGGCCGTAGAAGCCGAACGCCTCCCCCGCCTCCGCGGGCGGCACGATCTGCAAGAGCCACTGCCGGCCGGCGGCCCAGATGCCCGCGAGCCCGGCGCCGCCGAGCGTGCCGATGCCCAGCACGCGCAGCCAGAAGCCCGGCAGGAACTGCGCGATGCCGAGTCCCGCCGCGAGGAGCCCGACCGAGAGCAGCATCATGCTGCGGCCGCCGCGTCGATCGGAGGCGCGCCCGAGCAGGAAGCCGCCGACGATGCAGGAGAGCTGCACGCCGAGAAGGAAGAAGTTCACGCCGCGCGCCGACAACGCGAGCCCTTCCGACCGCGCGGCGAAACGCGCCACCTGCGTGAGGACGGTGTTCACGACGTCGCAGACCAGGAAAGTGCCGATCAGGTAGTTGCGGCGCGCCGGGATCGCGAACTGGCGGCGCAGCGCCCGCCACGTCCCGCCGAGCGCTCGCGCGATCTCGCGAGAGTTCACTCCGCCCGGATGCGCCGGCGCCGGCTCGTCCACCCAGAAGTGGAGCGGCAGCGTGAAGCCCATGAAGAGCAGCGCCGCGAGCAGGTAGACCGCCCAGTAGCCGATCTCGTCGAGACGGAGCGCGAGGATCACCGCGAACGCGAGGACGTTCCCCGCGTAGCCGAGCGCCACTCCGATCCCCGACACGCGGCCGACCGCCGCTGCGCCCGCCAGCGCCGGGAGCAACGCGTTGTAGGGCACCGCCGCCATCTCGTAGGTGAAGCGGGCGACGCCGTAGAGCAGCCCGACTCCCACGGCCGTCGTCACCATGCCCATCGCCGCGGTGCAGACGCAGCAGACGATCGTGATGACGAGGGTGAGGGCGCGCGCGCGGCCGGCCCGATCGACCACGGCACCGAGCGCCGGCGAGAGCACCGCCGAGACGAGCATCGCCGGCACGTAGGCGAAGGCGACCGCGCTCTCGCTTCCCGTCAGCCGCGCGAGCTGCTCCGGCAGGTAGCGCGTGACGACGAGCAGGTAGAAGATCGTGTTCGCCAGGTCGTAGAGCGACCAGCCGAGGACGGCGCGGCGGCGGGCGGCGGGCGACGGCTCTGGCACGCGCGCATCATCGGGCGCGCGCGGGGCGCTTCAACGGGCCGGCTTCAATCGGGCGGCGCCGCTGCGGCCGCGAGATGGTCGCGGATCGTCTGCACGAGCGCCTCGGGCCGGAAGGGCTTGCGCACGTACTCGACGGCGCCGAGTTCGCGCGCGCGCGATCTCCCCTCGCGCTGCTCGCGCGCGGTGAAGACGATCACCGGCGTCGCGGCGCAGGCGGGGTCGGCCTTGAGCCGCACCAGCGTCTCCCAGCCGTCCATTCCCGGCATCATGATGTCGAGCAGCACCATCGCGGGCTTGAGCTCGCGCGTCTTCTCGATCCCCTCGAGCCCCGAGAGCGCGGAGTGGACGGTGAACCCCTCGGCCTCGAGCACCATCGCCGTCGACACGGCGATCCACTTGTCGTCGTCGATGATGAGGACGCTCGAGTCCATGACGTGGCGATCCTCCGTCAGACCGGCGACAGCGCGCTCGCGGAAGCTTGCGGCGCCCCGTCGGGCCGCGCGACCTGCGCCTCCGACGGCGCTTTCAGACGGAGCGTGAAGGTCGACCCACGGCCGGCCTCGCTCTCTAGCGTGATCTGCCCGTCGGCGGCACGCAGCATCCGCCGCGCGAGGCTCAGCCCCAGCCCCGCACCGGCGTGCAGCCGCGTGAGCGAGTCCTCGAGCGGGCGGAACTCGGTGAAGATCGACGCGTGGTGGCGCGGGTCGATCCCGATCCCGGTGTCGCAGACCCGCACCAAGACCTCGCCGCCGCGCGCCTCCGCCGAGACGCAGACCGAGCCGCCCGGCTCGGTGAACTTGACCGCGTTGTCCCCCACCTCGTGGAGCGCGCGCCGGAAGTCGTCGTCGTCGCCGTGCGCGATGAGGCCGACGTCGACCGGCCCGACCACGAAGGCGACCCCTTTCTCGCGCGCGACGTGCTGGCAGCTCTTCAGCGCCTCGACGATGGCGGGCGCCACGGCGAAGGGCTCGCAGCGGGCGGCGAAGTCGCCGCGCTCGAGCCGCGCGAGGAGGATCAGCCGGTCGACCTGGTGCTCGAGCCTCAGGAGCTGCTCGCGCATCGCCGTCACGAGTTCCTGGCGCTTCTGGTCGAGCGCCGGCTCGGAGCGGTTCAGGAAGGCGGCGAAGTTGTCGAGCGCCGTGAGCGGCGTCCGGAGCTCGTGCGCGAGGACGGTGAGGTAGTGGTGCTTGAGCTCCTGGACGCGCACTTCGGCGGTGACGTCCTTCACGACGGAGAGGAAGCCGGTCCGGCCGCCCCCGCCGTTCACGAGCGGCGTCGTCGTCACGTCGTAGGAGCGGCCGCTCGACTCGACGACCACGCGCCGGCCCTTGACCCCTCGCGCGGTCCGCGGGCTCGGCTCGAGCATCGCCTCGTGCAGGCAGGCGTCGATCGTGAGCTCGGCGAGGCGGCGGCCGAGGCACGCCTCGGTCCGCGTCTCGAGCACGGACGCGGCCGCCTCGTTGAGCTGCAGCAGGCGGCCCGAGCGGTCGACGACGAAGATCGCGTCGGAGATCTGATCGAGCACCGCCTCGGCGCGCAGCAGGCTCGCCCGCTGGAGGCGGCGGGCGACGTCGGCCGCCTCGAGGCGGCGGCGCAGCGACTGCGGCAGCTCGGCGTCGGGGGCGCGCCGCGCCGCCTCGATCACCTCGGCGACGGTCGAGCGCACGAGGTCGACGTCGGTGAAGGGCCGGCGCAGGCAGGCGCCGCTCCCGCCGAGCACGCCGCCGCCGTCGTCGACGAACGTCGTCGAGCGGACGATCGACACGAGGCCGAGCCGCTCGCCGAACTCGGCGCGCAGCCCGCGGAGGAACTCGCCGCCGGCGCCGCCGGCGTTGTCGAGATCGGAGACGACCACGTCGGGACGCTCACGCCGCATCGCGGCGAGCGCCGCCTCCGGCGAGGCGAACGACTCGATCTCGCGCCCGGGCGCACGCAGCACGCGCCGGAGCAGCGCAAGCGTTCCTTCCTCGTCCCCGACGACGATGACGCGTTCGATCATTCGCGCGCCTCACTCCCGCTCCTCTTCGGTCCCGGGAGGATTCGCGGCTCCAGGAAAAGCGTTCCGGGCCGCGGGCGCCGATTCACGAAACGGGCGCGGCGAGCTGCTTCTGGACTTCCTGCTCGTTCGCGGCGACGCGGAAGTGCTGGTCGAGGTGCATCATCCGGAAGATCTTCTGCAGGAAGTGAGTGATGCCGATGAGCCAGAGCGAGGCGCCCGCCCCCTCGACGAGGTGGTGCAGCCCGATCATGAGGCTGACGCCGCACGAGTCGACGATGCTCACCCTCGAGAGGTCGAGCACGAAGGCCTTCAAGCCGCCGTCGAGCCGCTGCTGGACGACGTCACGCAGCGTCGCCTTGAGTCCGTCGGAGACGTCGTAATTCAGGTACTTCGAGTGGATCTGGATCGTGACGGCGCGGCCGTCGGTCCACTCGCGCAGCGAATAGAGCGTCTCCCCCGACCTCGCGTCGCTCATCCGTTCTCTCCTGGCGATCCGAAGCCTTTTCGGCTCGGCGAGCGAGGCCACTCAAGGGAAATCCCCGAGCGGCGAGCGTCGTCAGCGCCCGCGCGGAACGCGCGTCAATGATGCAGGAACGGGAGCGAAACGGCCCCCGACTTCTCGAGCGCAGCCGCTCGCAGGAAGGCTTCCACCTCGCCGTGCGTGCGCAGCGACGCCGCGGCGCGGACGAGCCCCTGCGCCTCCTCGGGCGAGAAGCTGCGGAGGATCGCGCGCGCCTCCGGCAGGTGGGCCGGCGACATCGAGAAACGGCGCAGTCCCAGGCCGAGGAGCGCGAGCGCGGTGAGCCCCTGCCCCGCCATCTCCCCGCACACCGTGACTTCTTTTCCCTTCGCGCGGCCGGCGGCGAGCACCCTCCCGAGCAGCTCGAGCACGACGGGATGGAGGGGCTGGTAGAGGCGCGCGACCTGGAGATTGTTGCGGTCGACCGCGAAGAGGTACTGGAGGAGGTCGTTGGTCCCGATCGAGAGGAAGTCGCACTCGTCGCAGAGCGCCTCGGCCGCGAGCGCCGCCGCCGGCACTTCGATCATCGCGCCGAGCGGGACGTCGGCGCCCGTCTCGTGGCCCTGCCGGTGGAGGTCGTCGCGGAGCTGCGCGATCAGCGCTCGCACCTTCCGGATCTCCTCGACGTTCGTCACCATCGGCAGCAGGATCTTGAGCGGCCCGTGCGCGGCCGCGCGCAGCAGCGCCCGCAGCTGCGGGATGCTGAGGTCGGGCCACTGGAACGTGAGCCGGATGCCGCGCCAGCCGAGCGCGGGATTCTGCTCGCGCGGCGTCTCGAGGTAGCGCAGCGGCTTGTCGCCGCCGACGTCGATCGTCCGGAAGGTGACCTCGCGGCCGCCGACCTTGCCGAGCACGTCCTTGTAGAAGGCGAGCTGCTCGTCTTCGGAGGGGAACGACGGGCGGCCCATGAAAAGGAACTCGGTGCGATAGAGGCCGACGCCGGCGGCCGACGCGAGGACGGCGGGGTCGAGGTTCTCGAAATTCTCGATGTTGAGCAGCAGCTCGATCCCGCTCGCGCGCTCGAGGTCGGTGCGGCCGACCTGGCGATTCAGCCGCTGCCGCTCGCGCGCGAAGGAGCTCTTGGTGCGCACGACCGCGCTGCGCTGCCGCTTCTCGGGCGCGACGATCACGCGCCCCTTCGTGCCGTCGACCGCGATCTCGGTCCCCGGCAGCGCCAGCGTCTTGAGCCCCTGGATGCCGCTCACGGCCGGCAGTCCCGACGCGCGCGCGAGGATGGCGACGTGGCTCGTCTCGCCCCCGACCTCGGTCACGATGGCGAGGAGTCGGGCGCGGTCGAGCGTGAGCGTGTCCGAGGGCAAGAGCTCGCGCGCGCACAGGATCACCGGCTGGCCGCCCTGCAGCGCCGCCTGCTGCCGCCGCAGGAGGACGCGATGGATGCGGTTGCCGACGTCGCGCACGTCGGCGACGCGCTCGCGGAAGAGCTCGTCCATGCTGGTGAAGAGAGTCGCCAGGTGGTCGATCTCGTCCTTCAGCGCCGCCTCGGCGTTCAGCCGGTCGCGCTCGATGCGCGCCTCGACCGAGCGGCGCAGCAGGTCGTCGGAGTAGAGCGCGAGGTGGGCGTCGAAGATGCGCCGCTCGTTCTCGGAGAGGGTGGTGGCGACGGCGCGCCGCTGGCGGCGGAACTCCTCCTCCGCTTCCTGGATCGCCTCGCGCAGGCGGGCGAGCTCGCCGCCGACGTCGGAAGCGGTGAGCTTGCGGCGCGGCACCTCGCCGACGTCGTTCTCGAAGTAGCAGACCGGGCCGAGCGCGATCCCGGGCGAGATCCCCAGGCCCTTCAGCACCTGCCCGCGTCGCCGCGCGCCCGTCACGACCCCGCGCGTTTCCAGGCGTCCACGCTGGCGGCGAGCGAGGCGTCGAGCTCGGCGACAGCGACGCGCTCCTGGCGCATCGAGTCGCGGTGGCGCACCGTGACCGTGCCGTCCTCCTTGGTCTGGCCGTCGATCGTGAGACAGAAGGGGGTCCCCGCCTCGTCCATGCGGCGGTAGCGGCGGCCGATCGCGCCGGCCTCGTCGTAGAAGGTGGTGAAGCGCGCGCGAAGCTGCCGCTCGATCGCGTGCGCCCGCTCGGGCATCCCGTCCTTCTTCACGAGCGGGAGGATCGCGGCCTTGATCGGCGCGAGCCGCGGATGGAGCCCCAGCACGACGCGCGTCTCGCCCTCGACGACCTCTTCGCGGTAGGAGTCGACCAGGAAGGCGAGCGTGGCGCGGTCGCAGCCGGCCGCCGGCTCGATGACCCAGGGGACGTAGCGCTCGCGCGTCTGCTCGTCGAAGAAGGCGAGCTCCTTCCCGCTGAACTCCGCGTGGCGCTTGAGGTCGAAGTCGGTGCGCGACGCGACCCCCTCGAGCTCGGACCAGCCGAACGGGAAGAGGTACTCGACGTCCGTGCAGCCGTTGCTGTAGTGCGCCAGCTCGTCCTTCGCGTGGTCGCGCAGCCTGAGCTTCGCCGGGTCGACGCCGAGCTCGACGTACCACTCAAGCCGCAGCCGGCGCCACTCGTCGAACCACTTCTGCCAGTCGGCGGGCGGCACGAAGAACTCCATCTCCATCTGCTCGAACTCGCGCGTCCGGAAGATGAAGTTGCCCGGCGTGATCTCGTTGCGGAACGACTTCCCGATCTGCGCGATGCCGAACGGCGGCTTCTTGCGCGCCGACTGCTGGACGTTCACGAAGTTGGTGAAGATCCCCTGCGCCGTCTCGGGGCGCAGGTAGGCGACGGCCGCCTGCTCCTCGACCGGCCCGATCCAGGTCTTGAACATGAGGTTGAAGCGGCGCGCCTCGGTGAGCTCGCCGCCGCACCCCTTCTCGGGGCAGGTCTTGAGGTCGGCGAGCTGGTCGGCCCGGAAGCGCTTCTTGCACTTGCGGCAGTCGACGAGGGGATCGGTGAAGTTCTCGACGTGGCCCGAGGCCTCCCAGACGCGCGGGTGCTGGAGGATCGCGGAATCGAGCCCGACGACGTCGTCGCGCTCGAGCACCATCGCCCGCCACCAGGCGTCCTTGACGTTGCGCTTGAGCTCGACGCCGAGCGGCCCGTAGTCCCAGCTCGAACTGATGCCGCCGTAGATCTCGCTCGCCGGGAAGACGAAGCCGCGACGCTTGCACAGCGAGACGAGCTTGGACATCACGTCGTCGGCCATCGTGCTCCTCTTGCGGGCCCCCGAGGAAACGAGGCCTTTTATGGGCGTGTTCGGAGGCGTTCAACCGCCGCGGCCCGAGGCGCGAGCTTGGTCGGGAAGCGCGACCGATCTATCCTATCCGCCTTCTCCGCCTGGACTTCCAAGCGAACGACGATGGTGCTCGCAGCTACTGCCCGCCCGGTCACGCACGTGGACAATGTCGTCACCAAGGTCGCGGCGGGCGAGCGGCTCGATCGTGAGGACGGCCTCGCGCTGCTCGCCTGCGAAGAGCTTCCGCTGCTCGGCGAGCTGGCGACGGCGGTGCGCGACCGCAAGCATCCCGAGCGCGTCGTCACCTACATCGTCGACCGCAACGTCAATCCGACCAACGTCTGCGTCGCTCGCTGCTCGTTCTGCGCCTTCGACCGGCTGCCCGGCGATCCGGAGGGCTACGTCCTCTCGCACGAGCAGATCTTCGCCAAGGTCGACGAGCTCCTGCGCGCGCCGGGCGTCGACGCCGCATTGATCGAGCGAGGCGGCGTGCAGGTCCTGCTCCAGGGCGGCCACCATCCCGAGCTCGGCATCGACTACTACGAAGAGCTCTTCCGGGCGCTGCGGCGGCGCTACCCGCGGCTCCACATCCACGGGCTGTCGCCGTCGGAGATCGTCCACGTCTCGAAGCTCTCGCGCCTCCCGGTCCGCGACGTCGTCGCGCGGCTCAAGACGGCGGGGCTCAACAGCATCCCCGGCGGCGGCGGCGAGATCCTGGTCGACCGCGTGCGCCGCGAGATCGCGCCGGGCAAGGCGATGACCGGCGAGTGGCTCGGCGTGATGCGCGAGGCGCACGCGCAGGGCATGCGCACGACCGCCACGATGATGTACGGCCACGTCGAGCGGCCCGAGGAACGGATCGACCACCTGCTGGCGCTGCGCGAGCTCCAGGACGAGTCGCTCGCGCTGCGCGCGACGCGCGGCGAGGCTCAGGGCTGCTTCACCGCGTTCATCGGCTGGCCCTTCCAGCCGGGCGGCAGCGAGCTCGACCTCCCGCGCAGCGGCTCCAACGAGTTCCTGCGGATGAACGCCGTCAGCCGCCTGATGCTCGACAACTTCGAGAACCAGCAGACCTCCTTCGTGACGCAGGGGGCGAAGCTCGGCCAGCTCGCCCTCTTCTTCGGCTGCAACGACTTCGGCGGGACGATGCTGGAGGAGAACGTCGTCTCAGCCGCCGGGACGCAGTGCCTGATCACGATCGAGCAGATCGAGCACTGCATCCGCGCCGCCGGTTTCGAGCCCAAGCGCCGCAGCATGCACTACGAGGTCCTCGACGGATGAGCGCCGCCTCCCCCACGTTCGCGGCCGCCCCGTCGTCGCCGGCGCTCGAGCGCCCGCTCGCGGCGCGACGCCCGACGATCGCGGCGGCGCTGCCGCGCGAGCAGGAGGCGCGGCTTCGCGCCATCGAGGAGAAGGTCGCGGCCGGCGAGCGGCTCGGCTTCGACGACGGCCTCTTCCTGATGCGGACGCCGGCGCTCCACCGCGTCGGCCGGCTCGCGAATCATGAGCGCGAGCGGCGCCACGCCAACCGCGCCTACTTCGTCGTCAACCGCCACCTGAACCCGTCGAACTACTGCGTCTACGACTGCAAGTTCTGCGCGTTCTTCCGGCGAGCCGACGACCCGACCGGCTACCGCCTGTCGCTCGACGACATCCGCAGGCTCGCGCGCGACGAGTTCGAGCCCGACCTCACGGAGGTCCACATCGTCGGCGGGCTCGACCCGAAGCTCCCCTACTCCTACTTCGTCGACCTGCTGCGCGTGCTCAAGGAAGAGAGGCCGCAGATCCATCTGAAGGCCTACACGATGATCGAGATCGAGTGGCTCGCCCGCCTTTCGAAGCAGTCGATCGAGCAGGTGGTCGACGACCTGCTCGCGGCCGGGCTCGGATCGTGCCCCGGCGGCGGCGTCGAGGTGCTGAGCGACCGCGTCCACCAGGCGATCTTCCCGAACAAGCTCGGGCCGGCGCAGTGGCTCGACACCGCGCGGCGCGTGCAGCAGCGCGGCGTTCGCATGAACGCCACGATGCTCTACGGCCACATCGAGACCGACGACGAGCTCGTGAGCCACATGCTGCAGATCCGGGCGCTGCAGGACGAGACGCGCGGCTTCATGACTTTCATCCCGCTCGCGTTCCATCCCGACCACACCGAGCTCAGTCATCTGCCGGGCCCGACCGGGCTCCTCGATCTGCGCACGATCGCCGTCTCGCGCCTGCTCGTCGACAACGTCGACCACATCAAGACCTACTGGATCATGCAGGGGCTCGGCGTCGCGCAGGTGGCGCTGCGCTACGGCGCCGACGACGTCGACGGCACCGTGGTCGACGAGAAGATCACGCACGAGGCGGGCGCCACGTCGCCCTTCGGCGTGACCCGGAGCGAGCTGGTGCGGCTCATCCGCGAGGCGGGCCGCGATCCCTGGCAGCGCGACACCTGCTGCACGCGCGCCGAACTGCAGGTGTCGCCATGAAGGTCCGGATCGGCGTCGTCGACTTCGTGAATGCGCGGCCGCTCGTGCACGGGCTCGACCGCGAGCGCGGCGTGGAGCTGGTCTACGACCGCCCGTCGCGCCTCGCACAGTCGCTGCGCCGCGGCGAGCTCGACGTCGCCCTCGTCTCCTCGATCGAGTGCTTCCGCTCGCCCGAGCTGCGCGTCGTCCCGGAGATCGGCATCTGCTCGGAAGGGCCGGTGCGCAGCGTGAAGCTCTTCCTGAGGAAGCCGCTCGAGCAGGTCGAGCGCATCGCCTGCGACGCCGGCAGCCGGTCCGGCGCGGCGCTGGCGCGGCTCGTCTTCGTCGAGTTCCTCCAGCGCCCCGGCGTCTCGACCTTCGAGATCGAGCCGACGCTCGAGCCGGCGAGCGTCGATGCCGACGCGGTGCTCCTCGTCGGCGATCCGGCGCTGCGGGCGAAGCCGGGCTCGACGAGTCTCGAGCCGCTCGACCTCGGCTGGTTCTGGACCGACCGCACCGGGCTCCCCTTCGTCTACGCCGTCTGGGCCTCGCGCCGCGGCAAGGTGAGCGAGGAGCTGCTCGCGCTCCTGCTGCGCGCGCGCGATCGCGGCCTGATGGAGCGCAGCAAGATCGCCGCCGCGGCCGCCGGCGAGCTCGAGCTCCCGGTCGCCGGCCTCGCGCAGTACCTCACCCGCAACCTGCGCTACCAGCTCGGCGAGCGCGAGATCAAGGGCCTCGAGCGCTTCCGCGACCTCGCCGCGCAGCACGGCATGTGCAATCGACACGACGTGCCGTTCCTCAAGGTCCGAATGCACGCGCTATAGTCCGCGCCCGCCCGCGGCGGCGGGCAGTCCGCGACGAGCTTGGGGAGGCGAGTCGATGTCGCAGTCGGGCGCCGCGCAGCGCGGCCTGTTCGGCGAAGAAACGTCCGGAGGCGCCGTCGTGGCGACACGCCGGAAGCGAGCGACGAAACGGAAGCCGAACGAGAACGGCGAGGCACCGGCGCGGGCGGCCGGCGACACCGTCGCCGCGAGTTCCAGGGTGGGCGGCACCACCGTCGCCCACCAGCTCGCGGCGAAGCAGCGCGAGATCTCGGTCTCGGAGTTCTTCACCAAGAACCGCCACCTGCTCGGGTTCGACAACCCGAGGAAGGCGTTGCTCACCGCCATCAAAGAAGCGGTCGACAACTCGCTCGACGCATGTGAAGAGGCGAACATCCTCCCCGACGTGTCGGTCGAGGTCCTCCCGATCGCCGGCCGCGACGACCGCTTCCGCGTCGTCGTCGAGGACAACGGCCCCGGCATCGTGAAGCAGCAGATCCCCCACGTCTTCGCGCGGCTGCTCTACGGCTCGAAGTTCCACGTGCTGAAGCAGCAGCGCGGCCAGCAGGGGATCGGCATCTCGGCCGCGGCGATGTACGGCCAGCTCACGACCGGCAAGCCGCTCTCCGTGATCTCGCGCATCGGCCGCAAGCACCCGGCCTGGTACGTCGAGCTCAAGATCGACACCGCGCGCAACAAGCCCGAGGTGCTGCGCGAGATGGAGACCGACTGGGAGAAGGATCACGGCACGCGCATCGAGCTTGAGCTCGAGGCCAAGGTGCAGAAGGGCCGGCAGTCGGTCGACGAGTACATGCAGCACACGGCGCTCGCCAATCCGCACGCTCGCCTCGAGTACAAGGACTGGGAAGGGCAGAAGCAGCTCTTCGAGCGCGGGGTGAAGCAGCTCCCGCAGCAGCCCAAGGAGATCCAGCCGCATCCTTACGGCGTCGAAGTCGGAATGCTCGGCAACATGATGAAGACGACCGAGCAGAAGAAGCTCGGCGCCTTCCTGAAGCACGGCTTCTCGCGCGTGAGCCCGCGCGTCGCCAACCAGATCTGCGAGAAGGTCGGGCTCTCGCCGAAGACGTGGCTCGCGCAGGTCGAGCCCGAGAAGATCGAGGCGATCCACCAGGCGATGAGCCAGGTGAAGATCCTCGCGCCGGCGACCGACTGCATCGTCCCGATCGGCGAGGCGGGGCTCGTCGCCGGAATGAGGAAGGTGCTCGAGGCCGACGTCTACCTGGCCCAGACGCGGCCGCCCAAGATCTATCGCGGCAACCCCTTCGCCGTGGAGGTCGGCATCGCCTACGGCGGCAAGCTCCCGCTCGAGGAGCCGGTGAGGCTCATGCGCTTCGCCAACCGCGTCCCGCTGCTCTACCAGCAGGGGGCGTGCTGCGCGACCAAGGCGGTCATCGCCACCGACTGGCGCAACTATCTCCTGCAGCAGCCGAAGGAGTCGCTGCCGGTCGGGCCGATGGTGATCGCGCTCCATCTCGCGTCGGCCTGGGTCCCCTTCACCTCCGAGGCGAAGGAGGCGATCGCCGCCTACCCCGAGATCCTGAAGGAGATGCGGCTCGCGCTGATGGAGATGGGGCGCAAGGTGGCGACCCACATCCGCAAGACCCACCGCGCGGCCGAGGAGGCGAAGAAGCGCAACTACATCGACATGTTCCTGCCGGCCGTCGTCGAGGCGCTGACCGAGATCCTCGCGATCGACGACGCGACGGCGAAGAGGGCGTCGACCAACCTGCGCGAGATCCTCGAAGCCACGCGCAAGAACATGGTGTGAGGTCATGGCCAAAGGCGACAGGAAGCGTCCCAGCGCGAACCCGGAACTCGACAAGACGACGATCCGCTGCATCGACCGCACCGCGACCGGCGTGCTCGACACGATCCAGAAGCGGAAGCAGCCCGAGCTCAAGTTCCCGGTGCGCTCGCTCACCAACGTCGAGTACGACAAGAGCAAGGGCTTCTTCGAGCTCGGCGACAGCATCTCGACGCGCACGCTCACCGTGAACTCGGTGAAGACCTTCGCGCAGACGCTGAAGCTGATGGCGCTCAGCAAGCAGATGGTGCGCGAGAACAACTACGCCACCAAGCGGGAGGCCTACTACGTCAGCAAGAACTGGGGCGACGCCCGCTTCGACGAGCAGCCCGAGTCGGACACGGTGATGGACGACGTCGAGGCGATGTTCAGCCTCGACGGCGTCACCCGCGAGCAGCTGCGCTACGTGCCCGACGAGCACGGCGGCGCCGTCGCCGGCGAGCTGATCGTGATCGACCGCGACCCGAGCACGCACGAGCCGATCGAGATCGACTGCACCCGGTTCGGCACCGGCGCCTACACGATCCCCTCGTCGGTCGAGCACCTGAAGTTCCGGACGAACGCGAAGTTCATCCTCGCCATCGAGACCGGCGGCATGTTCCAGCGCCTGCAGTACCACGCCTATCCGCAGCAGGCGCACTGCATCATCGTCTCGATGGCCGGCGTCCCGACGCGCTCGACGCGCCGCTTCCTGCGCCGCCTCTCCGACGACCTGAAGATCCCCGTCTACGCCTTCGTCGACTGCGATCCCTACGGCATCGCCAACATCTACCGCACGCTCAAGGTCGGCTCGGGCAACGCCGCGCACATCAACCAGTTCTTCTGCGTCCCGAAGGCGCGCTTCCTCGGCGTCACGCCGCAGGACATCCTCGACTTCAAGCTGAAGGACGCGACCCACCCGCTGCAGGAGATCGACGAGAAGCGGGCGAAGGACGCGTTGAAGAACGATCCCTTCTTCCGGAAGAACAAGCCGTGGGTGAAGGCGTTCCAGCAGATGCTCGAGATGGGGGTCCGAGCGGAACAGCAGGCGCTCACGAAATGGGGACTGAACTACGTTCTCGACGAGTACCTGCCCCGAAAGCTGAAACGACCGGGCGATTTCCTGCCGTAACGAGGGCGCGGCGGTAGAGGTCGAGAGGCGGGCGGGGAGTGAATCCGTGTGTCGCTCGGGGAGTTTCGTCGGCGTCGACCACGGTGGCCCCTAATTCAACGGTGACGGAACGACGCCTCCTCGAGCCCGCTCGCGCCACACGGATTCACTCCCCGCCCGCCGCGCGAGCTTCTCGACGCCGCGCTTCATCAGTCCCACACTTCGGAGGCGACGTGCCGACGAGTTTCTGGCCGTGTGCTGATTCGTCGTCAGCGATCCATGGAGAATCCGAGACGTCGGCTCGAGCACCGTCCGCGCGAGTCGGGAGGCAGATCTTGTGTGGCGCGAGCGGGCTCGAGGAGGCGTCGTGGTTTCTGTTCGGCGTCTCCCAACCGCTCATCGACGCCGACGAAACTCCCCGAGCGACACACAAGATCTGCCTCCCGACTCGCGCGTGGACCGACGCTGCCGATTCACCGTGAACGTCACTTCACGGCAAGCTCACGCGCGAACGCGTCAGCATCCGTGACCGGCAACTTGCACGTCCCGACGCGGCAGACGTAGGCCGCGGCCTTTCCCTCGACCGTCGTCCGGCCTTCGAGCAGCGAGGTCAGCTTCGACAGCGCGGCGGCCGTCGCAGGCGTCGCCGCGAGCACCACGCGGTTCGGGTCGAAGCCGGTGCGCAGGACGTCGAGGAACGGTGCGAGTGACGCGTCGTCGGCGCCGACGAGGACGATCTCGCGCGGCCGGCTCTCCTGGAAGTCGATCGCCCAGAGCATGCGCGACACGGCCTGCGGCCGCTGCTCGAGGAGCGGGCGGTAGAGGGCGAACGTCCGCTGCGCCTTCGTCCGGTAGGACTCCTCGCCGGTCAGCTCGGCGAGGCGCAGCAGGTCGAGCGCCAGCACCGAGGCTCCCGACGGCGTCGCGCCGTCCCAGACGTCCTTGCTGCGGGCGATCAGCGCCTCGTGGTCGTCGGCGGTGAACCAGAAGCCGCCCGCCTCCTCGTCCCAGAAGCGCGCGATCGTGACGTCGACGAGGCGGCGCGCGAAGGCGAGGTCGGCCGGATCGAAGGCGGCCCCGTAGAGGTCGAGGAAACCCTCGGCGAGGAAGGCGAAGTCGGCGAGGTTGCCGGCGTGGCGCGCCTCGCCGTCCTTGAACGAGCGAAGCAGCCGGCCGCCCCTCTCGTCGCTCCAGAGCTTCGTCCGGACGAAGGCGGCCGCCTTGCGCGCAGCGTCGAGGTAGCGCGGCTCGCGCAGGTGGAAGCCGGCGCGGGCGAAGGCGGCGATCATCAGGCCGTTCCAGTCGGCGAGCACCTTCTCGTCGCGCGCCGGCGCCACCCGCTTGCTGCGCTCGCCGAAGAGCTTGCAGCGGGCGATGCCCACTCCCGCGGCGACCTCCTCCGGCTTCATGCTCCGCGCCTTGGCGAAGTCGGCCGCGCTCCACGGCCGCGAGAGGACGCTCTTGCCGTGCTCGAAGTTGCCCGACTCGGCGACGCCGAAGAAGGGGGCGATCCAGCCGCCGAGCTCCTCGCCGAGCGCCGCCTCGATCTCGCCCCGGTCCCAGACGAAGTACTTCCCCTCCTCGCCGTCGCTGTCGGCGTCCTGCGTCGAGTAGAAGCCGCCTTCGGGCGAGACCATCTCGCGCAGGACGTACTCGAGGATCTCGCGGACGATCCGCGCGTGGTCGGCGTCGCCGCTCGAGAGAAATCCGTCGAGGTAGACGCCGGCGAGCTGCGCGTTGTCGTAGAGCATCTTCTCGAAGTGCGGCACTAGCCAGCGCTCGTCGACCGAGTAGCGATGGAAGCCGCCGCCGACCTGGTCGTAGACGCCGCCCGCCGCCATCTTCTGAAGCGAGAGGAGCGCGGCATGGCGCGCCGACTCGTGGCCGAAGCGGGCGTCGACGCGCAGGAGCAGCGCGACGTCCATCGGATGCGGGAACTTCGGCGCGCCGCCGAATCCGCCGTTCGTCTCGTCGAATCCCTGCAGCAGCAGCTCGGCCGCGCGCGGGAGCAGTCCGCCCGGAAGACCTGCGACACCCTCCGTGGGGCCGCTCGCCGGCGGCGGCACCGAGATGCGTCGGACCTCCTCGGTCAGCCCCTCCGCGGCGGCGACCACGCGCTCGCGCTCTTCCTTCCAGAGCCTCCCCATCTCGTTGCAGACGCGCGGGAAGCCGGCGCGGCCCTGCCGGTCCTCGGGCGGGAAGTAGGTGCCGCCGTAGAACGGCCGGCCGTCCGGCGTGAGCCAGACCGACATCGGCCAGCCGCCGCCGCGCGTCAGGATCTGCACCGCCTTCATGTAGAGCTCGTCGACGTCGGGCCGCTCTTCGCGGTCGACCTTGATGCAGACGAAGAGGTCGTTCATGAGCGCCGCGATCGCCTCGTTCTCGAAGCTCTCGCGCTCCATGACGTGGCACCAGTGGCAGGCCGAGTAGCCGATCGACAGGAAGATCGGCCGCTCCTCGCGCTTCGCCCGCTCGAACGCCTCGCTCCCCCACGGGTACCAGTCGACCGGGTTGTGGGCGTGCTGCCGCAGGTAGGGCGAGCTCTCGCGCGCGAGGCGGTTCTCGTGCGCAGGCTTCATCGTCGGTTCCGGCATCGGCGTCGATTCCTGCGCGAGGGAGATTCCGGCGCACGCGAACGCAGAGATCGTCGCGATCGTCGCGAGGCCGGCGAGGAGGTCGGTCGGACGGCGCCGCCGTCGCGGCGAGGTCACGGAGCTGCGCGCCCTTCGACGTGGCCGAGATACCCGACGAGCTGCTCCTGGATCCAGTCGTAGGTCTGGACGAACTGCGCGACGAGCCGCCCCGTCGCGCTCCCGGCCACCTGCTGGCGGAAGACGCCGACGTTCTCGAGGAAGATCGTCTTCGGGTCGCGCTGCATGCTCTCGATGCGGCAGTGGAACTGCCCCTCGTCGACCGGCGCGGTCGGGAAGCTCATCCGCACGCCGAGCAGCAGCGGCGGCCGCTCGAAGAGCTCGACGTCCTGCGGCTGCAAGTGCAGCACCGAGCGCGCCATCAGGTCGACGGCGTTCTCGGCGAAGCGCGGAGTCACGAGCGACTGGACGGCGTACTGCTCGGCGGTGAAGTGCGGGATCTTGAGCTCGGCGAGCGCGGTCGCGGCGAAGGCGTCGATGCGTCGCTCGAAGTCGTCGCGCCCGAGCCCGGTGAGCTGCTCCTGCATCCGGATGCGGTCGGGCAGGATCCACGCCGCCGAGAGCGCCCCCTGCTGCTGCCCCGGGTTCGCGAGCATCGCCCCGCCCTGCACCAGCTGGAAGTTCACGTAGCGCGACGCCTCCCGCTCGAACGCCTTGGCGTGGACGCGCTGCAGGTCGGCCGCCTGCAGCGAGATCGGCGGGAAGGC
>Ga0247727_10003480_pt1 | contig 34785 bp, 37 predicted proteins | sample WisWelCaveWW1625_FD_202498 | JGI IMG/M metagenome (GOLD analysis project Ga0247727, IMG submission 202498) | Biofilm microbial communities from Wishing Well Cave, Virginia, United States - WW16-25 | ecosystem: Environmental > Aquatic > Deep subsurface > Groundwater > Cave microbial mat | place...
ATCTCAAAAACAAAAGCCGATAGTGCCGGAAGCTCTTCATTCGCAGGAACTGGAATTGGTAAAAACATAAAATGATTACTGGAGCGATGTGCCATTTTTACTTTTACAGGAGAAAAAAGACTTGACCTCTAAGACCTCCACCCCGTTTTTCTCCGGCATCAGGATATCTAAAAAAACAATATCAAATGAATTATTTTTGATTGTCTCAATCGCCTCCAATGGATTCTGAATCAAGGTGATCTCGTGACCGCGGTAACCTAAAGTTATATCAAAAAGGTCCCCGATAATCCGCTGGTCATCGATCACAAAAATCTTAATCTTATCCGACATCTTTACCCGCCGCCGGCAATGAAATGATAAAGGTCACGCCCTGATCTTTTTGATTTTCCACTTGAATGGTCCCGCCGTGTTCAGCGATCAAATCCTTGCACAAAGCCAAACCAATCCCTGAGCCCTTGGTCTTTGTTGAAAAAAATGGTTCGAAGATTTGATTTTTATCTTCCAGGGAAAGGCCCGGACCATTATTATAAACCGAAACCACCACTTGCTGATGCTCTTTGTCAAACTCTGAAACAATCCTTAATCGCCGCTCGGAACCTTTGGCCAAGCTCTCTACGGCCTGCAGGGCGTTGACCACAATATTCATAAAGACTTGCTGCAGATGAATCATGTCCGCGTATACCGCAGGTAAATTTTCGCCGTACAGAACCTCCCAATTCACCCGGTGAATTCTTAATTCATCCGTTAATAAATCCGTGGCCTTTTTGATCGCGGCATTAATATCAATGTTCTTTTTCGTGATTTCCCGGTGGCGGATCAATTCCATCAGATCTTCCAGCATTTCCCTTAAATAGGCCGACTGTTCATCAATTAATTTTGCCGGCTTATAAAACGGATCATCTTCCTTCATTTCCTTGCGCATGAATTTCGCGAAGCCCTGAATAGCGGTGATGGGCTGGCTGACCTGGTGTAAAATACCCGCGCTCAGAGACGCCACCGCGGAAATTTTTCCGGTTTCGATCAGCCGTAATTGCGTGGCCTTAAGTTCAGCGAAGACTTTTGCAATTTCTTTTGTCTTCTCTTTAACCTGTTCCTCCAGACTTTTCGTATAACGGTCGAGCGTTAAATAATGGTGGGTAATGATCGAATACATAATACTCAACCCAAAACATAATACCGCCAGATAGCCAAATGGATAAATCACGATCCCGTAACTGACCAGAATATCGACACCGGCCAGCGCGATAAAAGCAAACGCCGTCAACAATGCCTGGGCCCGCTTTTTCTCCAGGGTATTGGTCAACTGCTGGTAATAATCGTTCATCACCTGAATGCTTAAAAGCAAACAGAAAAAAAATAAAATGATCAAAAAAGAATGTACAAAACTCGCGTCTGGATAAAAACCCCATGGATACTCCCTGATCCCAAGCGAAGGATAAAACATGCTTAATGAAATAAAGATGATCGCTGTAGAATACGCGCCAACGACAAAACTCTTTTCTTCGGCAAGCCGATGGGAAAACGCCACGGCCGCGTGCAAAAGTGTCGGGGGAATCAACAGCAGACCGATATACATCATATGCGTCCAATACAAAGTTGTCGCCGCATGAAATGAATTATAAACAAAACCATTGGCGTAAAGCCACAGGGCCAAACTCAAACATAAGTAAAGAATGGAACGGTGAAAGGATGAGCTCTTATCTAAGGAGTACATAAACGATCCCAAGAGAAGAGTTAAACTCGCGACAAGAAAAGGCGGGACGGCGTTAGGATGAAAAGAATAATTAGCGAAATGAAAAACTGTTGACCAATCAATCATCCCGCATATTGTAACATTAAACAAAACGGGCTTCTACTCCCCTGGTGATTATTTCTCGAAGAATTTAAACTCAGCCCGGGTCCCCACGCGCAGGCCAAGCTCATCCGCATATCCGGTATTAACTTCCAGGACATATCGTGAGGCTGTTGTGGGGCCGTAGGTTGGACAGGGATCCTTCGTGCAGGGCGGGACCTGACGGGCGATATAAACAATCTTTTGATCTTCATCAAGCCAGATCATATCCAGCGGGATGAACGTGTCTTTCATCCAGAACGGATGCGTACTCATCTGCGAAAAAACAAAAAGCATTCCGGCATTTCTCGCCAGGGATTTTCTGAACTGTAAGCCGCGGGTTAATTCTTCGATTTTTTGAACGATTTGAACGTTGACACAGGATTGGGGGAAGCAGACTTGATTACGATGTTCAACAGCGGTTGTGCTGCAGCCCACCACCAAAATGCAAATCCCCAGGAATGAACTCAAAAAATAATTGTTATCACTCATCTTCCCCCGTCAAGTTCAAATAATCTCGGAATTCAATCTGCCCTAATATTTCCTGGTTGGCGGCGGAGACGCGCTGAGGGATAAAGGGATGCGTGCGCCAATAGGAAAATTGCCGCGGGGCTTCTTTTCCCTGGATCTCTTCTAACTTCTTTAAGAAAGTAACGACCTGCTGTGCATCGTATCCAGCCTTCTTCAGATATCTAACACCCAATCTATCGGCTTCAAATTCATCCCCACGAGAATATTCCAGAAATACCGACGCAAAAGCTAAGTCCAGTCCACGCGCCATTTGCGCGTTTCCTGTCTGAATGGTTGCCAGTTGTAAAAGGGTATATCCATAGATACTCTGCAGTTTTTTGACACTGTGTTTGGCGGTGATGTGCCCAAACTCATGGCCAATAACCCCGGCGAGCTGATCATCATTTTCCACTTTATCAATGAGACCTTTAAAAACGTAAATAAACCCACCCGGTAGACTGACCGCGTTGACTTCATCGCCCTCAAAAACTTTAATGGTGTACACCAATTCTTTACGGTCACAGACCGCGGCAATCCGGCGGCCGATCTCATTGACCCGCTCATTGATATCCACATCGGTCACGACTTTAAAATTCGCTTCCATCTGGCGGGACAGGCTTTCGCCTAACCTGATTTCCTTATCCGTACTCACCAACAATGTTTCCTGACTTTGCGTGGCCAGATTGTATTCAGTCGCGCAGCCCATGACATTCAGGCAAAAAACAGCTGTCAAAATATGCACGCCGATCTTTTTTAACATCTGCGTGAGCTTCGCCATCGGCAACCCAATCACATTGTAATAACATCCCGTGATTTTTTTAATAAAAAGTCCGCCCCGGCCTTCAATATCAAATCCGCCGGCCTTGTCCAAAGGCGAGATATGCTGATAATACCGATCAATCTCTTCATCCGACAAAGGGGTCATGTGAACTTTTGTTTTCTCATACCCTGTAATCACTTTATTCGTTTTTGCGTCAATCACCGCCAGACCCGTGTAAACCCACTGCGGATGCGACATAAGAATTCTTAAAATTCGTTTTGCCTCTTTTAAATCGCGCGGTTTGCCGACGATCTGCTTATGCCCGATATAAACAACCGTATCCGCGCCGATCACAACGCCCTCCTGTAATCGTGAAGCTACGTCTCTAGCCTTGAGCAGGGCGTTTTCTTTCACTAAAGCCGCGCAGGTGGTCTCGATTTTTTTTATTTCTTTGACTTGGCTTAATTGAACCCTAAAGGAAACCCCCATCATCTTAAGCAGTTTCCTCCTCTGCACCGATCCAGAAGCTAAAATAATTTTAGGAGAATGATTTTTTTTCATTAACTGTTAACCCACATACGAGGTGTCGTTTGAGTAGGGGCACAGGATTCTGTGCCCCTGCAAGACTATTTTAAAAAATCAGCGGATGTAAAGATGGAAATAAGGCGGCAATTGACCTTGGCTAAGGCCTCGCGCGCCCCCTCCTGCCTGTCGATGATACAGACGGCATAGACCGGGGCCAGGCCCATGGCTTTAAGGACATCCATAGATTGTAAAAACGCCTTGCCCGTGGTAGCCACATCATCAAACAAGATAATTCTAGAATTGGGGTTCAACAATGGACCTTCAATCTGCTGCTGTTTGCCATACGGTTTGGGGGCTTTACGGATAATAAACGTATTGACGGGCTTCGGGGTTTGATAACTTAAAGCTGCTATGGCACCGACAATCGGGTCCGCCCCTAAAGTCGGACCGCCAATGGTATCGATCTTATCTGGACCGACCATCTCCAAAATAATCTCAGCGCAAAGATAAGCGCCGGCCGGGCTTAATGTCACCCGCCGGGCATCAAAATAATAATCACTTTCTTTGCCGGAAGATAAGGTAATCTTCTCTTTAAAAAATGCTTCCTTCAGTAGGATCTGATGAAGTTTCTTTTTGTTTTTTGAGAGAGAATCGCTCACGGAAAAAAGGTCCTCACTCTGTTTTAGGGATTTCGACTTTGCGTTTATGCAGTTCCAAAATCAGCCAGATGCGGTAACGGACGAGTTCTTTGAATTTGTTGATTTCTTTCGGTTGAAAGCCTGATTTGGAATAAAAAGTTTTGGCCGTTTCCATTTCGACTAAGGCGTCAATGTAGACATCAATCAACTGCTGATCAGAAAGCTTGGCAATTTCTTCTTTGGACAAAATCGTGATCTCGATAGGCAAAGCGAACGCATTGGTCCCCAGGAATAAAACTAAAATTAAGAAACTAAGAATTTTGTTCATCGATTTTACCGCCTTTCTATCGTCAGTAGAGTACAAGAAATATCGTCAATCTTCAAGCTCGAAAAAAACCTTTATGATGTTCCTCATCACTGCCGCTGAAGGCTATTGGCCTTTAACCCCGCGGCCTGTGCGATGATATCAAAACACTTTTGACTGAGATCCTTGCGGCTTAACGAATTGTCCGCATAAGGCGCGGTTAAAACTTTTTCGTGAATAGTCACATCCACGTCAACACATTTGTATTTCAATAAATTCCATAAATGCTTAAAGAATTTCATCCCTCCGTACCAGCAGATTTCATCGCGCTTGGCCCAATCGAAGGCAGCACCATCTAACATGCGATATGTTATCGTGACCGGAACAATATTCGCCCGAGCTATCACAGGCGCCTTAAAAAAAGCGGACTGAAACGGCTGCAGGCTTGAGCCGTCCGTGGAAGTCCCTTCGGGGAAAAAAAAGATATTGATTTTGTTTTCCAACGTCTTGGTGATGGATTGCACAGAGTCAAAGATCTTGTTTTTATTTCCCCTTTCAATAAAAATTGTTCCCGCGATGGTTACGACCCAGCCAATCACCGGCCAGTTCGCGATTTCTTTTTTCGAAACAAAAATAGCCGGCCAAAGTCCCCCCAGAACAAGACCGTCCACATAGCTCAAATGACGACTGATAATAAAATTCCCCTGCTCAGGAAGAGTTCCCTTATGACCTTTAAGATTAATCTTCAGGCCCAGCGTGAAGGCGAGAAACTTGATCAATCCCTGAGTCAGATAACTCATCCTCTGCCAGCGGGACGATAGTCCCGTCAAAGTTATGACCACATGGCCCAAACAGGCCACCACTAAAAACACAAAAAAACTCAAAAATATACCAATAGCTTTAATAATTCTCATGGAAATTCCTAAAAGGGTCAGCTTTCCTGTAAATAATCTCCGAGGAAACGCCGCCGATAAGATTTATTTACGTTTTTAATATCTAAGATCACCGGGAAAAGGATTGTTCCAAAATCGCCGATTGAGGGATAGCCGCAGACTTTAAGTCCCACGCTCATATATCCTTTAAATAAAGTCGGTAATTGATTAAATAATTTTTTCGGATCCTGGAGGTGAATGCCTTCATCCAAATCGACCGCGTGCTGTTTATCGATTGTCTTAACGCCCATATCTTTAAATAAACCCAATGCCTTAAACATGGAAAAGAATTGGCTGGCGGCGAAAGGGTCCGCCGTCATAATATTGGCACTGCCGAAAATATACCGAACGCCATTGGCCACTGTGTACTGGCAAATCCCCTGCCAGAGCAGGTTTAATACCGATTTGTCCCGGTAATCTTTATGGACACAGGATCGGCCGACCTCTAATTGAGGGTCATGAAGACATTTAATAGATTCAATGTTAAATTTTGTCTCCGTATAAAATCCGAAATTCTTTTGGGCCGCGGAATCCAGAAGCATCCGGTACGTACCAACCACCAGATTTGTTTTCTTATCGATAATAACCAGATGTTCACAAACATCATCATAGGGGTCGTGATCTAACCGCTCATCATCCGCCGCCCGGGCTTCCCCTTTTATTTCCAGATAAAAAACCTCATATCGCAGCCGCAGGGCCTGTCGTAATTCTTCCGGGGTGCAGCCGATTTTATAAAAAATATTTTCCAAAGTTTACCCTTTTAGAATTTTCTGGAAACTGACGAGGTATTATACGATGGCAGTTTACGACTGACAAGTTGATTTATCGAAAGCGAAATGATAATATAGACCCCATGTTACGTATTTTTTGGAATGGCTTATGTGCTCTTGTCTTCCCGCGCAACTGTATCCTCTGTAAGCAATATATTTCTCCGGGAGATCCTGCGGATACCCTCTGTCTCCGGTGCGCCAACTCTCTTGAACCCAATCGACCGCCTTTTTGTCAGAGATGTTCACGCACATTAATCAATCCTGAAGGAAAAAATTTTTGTCCGGATTGTTTACGGCATCCCCATTACTTTGATCGGGCCTGGGCGGCCACGGGATACAATGAGCATATGAAAAAACTTATCCACCTTTTTAAATACAGCCATAAAACTTCGCTACGCACAGTTTTGGCCCAACTCATTTTTTCATTTATCGAAAATTATCAACTCGACCTTTCCGCTTACCAACGTGTCGTGCCCATCCCCTTGTCTTTAACTCGATTAAGAGAACGAGGCTACAATCAATCGCAGCTTATCGCCGAAAGAATCAGCCGGAAATATAATATCCCAACCTCGTATCGCAACCTGATCCGCGTACGACACACGCAAAACCAGGCCCTTTTAAAACAAAAAGAGCGATGGACCAACATCCACGGCGCATTTAAGATAAAAAATTCGCAAGAATTCTCTCAAAAGTCTGTGCTGTTGATCGATGACCTCTTGACCACCGGGGCCACGGGGTCAGAAGCCGCGCGCGTCCTTAAAGAAGCCGGGGCCAGCCAGGTGGGCCTTTTGACCATTGCCATCGCGAAATGAGAATATTAAGAAATCATATCCTCCAAGAATGCGTGCTTCCGTTTTTTCTCTCACTCGGAATACTGACGTGTATTTTTTTATTGGGGAATCTTATCCAACTGGCCAATCTGGTCATCAATAAAGGCGTCAGCCTGTCGACGATTGGCAAGGTCTTTCTCTATTATATTCCTTTTCTTTTGGGCTACACCCTGCCGATCGCGTGTCTGATCACCGTCATCATGACCTTTAGCCGGTTTTCCTCGGATAATGAAATCCTGGCCATGCGGGCCTGCGGGATCAACCTTAAAAGTTTACTCTGGCCTTTGATGGCCCTCGGGGTCATCTTAAGTTTGCTCACCTTTATTCTCAATGACAGTATTATTCCCTACGCGCATCATCAACAACGCCAGCTTCTGAAAAATGTCGGGGCAAAAAACCCGACGGCTTTGCTCGAGGCCGGCACGTTTATTGATGATTTTAAAGACCAAATCCTTTTTATCTACCGGATCGAAGGTAATAAAATTTACAATGTCCGGATCTATCAGCCGCAGCCCGATGGCAAGCCAACGCGGACGATTGTCGCTAAATCCGGCGAGTTTACCCCCGTGCCTGGTGCGCAAAAAATCAAGCTTAAGCTCATCAATGGGACCTCGGATGAACCAAATCTCGATAATCCTAGTAATTTTTATAAGCTTAATTTTAAAAATTACTTTATGACGCTCGATTTATCCAGCGAGGACAATAAGGTCACGGACAAAAAACCAAAAAGCATGTCGATTAAAGAACTGAAGAAAAAAATCAACGAATATCAAAGGATCTTTGTGGACATCGCGCCCCTGGTGACCGAACGACACCGCAAAATCACCTGGTCGTTCTCGGTGCTCATTTTTATCCTTCTGGGATTCCCGATTGCCGTCATAACGCATCGCCGGGAACGCACGGCCAATATTGCCCTGGCGTTTTTGTGCGCGGCCTTTTATTATCTGCTCTCTCTGGGGTGCGAGGCCTTAAGCGTCCAGCACATCACCCCCGCGGGGCTGACGATGTGGATCCCCAACATCCTAGGGGCCATCACCGCCTATATCCTTAATTACCGCGTATGCGTATCATAGACCGCTATATTTCATTTCCCATCGGCCGAATTTTTCTGACCACCATTCTGGTTTTCTGTCTTTTATATGTCCTGATTGATATCGCCAGCAACCTTGGAGAACTTCTCGACAGAAACGTTCCTTTCTATATTCTCATCAAATACTATCTTTCTTTCCTCCCCGTCATCATCACCCAGACGTCGCCGATTGCCTGCCTGATTGCCGCGCTGTTAACATTCAGTCAATTGAGCAATAACAATGAAATCATCGCGTTACGCTCCGGTGGCCTCGATTTTTGGCGGATTACCAAATCGACCCTGTGCTTCGGGCTGGTCGTCTCGGCTTTTATCTTCTGGATCAATGAACAGTTCGTCCCGCGGGCGGCCATTAATTCCGAACAAATCCGGGACGAAAACATTATCCTAAAGGCGGATACGGACCAAAAAAAGAAGGCCAAGATTCAGAACCTGACCTTTTACGGTTTAAAAAACCGTCTCTACTTTATCGATCTGTTTGATCCTAATAATTTCGAGATCGAAGGAATCACGATCCTGGGCCATGACAATGCGCAAAACGTCGTCGAAAAAATCGTCGCGTTTAAAGGACAATGGACCGGGATTGCCTGGAAATTTTCCCAGTGCCAGATTGCCACGTTCAATCCGACCAGCTCAACGAGAAACCCGGCGCAGATGAATTATTACGAAACCCGGCTCATGGACATTAAAGAAACGCCGCAGGATTTCTTAAAGCAACGGTTGAACGTCACCTCGATGAATATCCGCCAGCTGTACGATTATATCCAACGCTTTTCCGACAGCGGCGCGACCAAGGCTTTAAATAATCTACGCGTGGATCTCCATCAAAAAATTTCTTATCCGATAGGAAATCTTGTTATTTTATTAATGGGATTACCGCTCGCGCTGATGACCGGACGGAGAAAAGCCTTGACGTTTACTTCTCTGGGGATCGCCATGGCGGTGGGATTTTTGTATTATGTTTGTAATGCCGTGGGACTGGCCTTAGGTAAGGGCGGGCTCTTGCCCCCCTTCTTGGCGGCCTGGTCGGCGCCTTTGACATTCTTTGGGTTGGCAATGTATTTGATTCGAAAAAAATTCTAGAATAGTATATGGGGGATGGGACTAACGACTATGTTCTGTTTTATAAATCCGCGGCAGGCGATTGCCAAGGCTGCAGGCAATCTCGTAATTGATCGTATCCGCCCACTGGGCCAGGTCAGAAGCGGAGACATTCTGTTTACCTTGCCGGCCAAGCAAAACCACGTCCATTCCTAAACTAACATTCTTGACCGCGCTGACATCAATCATCATTTGATCCATCGTGACGCGTCCGACCACAGGACACCTTTTCCCGCCGACCAAACAAAAAGATTTATTAGAAAGACAGCGCAAATAGCCGTCATTATAACCAATCGGCAAAGTAGCGACCGTCATGGTCCGCGGCGCGATAAAGGTACGGCCATAACTGATACTCCGGCCTTTGGCAATTCTCTTTAAAAAAACGATTTTTGATTTAACGCTTAACGCCGGCTTCAATTTAATTTTCAACCGGGCGCCGGGTTTCGGGCTTAACCCATACAGCATTAGCCCCGGACGCGCTGAATTAAAATCCGAAGAATATCCTATTAACCCCATGCTATTGGCCTGATGGATATACGGGACCACCAGACCTTCACAGTCGAGTTTCTTAATTAATTTCTTTAACTCTATCATCTGTCCTCTGGTAAATCCGGGGTCCGAATCCGCCGAGGAGAAATGGGTATACAAGCCTGTAATGCGCAAATGATACAACTGCGAGACCTGACGGACAAAAGCCAGGGCATCCTCATACCACACGCCCAAACGCCCCATCCCGGTGTCCACCTTGATATGCACGTCCACGACTTTATTTTTCTTCCGGGCGTAAAGATTTAAGACGCGGGCAAATTCCAAGGTACAAATTGAAGGAATTAAGTTGTGCTTCAGGATCGCTTCTTCACAAGGGGACAAAAGACTCTCAAAAATAAGGATGGGTCGGCGGAGGCCCAAGCGGCGTAGTTGAATTCCTTCGTTGACATTGGAAACACCAAAAATATCCACTTGTTCCTTGTCTAAAAGACACGCGACCTCGTTCATGCCATGGCCGTAAGCGTCGGCTTTCACAACGGCAATGATTTTCTTTTGCGGATAAAATCGTCTTACCTGACGGAAATTATACCGAATGGCTTCCAAGTCAACTTCAGCCCACGTTGGGCGGTAGACTATATTCATTTTTTCATCGCACGTCTTCATCGAGTGACCTGACAATTATCCGGATAAAGATAGAGCGGGACTAATCGGTCCGGATCATCGTATTTTTTCTGTTGAAACCGCTTCGCCGCCAGCGCCGCCAAATATTTCGCCTGGGGATACCAGAATTTCTCTGGGGCAAAATCAATCTTCAGCGTCTCCCGTTCAGAGATGAGCTTTGAAATCTCTTCGCGAAATAATTTTATTCCATCACCGACAAACAAGGTCTCGCGGTTAATCTTTTTTACCAAATCTTTGACGGAACTCAAAGAATAATCCGATATTCTTTTAAGTCTCCCCTTTTTATTTTCATAAAGACAGCTATAGACCAAATTCCGCCGGGCATCCGCAAGCGCGCAGATCCGTGTTTGGGCTGGAGACAATACCCCTAAAGCCAGGGCGTCCAGGCTGGCAATGCCGACAACCGGTTTGCGCGTGGCGAAACTCAGGGCTTTAACCGTCGAAAGTCCAACCCGCAGGCTCGTAAACGAACCCGGCCCCAAACCAATGACAAACCCATCAATCTTTTCAAAAGACAATTTGGCTGATTTCAAAAGCTTTTCAATCGAAGGAATAATGGAAGAAGAAAGCACGCCATTTAAAATCATATTCTTTTGAATAAGAATTTTTTCCTCCCGACTGATTGCCAGGCTGAATTGACGCGTTGATGTTTCTAAACTTAAAATGTTCATATCGAAATTCTTTCAACGATTTCCTTTGAACGCTTTCCCCGGCTGGAGAATTCAATTGCTCTTTGCTGTTCACTTTTCCGCGTGAGTTTCACGCCAAGATAATCACTCGGGAGTAAACTCTTAAGCCGCTGCGGCCATTCTATCACCGTGATACCGTTATCATAAAAAAATTCTTCATAACCAATGGCGCTGATTTCGGTCGCTTCCTCCAGACGATAGAAATCAAAATGGAATAACGGCAGGCGGCCTTGATAAGCGTTCATCAAAACAAACGTCGGGCTGTTGACTTTATTGGCGTTGATCTTCAAACCTTGAGCAATGCCTTTGGTGAACGTAGTTTTACCGCTGCCCAGATCGCCATAAAGGCAAAGGATGTCGCCTTTCTTCAAATGCCTGGCCAATCGTTTGCCAAATTCCATTGTCTCATCTACACTATTGGATATAAATTTTGAATTTTTCATTTTCAATTCTGACCATTAAGACCTACGAGGTGATAGTGCGGTTAAAAATGCGTGAACGCTTTCGTTTTAAATGATTTTATCTTCCCGCGGCGGTCGATTAATTTTATTCCATTCTTTTTACCAACGATCTCACCGATACAAATGAATCGAAACGGCTGATTATTAAAACGAGCCAGCCGGTACGCATTCTTTTGAGACAGAGTAAAAAGCAATTCAAAATCCTCCCCGTCATAAAGGGCATTTTCCATAGTCGCGCCTGGGACACGGGGGATCAATTCTAAATAAAGCTGCGCTCCCACCTTACTTGAATTCGTGATGTGGCATAAATCGCCCGCCAGCCCGTCAGAGATGTCCAACATCGCAGTGGGTTTAAAATTTTTAACTAGAAACTGGACCTCTTCAATTCTAGGGATGAAGGATAAATGTTTTCCGCTCTGCAAAGATTTTCCCAATGCTCCCGAAACAAAAATTCTATCACCCTCGCGGGCACCGGAACGTAGGACACAATATTCTTTCTCAACCTCACCTAAGAGCGCGACATTGATGATAATTTCCTTATAGGCGATCATGTCGCCGCCGACAATGTTCACGTGAAATTGTTTCGCCAGCGCCTGTATCCCTTTGTACATATCTTGAACAAAATCTACATTCAATCGCGGCGGCACAGCTAAAGAAACCACCGCGGTCTTAGGGATCCCGCCCATCGCCGCGAGATCACTTAAACTGCAGGCCAGGGCCTTGCGTCCGATCAAGCCAGCCCCCATCGATCTTTTAAAATGAACACCTTCGGCCAGCATATCGGTCGTCAACAATTGATATTTATCGCCTTGGGGAATTTTTAAGACCGCGGCATCATCACCGATACCTTTGATGACTTGGGCATTATCAGCTTTGATCAACCGGGAAATCTGGTCAATCAGACCAAACTCACCGATCTTCGATAAAGGAATTTTACGCAGAGACATTTTCTGAAAAAAGTTTCTTGATATTCGACTTAAACGGCGGACGCAGGATGCCAAAATCGGTCACAATCGCGGTGATCAAATTATGATCCGTCACATCAAAGGCTGGATTATAAACTTTGACATCCCTATGAGCAACCGGCTGACCGGCGAAATGAGTCACTTCTTCTTTGGCCCTTTGTTCAATGGGGATTTGTGTGCCATTTGAAATATCCCGATCAAACGTCGAGAACGGCGCCACAATATAGAAAGGAATCCAGTGATGGCGCGCTAAAACCGCCAATGAATATGTTCCAATCTTATTGGCGGTGTCGCCGTTGGACGCGATGCGGTCGGCGCCGGCAAAGACCGCGTCAATTTTTCCCTGACGCATCAATGTCGCCGCCATACTGTCACAAATCAAAGTCGTGTCGATTTTGTTTCGTAATAATTCCCAGGTATTAAGCCGCGCGCCCTGCAGTAAGGGGCGCGTCTCGCAGGCAAATACTTTAAATTTCTTTCCCATCTCCTTCGCTTTATACATCACGCCAACAGCGGTACCATAATCCACCGTCGCCAAAGCGCCGGTGTTACATATCGTTAAAAGCGCGCTGTTATTTTTTATCAGCTCCGTTCCAAAACCGGCCATAGTTCGACATCGCACTTGGTCTTCTTCGTAGATCGCCATGGCTTCTTGTTTTAAAATACTTTTGAGCTCCCCGACCGACGCGGTCGGGTGGGAAGCAACAGCGGCCTTAAGGCGTCTCAAGGAATTAAATAAATTCACCGCTGTCGGCCGGGAACTGCCGACGTATTGACAGATCTTTTCAAAATGGCTTAGAAATTTCTTTCGATCATTCCCTTTAAATTCTTTTAACCCCAACAAAACCCCAAAAGCCGCCGCTACCCCTAAGGCCGGCGCGCCGCGAACACTTAAACTGCGGATCGCCTGCCAGATCGTCTTGACGTCCCGGCAATAAATATATTCAAACTTTAAAGGGAGTTTTCTTTGGTCGATAAGCCGGGTTGAATCTTTGACCCATTTGATGGTTTCAATCGGCATGATTATTTCTCGATTTCAATTCGTGGAAAAAGAGGGCCATGGTTTTTTAATTTTGTGCCGGATTTAAGTTCGCCCCACTTTGTTCCTGTCGAAGCCGCACCAAGAATGTCCAAGACCTCGAGACATTTTTTCGGCATGACCGGCGAAAGCAAAACCGCGCTTAAACGTAAAGCTTCCGTGGTCGTATAAAGAATCCTAGCGGCAGCTTTCAAATCGGTCTTGGCCACTTTCCAGGGGGCTTGATGTTCCACATATCTATTAACCTGGCGGACAAGCAAGATGATGGCCTCAATAGCTTCGTCGACGCGTAAGACATTGATCAACCGCGAGACCTTCGCGCCCAGGTCTTGCGCATTGGCTCGAATTTCTTCTTCGGCCGATGTCAGCGGTTGCTGTTCAGGAACACAACCGTCAAAATTCTTCGTCAGCAAACCGCTCACGCGATTCAATAGATTCCCAAAATCATTGGCCAGATCGCTGTTGGTCCGTTTAATAAATGATTCCATGGTGAAATTCGCATCTTGACCTAAGATCATTTCCTTCATCAGATAATAGCGGACCATGTCGACACCATATTGTTCGATCAGATCCAAAGAATTGACCACATTGCCTAAAGATTTACTCATCTTGCTCTCGCCAATGAGCCACCACCCGTGGGCAAAGATCGTCTTCGGCAGCGGTAACTCTAAAGAAAAAAGCATCGTCGGCCAATACACCGCGTGGGTCGTTAAAATATCTTTGCCGATCAAATGAACTGAGGCCGGCCACCAATTCTTAAAATTCTTTTCATCAGCCCCATAACCAGGAGCCGAAATATAATTGATCAAGGCGTCGAACCAAACATAGGTGACGTAATCTTTATCAAAAGGAATCTCAATGCCCCAACTCATCCGGGCTTTGGGACGTGAAATACATAAATCGCCTAATGGCTGACGCAGGAATCCAAGGATCTCATTTCGACGGTGATTCGGCTGGATAAAATCGGGATGCTGTTCGATATACTCAATAAGCTGCGTCTGGTATTTCCCCATTTTAAAAAACCAGTTGCGCTCTTTGAGTTTTTTAACGTCACGAAACTGTCCGGAATCTTTTTCCGTCTCGGTGATAAATCTCTCTTCAGCCACCGAATACCAACCCTCATATTCATCTAAATAAATGTCACCGTTATCATGGACCTTTTGCAAAATATCCTGGACTACTTTGACATGCCGCGCCTGGGTCGTGCGGATAAAATCATCGTAACGGATATCCAATGTTTTCCAGAGTTCAAGAAAACGAGGAGCTAAATCATCACAATGGGTCTGTGGAGACATCCCTCTTTTCTCGGCGGCTTGCTGGACTTTTTGACCGTGTTCGTCCAATCCGGTTAAAAAGAAAACTTCTTCACCGGCAACGCGATGAAATCGCGCCAGGACATCAGCCAAAATCGTCGTATAGGCGTGACCGATGTGCGGTTTATCGTTGACGTAATAGATTGGTGTTGTGACGTAGAATTTAGAGCTCATATTTCTGGGCGTAAGCTACCTTGGAGATCTTTCCTTCACCAAGATCGACCCGGACGTATCTTTTGAGAATATTGACCTCAATGACATGTCCTTTGCCCTCCTGGGTGGTCAAAGATTCACCTACACTAGGCAGGTCCTTGGCATATTCTCGGTAGACCTGATATTCGTAGGCCATGCAGCACTTAATGCGGCCGCAGACGCCGGAAATTCGGGTTGGATTTAAAGGCAGCCCCTGCTCTTTGGGCATCTTGATCGAGAGCGGATGAAATCCTTTCATGTACGAAGAACAACAAAGTTCCCGGCCGCAGACACCAAAACCTCCGGTAATCTTGGCCTTATCTCGGACACCGACTTGTTTGAGTTCAATGCGCACCTTTAAAATTTTAGCCAAATCCTTAACGAGATTACGAAAATCGATCCGCCCTTCGGCGGTAAAAAAGAAAATGACCTTGGTGGCATCGAGCGTATATTCAGCTTTAATTAACTGCATGTCCAATTTTTGTTCCTTGACCTTTTTTTCACAATCCGCCAAAGCCTCCTGCGCTTTGAGACGGTTGCCGGCAATTTGTCTTAAATCTTCTTCCGTCGCCATACGCAACACCTTGCCATTGGTGGCTTCCCCTTTAGTTTTACAGACGGAATTGATGTCCGAGACCACGCGGCCAAACTCCGTGCCACGGTCTACTTCCATGATGACAAGATCATCTCGGTTGCAATTCAAATCTTCAACCTGATATTTCTGTACCGGCCGATACTCACCAAGTTGAACTTCAATTATTCTGGCCATATATTCTCCTTAATAACTGTTAAGGCAATCTTAACATTGAAATTATCTTCCAGCATTTGAGTCGTTTTCACGATCTCGGATAGACACTCATTAAGTTCCCCGAACGAAAAACGACTGTCCACCTTCTTGAGATCAGCGAGCCGGTCTTGATGGATCAACCGGATCTCTCCTATCCCGACTTTAAGCAAAATCAGGTCCCGAAAAAAGCTCACGATAATGTGTAAGGCCTTTTTAGTCTTTTCTTTATCCGCGACTATTTCATTTATAAACGGTTCGCTATCCCGGGCTAAAATAAAATTGTCGATGACCTGGTCTTTGTATTGAACCATTTTTTGTTCATGCATCATTTGAGCTTGGCCCAAGTTCCCTTCGCTAAAAAGTGCCAAAAAATGCGCGGTCTCTGCCCCGAGATGCTGATTTTTGACCAGATGATTTTTTAACTCTTCGCTTCCTAAAAAAAAAAAATGTATGATCTGGCAGCGCGACTTAACCGTGGCTAAAACCCTGTCGGGAAAAGCCGTCGTTAATAAAAGAAGGCTGTCCGCGCTGGGCTCCTCGAGTGTTTTTAAAAGGGCGTTGGCCCCCTCGATCGTGAGGTCTTCGATATTTTTAATAATACAGACTTTCTTTTTCCCCTCATAAGGTTTTAACTGGAAAATCCGGGTTAATTGACGGACCGCCTCAATTTTAATAGAACCGCTCTCATCGGCGGTAAACAAAGCAACATCCGGATGAATGGATTTTTCAATCTTCTGACACGATTCACATTTCTGACACGGCTCTGCCAAAAGGGTTTCGGGACAATTGACTGACTTGGCGATCTGGCGCGCCGTCGCGATCTTTCCCGCGTTGGCGGGTCCCACCAAAAGATAGGCGTGCCCCAAACGACCGTTTTCCACAAAACGAGCAAAACGTTTGGTAATAGATGTATTAAAGGAAATGCCCATGATTATATTTTAAATCCTTTATCGACAAACCCGCGAATCTTCTCTTGAATCTCCATCCGGCTGCCGCGGGCGTCGATGACCTTAACCCGATTCGGCTCCTGCCGGGCGATCGCTAAATAACCTTTGCGAACCCGCTGATGATAACTGGCGGCCCTTTGTTCAATCCGGTCTTTATTCTTTCCGGTCCGCGATAATCCCGTCACCGTGCTTAAATCCATAATAAAAGTTAAATCCGGTTTTATCCCGTCGGTGACAAAACGTCCTAACTGCTTGATGAATTTTATATCGACCCCATTGCCATACCCCTGATAGGCAACGGTCGAATCCAAAAACCGGTCGCTGATGACAATCCTCCCCGCCTTTAAAGCCGGGGCGATCACCTCATAAACCAATTGCGAGCGGGCGGCCATATACAAAAGGGTCTCACATTCTTTGGTCATGATATCATTGTGCACATCCAAAAGAACTTTACGGATCACTTCACTGATCTTAACCCCGCCCGGCTCGCGGATGAACATAACATCTTTTCCCCGGGCTTTGAGATACTGAAGCAAAAGCCTCGCCTGGGTACTTTTGCCAGACCCTTCCGAGCCTTCAAAGGTGATGAGCACACCCTTCATATCCGTCTCCAGGTTTGCCCCGTTTTGGCGTCTTCCACGGTGACGCCCATTTGCTTTAGCCGTTCCCGTAACTCATCGGAACGTTTGAAATCTTTTTTGGCGCGGGCGGTTTTGCGTTCTTCCAGCAATGCCTGCTCCTCTTCGCTTAATAAAACTTCTTTTTCATCCAAAAATAATCCGAAGATCTCCCGCGCCAAATTTTCAATAGTCTCTACGGCACTGTGAATGATATCCACGTAGTATTTGTCGCTTTGCTGTTCATCGATAAATTTATTGGTATCATTAACCAGATCAAAGAGATTGCCCAGTGCCTTGGCCGTGTTAAAATCATCGTCCATGGCCGCGAGAAACCGGCCGCGATGGGCCTCGATAAAATCCGTGTCGATAAATTCCAGTGACTCTTTGCCTTCCAGTATCTTGGCGGCTTTCCAAAATAAGATATCAAACCGCTGCATGGCCTTGTGGGCTTCCGTCATTTTCTCTTCGGAAAAATCCACCGGGCTCGCGTAATGCGAAGATAAAAAAAGCATCTTTAGATCATCCACCGGATAGCGGTTAACCGCCTCTTCAATGGTAATAAAATTTTTGGCTGACTTGGCCATCTTCTGACTGTTAATGGTTAAAAGCCCGTGATGGATCCAGTATTTGGAGAAAGGTTTTTGGGAAATGGCTTCCACCTGGGCAATCTCATTTTCATGATGCGGAAAAATCAGATCGCGCCCGCCGGCGTGAATGTCCAGCGTCTCGCATTTAAGATGTTTTAAACTCATCACCGCGCATTCAATATGCCAGCCCGGACGCCCCAAACCCCACGGACTTTCCCAGAAAGGCTCCCCTTCCTTAGATTTTTTCCAAAGGGCGAAGTCCAGCGGATCTTTCTTGATGGAAATCGGCTCAATGCGCACGGCATCCATCATCTTCTCAATACTTTGTCCCGACAGCTGACCATACTTCCCAAACTTGCGGACATTAAAATAAACATCCCCTTTGACCTCATAAGCTGCCCCACGCGCAATAAGCTCTTTGATATGTTCGATCATCCCCGGGATGTTTTCGGTCGCCTTCGGTTCCAAATCAGCTTCCTCAATCTTTAAGCGTTTTAGATCTTCCCGGTAGGATTTAATATTTTCTTCGGCCACCTCTTGGCTGGTCTTATTATGCTCTTTGGCCTTATTGATGATTTTATCGTCGATATCGGTGATATTCCGGACAAAATGCACTGTGTACCCGCGGAAATGCAGGTACTTGCGGATGACATCAAAGACATACAGACTGCGCGCATGGCCGATATGACATTTATCATACACGGTCACTCCGCAGGTGTACATGTTGACGATTTTCTCCCGCAGTGTAATGAGTTCCTCTTTTTTTTGGGTTAAAGAATTATAAACAAAGATGGGCATAAAAAATAAACATCCATTTATCCACCCCGAGGTGTTCTGGTCGAACCTGTCTGCCGACAGGCAGGTACGACCGGTTCACCTCGGGAGTGGACTGAATAAGGAGCCACTCTATTTCTTTTCTTTTAATTTATTTTCTAAATCCTGAATCTTTTTGTTCAATTCATCAATCTGCTGCATCACGGGGTCTAACACATGGATATGATCCATGGAGATGTCCATCTTTTTGCCGTCCTGTTTGGTGACCCGTCCTGGAACACCGACCACCGTGGCGTTAGGCGGGACATCTTTAATCACCACGGCATTAGCGCCAAGATAAGAATTATCACCAATTTTAATATTCCCCAGAACTTTGGCCCCAGTACCGACGACAACATTATTACCGATGGTGGGATGCCGTTTGCCGGTCTCTTTACCGGTCCCCCCTAAAGTCACGCCTTGGAAAAGGGTCACATTGTCACCGATAATCGCGGTTTCACCAACCACAACCCCCATCCCGTGATCAATAAACAGTCCTTTGCCGATCTGCGCGCCAGGATGGATTTCAATGCCGGTCAAAAAACGCGCCAATTGAGAAATCACCCGCGGCAGAAAAGGGATCTCCATCTTCCACAATAAATGGGACAAGCGATAAAAAACAATCGCGTGAAAACCGCTGTATAAAAGGACAATTTGAAAACGTCCTTTTGCCGCCGGGTCACGTTCGCGGGCAGCCTTAACTTCATCTTCAAAAACCAACGCCAGCAGAGCCACAAAAACATAAACTACCGCAAAAAACACGATTAGTTCAAATAAAAAATTCACTTTTTCCCCTCCTTCACTAACAGCACCACCGCATGAGCGGCGATTCCCTTCTTGCCAAAACTTAAACCTTCCTGTGTGGTGGCCTTTATATTAACCGCATCTCTGGAAATAGTCAATGTCCGGGCGATCGTCCCGCGCATCTTCAGTTTAAACGCATTTAATTTTGGTTCCTCAGCTAAAATCATCGTATCCACATTCGAAATTTTGTATCTCTTCTTATGGACAAGTTTATTCACCTGCGATAACAGGACCAGGCTTGAAATATCCTTATATTTTTTATCCGTGTTCGGAAAATGTTCTCCAATATCACCCAGCCCTAAAGCGCCGAGCAAAGCGTCACAGATCGCGTGCACCAGCACATCCGCGTCGGAATGCCCCAGCAATCCTTTTGAGTGTGGAATTTCAACACCACCCAAAAACAATTTGCGCCCTTTTACCAGACGGTGAATATCATAACCGATGCCAACTCTGAGATTCATATTATTTATCCTGACCACCCCCGAGGTCTTCTGGCCGAACCTGTCTGCCGACAGGCAGGTACGACCGGTTCACCTCGGGGGTGAAATTAATCTAAAATCATTTCGGCCAACTCAACATCTTCCTTCGTCGTAATCTTTATATTCTTCTCTTCTCCCATCACCACTTTAACATCCATCCCTAACTTCTCGACTAAAACCGCGTCATCGCAAGGATCATGCAATTGAACTTCCTTGTGCGCTTTGACAATCAACTTTCTTTTAAAAACTTGCGGGGTTTGCACCTGCCAAAGTTTACTCCTGTCCAGCGTCGCCTCCACCGTCATCGTAGAGGAATTGACTCTTTTGATCGTGGCTTTTACCGGAACCGCTGTGACCAAGGCCTCGGCTTTTGTTCCGACCGAACAACAGGTTTGCACAAGTTCGATAGTAATAAACGGCCGGGCGCCGTCATGAATCATCACTATTTCAGTATCCGCGTCTAAAACCTTCAGGCCATTGCTAACCGAATCCCGCCGGGTTGCCCCACCCTCGATGACCTTGACAACTTTTTTAATCTTGTATTTAGAAATAATTTTTTTAAATGCCGCGAGATTCTCTTTCCCGCCGACCAAGATAACGCTGTGGACACAGGAACAGTGTTCAAAAACTTCCAGCGCATAAACAATCAGCGGTTTGCCTTTAAGTTCAAGCAAAGGCTTAGAAGTTGCAGCCTTTAATCGTGTCCCTATCCCCGCGGCGGGAACAATAACTTGTGTTTTCATTGGTTATTGCTTAATTTGGCAAAGATCATTCGACCGGCCTGGGTCTGCAGGACTGAGGAGACATCCACTTTCACTTTCCGGCCGATCAGCTTTCTGGCATCCGCGACCACAATCATGGTGCCGTCGTCCAAATAGGCCACCGCCTGATCGTTTTCCTTGCCTTCTTTCACGAGCTTGACTTCCATGGCCTCACCAGGAAAAACAACCGCCTTAAGAGAATTCGCCAGCTCATTGATATTTAAAATATTGACTCCCTGAATTTCCGCGATACGGTTGAGATTAAAATCCGTCGTGCATATCTTCGCTTCCAGGATCTTAGCCAGCCGGATCAATTTTGTGTCCACGTCCTGGTTCCCAGGAAGAACATCGTCTTCGTGGACTTTAAGATCAACCTGCGGGTCCTTTTGCATACCCCGTAAAATTTCCATGCCCCGGCGGCCGCGCTGGCGTTTTAAACTGTCTTCGGAATCGGCGATCTTTTGCAATTCCTGTAAAACAAACCGCGGGACCACGATCCGCGCTTGAAAAAAATTAGATTTGCAGACATCGGCAATGCGACCATCAATGATCGCGCTGGTATCCAGCAAAAAAACATTTTCATTTAAATCCTGCCGCTGGAAACGGACATACGGAATGATGACATTAAAATCATCTTTCCCCCGCAAGGCCATGACCGCGCCCAAGTAAGAAAAGATCAGAGTCAAGACGACCCTTAAGATAGACTGAATGATATCCCCTAACGGTAAAAGCGAGAGCACATCCGTAATCAATTTAGCCATGACCATGCCTAAGATCAAACCAAAAACCATGCTCGAGAGTCCGCGCACTGAAACGCGCTGCATATTGGCCTCTAAAATAATGAGGATAAAACCAAAAAAGCATCCCACCCCGAGCCCCCAGAAGGGTTGAGCATTAATCAGGCCAACTTGATACCCCACCACACCGCTGATGATTAAAAAAAAGATTCGAATGAATAATAATGTCATTGTTCTCTCTCCATTCTACTGGATCACATTTAAGGCTTCTTTAACCGTCTCCACCGGGATGATCTCCATCTTGCCGGGCTTTAAATCCCTTTTCACTTTCAAATTATTTTTCGGAAGAATACATCTTTTAAACCCCAATTTTTGCGCTTCATTGATGCGTACGGCTAATTGGCTGACGCTTCTTACCTCCGCCGAAAGTCCGACTTCCCCTAACACCACCGTCTCGCGCGCGACCACTTTATCCAAAAACGCCGAGGCAATGGCAATCACAACTCCCAAATCCGCCGCCGGATCAACCACGCGCACGCCGCCCACGACATTTAAAAAAATATCCTGGTCCTGAATGTTTAAACCAATCTTTTTTTCAAGCACGGCCACCAGCAAGGCTAACCGATTAGAATCAAAACCTTGCACCTTTTGCCGGACCATCCCAAAACTCGCGCGGCTGACTAAACCCTGAATCTCCACCAGAAACGGCCGCGTTCCTTCTAAGATCGGAACCACCACCGAACCCGAAGCGTCCGTCGGCCGTTCCGAAAGAAAAATTTCGGAAGGGTTCGCCACCTCCATTAAACCACTCGAGGTCATTTCAAATACACCAATCTCATTGGTTGAGCCAAAACGATTTTTTGTCGTCCGTAATATCCGATAAATCGAATACCGTTCCCCTTCGAAATATAACACCGTATCCACAATATGTTCCAAGACCCGCGGGCCGGCGAGCATACCGTCTTTAGTCACATGACCGATGAGAAAAAGGGTGATCCCGTTGGCCTTGGCCAACTGAGTTAAAATTCCTGAACACTCCCGCACCTGACTCACACTACCCGGGCTTGAGGTAATTTCGGGATGATAAACCACCTGGATAGAATCAATGACCACCACATCAGGCTTCATGCGATGGATGAATTCATTAATAATATTTAAATCTACCTGGCTGACAATATACATCTGGCTTTTGCCTTTGCTCGTGATTCTGTCCGCCCGCATCTTTGTCTGCTTGACCGATTCTTCCCCACTGACATAAAGAACTTTCTTTCCCGCCTGACTTAAAAGACAACCAATTTGCAAAGATAAAGTTGATTTACCGATCCCCGGATCACCGCCGATCAAAGTGACCGACCCCGGGACAAGTCCGCCGCCTAAGACGCGGTCCATTTCTTCGATGCCAATTTGAATGCGTTTTTCATTCGCCGTCACCACCTCATCTAAAAGTACGGGTTCTTCCGAAAGCACCACATCCTTACGCGAGGCAGGCGTAAAATTTACCGGCTTTTCTTCGACAAAAGTATTCCAGCTCTCGCAGCTGGGACATTTGCCCACCCACGCCGGCGATTGCTGGCCGCAATTTTGGCAGATAAAGATGGTTTTGATTTTACTCATTTAAAATTTAATACTCCGCTCAACTCCTAACATATCGGAATCTTTTCCAGCCTTGTCTTCCGCCGGGTCCTGTACGCGATATTTAAATTCGGTGACGGCCCTCTCATTTTCTTCCTGTTTACGTTTAATGGTCCACTCCCGGCTGCTTCCGTGTTCACCAATCATCGGTGTTTTCTCCAACGCCAAGAGTCCATCCATGAGGCTAACCTGCCCCTTGGGGACATCAAAATTTCCCTCTAAATTAAAACTAATTCCATTGGTCTGGATAATGTCGGAGTCGCTGATGTAAACAATCGGGTACACCCCTTCAAAATTCAGGTTGAAGATATCATATTGCAAATCCTCAATGAAACCATCCGTGGCCTTAAGCCGACCTTTCACCAAGAGGCGGTCCCAAAAACCGGAAAGTTTAATTGTCCCGGACATCAAACCTGTAATCTCGGATTTTTCATCTTGATAGCCAACTAAAGATAAAATGTCCTTGGTCATCATATCATCTAACTTGATTAACAGGCTCACCTCATAAGGCGCCAATAAGCCGATGAATCCTTCCAGTCTTAACCCGCCCCACGAAAGATTATTAAATGTCAGACGCCCGTCTTTAATTTCAAATTGGCCGGAAAGTTCATAGGTAGGTTTATAGTTTATAAGCGAATACTGACTTTCAAACGTTCCGTGGACTTGGGCGATGGATCCATCCGTCGACAATTTCTTTTCCAGGAGACCTTCTAACTCAGTCGACAAATCAAAGCTCAAGGTCTTAAGATGCGTCAGCTTGGTCTTGATTTTGTAATTATTCGCAACCGCCGGAGATATTTCCGAGGCAATCGAACCTCCCTGGTCAAACTCCAGAAGCAGAGAAACGCTTTGCCGTGGGAAATCCACCGAACCGTTAAAAGATAAAAGCTTCTTCGCTTCGCCGGTACCGGCCAACAGGTACCCGAATACCAGAACAAAGAGAAGAAGCTTCCGTATCATTTTTATTCAAAAACCAGAATGTCGTCTTTTCGTTTCGCTTTAATTACACTGCCTTCTTTATATCTCCCCGCGATGATCTCTTCGGCCAGAGGGTCTTCCAGGAGACGCTGAATGGTTCTTTTCAAAGGTCTGGCCCCGTATACAGGATCAAAACCTTTTTCGATAAGAAGTTCCAGGGAAGCCTTATCGAGGGTGATTTCAATCTCCTGCTCTTTAAGCCGCTTGGTCACTTCGTTGACTTCCAAGTCAACGATGCTGATAAGATTTTCGCGGGTTAAAGATTTAAAGACGATAATGTCATCGATACGGTTGAGGAATTCGGGCTTAAACATCTTTTTAACTTCCTCGAGCAAACGATCTTTCATGTCATTATAAGTGACCTCTTCTTTTTGGACCATGAAACCCAGAGAGCCTCTCTTGCGGATGATATCCGCGCCTACGTTGGACGTCATGATGATGATCGTGTTACGGAAATCAATTTTCCTGCCGAGGCTGTCCGTCAGACGCCCGTCTTCAAAAACCTGCAGCAGCAGGTTAAAAACATCTGGGTGGGCCTTTTCAATTTCATCTAACAGGATAACCGAATATGGTCTTCTCCTGACCTTTTCGGTCAACTGCCCCCCCTCTTCATAACCGACATATCCCGGCGGGGCGCCGATAAGCCTCGAGACATTAAATTTGTCCATATACTCGGACATGTCGATTTGAATCAAAGCATTTTCATCGCCGAACATAAATTCAGCCAAAACACGGGCCAGAAGGGTTTTACCAACACCCGTCGGACCTAAAAAGATAAACGAACCAATCGGCCGACGGGGATTTTTAATCCGGGCGCGACTGCGGCGGACCGCCCGGGCGATAGCGCTGATGGCCTCTTCCTGACCAACCACGGCTTTATGCATATTCGCTTCCATCTTCAGGAGTTTCTCGGTTTCTTTCTGCTCGAGACGGATCAGCGGAATCTTCGTCCACTGCGAAACAATCTTGGCGACCTCTTCCTCTCCAATGATCGGGGTAATATTGTCCCGTTTCTGTGTCCACTCTTTGCGGATTCGGTCTAATTGTTCACGGGCCTCGCGTTCCTGATCGCGCATCTTCGCGGCCTTTTCAAAATCCTGGCTTTTAATGAAAGACTCTTTCTCATTTTTAAGGCCCTCGATCTTGGCTTCGATATTCTTGACATCATCAGGAACGACCATGGCATTAAGCCTAGCGCGGGAACCGGCTTCATCTAAAATATCAACGGCCTTGTCAGGTAAATATCTTCCCGAAATATATCGATCGGATAATTTAACAGACGCCTCGATAGACTCATCGGAATATTTAACCCGATGATGGGCCTCGTATTTATCACGCAGACCTTTGAGAATTAAAATCGCCTCTTCAATGGATGGCGGTTCCACTATGATGGTCTGAAATCTCCGCTCGAGCGCCGCGTCTTTCTCAATGTGTTTGCGGTATTCGTCTAAGGTGGTCGCCCCGATACATTGGATTTCCCCTCGGGCTAAAGCCGGTTTTAAAATATTGGCCGCGTCAATGGCGCCTTCCGCGGCGCCAGCGCCGACCAGTGTGTGCAACTCATCGATAAACAAAATAATTTTCCCGGACCGTTTGATTTCATCCATAATCGCCTTGATTCGCTCTTCAAACTGCCCGCGGTATTTGGTCCCGGCAATCATCAGGGCCAAATCTAAAACGATAATATTCTTTTCCCGCAAAATTTCCGGAACATCGCCTTTGACAATAAGCTGCGCCAGCCCTTCGACAATGGCTGTTTTACCAACACCCGCCTCACCCAGCAGAACCGGATTATTTTTTGTGCGACGGCTTAAGATTTGGACGATACGTTCAATCTCATTCGCGCGGCCGATAACCGGGTCTAATTTTCCGTCCCGAGCTAATTTATTTAAATTACGTCCATAAGCGTCAATGGCCGGTGTGCGTCCGCCTTTGGCCGGCTCCTGGGCGCTGAAACCCGGAATTCCCGAGCCTAAAAGCTCCATGACCTCATTGCGGACTTTATTTAAGTCCAGCCCTAGATTCAAAAGAACGCGGTAGGCCATGCCTTCGCCTTCTTTGACCAAACCCAAAAGCAGATGTTCAGTACCAATATAATTGTGTCCCAAGGCGCGGGCTTCTTCCGCCGAGAGTTCTAGGGCTTTTTTCGAACGCGGGGTAAAAGGGATATCTCCTAATACTTGAGTCTGCGGTCCGGGTTGGACTAACTTTTCAACCTCAATGCGAATCGTTTCTAAATCCAGACCCAATTTTTGTAAAACCGCGGCCGCCACTCCCTCGCCCTCTCGGATTAACCCCAGCAGAAGATGTTCGGTGCCGATATAATCATGATTAAATCGTCTGGCCTCTTCCTTGGCAAAGACAATGACTTTTCTGGCGCGTTCGGTAAATTTATTGAACATAACTAATCTCCTCCTAACTTTTGTCGGATTAAGGCCGCCCGTTTGATATCGCGTTCTTGCGACGATAACTTCTTGCCATCGGCTTTCTGCAAATGGGCGGGCTGAATAGTAATAAATAATTCATTAATGGACATGCGGCTGACGTCTTTGATGATGCCCATATCAATTCCCAACCGAACCATGGATAAAAGCTCGGCGGTCTCCTGGCTGGAAACAATATGGGCGTTTTTTAAAACACCAAATGAACGCCAAATTTTATCTTCGAGCATCGGCCGGTTCTGTACCAGCAAGGCCTGCCGGGCCTGTTCTTCCTGCTCAATGATCTGACGGATAAGGCCGATAATATTTTGAATAATTTCATCATCACTGTGACCTAATGAAACCTGATTAGAAATCTGAAAGAAATTTCCACTGGCCTGCGTTCCTTCACCATAAAAACCCCGACTGGTGAAACTCAACTTCGAAATTGCCGCCAGGACTTTATTGATCTGTTTCGTCATGACTAAAGCAGGCAAGTGCAGCATCACCGAGCCGCGCATCCCCGTACCGGTATTCGTCGGGCAAGCCGTTAAATAACCCCATTCGGGTAAAAACGCGAACTGAAGTTTTTCAGATAATTTATCGTCGATGGTATTAATGATTTTCCACGTCTCATAGAGATTAAAGCCTGACTGCAGGACCTGGACCCGCAGATGATCCTCTTCATTAATCATGACCGACAAAACTTCTTCCCGGGAAACAACCAATCCTTTGCCTTCGGGATTAGAGGCGTGTTCATAACTCATCAAATGACGCTCGACTAAAAATTGTTTATCAATATTATCCAGCTCGCTCATCTTGATAAAGATCGAACCTTTAAAATAGTCCGTGGCGTCAATGGCCCCCTGAATCAATTCTAAAACATCGCTTAAATTCTTTTTACTGGACCGATTAGGGAAAGGCGCTTTTTCCAAATTCCGCGCCAGGCGAATACGAGAAGAAATCACGATATTGGAATTCGGTCCCGTGCCCCGCAGCCATTCCCCGGTACGGTTAACAAAATCATTAAAGGTCATTTATTTCTCTCCTCTTTTCTCTATTTCCCGGATTTGATCACGTAAACGAGCGGCCTCTTCAAAATTTTCATTCTGGATCGCCTTCAAGAGCTGATTACGTAATTCCTGGAGACTGTCTATTTTAATTTTAACAGACTGAGGGATGTTCACCGGTGCCTTGCCTAAATGCTGGCTGGAGCCGTGGATTTTCTTTAAAAGCGTCACCAGGTATTCCTGAAATGATTTATAACATTGACTGCAGCCAAGACGGCCGGACTTTCGGAACTCATCGTAGGTCAAGCCGCAGTTGGAGCATTTGAGTTTAACCTTCTCAACGTCTTTGACCTGTTTGCCGAAATCGGTAAGTCCGGCCAGAAGATCAGCCAACCCAAACTGCTGTTCCATCTGAACGCTTTTCTCTCGCGCGCAGTCCTCGCACAGATGCAGTTCCGACATCTGTTCGTCAACAATCTCGGTTAAATGGACCGTCGCTTTTTTTTTACCGCAAATATCGCAATGCATTGAGAAATATCCTTTCCATTATAAATTTTCCCATTCTTGCTTGCCAATCTCGGCTTGTTTCAATATCCGGTTTAATAAATTTTTTCCAATATCTCCTTCATGTGGATTTGGAATTCTTAACGTCAGAGTTCCTTTGATCATAAATTGATGTTTCCCTCCTGAGTAAGGACCATCAAACCCCAGCAATTTTAAATAACCAATCAAATTTTTTCGCTTAATAGGACCAAAACGAGGCATTAAGCTACTTCCTTTACTTCTAACTTAACACCTCTGATCCCTGGAATATTCAAATTTTTTGAGATGCGGAACAAAATCCATTCTTCCAAAATTTCCTCCAACTCATCCCGGCATTCCTCCAGTGTTTTTGCCGTTGTATATACGCCTTTACATATAGGAATCTCACCATAAAATTTACCATCATCTTTTAAGAACTCATAGCGCGCTTGATGCATAGCAGCGTTAATGTATTTCATCAGCATGTTAAGGCCTCCTTTTAGTATTTCACTCCATTTTCTCGTGTGATGACCTTAAACAATCCCGTTAATTTTAACGTGACTTTCCCCGGCCGACTGTTGCCGATGGCGCGGCCGTCCACTTTGACCACCGGGATAATCTCGGCGGCAGTTCCGGTTAAGAAACATTCCTCGGCGTTAAAGATTTCATGCCGGGTCAAACTACATTCTTTGGCGCTGATTTTATTTTTCGCGGCTAAATCCAGGACCACCTGACGGGTAATGCCTTTTAACCTGCCCTGCCAGGGCGTCAAAAGCCGGCCGTTTTTCACGATAAAAATATTATCGCCCGTGCATTCAGCCACATAACCCTGGGCATCGAGCATAATCGCTTCCGCGTAACCGGAATTGTTAGCCTCAATCTTTGCCAAAATATTATTTAAATAATTAAGTGACTTCAATTGTGGGTTAAGAGCCTCAGGGAGATTACGCACGGTAGGCACGGTAATAATCTCCATCCCGTTTCTATATAATTCATCCGAATAAAGAGTAATCTTATCGGTGATGATAATAACATTACCGTCGCCTTTGCATTTTCTCGGGTCTAACCCTAAATCCCCTTCGCCGCGGGTCACGATCACCCGGATATAGGCATCCTTCAGATTATTCGCCCGAAGCGTGGTAATAATCGCCTTGACCATCTGATCTTTCGTTAATGGGATCTTGAGCATCATGGTGTGGGCGGTTTCATAAAGCCGGTCGACATGATCGGCTAACCGAAAAATCAAACGATTGTAAGAACGGATGCCTTCAAAGGCACCGTCGCCGTAAAGAAAACCGTGATCAAACACGGATATCTTTGCCTGTTCTTTATTCACCAGTTTACCGCTTAAGTAAATTTTCATTCTTCGCCCTCTCTGTTCTCTAAAAATTTTAAGTTGCTAACTCTGCGGCAATATCTTTCCGCCATTGATTAAAGAAATTTTGCAACTCTTCAATAGTTAACGGTTCAATGAGCATTAGGATATCAACGGAATTGGAGTCAAACGTATTTATTCTTTCAAAAGCAACACCAAGCCAGTACAAATCAAATCCCGGGTCTTTTTGTTTTGCTCCGTCAATAAGCTGCCTTTTTGAAAAGTATCCCTTTCGGATGAGAAAATAAACATCAATAAAGTCTCGCAAGGCTGCCCTTCCGAATAGCGCCAATAATTTGTTGGAAGCAATGTCGGTCAGATTGTCAACCCTTAGTCCCGGGTAATCAGGGAATTCCATTGTCGGCTCAAATCGAAAAGCGGCATCTGTGGCCAGATGAATAAGCGTTGTTTCTTTATTGAATGTTACGATCAATTCCACAAAAGAATGAAGCCCCCTTTGGCGTTCGCAGGTAAAACCCTTTGATTTCAGATACCCTTCCAGTTGTTGACTAAAAGGAAGCACAATTCCTTCTTCAGAAGTGAAAAAGTCAAGATCACGACTCTGACGATGTTTCAAATAGTAATAGGCCAGGGCCGTCCCCCCCGTTAGATAAAACTGCCGGCTATCCGGGATTCCTCCAAAATGTTTTAGGATAGTCTCTTGAACCTGACTAATGATCCGCAAAAAAATCCTCCCAGAATGCCCTGACTTCCCACGAAAGAAACCTTCTTATGTTTGAGAACACCTGTTTGAGTTGTTCCGTTTTAAAATTTCTTAAAAGAAATTTAACATCTTCTGTTCTTCCCATCGAGATGACTTGCTGGACATACATCTCCAGAGAAGCCGGGGAAGTAAGATCCAGCTCGATATTGTCTTTGATAAACCAAAATAATTTTGGGTTAGGGTTTATTTTCATCTTCTTAATTCAATATCTGACCATCTCGCATCTGAATTACTCGGTGCGACAACTCAGCCAGATACTTATCGTGCGTCACCATGACAATGGTCTGCTTATTCTCGCGGTTCAAATCTCTTAACAGATGGATAATATCCTCCCCTGTCTTGGAATCCAGATTTCCCGTCGGTTCATCACAAAATATGACCTTAGGCTCATTCATCAACGCCCGGGCAATAGCCACACGCTGCTGCTCGCCACCGGAAAGTTGATTGGGTTTATGGCCAACCCTGTCTTTTAACCCGAGTCTTTCCAGCAAATTCATGCCCCGCGTCTGCTGCTCTTCTTTATGGTCCATGTCGTTTTTAATTAAACCCGGCAGCATCACATTCTCTAATGCCGTAAACTCCGGCAAAAGATGATAAAATTGAAATACAAAACCCACCTTTTCGTTTCTCATCGCCGCCCGCTTATGGTCATTCATCTTATAAATATCCTGGCCATCGAGCACGACCTGCCCCTGGCTGGGTTTATCTAAACCGCTTAAGATATGCAACAACGTTGACTTCCCGGCGCCGGAAGGCCCAACAATTGCTAAGAAATCCCCCTGTTTAATTTTTAAATCAACTCCTTTAAGAACACGAAGTTCTTTCGTCGCCTGAATGTAGATCTTATGGATACCGGCAGCCTCAAGCATGGAATTATTCGTATCTCAAGGCATCCACCGGTTCTAGGTTCGCTGCCTTGGCCGCCGGATAAATCGTTGCCAGGAAACTAATCAAAATCGCGCTGCCGACAATAATTAAAATATCGCTTAACTGGATAATCACCGGTAGCCGGTCCACGTAATAAATCTCCTGAGGTAATTTGATGAATTGATATTTTTTAAGCAACAGACACAAACCAACACCGCCGACCAAGCCCCAGAATGTCCCCAGCAAACCGATCGCCACGCCTTCCAGAGTGAAGATCTTTCGGATAGAACTTTTCGGGACGCCGATGGATTTCAAAATCCCAATGTCTTTGATCTTACTGGTCACAGTGACAATCAAGGTGCTGATGATATTAAATGAGGCCACCAGGACAATCAGGGTCAAAATAATAAACATCGCTAATTTTTCCAAACGCAGCGCCGCGAAAAAATTCTTGTTGGATTCAATCCAGGTCCTGACCACAAATGAATAGCCCAAGACTTCATGGATCGCTTCTTTTATATTTTTAGCCTGATACACATCTTTAAGTTTCACGGCAATACCACTGACCGTATCATTGGTAAAACGAAATATTTCCTGGGCCTTGGCGATATTCACGAGCACCAGCCCCATGTCATAATCATACATCCCCGAGGTAAAAATCCCGGTCACTTTTAGTGTATAGCGCCAGCTCTCACCCGACAAGCCCGAGGCTGGAGCAATGACAGTCAAACTGTCTCCAATCTGATAGCCAAAATAATGCGCCAGTTCGCTGCCAATAACGATTCCATCACCAGTTAAATCCTCTAATTTTCCTTGAACAAGATACTTATTAACTTCAGTGACTTGTTTTTCTGTTTGTGGGTCAATGCCGCGAATGGCTACCCCTGTGGCCTGGCCAAGATTTTCTAAAAACACATTACCCTGGACATACGGTGTGGTCCCGATAATCCCATCGACCTTCCTGACCTTCTCTTCAAGGGCCGCGTGATCGCGCACGCCGATTTCTTTCTCGACCAGAATATGCGCGTTAGTGCCGATGATCTTATCGCGTAGTTCCTGGTCAAACCCAGTCATAACACCAATGACGACGATCAAAGCCATCACCCCGATGGCCACACCGATGATCGAGACAAGTTTAATGATAGAGACAAATCTGTCCTTTTTGGCCGAAAGATATTTAAGACTAATCCAATTCTCGTATTTCATTGATGAAAAAAGATTAAACTGGTCACCAGGTCACAATGTCACCAGTCACACGTTATCAATCAAAACTTTTGTAAAAATTCCAGAGAAGTCCACCAACCTCTTTTCTTAAACTCTCGAGTCGTCGATAAGTGTCTTCATCCAAATACTGAAGGCGTAAACAAAACTCCAAAAGGTATTCTGTTTCAGACAAGGAGCCTAACGCGATATTAATAAATTGTTTTAATTCCCGCTTCCCTTGTCAGCCAGCTCCCTCAACAATATTTATCGGAATGGAGACAGCAGCCCTGCGCAACTGCGAGATAATCCCGTAAACTTCATCCTTCGGAAAACTTTTGGTTTCCTGATAAATTTGATAGGCTAATTCGTCAGCTTTCTGCCATACAATTAATTTCTTATAACCCTTTGCTATCTCCATATTTTTCTGGTGACTTGGTGACGTGGTGTCGGGTGACCACTTTCATTTTCGTTCCGGTTTTAACAAAGGAAACAGAATCACGTCCCGTATCGAAGGCGAGTTCGTTAACAACATGACCAATCTATCCACGCCGATCCCAAGTCCACCGGCGGGCGGCATGCCGTATTCCAAGGCCTGAATAAAATCCTCATCAATATTTCGTAGCGCAGTCTCGGCGTCATCCTTTAAATCTTCAAGAAGCCTCTTTTGCTGTTCCTGCGAATCATTCAACTCTGAATAAGCATTGCCGACTTCGAGACCCGCGATAAAACATTCAAACCGCTGGGCGAGTGCCTGGTCATCCTGCTTTGCCTTCGCTAAAGGCGACAAAAAAGTAAAATAATCCGTCAAGAAAATCGGGTTCGTGGTTGCATCTTCATCCAAAAGATCCTCAACAATTTTCATCACCGCCGAACGGGTTAAAGTCCCCTCGGTCTCGACTCGGCGTTTAGCCTTCACTTTCCTGAGCATAGTCGGTGCGTCGTCTTGCGGATCAATATCAAATTTGTCTTTAACGAGTTTCGCGAATGAACGCCGTTCCCACGGCGGGGTAAAATCAATCTCTTTCTCCTGATAGACAACCTTATACAATCCGGTGACCTCTTTGGCCAGCGAACTGATCAGATTTTCCGTCAGCGTCATCATATCATTGTAATCGGCGTAAGATTCGTAAACCTCGAGCATGGTGAATTCCGGATTGTGCCGGGTGGAAATACCTTCATTACGGAAGTTGCGGTTAATTTCATAAACCTTTTCCAAGCCACCGACTAAAAGTCTCTTCAAATATAATTCCGGAGCGATCCGCAGAAAAACTTCCATGTCATAGGCATTATGAACACTTTTAAACGGCCGTCCTCGCGCTCCACCGGCAAGAGGCTGAAGCATCGGTGTTTCCACCTCGAGAAATCCTTTTTTATCCAGAAAAGTTCGGATTGAGGTGATGATCTTGCTGCGTTTTATAAAGAGTTCGCGGACTTCGGGGTTGGCGATCAGGTCCACATAACGCTGGCGGTAACGAATTTCGACATCCTTTAGGCCATGCCATTTTTCCGGAAGGCTCATCAGAGATTTGGAAAGGACCATGATCTCCTGAACGCGAACACTGTCCTGGCCCATATGGGTTTTAAAAAGCTCGCCCTTGACCCCGATGATATCTCCAATGTCCAATTCCTTGGCGATATCAAATCCAGCTTCGCCGATGATATCCATTTTGACATAAAGCTGAATCTTGGCGGTTTGGTCCTGGAGGTCTAAGAAGAAAACTTTGCCGTGTTTGCGGTTGGCTAAGATCCGGCCGGCCAAAGCGACCTTTTTATTGTCTTCAAAACCGGCTAAGGTCTCGGCAATGGTTCCCGTGCGATCGAACCGTTGGCCATAGGGGTTGAGCCCCTTGGACTTGAGGTTGGCCAGCTTTTCTAACCTTATATTTTTTATTTCATCAATTTCCATAGAATATAAATAATATTTAATACGGCGAGCTGTATTATATAGAAAAAGCTATGGGAAGTCAAATAAAGACTGGCGATGTTGGGAGATGGAACCAGCTGGCAATACTTAGGTTGCGCACAATGGTAGGAAGATTAATTATATCGGTGAGGAGTGTCGGTTTCGAGGTTGGATTTTAACTGGTCAATGGCTTTTTCAAGCTTTTTAAGCATCAGCCGGCCCTTGATCATGGCCAAATTTTGCGAAACGGTTTCTTGCGTTCGTTCGATGATTCCCCAAACAATGTTTTTATCGCGGGATTGATTTTGCCGAGCGTACATGACCGAAGTATAACATAATTTTTATAGAGCGGCCAGGTGGTCTAAGAAACGAAACGGAGTCTTTGGGAACAAGGTATCCAGAGCCCTAAGAGATTAAGATTTTTTACTGAGGAGAAATTTTGTTTAATAAAGAGACTTTGGGAAGAATTTTTAAAAAAGAGAGGAATCCCGTCTAAAGG
>Ga0247727_10003481_pt1 | contig 34783 bp, 30 predicted proteins | sample WisWelCaveWW1625_FD_202498 | JGI IMG/M metagenome (GOLD analysis project Ga0247727, IMG submission 202498) | Biofilm microbial communities from Wishing Well Cave, Virginia, United States - WW16-25 | ecosystem: Environmental > Aquatic > Deep subsurface > Groundwater > Cave microbial mat | place...
CGCACCGGCGGGCCGTACTTGCCGCAGCCGAGGGCGAGGGCCACGAGCAGTGAGAGCCAAGCGGCCGCGCTCCGGTTCACGGTGCGGCCCCGAGCGCCACCAGCGCGCTGCGCTCGGCGGCGAGACGTTCCTGCGCGGCGTCGAGCGCCTCCGTGACGCGGGCCCGCGCCGTGCCACCGGTGAGCGAGCGGCCCTCGAGCGCGCGCTCGACCGACAGCATGGCCTCGGCTCCGGATGCGAACGCAGGATGGAAGCCACGCAGCTCGTGCTTCGAGAGCGTGCGCAGATCCCGCTGGCCCGAGATGCAGTGAGCCACGATCTTCCCGACCGCCTCGTGCGCCTCGCGGAAGGGGACACCCTCGCGCACCAGCGCCTCCGCCAGGTCTGTTGCGAGCAGGAGCGGGTCGTCAGCGGCCGCGCGCATGCGTGAGGCATTCACCTGGAGCGTGGCGAGCGCACCCGCCATCACCTCGAGCGAATCGCCGAGCGTGCGCGCCGTGTCGAAGATCGGCTCCTTGTCTTCCTGCATGTCGCGGTTGTAGGTGAGGGGCAGACCCTTCAGCACCGTGAGCAGGGCGACCAGATTGCCGATCGCACGCCCGCTCTTGCCGCGCACCAGCTCCGGCACGTCGGGGTTCTTCTTCTGTGGCATCAGGCTGGAGCCGGTGGAATACGCGTCAGCCAGCTCGACGAAGCCGAACTCGGCGCTCGACCAGAGGACCAGCTCCTCCGCCAGGCGCGAGAGGTTGACCATGCAGATCGCTCCCGCGGCCAGGAACTCGAGCGCCGCGTCGCGCGAGGCGACAGCGTCCATGCTGTTGGGGTTCGGCCCCTCGAAGCCGAGGGCAGCGGAGGTGGCCGCGCGGTCGAGAGGCAGCGTCGAGCCTGCGAGCGCGCCGGCGCCGAGCGGGGACAGCGTCAGCCGCTGCCGCAGATCCGCGAAGCGCTCCGCATCGCGACCGAACAGCTGCTCGAAGGCGAGCCAGTGGTGCGCGAGCCGCACCGGCTGCGCACGCTGCAGGTGCGTGTAGCCGGGCAGCACCGTCTCGACGTGCTCGCGGGCGCGCGCGATCAGCACCTCACGCAGGTCGGCGAGACCGTTGCGCGCGGCGCGCGCGGCGTCGCGCAGGTACAGCGCGAGGTCGGTGGCGACCTGGTCGTTGCGGCTGCGTCCCGTGTGCAGGCGGCCCGCCGCCGCGCCGATGCGCTCGCGCAGGCGTGCCTCCACGTTCATGTGGATATCTTCGAGCTTCTCGTCGAAGGGGAATCGGCCCGCCTCGATCTCGCGACCGATCTCTTCGAGGCCGCGCACGATCGCATCGGCGTCGGCCGGCGGAATCAACCCCGCCGTGCCGAGCATGCGCGCGTGCGCGATCGAGCCGCGGACGTCGTAGCGGGCGAGCGCGCGGTCGAAGCCGATCGAGGCGCTGAAGCGCTCGACGATCGGGTGGGTCGGCTCGCGGAAGCGGCCACCCCAGAGCTTGCCGCGTTCCTCGGGGGCCATGGCGCGAAATCTCCGGGAATCCGGAGGGCTTCGCAACGTCTGGCTCAGAACCGCCGGCTCCCGCCCGGCGTCTGCGTGTGTCAGGCTCTCGCGGGCTCCGGGGGGAATGCTTGGTCAAGGCACGCAGGAAGGCGCGCGCGCCGCGTCGCGCCTGGCGCACGGTTGCTGCCGTGCTGCTGGTGGCCGGCTTCGCCGGCGGCTTCGCGGTGGCGCGAACGGTGGTGCGCCTCGACCAGGTCGTGCGCGAGCGCTTCGGCGGCCGGCTGTTCCGCGTGCCCTCTCGCGTGCTCTCGGCGCCCATCATCCTGTACCCGGGGCTCGACTGGAAGCAGATCGGGCTCGAGCAGACGCTGCAGCGGCTGGGCTACCGCGACAGCCCTTCGCCCGAGGGTCTCGCGCTCGGCCGCTACGCCTGGAAGGGCGGGGAGGTGTGGCTCCACCGGCGCGCGTTCGATCACCCGACCCGGGCCGAGCCCGCCCGCCTGCTGCGCATGCGCCTCGCGGGCCGCTTGATCGAGGAGCTGCGCGACGCGGACACCGGGCAGGAGCTCGGAGCGGCCTTTCTCGAGCCCGAGCTGGTCGGCGCCTACTACGGATCCGACCACGAGCAGCGTGAGCTGGTGAGCGTCGGCGATGTCCCCCCGCACCTGGTGGACGCGATCCTCGCCGTCGAGGACCAGCGCTTCCTCAGCCACCGCGGCGTGGATCTGCGTCGCATCGGGGGGGCACTGATCGCGAATCTGCGCGCCGGCGGCATCCGCGAGGGCGGCAGCACACTCACGCAGCAGCTGGTCAAGAACTTCTTCCTGACGCCCGAGCGCAGCTTCCAGCGCAAGCTCCAGGAAGCCCTGATGGCCCTGATCGTCGAGGCTCGCTACGAGAAGGCCGCCATCCTCGAGGCCTATCTCAACGAGATCTACCTCGGGCAGCGCGGCTCGACGGCGGTCCACGGCGTCGGAGAGGCCGCGCGCTTCTACTTCGGCAAGAGTGCGCGTGATCTCGTCGTCCCCGAGTCGGCGCTGATCGCTGCCATCATCAAGAGCCCGAACGGGCTCTCGCCACACGCCGACCCCGAGCGCGCGCGCAAGCGCCGCGACCTGGTGCTCGTGCTGATGCGCGATCAGGGACGTATCGATGAGGTGGCCCTCGCCGCGGCGCAGGCGGAGCCGGTGCGTGTGGCCCAGCTGACGCCCGAGCCGCGCGAGGCGCGCTTCTTCCTGGACGCGCTGCAGCGGCAGCTGCCCGACTTCTACGGCTCCGCCACGCTGACCACCGAAGGCCTGCAGATCTACTCGACGCTCGATCTGCGGCTCCAGCGCGCGGCGGCACGGGCGCTGTCCGAGGAGCTGGGCCGGCTCGAGCAGGCCTATCCGAGGCTCGCGCCGAAGGGCGAGTCACGGCTCGAGGGCTGCCTGATCGCTCTTCGCCCGCAGACCGGCGAGGTGCTCGCGCTGGTGGGCGGCCGGGACTACGCGAAGAGCCAGTTCGATCGCTGCACGCAAGCGCGCCGGCCGGCGGGAAGTGTGTTCAAGCCCTTCGTGTACGCCGCGGCGCTCGAGCCCGGCGCCGCTGGACCCTTGGCGACGCTGGCCGCTCAGCTGGACGACTCGCCGCTCGAGATCGGCACACCGGCGGGGCCTTGGCGGCCGAAGAACTTCGACCGGGAGAACCACGGCTGGATCCCGCTGCGCGAGGCGCTCGAGCGCTCGTACAACGTGGCGACGGCGCGGCTCGGCCAACAGGTCGGCATCCCGCGGGTGGCGGAGATGGCCCGCCGGCTCGGCATCGAGAGCCCGCTGCCGCTCGTTCCGAGCCTCGCGATCGGCGCGGCCGACATCACGCCGCTCGAGCTGGCCCGGGCCTACGCCACGTTCGCGAACGGCGGCATCCGGCCGCACATCCGCACCTTCGAGGACGTGGTCGATCCCAACGCCGGGACGCTCGAGCGGCAGCCGATCTCCTTCGAGCGCGTGCTCGACGGCGGCACCGCCTACCTGGTGACGTCTCTGCTCGAGGGCGTGGTGGACCGCGGGACGGCGAGCTCACTGCGGGCGCAGGGGCTGGTCGGGCCGGTCGCCGGCAAGACCGGGACCAGCAACGAGGAGCGCGACGCCTGGTTCGTGGGTTACACGCCGGAGATCGTGGCGGTGGTCTGGGTGGGCTTCGACGAGCCGCGCAGCCTCGGCCTGGCGTCGAGTGGGATCGCGCTGCCGGTCTGGGGTCGTTTCCTGCGCGATGCGACCGGGGGCCAGGTGAGAGGGGCCTTCCTGCGTCCCCCCGAGATCGAGGAGATCGAGATCGACCCGACCAGTGGCGCCGTCGCGCTCGCCGATTGCCCCGCGCGCCGGCTCGAGTACTTCCTCCCCGGGACCGAGCCGGCAATCACCTGCCCCGGTTGGGGAGAGCCGGTGCGCAGCGACGATCCAGCCGGGCCCAATCTGTTGGAGCGGATCTTCGACACATGGCTCGAACGACTCTGACCGGGCGACAGCGACCTTTCGTGGCCCTGTTCTTCTTGGCCTTCGCGGCAGTCAGCTGCCGCGGGCCGGCGCTCCGGCCACCGTCCGGGGAGCCGGTGCGGCTGTCCCGCTTGGCCGGCAGCGGGGACGCTGCACGGCGAGCCTCGCAGCGGATCGTGCTTTCGGGCCTCGATGCAGACCAGCGGGGCCGCTCGGCCGAGGCTTCCTCACTCTACGAGCGGTCGCTCCAGGTCGATCCCACCAATCCCTACGCGTGGCTGGCGTTGGCGCGGCAAGAGGTGTTCGAGGGCGACCCCGACCGTGGCCTCGCTCATCTCGACAAGGCGGAGGCCCTGCTCGCCGCGGATGACACAGCGGCCGCTCACCTGGCGGGAATTCGCGGAGCGGGGCTGCGCGCCGTGGGGCAGCCGGGCATGGCGGAGCCCTTCTTGCGCGAGGCGCGCGAGCGCGCTCCTGCGCTCTGGGCCGACGGCAAGCTCGACGCTGCCGAGCTGCGGTGATAGCGTGGGCCGCCCATGGCGCCGAAGTCGCGCTTCTTCTTCGTTGCGTTCGTGTCGGCGTTGGCCCTCGATCAGCTCACGAAGACCTGGATCGTGAAGACGCTCGCCTTCACCGACAGCGTTCCCGTGATCGACGGCTTCTTCTTCTTGACGCACGTGCGCAATCCAGGTGCGGCGTTCAGCCTCTTCGCGACCGCACCGGCTGAGATCCGCGCTCCGTTCTTCATCGCCTCGACGCTGATCGCGATCGTCCTGATCGTCTCGTTCTTCCGCAAGCTCTCCCCAGGGGATCGGCTGTCCGCTCTGGCGCTCGGTCTCATCCTCGGGGGGGCGGTGGGGAACCTGCTCGACCGCTTGATCTACGGGGCGGTGGTCGACTTCCTCCACTTGCGGCTGTGGGGCGGCCAATCGTGGCCCGACTTCAACGTCGCCGACTCGAGCATCGTGGTCGGCGTCGCGCTGCTCGTGCTCGAGCTGTTCGCCAGCGAGGGCGAGTCGCTCTCCGACCCCCCCGGGACGGAGCCGGGCTCCGCGCGCGGCTAGCCCCACGGGATCTGACACACGAGTGTGTAGTTCCCGCGTGCCTCCGTCGGTATCTGGCAATAAAATGCGCAACTGATCGCTTGACATCGGTTCTGCCATTGCGGTAAGTACGCGAGCGAAGGCAGGCCATGAAGTTCTTCATCGACACCGCGAGCGTTCCCGAGATCCGTGAGGCCGCCTCGCTGGGCCTGCTCGATGGGGTCACGACCAACCCGAGCCTGCTCTCCAAGGAGAAGGGCGATCCGCGCGAGATCCTGCGCGAGATCACCAAGATCGTGGACGGCCCGGTGAGCGCCGAGGTCACCGCCGTCGATCACGAGGGCATGGTCTCGCAGGGCCTCGAGCTGCGGAAGATCGCCGAGAACATCGTGGTCAAGATCCCGATGACGCTCGAGGGTCTGCGCGCACTGCGCACGCTCTCGAGCCAGGGCATCCCGACGAACTGCACGCTGATCTTCAGCGCCACGCAGGCGCTGATGGCGGCCAAGGCCGGCGCGACCTTCGCCTCCCCCTTCGTCGGGCGGCTCGACGACATCTCCAGCGACGGCATGCAGCTGGCCGAGCAGATCTGCACGATCTACCGCAACTACGACTACGAGACGCAGGTGCTCGTGGCGAGCGTGCGGCACCCGATCCACGTGGTGCAGGCCGCGCTGATGGGTGCCCACGTCGTCACCATGCCTGCGAAGGTGATTCAGCAGCTGGCGGCGCATCCGCTCACGGACATCGGGCTGGAGCGCTTCCTGGCAGACTGGGAGAAGGTCAAGAACCGGACGTAGCCGAAGTCACGGACGGGCGGCTGGTGCGTCCCGAGAGAAGACACCCCCCATGCGTAGGTCGAAGAGCGACTATGTGATCCAGACCGTCACGAACGCGCTCCGGCTGCTGGAGGAATTCCGGCACGCCGAAGAGTTCGGAGTGACGGCCCTGGCCAAGCGGCTCGGTCTCCACAAGAACAACGTGTTCCGCCTGCTCGCGACGCTCGAAGAGATGCGCTTCGTCGAGCAGTGCGCCGAGAACGACCGGTACCGGCTCGGGACCGCCTGCCTGGGCCTCGGTCAGGCGTTCACCCGCACGCGCTCTCTCACCCGGTTGGCGCGGTCGGTGCTGGAGAAGCTCGCGCTGGATACGGGCGAGACGGCTCACCTCGCCGTGCTCGACGGCTTCACGGTCGTCCACCTCGACGGCCAGGCGCCGAACCACCTGGTGGGCACGCGCTTGCGCATCGGCGAGCGGCTGCCGGTGCATGCGAGTGCTCTCGGCAAGGCGCTGCTGGCATGCGGCGATCCGGCCGAGTGGGAGCGAGTCGATCGCGACTTCATCCGCGCCGGAGAGCTGCGGCCCTCGACCGAAGCCACCATCACCGACCGGGACAAGTTCTTCGAGCACTTGCGCGGTGCGGCGGGCATGGGCTTCGCCCTCGACATCGAAGAGTGCGCCTCGGGCCTGTGCTGCGTGGGCGCGCCGGTTCGCGACGCGAACGCGCGGGTGGTGGCGGCAATCTCGGTGTCCGCGCCGGTGTTCCGCGTCGGCGCAGACGCCTTGCACGAGCAGGTCGTTCCCGCGGTGACCGCCGCGGCGCTCGAGCTCTCGCGCCGGCTGGGTGCGGCCGCCTAGCTCTCGACGCTGCGACAGACGACGAGGAGACGCGCAGCCGGATGCGGGCGGCGTTCTCCCAACCGGTCGATGCGGGCGGCGTTCTCCCATCGATGCGGGCGGCGTTCTCCCAACCGGTCGATGCGGGCGGCGTTCTCCCAACCGGTCGATGCGGGCGGCGTTCTCCCAACCGGTCGCGCCGCCAGCGAGACCCGGCGACTGCCAGCGCGCACGCCACGCCTGCCAGAGTGGCGGCGATGGCAAGGCCCGCGGGGGTTGCCCAGGCCGGGACCTTCCGGATGTGGAAGATGCTGGCGAAGGCTTCGAGGCGGCCGCCCGGCCCCTCACGGAAGCGAAGGATCTCACCTTCCCCCTGGCCCCCTCGAAGCTCGAAGGCCCAAGGATCGGAGGTCGGGACGAGCGTCCACGCAGCCGGGCGTCGGTCGCGACGGCGATCTGGAGCCCGGGAATGCGCGCGTCGCGCAGCTGCGCCTCGAGCGACGCTTCGAACGACAGATCGAGGTCGGCGGCGCGCGACGGACGGACGGCCGCCACGAGAGCTACCGCAAGGAGAAACGGGAGAGCGCGTGCCGAGCGCCGCATTCGTCCTCCGCTCGAGACCGCCGACGTAGAAGACGGCTGCGCGAGCCGGGGTGCTAGCTTCTTCGGCCTTCCCACTCCCTGGATCTTCAGGGGAAAAATGACCCGGAGTCAGCGATGGACTTCCGCCTGACCGACGAGCAGCTGGCGCTCCAGGAGACTGCGCGCCGCTTCGCCCAGACCGAGATCGCGCCGATCGCGGCCCACCACGACCAGACGGGCGAATTTCCGATGGACGTGATGCGGAAGGCTTGGGAGCTCGGCCTCTCGAGTGCCTCGGTCCCGGCCGCCTACAACGGCGTGGGTCTCTCGATCTTCGACGCCGTGCTGGTGGTCGAGGAGCTGGCCTGGGGCTGCGCCGGCATGGGCACCTCGATCATGTGCAACGACCTCGGACTCACGCCGATCGTCGTGGGGGGCAGCGAGGCGCAGAAGAAGGAATGGCTCGGCTACCTCATGCAGAGCTTTCGCATGGTCTCGTTCTGTCTCTCCGAGCCCGGCGCAGGCTCGGACGTCGCGGGTCTTCAGCTGCTGGCGGAGAAGAACGGCGATCACTACGTGCTGAACGGCACGAAGTGCTGGATCACCAACGGCGGCGTGGCCGACCTCTACACGGTCTTCGCCACGCTCGATCGCAGCTCGCGTCACAAGGGTGTCTGCGCCTTCGTGATGCCGCGCGACACGCCTGGCATCACCGTCGGCAAGAAGGAAGACAAGATGGGTCAACGCGCGAGCGACACGCGTGTGATCCATTTCGACAACGTCCGCGTGCCGGCCTCGCAGCGCCTCGGCGAAGAAGGCGAGGGCTTCCGGATCGCCATGCGCACGCTCGACACCACCCGCCCGTCGATCGGTGGGCTGGCGGTCGGTATCGCACGTCGCGCCCTCGAAGAGAGCGTTTCCTACGCGAAGCAGCGCAAGGCCTTCGGCTTTCCGATCGCGGGCTTCCAAGCGGTGCAGTTCATGCTGGCCGACATGGCCAAGGACATCGAGGCGGCGCGGCTGCTCACCCTCCAGAGCGCGTGGATGATCGACCGTGGCCAACGCGCCTCGAAGCATTCGTCCTTCGCCAAGTGTTTCGCCACCGATACGGCCATGCGCGTCACCACCGACGCCGTGCAGATCTTCGGAGGCAACGGCTACACGAAGGACTATCCGGTCGAGAAGCTGATGCGTGACGCGAAGCTGATGCAGATCTACGAGGGGACGAACCAGATCCAGCGCCTCGTCATCGCGCGCGAGCTACTCAAGGAGTAGACTCGCCGCCCTCCCGAGAAACCCCTATCCGAAAGCGAGAGTTCGTGGTCGATAAAGCAGCCGCGCTCCGGTACCACGCGGAGGGGCGCCCGGGGAAGATCAAGGTCGTCCCCACCAAGCCAACTGTCACCGCCGCGGACCTCGCGCTCGCCTACAGCCCCGGTGTCGCGGAACCCTGCCTCGAGATCGCGCGCAGGCCCGACGACGTCTACCGCTACACGGCCAAGGGAAACCTGGTGGCCGTGATCTCGAACGGCACCGCCGTCCTCGGCCTCGGCAATCTCGGCCCGCTCGCCGGCAAGCCTGTGATGGAAGGCAAGGGCGTGCTGTTCAAGCGCTTCGCCGACATCGACGTCTTCGACATCGAGATCGGGAGCACCGACACCGAGGAGATCATCCGAACCTGTCAGCTGATCGCGCCGACCTTCGGCGGCATCAACCTCGAGGACATCCGCGCGCCGGAGTGCTTCGAGATCGAGCGACGCCTGATCGAGACACTCGACATCCCCGTCTTCCACGACGATCAGCACGGCACCGCGATCATCTCCGGTGCGGCGCTCCTCAACGCGTTGCTGATCCAAGCCAAGAAGATCGAAGACGTGCGCGTGGTGTTTTCGGGCGCCGGCGCCTCGGGCATCGCGTGCGCCAAGCTGTACAAGGATCTCGGCGTTCCGGCCGAGAATATCGTGCTCTGCGACACCAAGGGCGTGATCTACGAAGGCCGCACGGACGGCATGAACGCTCACAAGCGGGAATTCGCGCAGAAGACGAAGGCGCGCACGCTCGAAGACGCTCTGCGCGGCGCCGACGTCTTCGTCGGCCTCTCCCAGGCGGGCGTAATGAGCGCCGCCATGGTCCGCTCGATGGAGAAGAAGCCGATCATCTTCGCGATGGCGAACCCCGATCCGGAGATCACGCCGGGCGAGGTGGAGCAGATCCGACAGGACGCCATCGTCGCGACGGGTCGCTCCGACTACCCGAATCAGGTCAACAACGTGCTTGGCTTCCCCTTCATCTTCCGCGGCGCCCTCGACGTGCGCGCCAGCAAGATCAACGAGACGATGAAGCAGGCAGCGGTGAAGGCGCTGGCGGAGCTGGCGCAGCGCGGCGAAGGCGCGCCCGAGGCGGTGCTGCGCGCGTATCCGGGCGAGGAGCTTGGCTTCGGGCCGAGGAACATCATCCCGAAGCCTTTCGACCCACGCGTGCTGTTGTACGTGGCGCCGGCCGTGGCGCTTGCCGCCATGGAGAGCGGTGTGGCGCGCAAACCGATCGACATCCCCCAGTACCGAGAGCGACTGGTACAGCGTCTCGGTGAGATCTCCAGCCTCTAGCCCTCGCTGGGTCCGACTGGACTTCGCCGCGAGTCTCGCGCAACGTCACGACATGCCCGTCACCCCGCCCAGCCATACGCTCGACAATCCGCTCGCGTCGACCGTGGAGACGAAGCGGCGCGAGCCGACGCATCGCTCGGCGCGCTTCTACGAGGACTCGATCGAGCTCGGCCGCGAGCTGCTCGAGCGTCCGAGGCTCGGCGGTGGTCTCGATCGCGTGCGTGTTCAGCACGCCAAGGGCCGCATGACGGTGTTCGAGCGCATCCGCGTGCTGACGGACGGCGAGCCGAACCTCTTGTGGCAGAACTGGGGCAAGGGCCTCGACGGCGCGGCAATCGTGACCGGCATCCTGTCGATCGGCGGTCGCGACGTCGCCGTCTACGGCCACGACTTCACGCTGCGCGCGGGCTCGATGGACGCGACCAACGGCGCCAAGCTCGCGCGGCTGATCTACCTGGCCGCCGAGCGCGGCATTCCGCTGATCGGCATGAACGACTCCGCGGGCGCCTTCATACCTGCCGGTGTCGGCGGACTCGACGGCTACAGTGAAGCCTTCGCCGCGCTGCGCCGCATCTCGGGCCTGGTGCCGAGCATCAGTCTGATGTTCGGGTACAACGCCGGCGGCGGCGCGTACCTGCCGCGCCAGGGCTCGTTCATGATCCAGTGCGACGACACCTTCATCGGCCTGACCGGGCCTGGCGTCGTGAAGAGCGTGCTCGGCGAAGAGGTCTCGGCCGACGATCTGGGCGGCCCGCGCGTGCACGGCATGAACGGCGTCTGCGACCTCACCACGCCCGACGAGCTCGGCTCGCTGCGCACGGCGCTGCGACTGCTCAGCTACCTGCCCGACAACAACCGCTCGCTCGCGCCCTTCCGCCAGACTTCTGACCCGAAGGACCGCTTCACGCTCGAAGAGGACATCCTCTTTCGCAACACCTTCGACTCGCCCGCCGGCGTGAACGCGCCGCTCGAGATGACGCTGTTCCTGCAGCAGATCTGCGACCATGGCGAGTACTTCGAGCTCCAGCCGAACCGCGCGCGTAACCTGGTCACGGCCTTCGGCCGGATCGGCGGCCACGTGGTGGGCTTCGTCGCCAACAACTCCGCTGTGGCGTCGGGTCAGATCGACGTCGATGCCGCGCGCAAGGGCACGCGCTTCATCCGCTTCTGCAATCTCTACAACATCCCGATGATCTTCCTCGAGGATGTTGCGGGCTTCCTGCCCGGCAGCGACCAGGAGTCGCGCGGCATCATCCTCGAAGGCCGCCGCCTGCTCGACTCGATCATCGACCTGCGCGTGCCCACCATCACGCTGATCATTCGCAACGCGATCGGCGGCGCCTACGCGGCCTACAACTCGCACTTCGTCGGCGCCGACCTCGTGCTCGCCATGCCGATGGCGCGCATCGCCGTGATGGGCCCGGCTCAGGGCCGCGATTTCGTCTACAAGGACGAGCTGCGCGCGGCCGAGGCCGAGTACCAAAAGGCGCTCGCGAAGGGTGGCGACGAGGCCCCGGCGAAGCAGCGCCGCGACGAGGCGCTCGCCAAGGTGAACGAGCGCTACGAGAGCGAGCTGATGAACCCGAAGGAGGCGCTCTCGCTCGGCTCGGTCTCGCGCATCGTCATGCCCGGCACCAGTCGGCGTGCGCTGGCCGAGCACCTCGACTTCCTGATGCGCACCTACACGCCCTCGCCGATGGGCGGTCCGCAGCGGGAGTTCGAATAGTGCGACTCGAAGGCGGGCGGCCGGGCCGCTTCCACGAGAGCGAGTCGCCCTGGCTGCGCTCCTTCGCGCTCGACGCGATGAAGATCCTGGTCGTTTGCCGCGGCCCCGTGCGCAAGGAGGCATTCGACATCTTCGACGAGATCGGCGTGCGCGAGTACGGCATGCTGCTTTCGGAGAAGGACTCGGTCGTCTATCCGCGCTGTCTCGCGCCCGAGCTGCGCGCCTTCCGCTTCCCGGCCAACGTGCACCGCGTGCGCGACTACACCGGCGCGGGCCAGGAGGAGAAGCAGGAGCGCATCCGCGAGATCGTCGCGATCGGCGTGGACAACGGCTACACGCACCTCTTCGCCGGCTACGGCTTCATGGCCGAGGACGCCGAGTTCATCGCGGCGCTCGAGGCGGCTGGGCTCGGCTTCATCGGCCCTTCCTCGCGAGTGGTGCGGCAGGCCGGCGCCAAGGACGAGGCCAAGAAGCTCGCACGTAGCCTCGGTAACGCCGTCATCCCCGGCATCGACGACGTCTCGGCGCGCGCGCTGCTATGCCGGGCGGGCGACCGCAAGGCGCTCGAAGCGCTCGCGAAGAAGGCGGGCCTCCAATTGAACTGGACCAAGAGCGCTGCGGAGAACGCCGAGGCCCTGCTGCAGGCGGGCTACGCCAAGAACGTCGAGCTGGTGACGGTCGCCGAGCTGCAGGCTGAAGCGCTCGCGCTCTCGAACGAGATCTGGAGGGACTACCCGAGCCATCGCATCCGCTTCAAGTACATCGCCGGCGGCGGCGGCAAGGGCCAGCGCGTCGTGGCGAAGCCGGAGCAGGTGGCAGCTGCGGTCTCCGAGGTGCTGGCCGAGTCGAAGGTGACGGCGCCCGGCTCGAATCGGAACTTCCTGATCGAGCTGAACCTCGAGCGCACCCGCCACAACGAGATCCAGCTGATCGGCAACGGCGAGTGGTGCCTCTCGCTCGGCGGCCGCGACTGCTCGGTGCAGATGCACGAGCAGAAGCTGATCGAGGTCTCGCTCACGCACGAGCTGCTGCTGGCCGAGGCCGAGCGCGCGAGCGGCAAGGCGCGCGAGATCCTGAACGGAGACATCGGCACGCTCGCGCGCATGGAGGCCGAGGGCGAGCGCTTCGGCGCGGCCACCGGGCTCGATTCCGTCTCGACCTTCGAGTGCATCGTCGAAGGCTTCTCCCACTTCTTCATGGAGATGAACACGCGCATCCAGGTCGAGCACGGTGTGACCGAGCTCGCCTACGCGCTGCGCATGACGAATCCGGACGATCCGTCCGAGAGCTTCGTGGTCGAGAAGCTGATCGAGGCGATGTGCCTCTTGGCGCAGCACGGGCGCCGCGTGCCGCGTCCCGAGCGCGTTCCGCGCAGCCTGTCGGGCCTCGAGGTGCGCATCAACGCCACCAACGCGGCGCTCCAGCCGCACGCCGGCGGCGTGATCAAGACCTGGTCCGCTCCGCTGCCGGGCGAGATCCGCTTCGATCAGGGCATCGGCCTGCGCAACCCCGATACAGGCGCTTTCGTCTGGTACAACCTGGCCGGCGCCTACGACTCGAACATTGCGCTGCTGCTCAGCGACGGCGCCTCGCGCCGCGAGAGCTACGAGCGCATGGCGGAGATCCTGCGCCGCACCGAGCTGCGCGGCGACGACCTGCACACCAATCTCGAAGTCCACTACGGCATGATCCAGTGGTTCCTCGGGCGCGGCGTGATGGCGGAGCCCAACACACGCTTCATGCAGTGCTACCTGGCCGGCGTCGGCGCGCTGCAGCAGGTCGCGCTGGACGTCGATCTCTCGTTCGCCCTCGGCGAGCTGTCGCGGCGCGTGCCCGCCGAGGCGCACCGCCTGCTCGCGGCGAAAGAGACGCTGCTCGACCGCCCGCTGCGCCGCCTGCTCGCGAACCCGCACGGGCTCGGCGGCTTCCTCGGTCGCTACGACGGCGAGCTGTGGCGTGTCGCGAACGGCCGCGCCGTCTTTGCCGCGAACCCGGTGCGCTGCCTGGAGCGCCTCTACCACTTTCTCGATCTCGAGGAGCGGCCAGAGAAGCCGCCCTCCGAGAAGATCTGGGATCACGACCAGGAGCTGCTCCTGGCGGCGCTCTCGTTCTACGCGGAGGTCGAACGCCGCTGCGGCGCCTCCGACCTCGAGCAGCTCGACGCGCTGTTCGCGGGTAGGCCGAACCAGGCGCTGGTGGCGGGCGACACGGAGCTGTGGGCGCGCTGTCAGGCGGCGCATCGCGGCCACCAGCTCGGGCTCGAGCTGCTGCTGCTGCTGCCGCAGATCGGGCTGCGCTCCGGCTTCCTCGGCCTCTGCATCGACGACGAGCTGCAGCCGGTCGTGCCCCCCGCCTTCGCCGAGGCGAGCCAGCAGACGCTGCTCACGCGGCTGCTCGCGCCGCCGCCCGCCGCCGCGGCGGACGAGATCGTGACGCCGATGGGCGGCACCTTCTACTCACGCGAGGCGCCGCATCTGCCGCCCCTGGTCGACGAGGGCGATCACTTCGAAGTCGGCCAGCCTCTATTCGTGATCGAGGTGATGAAGATGTTCAACAAGGTGCTGGCGCCCTTCTCCGGCACCGTCATCGAGAGCCTGATGCACGAGCGCGATGGCCAGGTCGTCAAGAAGGGGCAAGTGATCTTGCGGATCGAGCCCGACGAGCGGGTCTCCTCCGAGCCGCCCGAGAGCATCGCCGCACGCCGCCGCGCCACGACTCTCGCCCTGCTCGGCTAGCAGCTGGCGTCGTGTTCCGGCCCTTCCGCAAGGTCCTGATCGCGAATCGCGGTGAGATCGCGGTTCGTATCGCGCGCGCCTGCCATGCGCTCGGGATTCGAGTCGCTGCCATCCACTCCGACGCCGAGGCCGATGCGCTGCACGTGCGCTGCGCAGACGAGGCGCACCCGTGCGGTCCGGCGCCGGCGCGCGAGTCCTATCTGTGCGCCGAGCGCATCGTCGAGATCGCGCGGGCCTGCGGCGCCGACGCCATCCACCCCGGCTACGGCTTCCTGTCGGAGAACGGCGACTTCGCCGAGCTGTGCACGGCAGCGGGCATCGCCTGGATCGGCCCGCCTGCCGCGGTGATCCGCCGCATGGGCGACAAGGTGGTCGCGCGCCGCACCATGCAGCAGGCTGGCGTGCCGGTGGTGCCGGGCGCGACCGAGCGGCTCTCCGACCAGGCTGTCGCGCATGCTGCACAGCAGCTCGGCTTCCCCGTGCTGGTGAAGGCGACCCGCGGCGGCGGCGGGCGCGGCATGCGCGCGGTGCACGAGGCGAGCGAGCTCCCCGCGGCGCTCGCGCGGGCACGCAGCGAGGCGGGTGCGAGCTTCGGCGACGACGGCGTGTACGTCGAGAAGCTGATCGTGCGAGCACGCCACATCGAGGTGCAGCTGCTCGCGGATGCGCACGGCAACGTGCTGCACCTGTTCGAGCGCGACTGCTCGGCGCAGCGTCGGCACCAGAAGCTGGTCGAGGAAGCGCCCGCGCCGGGGCTGCCGGAAGGCTTGCGTGAGCGGCTCTGCGCGGCCGCGCTCAGCGCGGCGCGTGCCGTCGATTACGTGAGCGCCGGCACCGTCGAGTTCCTGCTCGCAGCCGACGGCGAGTTCTACTTCCTCGAGATGAACACGCGCATCCAGGTCGAGCATCCCGTGACGGAGGCCGTGACGGGCGTGGACCTGGTGCAAGCGATGATCCGGGTCGCGGCGGGCGAAGCGCTCGGCCTGCGCCAGGCAGATGCTGCGCTGCGCGGGCATGCGATCGAGGCGCGCATCTACGCCGAGGACCCGGCGCGCGGCTTCTTTCCCTCGCCGGGCCGTCTCAGCGTGTTCCGCGCCCCGAGCGGCTCCGGCCTACGCGTGGACGCGGGCGTCGAGGCGGGCGCCGAGGTCAGCATCCACTATGACGCGCTGCTCGCGAAGCTCGTCGCGGTCGCCGAGACGCGTGAGGCCGCGCGCGCTCGCCTCGACGCCGCGCTCGCCGACTTCGCCGTCGCGGGGGTCCGCACGTCGATTCCCTTCCAGCGTTGGCTGCTACGCCAGGCCGCGTTTCGCAGCGGCAATCTCGACGTCGGCTTCGTCGAGCGCAGCTGGCCGAAGGGCGGCGCCGGCCCGCTCGATCCCGCCGCGACCGCTGCCGCGATCGCGGTGGCCCGGGCCGCCCTCGGCGCCGCGCCCTCGCTCCCCGTAGAGCGCCCTGCGCCCGATCTGTACGTGGTGGAGGCCGCAGCCGGCCGGTGTGAGGCAGCCGTTACGCTGCGCCCGAAGGTCGTGGACGTGCTGCTCGCGGGCGACCTGTTCTCGTTTCCACGCGAGCAGCTCCTGCCATGACGCGCCCCGTCCTCCTCGACACCGACCTCGGCTCCGACGTCGATGACGCCATCGCGTTGGCGCTGCTGATGGCGTGCCCGGAGCTGCGCCTCGTGGCGGTCACCACCGTGGCCGCCGACGTGCACGGCCGAGCGCGCGCGAGCGCGCGGCTGCTGGGTCTCGGAGGTCTCCTCGACGTTGACGTGTGCGCGGGCGCGCGCGAGGCGCTGGTGCGGCGCGAGCGCTTCGTCTGGCGCGAGATCGAGACGCAGGGCTATCCGCCGGGGCCCGACGCGCGGCTCTCACCAGAGCCGGCGGCCGAGCGCATCGTGCGCGCGGCGCGCGAGACGCCCGGCCTCGAGCTGATCGCGATCGGCCCACTCACGAACCTGGCGCACGCGCTCGCGCTCGACCCGAAGCTGCCGCAGCGGGTGGCCCGCCTGCACGTGATGGGCGGCCACATCCGCCGCGTCGCGATCGGCGAGCGCGTGTGCGCACCGGGCGTCGATTACAACCTCTGCTCGGACCCCGAGGCGAGCGCGATGGTGCTCGGCGCCGGCTTCGCCACCCGCCTCGTCACGGCCGACGTCACGCTCGCAACCTGGCTGCGCGAGGCAGACCTGGCGCGGCTCACCGCAGCGCCGAGCCCCGTCGCGCGCGCCCTCGTGCCGCTGATCCGGATCTGGACGCCCTGGCAGCGCAAGATCTTCGTCGAGCAGCTCGGCGGCACGCTGGCACCCGACAACGTCGCCTTCCTGCACGATCCGCTCACCGTACTCTCGCTGGTGGACGAGAGCGCGCTGCGCTTCGAGGCGCTGCGCATCGTACCCAGCATCGAGCAGGGCGTGTTCCGCACCTTCGAGGCGCCGCCGGCGAGCGGGCTCGGCACGCCGATGGACGTGGCGACGCAGGTGGATGCCGACGCAGCCCGCGAGGCGATGCTGGCTCGGCTGACTACTTGATCAGCGTCGGCAGGCTGCTCGCGGCGTTCTCGGGCGCGCGCTTGGGCACGAACAGATAGGCCGCTCCCACGCCGAGCAGGTAGAGCACGATCAGCGGCCCCGCGAGCAGGCTCTGCGAGAGCGGATCCGGCGGCGTCAGCACGCCGCCCAGGATGAAGGCGACCAGCACGAAGTACTTCGTGCCGGCCAGCATGCGACGCGGCTCGACGATGCCGGCCAGCGCCAGGAAGAACACCACGACCGGCAGCTCGAAGCCCGTGCCGAAGGCGAGCAGCATGCGCGTGCTGAAGCCGAACACCTCGTGCATGGTCCAGGCAGCCTCGACGAAGTCGCTGCTGAAGCCGGCGAAGAAGGCGAAGATGACGGGGAACACCACGCTGTGTCCGAACCAGGCGCCGAGCAGGAACAGGCAGGTCGACACGAACACGAAGGGCAGCGCGATCCGTTTCTCCTGCGGGTAGAGCCCGGGCGCGACGAAGGCCCAGGCCTGCCAGAAGAAGACCGGCAAGGTGCCGATGAAGCCGGCCAGCAGCGCGCATTGCAGATAGGTGAAGAAGATCTCGGTGGGTGCGATGGCCTGGAGCTTCGCGTGCTCACCGAGCGCGCGGAGGGCCGGGGCGAGCAGGGAGCTGAAGAGCTGCTCCCGCCATTGCCAGGCGGCGGCGGTGCCCACGAGCCAGGCGACCAGCACGCGGAAGACCCGCGAGCGCAGCTCCTTCAGGTGGGCCGTGAGCGGAAGCGGCTGGTCCTTCACGAGCGGCCAGCGTCACGCGGGGCCTCGACGGGGGCGGGCGTTAGCGGAGCGGCCGCCACCTCGTCGGCAGGGCCCACCGGCGCAGGCAGCGCGGCGGGCTTCGGATCGGGACGGCTGCCGGGGCGCGGCTCCTCGGAGGCCTCCATCATCGAGCGGCGCAGGTCCGAGGAGGCGCGGCGGAACTCCGCCAGGCCGCGTCCGAGACTACGGGCCAGCTCCGGCAGCCGATCGGGGCCGAACACGAGCAGCGCCACGACCAGAATCACGAGGATCTCGGTGAAGCCGAGGCCGAACATGCGCGGGAAGCTAGCAAGCGCGCGGGCGTGATGGCCGGGCTCCCGGAGTTGCGGAGAGGCTGCCGGGCTTCAAGGCGGAGCGCGCGCCGGCCGATGAATGGCGCCATGCGCCGAAAGGCAAGAGGCGCAGGGCGCTGGCTCGTGGTGTGTCTGCTGCTGAGCAGCGGCGCGAGCGCAGAGGTGTATCGCTGGACCGACGCGGCCGGCCGCGAGCACTACGCCGGCGAGCTATCGAAGGTGCCGCCGGGCCAGCGAGCCGCCGCGGAGGCCGCGGCGGCCGAGCGCGCCCCGAGCCGGCTCCAGACCTTCGAGTCCAGCGCCGCCCCGTCGCCCCGCGCGAGTGCGCGCCGCTCTGTGCTGCGCATCCCCTACGAGCAGCACGGCAACGCCATCCTGGTGTATGCGCGCCTCAACGATCGGGTGACCGCGCCATTCTACGTCGACACGGGCGCGGCCGACGTGGTGGTGCCCGCCGACGTGGCGGCACAGGCGGGCGTCGCCGTCGGCGCCGATACGCCGCGCGAGGTCTACAACACCGCGAACGGCATCGTGCAGCAGGCCGTCGTCCGCTTCGACGCGGTGGAGTTGGGCGAGGCGCGCGTCGAGCACGTACGCGGCAGCGTCAGCGAGTCGCTGCCCGTCGGCCTGCTCGGCACGAGCTTCCTCGATCACTTCACGCTCCAGATCGACCCGGCCGCTCGCATGCTCACGCTGATCGAGAACCCGAGCATGCGCGGCGCTGCCAGTCAGGCGCAGTGGAGTGAGCGCTTTCGCACGCTGCGCGAGCGGCAGGCGCGGCTCGACGCCTACCTGGAGGAGGGCACGCTCACGAGCGAGTCGCGCGTGCGCGAGCTCGAAGCCCGCCGCGCGCAGCTCGACTCCGAGCTCGAGGCGCTCGAACAGGACGCGGATCGCGCCGAGGTGCCGGCAGGATGGAGGGAGTGATGCGGCTCGGCTCGCTCGTGCTGTCGGCGGCTCTGCTCTGCTTTCCCCTCGCAGTGCGCGCCGAGCTCTACAAGTGCCAGGGCCCGGACGGCAAGACGCTGTTCACGAGCGATCGCTCGCACTGCCCCGGCGCTTCGGCGCACGAGTCGAACGGCAGCGTCCAGCGCTCGGAGTCCAGCCTGCCGGTGCGCGCGCCGTCGCCGCTCCAGCCCACGCGCCCCACGGCGAAGCCGGTCGTCGACGACGAGCCCGAGGCGCAGGTGTGGCGCGCCAAGCGCAGGCAGGCCGAGGCGGCCCTCAGAGAGACCGAGGCGCGTCTCGCGAGCGTGCGCGAGGTGGCAGGCTGGTGCAATCGCGGTCGCGAGGTCTGGTCCGAGAACCAGGACGGGCTGCGCCGCGGCGTCGATTGCGACGAAGTGGACGCGCTCGACGAGACGCTGCGTGGCGAGCAGAAGCGGCTCGACGCCTACCTGGACGAGGGCCTCGAAGAGGAATGCCGGCGCGCGGGCTGCCTGCCGGGCTGGATCCGCTAGCGCGCCGAAGCGCGTGGTGCGAGCAGCTCGCGCACGCGCCTTCGCAGCGTCTCGACTTCGAAGGGCTTGCGCAGGCAGTCGCTCGCGCCGCGCGCCCGCGCCTCTCGCGCCGTCTCGTCGAGGCGGGTTGCGGTCAGCACCAGCACGGGCGGTGCGTCGCCGCGCTTGCGCAGTGAGTCCAGCAGCGCGAAGCCGTCGCGGCCCGGCATGACCAGGTCGAGCAGCACGAGGTCGGCCGGCTGTAGGGCGAGCGCGCGTTCTGCTGCGTCCACGCCGTCGGCCGTCACGACCTCGAACTCGCCGCGAAGGATCATGCGGATCGACTCGCGGACCCCCGGCTCGTCGTCCACCACCAAAACGCGTGCCACGGGCGCAGAGTAGCGGCTGATCCGGGCGCGCCCGCCTCAGACTCCGCTCTGCTCCTCACCGGAGCCCGCCACCGGTAGGTCGACCCGCACCACCTGCTCGTCGCTGGCGAGCGACTCCAGCGCCAGGCGCCCGCCCTGCGTCCTGAGCGCCGCCTCGGCCAGTACGAGCTCGAGCGCCGCCGGGGCCGGCTCGCCGCGCCCCGGGAGCCTTGCGATCGGCGCGCCGTGGAAGCGGAGCAGGATGCGCAGCATGCCGGCCTCGCCCGCCCGCGCTGCCGGGCGCCGGCAGGCGACGTACAGGTCCTGCCGGTCACTGATCCGCGCGAAGGTGGCAGCGAAGAGCGCTTCGAAGCTGAAGCGCAGCACCTCTTCGGAGCCGAGCGCCCAGGGCGCGTCCGCGCCGAGCTCGGAGAGCACCAGCAGACGCCGCTGGCGGATCTCGCTGCGCCGCTCCTGGAGCAGCGCATCGAGTAGCGCGGCCACGTTCACCGGCTTCCTCGGGCCCGGCGCAAGCCCGGCGAAGCGGGCGAGGCGATCGAGCTGCCGCTCTACGCTCGCCAGATCGCGGGCCGCCTGCTCGCGGAAGCGCCCGCGGAATTCGGCGTCGGCGAACTGCTCGGGGAGCAGCTCGGCGAAGGTCTTCAGACTGACCAGCGGGTTGCGCAGCGAGTGTGCGAGAGACTGCAGCAGGTCGCGGCTCGCGGGCTCGGCCACCGCCGGAACGGGTGGCCGCGCTTCAGCTCTGGATGCGGCCGCGCTCGGAGCTGCGGCCACGATCGGGGCTGCGGCCGCGGCCGGAGCGGGCGGCAGCGCCCTGCGCGGCCTCTGCGCCGGGGCCGGCAGAGGAGCGGGCGGCGCCTCGGGGAGGTCGAGCAGCTCCGGGCCGATCGACTCGGGCCCGCCGAGCGTCATGACCCGCCGCAGCGCGGCCTCCAGCTCGCGGAAGTTGCCGGGCCAGAGCGCGCCGCGGATCCGCGCCAGCGCCTCGCTCGACAGCTGCCGCACCGGCTGGCCGGCGGCTTCGGCGAGAGAGCGCAGCGTGGACGCAGCGAAGCGCTCCGCCGCGTCCGGCCGCTGGCGCAGCGGCGGCAGCACCAGCTCGTGCCCGCGGAGCACCAGCCCGAGCGTCGGCTCGAGCAGCGGCACTGCGTCCGCCAGCGAGGTCAAGAGCGCGATCCACACCGTGCGCTCAGGGTCGAGCGCGAGGCCCGGCGGCCCGAGCTCGATCCAGCCGGCGAGCTCTCGCTGCTGCTCGCGCGTGAGCCGATTCGGCTGGTCGAGGCAGACCACGACCCGCTCCGCCTGGGTGGCCGCCGCGAGCCGGTCCGCGAGCTCGCGCAGCGCAGCCGCCTCGGCGCAGGCGAGGTAGACGAGCGCCCCCGGCGGGTCGGCGAGGGCGTGGATCACACGCGCCACCAGCAGCTTTCCGGCGCCGGGCTCGCCGCGGATCACCAGCCGGGCGCTCTGCAAGCCGCCGAGGTCGGGCAGGCCGAGGTCGCCGAGGGTGCGGACGAACCGGCGCACCAGCGCATCACGCTCGCGCCGGGCGTGCAGGCTCGTCGGCGCGGCGTGGCCGGCTCGCGCCAGCGCGGCAGGCAGCTGCTCGGCCTCGCTCGGCCAGGCCAGCAGCTCCGCGCCGAGATCGGCGCAGGCTTCGGCGAGCGTCGCCGCCGGCACTCGCTCGTCGCGCAGGAGAACGAACGCCGCCCGTGGATGAAGCCGCCGGACGCGCTGCGCGAAATCCAGCGCGGCGGGGAGATCGGGGCCGACGTGCAGCACGACCGCCCGCGGTGCCGGCGCCGACTCGAGCGCCAGCTCGGCCGGCGCCCCCGCGAGGCTCGCCGCCCTGCCTGCGAGCTGACGGAGCAGCGCGCGCGCGTCCGGGTCCGCGTGCACGATCCAGATGGTTTCGGGGAGGGGGGACATGCCGTGACTCTGGGGCGGCGTACACCACCCCGGCGAGATCCAGCGCAAGCTGCGTGCCAAGGCCTCGAGTTGCCCGGACGATCGGCAGCCGTCGCTGCGATCCTCCCGCAATTGCGTGGCTTCACGCCAGGCTGTGGTCCACCTTCCGCGCCCGCGCCGGGCTTCGCGAGCACGCAGCTAGGGAAGCACTTTTCCCATCTTGGGTGCGCCGTGCTCCGCGTGTTAAACACTCGGGGTTCGGGGGGAGGAGCGAGGGTTGGGGAAGCGCGCGGAGAGCTTCGCGGGCGGGGTAATCGACGGTGGCGCAGAGGTTTCGCTGCGCAACTGGTTCGACCTCCCCTACGACGACGCCATCGCCGCCGCCCGCACCTGTTATTCGCCGCGCGTGATCGCCGCCTCCGAGATCACGGCGGGCCAGCGCAGCCGCATCGGCCCGCTCACCTGGGACGGCGGACATCACACCGTCTACCAGCACGCCACCTTCGAGTTCTCGCTCTCGGGCGTCTCGCGCCAGCTGGTCTGGTGCTTCCTGCACAGCTTTCCCTTCTACAACTCCGAGCAGCAGAGCCAGCGCTACGTGAAGCTCGACGAGATCCGCGCGCACGTGCCGCCGGCGCTCGGCGGCGAGGCCCGCCGTAGCTACGAGCAGGCGATCGTCGCGGCCTGGCACGCCTACCGCGAGCTCACGCGCCGTCTCGAGCCGGTGGTGATGGAGGTGCTCTCCGGACTGTGGCGGCTGAAGGATCGCCAGTCGCGTGCGTTCGGGAAGAGCATCGCTCGCGAGGCCGAGAAGAAGGCGATCGAGACGGCGCGCTACGTGATCCCGATCGCCTGTCACACGGCGATGGTCTACACGGTGTCGGGCCTCACGCTGCACCGGCTCTCGCGCATGGCTGCGGCCTGCGACGCCTCCGAGGAGGCGCGCCGCGTGGTCGACCGCATGGTCGCCGCCGTGCGCCGCATCGACCCCGACTTCTTCGAGGCCGTCGGCCAGGACCCGCTGGCGCCCGAGCAGGTGGTCGAGTTCGCGCGCGCGCCGGCCGGCTACGGCGACACGGCGGCGCTCGAAGCCTTCGACAAGTCGCTCGACGGCCACAGCTCCCGGCTGGTGGACTACGGCGCCCGCGCACCCGCGGTGGTGGCCGACGCGGTCCGGCACGTGCTCGGCCTGCCGCAGCTGGCGGACGCCGAGGCGCTCGCGCTCGCGCTCGACCCCAAGCAGAACCGCTACCGGCTCGATGCGCTCAACGTCTCCTTCCACGCGCCGGTGATGCGCGCGCTCGATCACGCGCACTACACCTTCCGCAAGAAGCTCTCGCACACGGCCGACTCGCAGGACCAGCGCCACCGCATGGTGCCGGCCTCGCGCCCTCTGCTCACGCGGAGCGTGCCGCGCGCACCCGACGTGGTGGAGCCCGAGCTGATCGCGAGCGATCCGGCTTGTCACGCGCTGTTCCAGGAGCAGGTCGGGGCCGCCTTCGACGCGCGCGCGCGCCTGCTCGCGCTCGGCGTCTCGCCCGAGCTGGCGCTCTATCTGCTCCCCAATGCGCTGGCCGTGCGCTTCGAAGAGTCCGGCAGCCTGCTGCATCTGCTCCACAAATGGACCATGCGCACCTGCCTGAACGCCCAGCGCGAGATCTACGAGGCCTCGATGCAAGAGGTCGCCCAGGTGCGCGCCGTGCATCCGGAGCTGATGCTTCACATCGGCCCGCCCTGCGTCGTTCGAACTGGCCTGGCCTCGCCACGCTGCACCGAGGGCACGCACTTCTGCGGCGTGCCCGTCTGGCGCACCTTTCCGGCAATCGAGCGGAGGATCTGATGCAGAGAGCCCTGGTCGCGTGTCTGCTGGGGTGCGCGCTGCCGCTGCCGGCCCTCGCGCTCGGCGCCGAGGATCTGGTCGGCGTCTGGCACGTGCTCGTCCACTACAAGGACACCGGCACGGAGAATCCAGACACGAAGCGCTGGGAAGACCGCATCTGGGTCTTCGAGAAGGTGGGCGATCAGCTGCACTGGTCCGACTACCCGATCGTCGTGTTCGACGACGACAGCGGTCGCTTCGAGCGGGCTGAGAGCGGTCGCTACTCCCGCGTGCTCGACTATTGGGAGCCGAACGCCGAGCAGCAGGAGCAGCTCCGCGCCGGCCTCGCCTTCAACTCGCGCGGCGCGCGCGACAAGAAGCTCTCGGGCTCGGACGCGAAGGGCTGGTCCTCGGCGCGGCGCGGGGGCGGCGGCTACAAGTCGAGCCGCTTCGTCACCTACGAAGAGACCTGGAGCATCGACGGCCTGCCCGACAAGCCGCGCTTCGAGCGCCAGGACTCGATGGGCGCGGGCGGCGGCGAGGACTTCGAGGGCCGCACGCTCTACGAGACCACGCAGATCGAGTCCGGCGGCGACGTGCTGCGCGGCAGCTTCGACCGCGACGGCTCGCGCAAGGGCACCTTCCGGCTCGCGCGCTCGGGCGCGGTGCATTCGGTCTCCGAGGGCGGCGGCAAATCGCCCATGGGACAGGAGATGAAGCGCACCGAGTTCATCGCGATGCTGGCACCTGGCATCGCGACGCTTCCGGGCGAGCGCAGCGAGGCCGAGTGGCGTGAGGCCGTGACCTCACCGCGCGCGAAGGAGGAGCGTTTTGCGCTGCGCGCCGCGATCGAAGAGGGGCTGCGCAGCCAGGTGGTGACCGAGGAAGACCTGCAGAGTCAAAACCGGCTGCTCAGCAACCTCGCAGTCGAGCTCGAGCGGCTGTTCGTGGAGGAGAAGAAGAGCCTCGCCGACCTGCGCAAGATGATGGTGCAGGGCGAAGTGCTCTAGGACCGCGCCGTGCAGGTGCGAGCCGCGACGCCGCGCGACCTCGACCGTCTGGCCGCGCTCGCGAGCCTGCTCTTCGCGGAGCATGCGAGTGCCGGCGCGCGCTTCGCGCTCGCGCCCGGCCGCGAGGACGAGCTGAGCCCGCTGCTCGCCGGCTTCGCACGCGACCCGGTGCACGCACTGCTGGTGGCCGCGGAAGCCGACGGCAATCTGCTCGGCTTCGTGCTGGCCTCGCTCGTGCGCCGCGCCGGCCCCTTCGTCGAGCGCGAGCGCGGCGAGATCGCGTGGCTGTTCGTGCGCCAGGAAGCCCGGCGGCGCGGCGCCGGCCGCGGGCTCGTCACCGCCGCACTGGCCTGGCTGGCCGAGCGCGGTGCCGCGCGCGTCGAGGTGCAGGTCGAGCGCGCCAACAGCGTCGGGCGCGCCTTCTGGAACGCGCAGGGCTTCGCGCCGGCGATGGACGTTCTCGAACGCGCTCTCTAAGCTCGTTCTTCGATGTCGCTCCCCGAACAAACGCTCAATCCGCTCGCGCGCGAGCTGAACGAGAAGCTCGCCGGAGCCGCGCCCGAGATCCTGGCCATGCTCTCGCCGCTCGGCCGCCGGCTCTACTTCCCGAAGGGAATCCTGTCGCAGTCGGCCGAGGCCAAGCGGAAGGCGCACCGCTTCAACGCCACCATCGGCATCGCCACCGAGAAGGGCCAGGCGATGCACCTCGCGAGCGTGCAGTCGCAGCTCGCCGGCATCTCGCCCGACGACGCCTTCACCTACGCGGCGGCGTCCGGCCGGCAGAGCCTGCGCGAGCGCTGGCGCGAGAAGCAGCTGGAGGAGAACCCGTCGCAGCGCGGCAAGGCGGTCGGGCTCCCGATCGTGACGAGCGCGCTCACGCACGGGCTCTCGATCGTGGGCGACCTGTTCGTCGCGCCCGGCGACGTGATCCTGCTGCCGGACCAGCTCTGGGGGAACTACCGGCTCACCTACGAGGTGCGGCTCGGCGCGAGGATCGTGACCTACCCCTTCTATGCGAGGGGCGGCTTCAATGCGGCCGGTCTCGCCGAGGCGCTGGCGCAGCAGGCTGAGGGCCGCGAGAAGCTGATCGTGCTGCTCAACTTCCCGAACAATCCGACCGGCTACATGCCGACCGAGCGCGAGGGGCAGGCGCTCGTTCTGGCGCTGCGCGCGCAGGCCGAGCGCGGCACGAAGCTGGTGGTCGTGCTCGACGACGCCTACTTCGGCCTCTTCTATCACCTCGGCGGCGCCTCGATGACCGAGTCGCTGTTCGGACGCCTTGCGAACCTGCACCACAACCTACTTGCGATTCGCCTCGACGGCGCGACCAAGGAGCTGTTCGTGTGGGGGCTGCGCTGCGGCTTCGTCACGTTCGGCCCCGGCCGTGCGGCCGGCGCCGAGGCGGCCTGCGCCGCGCTCGAGGCGAAGGTGAAGGGCGCCATCCGCGGCGCCGTTTCGAACAGCCCGCAGCTCTCGCAGACGCTGGTGGAGAAGGCGCTCGCCTCGTCGTCGGTGGACGCCGAGCGCAAGGAGAAGTGCGAGATCCTGCGCGTGCGCGCGCAGCGCGTCTACGAGGTCGCGAACGCGCCGCGCTTCCGTGACTACTGGGACGCGTATCCCTTCAACAGCGGCTACTTCATGTGCGTGAAGCTGAAGGGCGTCGAGGCGGAGGCGCTGCGCGTCCACCTGCTCGACGCGCACCAGACCGGCCTGATCGCCACCGCCCCGCACGACCTGCGTGTCGCCTTCTCCTGCCTCGAGGTCGAGCAGGTCGAGCCGCTCTTCGACGTGGTGAAGCAGGGCATCGACGAGCTGCGCGCGCGTTAGCCGTCAGACTGGCTCTGTTGCTCACAGCGCGCGCGGCAGGGGCCCGGGCCTGCGGCAACAGGAGTACCCCGCGGTCGCCGGCCTGCAACTTCGGCGCCCGGGCCCCTGCCGCGCGCACGCATGCGTGGAGTCTGGAGTGCCTCGAACGCGCGGGCAGCTCTCTCTGGGATCGGGGTTAGTGGCGAGTCGACTCGCCGGCTTCGACGCGGTCGAGCTCGCGCAGCATCTCGAGGGTGGCTTCGACGCCGAAGGCGAGGTTCTCGATCGAGACGCGCTCGTTGGCGCCGTGCACGCCACGCGTCTCGGCCGGGCGCAGGCGGCGCGGCACGAAGCCGTAGGAGACGATGCCCTGCGCGCGAAACCAGTGCGCGTCGGTGAAGCCGGTGATCACGCGCGGCACCACCACTCCGGTGGGCTGGCTCCTCGCTGCCACGCGCCGGATCGCCTCCATCAGCGGCGTGTCGGCGGACGACGCGCGGGCAGCGAAGCTGAGCTCGACTTCGAGCGACACGCTCGGATCGTCGATGGCGCTGCGCAGGCGCTCGACGAAGTCCGCGCAGCTCTCGCCAGGGAGCAGGCGCGCGTCGATGCCGGCGCGTGCCTCGGACGGCAGCATGTTGATGCGCTCTCCGCCCGACAGCGTGGTGATCGCAGCGGTGGTGCGCACCAGCGCGGCGCGCCCGGAGTCCTGTAGGAAGCGCGCGCGGAAGGCGGGATCGAGCGCGAGCGACCCGCGCAGGCTCTTGTACCCGGCGCTGTCCTCGGGCGCCGCCAGTGGTGCCAGCGCGGCGAACATCTGCGCGACGGCCGGCGTGACCTGCGTCTCGAAGCGCAACGCGGCGACGCGGCCGAGCGCTGCCACCAGGCGGTGCGTCGCCGCCTCGGCGGTGGCGCCCGCGCCGTGGCCGGGCACCCCGCGCGCGGCGACGTTCACCCAGCACGGCGTCTTCTCGGTGAAGGCAACGCCCCAGACGTCCGGCTTGCCGCCTTCGCCCGGCAGCACGCCTCCTCCCTCGGTGAGCAGATAGCGCGCAGCGCCGAGCAGCTCGGGGTGATGCTCGACGATCAGGGCCGCGCCGCCGCGCCCGCCGGCCTCCTCGTCGGGCGTGGCCAGCAGGATCACGTCTCGGTCGAGCTCCCCGCGGCGCCGCGCCTCCACCAGGGCAAGGACGTGGGTGGCCGTCACGCCCTTGGCGTCGAGCGCACCCCGCCCGACCACGTAGCCCCCACCGACGACGCCGGCGAAGGGCGCCACCGTCCAGGCGCTCGCGTCCGCGGGCACCACGTCGAGGTGGGAGAGGAGGATCAGGGGCGGTCGCGTCCCCTTGCCCGGCAAGCGGGCCCAGAGGGCCGCCCGCTCGCTGCTCGGGTCAGGCAGCGGGATCACCTGGGCTTCGAGTCCTTCACGCTCGAGGTAGTCCGCCAGCCACTCGGCGAGGGGACGCTCGTTCCCAGGGGGGTTGCTGGTGTCGATCCGGATCGTCTCGCCGAGCAGGGCGGCGGCGCGATCTCCGAGGGAGACGGGAGCGGGCTCCTGCGAGCCCGTACCGCCCGCGCACGCCACCGAAACCAGCGCAGCAAGCACCCACTGACGGTGGGGCTCGCCGATTTGCCGGCGGATCATAGAAAAGGTGATCGAGCGCACACAGTTCCTGGAACGAAAACAGTATTTAGCACCGCGTCTTGCCTGCCGATGAGGCACGGTATTCCGCCGACGGTGAGGGCCGTTCGAGGAACCGCGGAGGGCCCATGCGAAATCAGACGGCGCGAAAGCCGGCCCGAATGCTCGGCACTGCGAGCTGGGGCAGCCTTGCGCTCGCGGCGGCGCTGAGCGCATCCGCGGCCTGGCAGGCGGGCTCGGAGCGCGAGGGATTCTCGAGCGCCTCGCTGCTGCCGGTTCCGCAGCAGGCCGTACCGGTAGCGTCCCCCGCACCGAGGCCGAGGCCCGAGCCGGTGCGCGCGGCGGCGCCCGCGCCGCCCGTCGAGGTTCGCATCTTCAGCGAGGGCGAGCTGCGCCGCGGCGAGACGCTCGCCCTGGCGCTCGACCGGCAGGATGTCTCCGCGCAGCTCGTGAACGAGATCGCCACGGCGCTGCGCCCGGTTTTCGATTTCCGCTATGCCCGCGCCGGCGATCGCTACCGGCTGGCGCAGGACGAACAGGGTCGCATCGTCGAGTTCGAGTACCGCCGCTCCGAGTGGGAGCGCTACACGCTCGCGCGCCAGGGCGATGCGCTCGTGGCCGAGCGCATCGAGCCCGAGCTGCAGATCGAGCAGGCGCGCGTCGCGGGCATGATCTCCACCAACCTGTACGACGCCGTCGAGGCGCTCGGCGAGAGCGGCGAGCTGACGCACGACTTCGCCGAGATCTTCGCCTGGGACGTGGACTTCTCCCGCTCGGTCCGGCCCGGCGACGAGTTCCACATCCTCTACGAGCGGCGCTATCTGAAGAACCCGCAGGGCAGTCGGCGCTACGTCGGCGCTGGCCGCATCCTCGCGGCGCGCTACGCGAGCGTGCTGGGCGACGAGCACTCCGCCGTCTACTTCGAGCATGCCAAGGGCCGCGGCGGCTATTACCGGGCTGACGGCTCGGCCGTCGAGCGCCAGTTCCTGCAGGCCCCGCTCACCTACCGCCGCATCAGCTCCAGCTACACGACGAGCCGGGTGCATCCCATCACCGGCCGGCGCACTCCGCACCTCGGCATCGACTACGCCGCAGCCAGCGGCACGCCGGTGTGGGCGGTCGGGAACGGCCGCGTGACTTTCCGCGGCTGGCTCGGTGGCCTCGGCCGAACCGTGAAGATCCGCCACGAGAACGGCTACGAGTCGTGGTACGGGCACCTGTCGCGCTTCCCGAAGCTCTCGGTCGGCCAGTCCGTGCGCCAGAAGCAGGTGATCGGCTACGTCGGCTCCTCCGGGCTCTCGACCGGTCCCCATCTCCACTTCCTGCTCAAGAAGAACGGCCGGCATGTGAATCCGTCGCGCATGCACGCAGCCGCGGCGGCACCGATCTCCGGCCAGCAGAAGCAGCAGTTCGCGACCGTCCGCGATGGGCTGCTGCAAGCGCTCGATCCGAACGCGCTGCGCATCGTGACGAACGAGGCGCTCTAGGGTCGCGCGAATCCCAGCGAGGCAGTGTCGCCAGACTCGGCCGCCGTGACGGACGAGCTGATCCGGCTGGCCCGTTGGCTCGAGGCGCAGCCCTGGAATCGGCCGGGCAGCGACAAGGCCTGGGTGTTGCGGTGCGCCGATTCGTTCCGCGAGACGCTGGCCGGCAAGCCGTGATGCTACGGGCCCGTGCGAGCCAGCGCGCGAGCGGCGCGGGTATGCCGGCGAACTGGCTGCCCCAGCCGACCTCGAGCGCGATCAACGCGATGATGATCAGCTCGAGCAGTTCGCTCCGACGCGCGACCGGCGGAGCGGATAGCGGATAAGCATCATGAGGGGGTGATTCAGGAGGGGGTCTCGGGATGGGCCGACGTCCGATGGGTCCCTCATGACAAGCAATCGCACGAGGGGATGGCTGGCGACCGTAGTGCGGCGTCTCTGGGAAGCCGCTCGCGCGCGCAGCACACCGCGAGTGCGACGACGAGCAGGGCGTGAAGCAGCGCTCTGGACATGTCATCGGTAGCCGAGACTAATTCCCCTCGGCTTGCCGGTCGAGATACTTCTTCAGCTGGCGATCGTGCCGGCTCGCGGCGCTGAAGGGTTTGAGATGGGGCTGCCAGCGCGGCGGGCGCGCGGCCTCCGGCCGGTCGCCCATCACAGTGACGCGCTGGATCACCCGCTCCCCGTCGAAGTCGTTCAACACGTGGTGCTGCGTGCAGCGGTTGTCCCACATCGCGATCGTGCCGGGTGTCCAGTGATAGCGGACGGTGAAGCGAGGGCTCGCCACCCAGCGCGTGAGGAAGCGCAGCAGCGCGTCGCTCTCCTCGTGGGAGAGCTCGACGATCCGACGCGTGAAGTGCTCGTTCACGAACAGCGACTTCTTCTTCGTGACCGGGTGTACGCGCACCACCGGGTGCACGGCCATCTGGTCGGTGTTGCCGTGCGCGTGGGCGTCGTGCAGCGCCGAGAGACCCTCGCAGAAGTCCTTCATCGCCGGCGAGAGCTCGTCGTAGGCCTTGTACATGTTCGCCCACATCGTGTCGCCGCCCACCGGTGGGCACTTCACCATGTGCAGGATCGAGAGCAGCGAGGGTTCGGCCTGGCAGGTGAGGTCGCTGTGCCACTCGTCGGCGATCGCTCCGGCTCCCGAGACGGCGCGCAGCTCGAAGAACTCCGGGCGCTCGCCGCCGAGCGCCAGGTTCGGGTGCGGCTCGAGCTTTCCGAACAGTTGTCCGAACGCGATGTGCTCGTCGGGCGTGAGGTGCTGGCCGGGGAAGAAGAGAACCTGATGGTCCATCAGCAGCGACAGGATCCGGCCGGCGTCAGCGGGGTCGGCCTTCGCCAGCGAAATCCCGCGGATTTCGGCTCCGAGCGAGCCCGAGAGGCGGGCGACATCGAGCTGCGGTGCGAGCGATGCGGTGGCCATGGAACCTCCTGCGAGTCCCCGGCGCAGGATATCAGCGCCCGTTCACGTGTGCGGGGGAGCAGGCGAGTGCGTTTCCGACCTCTACCGGCGTTCGCAAGCACCGGCGCTGGATGCGCTCATCGAGGACGCGCCCTGACCGCGAGGGCGCGGCTAACTCTCCAGGTCCTGGGGGCGCGGCGAAATGCGGGTATCCATGAGGTGCGCCGGCTTCTACCGCTCCTAGCCTGCTCGCCACGCTCTGTGCCAGCATGCGGCGCATGCACTCGCTGCGAGATCGCATGCGCGCGCTCGGTCAGGAGCTGGCGGGCCGAGAGGCGGAGCATCGCGCCGCGCTCGACGAGGCCAAGCAGCGGGCGCTCAGCCTGCGCGCTGAGGTGGCGGGCGCGCTGGAGGGTTGGCGCGAGGCCGTGACGGCCGCCGGCGCACCGCAGCTGGCCGTCGCCGTAGGTGAGGTGCGGCCCGACGACAAGCACGTGCGGGCCGTGGAGTTCGACCTGTCACGCGGGCGGCATCGGGCCGTCGTCACCGTGAAGGCGCGGGGCGAGGTGACGCTGGTGGGGCCCTTCCACGCCGGCAAGACGGAAGGCCCCTGCAAGAGCTTCCCGTTCTCCGCAGAAGACGAGATGCGAAAGGCGCTCGGGGACTTTCTCGAGCGCTTCCTGACCGAAGCCGCGACGCCCTGAGCCCCACGCCTCGTCGTCAGTCGCGGCGTCCCGAGCTAGCCTCGGGTGTTCGCGTCCCCGCCGCCCGGGAGCCCCCCACGTGAGTGGTCAGCCGAAGACCGAGCCCATCCCGGTGGGCTCCGTCGCCGATCTCGTTGCGTTCGCCAGAGCAGGCGAGAAGCCGCGCTCCGCATGGCGCGTCGGCACCGAGCACGAGAAGATCGGCGTCCGGCTCGCGGGCCTGCGGCCCGTGCCCTTCGCAGGCGAGGACGGCATCGCGGGCGTGCTGGCCGCCGTGGCCGCCGAGGGTGGCTGGACCGAGGTGCGCGAGGCTGGGGCGCTGATCGCGCTGGAGGGTGCGAGCGGCAGCATCACGCTCGAGCCGGGGGGGCAGCTCGAGCTGTCGGGGGCCCCGCTGCGCACGATCTTCGAGACCTGCGAGGAATTCCACCAGCACCTCGACCTGATGCGGCGCGTCTCGGAGCCGCGTGGCATCGCCTGGCTGTCGCTGGGCGGCAACCCGTTTCACGACGTCGACGAGATGCCACGCGTGCCGAAGGCGCGTTACGCCGTGATGCGGCGCTATCTGCCGACCCGGGGCGAGCTGGCGATGCACATGATGCACCTCAGCGCGACGGTGCAGGCCAACTTCGACTACTCGAGCGAAGCCGACATGGCGAGAAAGCTGCGCATGGCGATGGGCGTCTCGCCGATCGTCTCGGCCTTGTTCGCGAACTCTGCGCTCTACCTCGGCAAGCCGAGCGGCTACATCTCGCGCCGCGTCCACATCTGGCGCCACGTCGATCCGGACCGCTGCGGACTGCTGCCCTTCGTGTTCGAGCCGGGTCTGTCCTACGAGAAGTACGTGCAGTGGGCGCTCGACGTCCCGATGTTCTTCGTGCTGCACGACGGTGACTACCGGACCGCGGGAGGGCTCAGCTTCCGCCGCTATCTGGCGGAGGGGCACGAGGGCAAGCGCGCGACGCTGCAGGACTGGAACCTGCACCTCACCACGCTCTTCCCGGAAGTCCGACTCAAGCAGTTTCTCGAGGTACGCGGCGCGGACGCGGTGCCGCCCGGCCTGACCTGCGCCCTGCCGGCGCTCTGGAAGGGCCTGCTCTACGACGACGATTCCTGCCGGGCCGCCTGGGACCTCGTCGCCGACTGGTCGTTCTCCGAGCGCGAGGCGGCGCTCGAGGCCGTGGCGCGACGCGGCCTCTCGGCAGAGGTCGCCGGCCGCCCGGTGTTGCCCCTCGCGCGCGAGCTGATCGAGATCGCGCGCACCGGCCTCGCCCGCATCGGCGACGGTCGGGGCGGCGAAACCGACGAGCGCGGCTTCCTCGACCCCGTCCTGGCCGTAGCGGAAAGCGGGCACAGCCCGGGTGAAGAGGTGCTGGCGAGCTGGGAGGGCGGCTGGCGAGGCTCACCAGAACGCTTGATCGAGCACTCGCGCTACTGATAGAGTGGCCCCGCTCAGGGGCCGGCGCGCCGCCGGTGCGCTCACGGAGGCACGAATGTCTGGCAAGACCAAGATCTCGTTCACTCTCGACGACTCGGATCTGGCCTACTTCCACAGGATCTTCCGGGCCGCGAAGCAGAACGCGGGCGACGTCGATCGCGCGAAGACCGAGCAGGGCGTGAAGCGCCTGATCAGTGACGTGCGCTCGGCCAAGCGCGCCCCGGCCTTCGTCATCGAGGCGGTGCAGACGCTCGAGGATCTGCTCGGCGTGCTCGATGACAAGGACTACGCAGCGCCGGCGAACGTGCATCGCTCGGTGCTCGCTGCGCTCGCCTACTTCGCGGATGCGAAGGACGTGATCCCCGACGACATCCCGATGGTCGGCTTCCTCGACGACGCGATCATGATCAAGCTCGTCGAGGACGAGCTGAAGCACGAGCTGTGGGGCTACCGCAAGTTCTCCAAGTTCCGCGACGGCGCCGAGCAGCGCCCGTGGAGCGTGGTCGCAAAGGGGCGCCTGCCGGGCCGGCTCAAAGAGCGCCGCGACCAGATCCGCGCCGAGATCCGCGAGCGCGAGGAGCGCGACAGCGCGGCCTAGCGCTAGCCTGCGCCGGTCATGAGCGCGCGGCCCCGCATCCTGGTCGTCGACGACGAGGAAGCCATCCTCGAGACGATGACCTTCACCTTCGAGGACGACTACGAGGTGCTCACCTCGCCGTCGCCCCGCGCTGCTCTGGGGCTGCTCGAGCGCGAAGGTCCGGTCGCCGTGGTGATCTCGGACCAACGCATGCCCGAGATGACCGGCGTCGAGTTCCTGGCGCGCGTGTTCGCGCTGCACCCGGCCACGGTGCGCATCATCCTGACCGGCTTCGCGGACATGGACGCGATCATCCATTCGATCAACGATGGTCACGTCTATGCCTACATCACCAAGCCCTGGGAGCCCGACCAGCTCAAGCAGGTGGTGCGGCGGGCGGTGGATCACCACGCGCTCGCGGTGGAGAACGAGCGCCTGGTCGGCGATCTGCGCGGCGCAAACGTCTTCCTCGAAGCGGTGATGGACGAGCTCGACACCGGCGCCCTCGCCGTGGACGCCGACGGCGTCGTGCGTGCCGCCAACCGGCTGGCCCGCGATTACCTGGGTCTCTCCGACGTCGCGCGCGGGCAGGCGCTCGAGCAGGCGTTGCCGCACGCGGTCCGCGAGCGGGTGCTGCCCGCGCTCTCGCTCGACAGCGATGCGGGTTGCTACCACGAGATGGACCTGCCGATCGGGCGTGGCGTGCGCCTGCGCTTGCACACGCGTGCGCTGGCGCGGCCGGGGGGCGGCCCGCTGGGCCGCGTCATCCTGGTGCGCGAGATCTCGCACGAGCCCGTGCGCCGCAAGCTCGACGCCGTCGTCGAGGGGCTGGTGAACGCGGCCGACGTCTCGCTGCGGGAGCGTCTCGACGCAGCGCAGAGCGAGCTCGCCGCGCTGGTGCGCGAACTCGGAGAGATGGGTGTGACGTCACCGGGCCGCGCCGAGCTGCGCGACCGTGCGTCGCGCACGCAGACCGCGATCGAGTACTGGGTGGCGGTGGACGATGCGCTCTCGCGCGAGGCCTTCCCCGACGCCCAGCCGCTGCTCGACCGCATGCGCCTCGCGAACCAGCGCTGGCCGCAGCAGCGCCTACCCGAACGTGTGCGCGAGCTCGCACGGCGCGTGGAGAGCTACTACGAGTCCGGAGAGAACCCGAAGCAGTCGATCCTCTGACAGGTCTGCCGAAAATAGCTTGACCCCGCGCGATGGATTCGGGAAAGAGACGGCATGAGTGACCTTGCGCTGTCTTCTGCTCCGGACGAGCGGCCGATACGTCGGCGCACGCGACGTGATCC
>Ga0247727_10003482_pt1 | contig 34761 bp, 29 predicted proteins | sample WisWelCaveWW1625_FD_202498 | JGI IMG/M metagenome (GOLD analysis project Ga0247727, IMG submission 202498) | Biofilm microbial communities from Wishing Well Cave, Virginia, United States - WW16-25 | ecosystem: Environmental > Aquatic > Deep subsurface > Groundwater > Cave microbial mat | place...
AATTCACGGCCACGGCGGCCACGGGTGCTGCAACCCATCTCACCGTGCTTGATGGCGATCAGCAGGCTGGCACGATCAATACGGCATTGCAAAAAGCGTTGGTGGTGGCGGCGACCGATGTTGGGGGCAATCCGGTGACGGGCGCAAATTTGAATTTTGAAATTTTTAGTTTTCCAAATGGCGCGACCGGGCATCGATTAAGCCAAAGCCGGCTGATAACGGATGAAGACGGCCGGGCTGCCACCACTTTCACGCTCGGCGATAAGCTCGGTAATTATTTGGTGACGGCGAAGATTGGCACTTTGCCGGCGAGTACAGTAACTTTTACCGCGCGCGCGGAGTTTACCGGGCGGGCCGAAAAAATTTTACAGGCTTCCGGCAATAATCGCGATGGTCAGATTCTCACGTCGCTCACGGAACCATTTGTGGTAACGGTGACGGATCAATCCGGGAATCCGGTTGCGGATTACACGGTTGCCTTCAATATCGATACGGTTCCGGCCGAGGCGACGCGGCATTCGCTCAACGCAAGCTCAGCGCGCACGGATAAGGAGGGCCGCGCGGCGACAATTTTAACTTTAGGCAGCAAAGTCGGCACTTATAAAGTGAGCGCGATTGCGCCGAAACTCAGCGGCAGTCCGGTGACATTCATCGCGCGCGCCACGCCAGGCGCGGCGGCAAACATGAGCGCCAACTCGGCCGATAGTCAATCCGGCAAAATAAAAAAAGCGCTGGCGAATCCGTTTGCGGTGCTGGTGACGGACACCGAAGGCAATTCGGTGCGCGGTGCGGAAGTCACCTTCAACCTTAAAGCGCCGAGTGGAGCGAATGGGCATGGGCTCAATCCGGCAACCGCAAAAACCGCCGAGTCCGGCGCCGTCGCCACCGCTTTGACATTGGGCGATAAAACCGGAAAATATATTGTCGAGGCCGGCTTGAATGGATTGGTTCCGGTGCGTTTTAGCGCGCAAGCCCTGAGCGAGCCGCCGGAGATCGCCGCGCCCTCATTGCCGGACGCCGTCACCAAGGCCGTGCCGGTGACGGTGCGCGCGAATATTTTTGATGACATTCAGGTCGCGGCGGCAAAATTATTTTATCGCAAGGGCGGTGAAACGAATTTTACCGAAGCGACGATGTCCAAAAACACCGGGAATAATTATCAGCTTGAAATTCCGGCGAGCGCCGTCACCTCGCGCGGCGTGGAATTTTTTGTTGCCGCCGAAGATGGTGAGGGTAATTCGGTGCGACATCCGCTCAACGGCATTATTGCAGTTCCGGTCAGCATCGGCGCGCAGAGCGAGCAGAAATCCAGCGCGCAACCGGCGAACAGTTATCGTTTGATTTCCGTTCCGCTCAATCTTGCCGATAAAACGCCGCGCGGTGTGTTGAAAGATGATCTCGGGGCGTACGACCACAAGAAATGGCGTTTTTATGCGTTGCAAGCCGATCAGAGTTACACGGAATTTCCCAACGGCACGTTGGAGAGCGGGAAAGCTTTTTGGTTGATTGTAAAAGAAAGCGGCCGGCGTCTTCGGATTGGTCCCGGCGCCTCCAACCCCACTGCAGAGCCGTTCGTGATTCCATTACACGCGGGTTGGAATTTTATCGGCAATCCATTTAATTTTCCGGCGCCGGCGCAAACACAGCTTGGCAATGGCGCGGCGTTCGGAATCTATTCCTTTGACGGCGCGTGGAGCGATCCGCAAAGCCCGGAGTTAAAAGAGCTGCAACCGTTTGAGGGTTACGCCGTGTTCACGCGCGCCGCCACTACGTTGTCAATTAATCCGGATCGTTCCGGCTCTTCGGCAAATCGCGTGCGCAAAGAAAAGATGCTGTCAGCGTGGTCGATTCGCATTATGGCAGAATGCGGCGACGCGCGGGATCGCAATAATCTCGCGGCCGTTGCCGCCGGTGCGGCGCGCGAGTGGGATAAAAACGATTACCCCGAACCGCCGGTGATCGGCGATTATGTTTCGGTTTATTTTCCGCATCCGGAATGGGGACCGTATGCTTATAACTATTGCACAGACATGCGGCCGGAGTTTCGCGATGGCGAAATCTGGGAATTTGCCGTGCGCAGCAACAGGCACGGCAAAGTGCAACTCTCCTTTGCCGGCGTGGAAAACGTGCCGACGGAATATGGCGTTTGGCTGCTTGACGAAGCGATTGGCATGACGCAAAACTTGCGGGAGAAAAATCAATACGCCGTCGTTGTTGCCGGCGAAAATAATCCGAAGCGAATGAAATTATTAGTTGGCAAATCTAATTTTGCGAGCGAGAAACTCGCGGCGCTGCAAAATATCCCTGCTCGATTTGAGCTTTCGCAGAATTTTCCTAACCCATTTTGGAGCGCAGCGACATCCCGCTTTGTTGCAGACGCCGCGCCACGCGGTGCGGGAAATCCCGCGACGACGATTCGCTACGGCTTGCCGCAGCCCGCGCGCGTGACGTTGAAAGTGTTTAATGCGCTTGGCGAGGAAGTCGCGACCTTGTTGAATGACGCGCCTCAAACTGCCGGTTATCACGCTGCGATCTGGGATGGACGCAACCGCTTTGGAGAGGCGGTGGCCAGCGGTCTCTTTTTCTACCGCCTGCAGGCCGGTGCTTTGGCGTTGACAAAAAAAATGCTTCTGGTGAAATAAGGTCCAAGGTCGAAAGTCCGAAGTCCGATGTCAATGGCCTAATTTGGAAATAAAATGTGATGCCCATCATGCATAGCCGGACAAGCCAAAACCAAAACGGAAATCTCAGCGCCAAGCGCTAAAAGATCTTTTGCAACAATTGGACAAATGTCGGGTTGGCAAAAGTTAAAGCAATGAGCGCGATGGCAATAAAAATATTCATCTTGAAATGGAGACTGGCGAATTTTTCGTCGACAACCCTAAATTTCTCCGTCATCGTATTTTCAAGACCTTTGAAGCGCTCTTCAAATATTTCCCGGGTTACGAGTTCTTGTTTCAGTTCATCTTTGAGTACGACTTTTAAAAACTGTTTTTGCTCAAGAATTTCTTCTTTGGTTCGTTGTTGGATAGCGCCAATGGCAGTTTCTAGAGTACGGGCCAGCACCTCAGCCTTTTGCTTTCCGCCCAGACTCTCTTGCAGAACATCGAAGGCCTCGCGAGGCAATGTATAGGTTTCCATAGTTTCACTCTAATAGAATTATTGTCGCGCCAAACGATTCAAATGAAACACGCCTTTAATATAAACAAATTCAAGGCGCAAAGCAATAGTTCGTTTTACGCTGGCGTTTTTATTCTTCATCGTGCCACTGGTTCGAAAAGATCGCAACGAGTGGCGTTGTTTTTTCCATCCTTTCTTTTGCGGCAAACCTGCAATTGCATTCCTTGAAAATTTTTCTTATATTCACCATGGCTGATGAAAGCAGGTGAGGCGCAGCATTCCGGTGTGCGTGTGAAACGCTCGATGACGCCGGCTTAAAATTTTAAAAATTGCGAAAGGCATTTAAAACAACAGCTTCATGAGAAAAATTCGTATCGGCATCGATGTGGGCGGCACGTTTACCCACGCCGTGGCGATTGATACTGAGAAATTCGACCTCATCGCCCAGGTCAAAACTTCAACCACCTACCGCGCCAAAGAAGGCATTGCCCACGGCATTATTACCGCGCTCTATAAACTTTTACAAAAAGCCCGCATTGACCCGAACGAAGTCGTCCTGGTCGCGCACAGCTCGACACAGGCAACGAACGCGTTATTGGAAGGCGATGTGGCGCGGGTCGGCATCATCGGCATGGGCGGCGGCTGGGAAGCCGGGCGGGCGCGCCACGAAATCGACATCAGCAACATCGAGCTCGCGCCGGAAAAATTTTTGCACACCAGTTTTCGTTTTATTGAAACGGGCAAAGGCTTGCTCGAAGCGGCGATCAAGCAGGCCATTCAGGAATTGCGCGCGGAAGGGGCGCAGGCGATTGTCGCCGCCGAAGTGTTCTCGGTCGATAATCCGGACAACGAACGCCTCGTCATTCGCCTCGCCCAGGAAGCCGGTCTGCCGGCGACGGCGACGCATCAAATTTCTGAATTGTATGGGTTGCGCGTTCGCACGCGCACGGCCGTGATCAATGCGAGTATTCTGCCGATTGCCGTGACCACTGCGGAGATGACCGAGCGCTGTATACGACAAACCGGCATCACGGCGCCGTTGATGATTATGCGTTCCGACGGCGGTATTATGGATATCAAGAGTATGCGCGAGCGCCCAATTTTGACGATTCTCTCCGGCCCGGCCGCAGGCGTCGCCTCGGCGCTGATGCATGCCAGAATCTCCGAGGGAATTTTCCTCGACGTCGGCGGCACCAGCACGGACATTTCGGCGATTCATCACGGCAAGCCGATGCTGCATGGCGCTCGCGTTGGCGGCCACAAAGTTTACGTGCGAACATTGGACGTGCGCACCGTGGCGGTCGGCGGCGGTAGTTTGCCGCGCGTGCGCAACCATGAAATTGCCGAGGTCGGTCCGCGCAGCGCGCATATTGCCGGCCTCTCGTATGAAGCGTTCACGCCTTTAGCCGAAGTCATCGGCATCGCGCCGAAAATGGGCGCGCCGCTTCCCGGTGATCCGGCGGATTATTTTTATTTGCAAAATGAAAAACGCAAAATTGCCGTGACCACCACCGGCGCGGCCAATATGCTGGGCCTGGTTCCCGAACACGACTATGCGCGCGGCGGCAAGGAAAACGTGCGCTTGGCTTTCGAGGCGCTGGGCAAAGCCATCGGCAAAAGCGCGACGGAAGTTGCCACGCTGTTTTTACAAAAAGCCTGCGCTACCGTCGTGACGACTATCCAGGAATTGATTGAAAATTATAAATTGGAGAAATCACTCGTGAAACTCGTGGGCGGCGGTGGCGGCGCCATGGCCATTGTGCCCTTTGCTTCCGACCTGACGAAGATTCCCAATGAAATCAGCGAAAACAGCCCCGTGCTCGCTGCCATCGGCGTCGCGTTGGCGATGGTGCAAGAAACCATTGAGCGCCATCTGATCAATCCGACGGACGAGCAGTTGTTGCAAATTCGCCAGGAGGCCGAAGCCGCCGTGGTGCGCATGGGCGCCGCCTCGGATTCCGTCGAGGTCACCCTCGAAGTTGATCCGCAGACCAATATTGTGCGAGCAACGGCGACCGGCGCCACGGAGATACGCCAGCGCGAAAAGCTCGGTCGCGCCTTGCCAGCCGCGCGCCGGCAGCTCATTGCGCAACAACTCCTCGGCGCCAGTAGCCATCCCATTGAAATTCTCACCGAAACCGAGTTTTTTACGGCTTATGCGTTGCACAAAGAACAGCGTCATCTGTTCGGCTGGCTTCGCAGCCATTCCCGTCCAGTGGCGTTAATTGATCATGAAGGTGCGATCCGGCTAAATTTGGACAGCGCCGAATTACTCATTACGACCGTTGGCGAAGCCGAACAGAAATTGCAACAATTTGTCGAGGTCAATACCTATTACGGCGATGGCGGCGAAGAAATCCCCAGCATACGGCTCGCCGTGGGGCCGCGATTGATCGATCTTTCGAAGCTCGCCAACGTGAAGCAGGTCATCGCCCTCGCCAGCCTGGAGCTGACCAAATATTCCGCGCACACGAAACTGATGGTCATTGCCGAAATCCGCCGGTGATCCGGACGGCTCTGGAAAATTTAGGATGGTCCCCGCAAGCTTCCGCTAAATACAGGAGTGAAAATAGAACAAGTTATCGTTTCCTTATCGCAGCAAAGTCATTTTTCGAGTGGCAACAAAATCTCCTGCTTCCATATGATAAAAATATATCCCGGATTCTACTTCTTGTCCTCGCTCATTTAGACCATTCCACAAAACCCGGTAAGCTCCGGCCTCCTGAGGTTGATCAACCAGCGTTCTGATTTGCCGGCCTAACAGATCGAAGATGCTTATTTTCACGCGGCTTGATGCCGGAACGTGATATTTGATTAATGTTTGCGGATTGAACGGATTCGGATAATTTGGCAGCAGGGCATACGCCGTCGGAATATTTTTAGTCGGTTCAGGCGGCTCACTCGCCTTCAGCCAAAAGCTCGAACTGGTTTTGGTGATCAGGCTTGAGCCGGCATAAAGGCTATTGGCGCTGATTTTGAAGTAATATTGCGCATAAGGAACGATAGTACCCTGATTATTTTTGCCGTCCCAATATTCCGAATATTGGCCATAAGCTTTCGTTTGATTGCTAAACAGGGTTCGGATCAATGAATTATCGCTTAATTTATGGACGGTGAGTGTGACTTTGGAGTAATCCGTCAAGAAATACGTGCAATAGGTTGGGCAAATTTGTGGGCGATTGATTTTTTGAAGGGGGCCATCTGGCGGAGGCGGCGGGGGGCAAGGTTGTATATCGACGCCAATTGACTTGACATCTGTTCCCATTTCATAACAAACTCCGCCGGAGTTGTCACCCCAACTTTCGCTAAGAAAAGTGGCATCGTGGCCCACCCAGGTATCGACGCCGCTGATTTTTTCCAGGGAAAAATAAATTGAGAAATCCGTAGGAGCGTTTAGGAGACCATAAACTTGTCCCATGCCGTAACTGCCATACGAATCCAAAAAATTCAGATAGCGATCCAATTTTTCAATGCGATGATTGAAGTCGTCCGTCACCCACACGCCGCCGTACCAATCCGTCGCCACGGAAGAATACCCAACCATGTTTCCGGCGCGGCTATTCACCCAGGTAATCCCGGAGGCGCCGTCATTAAGCCGAACGATGCGTTGATTGCCGGCATCCGCCACATAGATATTGTTATCATTCACACCAGAGGTTCTGCCGACCGCTATCGACCTGGGATTACGAAACTGGCCCGTGCCGCTGCCATACGTTCCATACGTGAGCCCGAAGTAATAACCAGGGGCGATGCGGTTATATCTAATAATACGGTGATTGCCGGTATCAGTTACCCAAACATAATCATCCGAAGTATTGGTCGGCGTGCCATTGTCATCCCATGCCACGTCTTCGGGAATGCTGAGGCTGCCGATTGATTCCACATAGGAGAGGTTGGTGTTATATGTCGATGCTCCGCTCACCTGCCAATTAATTTGCAAAACCACGATGCGATTATTGCCGGTATCGGCCACATAGACCTTGCCGTAAGCATCCCGATCAATCCCTTGCGGATGGCGAAACTGCCCATTGCCGCTACCCCAACTGCCATAAGTTTTGACCCAGTCATTGTAATCGCCATACATTAAACGGTTCCAAGCGGGATCCGTGCAAACAATCAGGTTCCAGGCCGTGGAACCATTATTATATACCACGGGCACCGCCGCGTGGCAAGCCGCAAAAAGATCAATGCTGAGCAGGTTTTGAGCCACACTGCGGGTCAATCGCAGATCAGTGGCGGGAGAATTATTTTTTAAGTAGAGCCGCACCTGGGCGAGCGTCGTCGTATTGTTCGTCGATTGGGCAAAAGCCGAAGGCAACGCCAATAAAACAACGGCTGCCAATAAAATACGAAGGAATGAATTTAATTTAGCCATTTTATAGCCTCATCTTTCTTGCAAAGCGATAATCCACGTACTCATTGAACAGGCGCTTTGGAAATATTGGCAGATTTCGACTTGGTGATGAATGGTTGCTGATTTGCGGCAGGCAAAATATTGGGAAGAAATTTAAACAGGCTGTTTGAATTTTTCAGTTTCCACAGTTCGCCTTGTTGCTCGAAAGTAAATTTTTCAGACATTTGGGCCAGCTTGGCTTTGGTGCTATCCAGAGCCAAATCATTAAAGAGCAAATCGCAATCGACTTGGAAGTTTGCGCCGATTTTTTTGATCTTCACTTCGGTGAGGTCGAAATCCCAGGTCGTCGTCAGCTTGGGGTTATTAAAGGGGGTCTTGCGATTCTTCGCCGCCGCAAAATAGGCGGTGAGCAAATTTCCAACGGCATTCCGGCCTTTGAGTTTGCCGGTCTCTTCAAAATCTTCCGCCAAACCGTGCAAGACGATCTCCGGATTCTGCAACTGGATGCCTTGGCGCAGCTCGGCCAGAACGATTTCAATTTGCAGCGTGTCGTTGAGCACGGCGCGATGATTGGCGAGATCGGCAAGGCCTTTGGTCTGGGCGTCGGCGAAACCAGGAAAACCGATAACGAGGAAAAGTTTTATGCTCCATTGAAACGTCTTCATTGAATCACCTTAATTTCGTGAAAGCGCAAAAGAAAAACCCACGTCGATACTGATGTAATTAATGGAACGCGTTTGATTTTGTGGATCCTTGCCATCGTTCAGATGACGAGTCATGGCATCGACAAAAATTGGGATATTATAGTCCTTGCCCAATAAATTCGCCAACCGGTATTTGGCTTCAACCTCGACCGCAAATGGTAAAGAGGGAATCTCGATTTGGCAACCTAATCCTGCTCCCGCGCCAAAACGCCAGGCTGATTTTATTTCGATATTCCGGGAAATGCCAAATGGCAGATTGGCAACATTGCCGCTCAGAATATTCAATGATATCTCTGAGCCGACATAAGGCTTGACCGGCGAGCGCTGGAATAGGCCGTATTCAAATCCGGCTCCTACTGTGATGATCTTGCCCGAAAGGTTTATCGTCGACTTTTCCGGCGTGTGAATTGGGCTAAATATGGTTATCGTCGTATCGGTTGATAGTGCGCTATAAGATATCAATCCCACCAAAGTCACGGGCAAGGTGGGAAAGTCAAATTTGATTTTGCCACCAATGATATAGCCAGGATTTGAGAGCACATAGCCCTTTGGGTTACTGGTAAAAAGAAGCCACTCGAAACTCCCGGATTTTAACTCAGCCTGGGGAATGAGCACGCCGCCGCCGATGCTCACTGCAATCATCTTCTTTTCCGAGGTTTGCGCCGTGGCAAATTGAGGCAACATAGCTGATACGAAAGCGAGTAAAAATACGCATGAAAATTTTTTCAGCCTTTCCATCACACTCACTTGACTTCGGTCATACGGCAAATTCACATTGAATTTGTTTATCTCTTTTCTTGTTTTTGTTTCATGCGTTCTGCCGTGCGCAAATCAATGCGCTGCATATCTACCAAACATTGGGCATAAAAACTCGCCCGACTCGTTGAACTAGCAATTTTCATTTTTTGCATAATCGCGGACTTGCTTATTGATGAAGCCTTGGCGAGACTTTGTATTGCTTCATGACGGTCATAACTGAGTAATTGATAAGTTAAACCGCTATTGGGAAATCGTGTTAACATTTCTTCGATCAGTTCCTGCCGTTCTATCGTATCGCCGAATCCTTGAGTATAGATCATATAAAGAAAAGAATAGACGATAGGTAAATAGAGGCTATTGGGATATTTATCGATAAATTCTTTAAATAATACTGCTTGTCGGTGAGGTTTCGAGCGTTCTTTTTCATGAGCAATAAAAGCAGTCAAAAGTTTTTCGTGCGCAGCTTTTTCAAGGCCTGCCGGTTCTATTACTTCAAATTGAAGCTCGTTGGAATGAAGCGTCTGCTTATCTTCATTTTCTCGGTTTGGCCCGACGAAAGCTTTTGGATTGGTATGGTAAATGACATGCACCTGATAAGTGCCTGGTGGTAAAAAAGGCCTGATTTGATGAGCGGCGTCACCCCATTTGCCAAATACATCGAGTAAATCTTTGACCAAGAGCCAGCGTTCGCCCGACGCCATAATCCATCCCGGCCAATTAGGCTCAGCATACATATATAATTCTCCACTGTGATCGGCAACGGGTTGATCATTTTGGTCTTTCAGCATAATTTGAAAATATCTCCACGACGCGTTGGGAAGCATTCCTAAAATCGCTATTTCATGATTAGATATATTAGTCGCCAACACTTCCAAGTAAATCGGTTCATCTACCAGGTAAGTGTTTTTTTCTAAAGAAATGGTGAAGCGTAATGCTTCTCGATTATCGGCCCGAGCCAAGACTTGCTCAGTCGAATAAAATAATATTATAGCGCCAATAGTTCGTAAAATCATTCGATTCATGCTATTCACCTCTTGCCAGAAATTCCATTTAGGGGTTGGCTTGCTTTAGCCAATCCCGGCAACTATTTGTATTAACAGCATCGGCATCGGAACACAACACAGGATTAAGACGATAATCTATTGGTGTCATTGGCACAAAATTAAAATCTTCTCTCATGGCACATTGAGGTTGAGCTGGATTATTATGAAAAATCGGGAATAGATCCCAATGGGTTAAACCTATTCTCTGATGACCGAGCTCGTGCGCAGAAACCAGAACTGCAAGCTGTCGAATTGTTGTCGGATTTGATATAAAAGTAAGAATATCACCCCAGAATAGGAACGTGTAGCGTTCATCTACTGGAGTCGGCGTTTGGTTATTCGGGCCTCCAATCGCACCTCCTGGCGCAAACAAACCCCCGGCATTAGGTGCAAAGTAATTAACCGACAAATAGTGATAGTTCATATACGTACCATTGACAGCATTCCGATTATTTTTCGCATAGTTCCTCAAATCCGTATCATTGTTTGGAAATCTGGAATTCGGGCTGCCTGCAACATAGTACGACAAAGTATGAGCGTCATCCCGGCATGGCAAAAAGTTAGTTCCAGTTTCCATGAAAGCTTTTTTGACATTGTCGCGAATTTCTGGAAATGCCCGATTATCTGAACCCGCGTCGAATCCGGAAATAAAGTCATATTCAACCGTCATGGTTTCCTTAATTATGCCATTCGGCGGCTCCGGTTGCCCCTGATAATCACAGGCCGCCGCAACAATTCCAAACATCAACCCCACGTAGAATTTAACAAATTTTCCCATGACTTTCATTTGATTTTTCTCGTTTTATTTTTCAGCTTATTAAGGCGAATCAGATAGCGGCCAAATTTATCGCATTCAATATCAATGCCATCAGCGAAACGATTAAAATTAATTTGACATAAACCATGTGTTCTCAAAAATTAAAGCTGTAAATTCACCGTCTTGGCAAAAATCTTTTTGCCATGATGTTCTTTGCCGTTTTGAACCATCTATTTCATTCCATCGCTTTAACCTAAATCAAAACAAGAGAAAACTCGCTGATCCAAAATGGACCACTTGATGAAACTCTTCGGCATTAACGTTTTGAAAAAGCGCATGATGGCTCACCTATCCATTTTGGACATCGTCATTCCTGCCCAACTTGTAGGCTTCCATTTTTCGCTTTAGTGTATTGCGGCCTATGCCCAACATCGTGGAAGCTTGCGTTAAATTATAATTCACCTCTTCCAACACCATCACGATAAGCCGCCGCTCCATTTCTTCCAACATATTGCCACCGTTATTCATAACCTCCAAAAGAAGCGCCTCGCGCCGCATGTTCAAGTTAAAATCTTTTGGCAACAAAATGGAATTTTGGCAGAACGCCACCGCGTGTTCGATCTTATTGCTCAACTCGCGGATGTTCCCTGGCCAATGATAATGCAGAAGCAATTCTTTCGCTTCATCAGACAGAAGCGCTGATTTGCCCGTCGATTGGTTGAACTTTTGGAGGAAGCATTCGACTAAAAGCAATATATCCTCCCGGCGTTCGCGCAGAGGCGGGAGGCGAATGACGGCATGTTCAAGGCGATAGTAAAAATCTTCGCGAAAGCGCCCCGCCGATATTAACTTGTCGAGATTCCGGTTGGTTGCTGCGATCAAACGAAAAGAGGAATGGATTTCCTGATGCCCACCAACGCGATAAAACGTGCCGTTCTCGACCACTTCCAACAACTTCGCTTGGGTATCGAGGCTGAGGTTTTGCGCTTCATTCAAAAACAGCGTGCCGCTGTGGGCGAGCTCGAGGCGGCCGATTTTAGCGCTGCCGGCGCCGGTGAACGAGCCTTTTTCATGGCCAAACAACTCGCTTTCCATCAGGTTGCCGCTCAGCGTGGCGCCATCGACGATGACAAACCGGCTCTCTTTTCGTGGGCTTAAATCATGAATATACTTCGCCAGCAAGTTTTTGCCCGTGCCCGTTTCGCCCTCAAGTAAAATGGGTATATCGGTGTGGGCGACTTCGTCCAATCTCTCTTTGACCACCTTCATGGTTTGGCTGCGGCCAAAAATTACATTCTGCATTCGATCTCCTTTCGAATTTACACCTAAACGGCTAAACCATTCGCTCCCATTCGAGGCGAAATGAGAGAATGAGAGAATGAGAGAATGAGAGAATGAGAGAATGAGAGAATGAGAGAATGAGAGAATGAGAGAATGAGAGAATGAGAGAATGAGAGAATGAGAGAATGACGTTCGCCGTCAAGTCCGGCTCATGTATCTTCAAGAAAAGAAAGTTCCACCACTCATGGCAGGAGGGAAATGAGGGCAGCACTGAGAGCCAGCCCGCTCTGGCTGCTCCTCCACTGGGCAAAACGCTTTGCGCGCATGCATTGCCTGCAACTGTTGAGCAATTTAATACATTATGATCTTTTTGTCAAGACCATTTTTGCAAAAATTTGTGGCCGCGCATAGAATCGAGAGTTCCATCTTGATATAAGAAAAATACTTGCCTTGAGAAAATTTTTTCTTATGTTAATGGCATGACGTTTCGCATCAAAAAACTCGTGGGCCGCAGCGAAGCGCGCGCCTGTGCGCAAATCATGGCCACTTCCGAGCCGTGGATAACGCTGCAAAGGAACTACAACGAATCACTGAAAATCATCACCAACCCGCGGCGCGAAGTTTATGTGGCGACGCTTAAAGCTGAAATCGTCGGCTTTATTATTTTGCAATTGGAAGGCACGTTCACGGGTTATATTCAAACCCTCGCGGTAAAAGCCGACTGGCGCAACCACGGGATTGGCAGCGCGTTGCTCGCCTTTGCCGAAAATAAAATTTTCTCGAACCAGCCGAACGTTTTTCTGTGCGCCTCGTCGTTCAATAAAAAAGCCCAAAAACTCTATCGCCGTTTGGGTTATCAAAAAATTGGCGTCATTAAAAATTTTATTGTGCGCGGCCATGATGAGATTTTGCTGAGAAAAACGATTGGGCCGCTGACGGGTTTTAAAAAGAAATGAAAGACTTCTTCATCAGCTACAATAGCGCTGACCAAACCTGGGCGGAGTGGATTGCCTGGCAGTTGGAAGAAGCGCATTATACCATCGTGCTCCAGGCGTGGGACTTTTTGCCTGGCGAAAATTTTATCCTCAGTATGCACGAGGCCGCGAAGGATATACGCAGCACCATTATCGTTTTGTCGCCGGCCTTCCTCAACAGCAATTTCGCGCAACCGGAATGGGCCGCAGCGTTCAGAAAGGATCCGCAAGGCAAAGCCCGCCAACTCATTCCCGTTCGCATTGCGGAGTGCGAGCCGGAAGGTTTGCTTGGCCCCATTGTTTATATCGATTTGGCCGGCGTCAAAGAAACCGAGGCGAAGGAAAAGTTGCTGCATGGCATCAAGTCTGATCGAAAAAAGCCGCCGGCCCAGCCGTTTTTTCCAGGCGCTTCTCGCCGCTCGGTGCCGGCGGAGCCGGACTATCCCGGCGTGAGACGAAGCGCCATCAAGTACTTGCGGCCTTTTGAATTTGAAGATGCCGAGCTTTTCCGCCGTTTGCAGCGCGAAGGCAGTTTGCAAGAATGTCTCGACGCGATCAGTGATCGTGATTTTCGCTTTGGTATTCTCAGCGGCGAATCAGGTTGTGGCAAGACCTCGTTTTTGCAAGCCGGTCTCCGGCCACGACTTTTGGCGCAGACCGTGCCGCACCGATGCATTTATGTGAAATTGACTGATCTCGATCCGCTCGATTCGATCCGGCAGACGCTCACCGACCAACTGCAATTGCCCAAAGAGTCACTCGCGGGATTGGATTTGCTCCCGCTGCTCGCCGTTGCGGTGCAAGCTGATCATCAACCGCTCGTGCTGCTTTTCGATCAGTTTGAGCAATTTTTTGCCCATCGAAAACTCAGAGAAGAACGTGAGCCGTTCGTAAACGCATTGGCAAAATGGTATAAAATCAGGCCGCCATTGCCGTGCAAAATGATCGTCTGCATCCGCGGCGATTTCAAATATCGCCTGGACGAGCTGCAAAAGGCGATGGGCTATGCGCTCGGGCCGCAGCAAAATTTTTCCCTCGAAAAATTCACCCCGGCTGAGGCCACGCAAATTTTCCGCGTCATGGCCGAAACGGAAGGTCTCGCCTGCGATGAAAATTTTGTGAAAGAGCTGGTGGAGCAGGAGCTGGTCAGCCGTGAAGATGGCCTCATCTCGCCGGTCGATATGCAAATTTTGGCCTGGATGATTAAAGGCCAAAAAGCCGTTGCCGAGCGTGCCTTCAATCGCAAAGTTTATCAAAAGCTCGGCGGCATCGCAGGCTTGCTCGAAAAATATCTTGAGCGCGCGTTGGAGGCGCGCGAAACCGAAGACCGGCGTGAGGCTGCCATCAAAGTTTTGTGGGCGCTGACGGATTGGGAACGCAACGTTCGCGCCGGTGTGCTCGCCGTCGACGATCTTACCAAGAAGCTCGCTGGCACGGTTTCCACCGAGGAAACGCAAGAAGCGGTCGAATGGTTGGCCCGCAGCGACGCGCGTCTCATTACGCCCAGCAAACGTAATGGCGCCGCTGGTTATGAGCTGGCGCATGAACGCCTTATTCCGGCGTTGCGCCGTCTTGCCGGCAAAAAATTCTCGGTAGCGGATCAAGCCAACCAACTGCTCGAGCGCCGCGTTAATGAATGGCTGGGCAATGAGCGCGACGGCCGCTATTTGTTGGGTTGGCAGGAAATGCGGTTGATTGACCGGCAAAAGCCCTATTTGATTTGGGGCCAGCGCAAAACGCAGAAACAAGATTTGCTGCAACAAAGCCGGCGCCGGCTATGGCGCCGCGCTGGACTCTTCATTCTTATACTCGCGGTTCTTCTCTGGGGGGAATGCCCGGAGGAGCCGTCTGATCTGTTTACGCCGTAGGCGTGCCATGTTTATAGCAAGTTTTTGGCAGAAACAGAAGCGGAAGACGAGTGATTTAAGCGAAGAAAATAAATTTGAGTAATCAATTTTTGTTCAATATGGCGAGCTTGTCAATTTTTGCCCAAATTTTGGCGCGAAGCTTTGTGCGCTCTATTTGGTCAGCGGCTACAGCTTGCGCTAATAAATGCAAGATTTCTTTTTCCGGAATCCGTTTGATCTCAGCATGGGTCAAGATTGCCTTTGCCAGCTCCACCAGCTTGCGCGCCGAGAGCTCGACAATGTCGCTGTGCCAATTTTGATTAGCCGTCTCATCCGGCGAGTTTCCTTTTGACGGTCGGAGGGTAATGTTGATTTCGTTTAGAAGCTTTTGATCAAAGAGGGCGTAGTCAAGGTTGGAAATGTCGTCGCCATTCGCCGCAAGCGCGGCGGCTACGCGAGGGAGATTTGACTTGTCATCATCAATTTGCCATACGGAAAGCTCGTTGTTGTTCGTCGCTAGATCGCCCAATGGATCTGCAGGTATATCGCTCTCTAAAAGCCAGGGAAAACCCGATTGGTTATAGTACCATCTGGCTTTCCGTATTTTTCGTAAGATCAACGGCATTAATTCGAAGTCTCGAGTTGCGTCAATACTTGTTGCAAGTCCTTGTGGAGCTCGTTGTGTTTTTCCTTTTGGATCGCCTGCTTGAGGGAAGTTATGGCGTGCGGATCGTCCATGGAAGCTAAACCCAACGCGGCGCCATCTCGGACTCGCACCGAAGAGCAAAAAAGACTGCGCTCCAGCAACCGCAAACGAACGTTGTATGTAGGCGCATGATCCATGCGGCCAAGCCAGCGCAAGGCCTCGGACGCAACCTCGTCATTCACGGTTTCGGAAGTGATAAAATGCGCCAGGGCTTTGATCGCAGCATCGCCATGCTTTTCGACGAAAGCGGCAAGCTCATTTGAGAACACACTCTCTATGCCGTCTTCAAAATGTTGATCCTTTGCAGCTTTAAACAAAGCTTGAGTTTGCTGCCAAATTTCTTCGAGACGATCTTGTTGTGCGGCGGCGCTTTTAGCCCACTCGTCCTTCAAGTCTTCCACAAAAGGAAAAGCTGCTGGACTCAAGGTTTCCGTCGGCCACGACGAGGAACTCATAACATCTGAAACGCTTTGTTGAGACATAAGATAAGCCACAGATTAAATTTAATGTTGATTCCAATCGTATGATTGTTATTTTATATTAAAAGATACCACACAATTACTCGATTGTCAAGCCATTTCGCCAAACTTCAGGAACGTGCCTCATGCCCGACCCTCGCGTGACTAAACTCGCCCAAGTTCTCGTCCATTACTCGTTGGAAATAAAACCCGGCCAGCAAATGGAACTGCGCACCAGCCCGCTCGCGGATGAGTTTTCACTGGCGATTTATGCGGAAGCCATTCAAGCCGGCGCGCACGTGGTGATACAAAACAGCATTCCCGGCGCGGAAGAGATTTTTTATAAATACGCGACGGAAGCGCAGCTCGATTATGTTTCCCCGCTTCATAAATTGACCGTCGAGTCGTTCGATGCGATCATGTACATCGAAGCCGAACACAACACGCGCAGCCTCAGCGGCATCAATCCGCGGCGCCTCGCCCGTGGCCGCAAAGCCCGCGCGCCGATCAGCAAAGTACTTTTGGATCGTTCCGCGAATAACGAATTGCGCTGGTGTTTCACCGTTTATCCCACGCACGCGATGGCGCAGGAAGCGGATATGAATTTGGCGGATTATCAGGATTTTGTTTATCATTCCGGACTGCTGGATGAACCCGACCCGGTTGCCGCGTGGCGAAAAGAGTTGCAGCGCCAACAGGAATTAATCTCCTGGCTGCACGACAAAGATCGCGTAATTCTAAAAGGCGCGAACATCGATCTCACCTGCTCAATTAAAGAACGCCGTTTTATGGAGTCGGCGGGCAAATACAATTTTCCCGACGGCGAAATTTTTACCGGCCCGGTTGAAGATTCCGTCAACGGCTGGGTGCGTTTTCGCTATCCGGCGATTTACGACGGACAGGAAGTCGACGATATTGAATTGTGGTTTCAAAACGGCAAAATCATCAAAGAGCAAGCGAGCAAAGGACAGGAATTTTTAACTGCGCTGCTGAACACCGACGCCGGCGCGCGCTATCTTGGCGAATGGGGCATCGGCACGAATTATCAGATTCAACGCTTCACGAAGAATATGCTCTTCGACGAAAAAATCGGCGGCACGATTCATCTCGCCGTCGGCGCGAGCTATCCCGAAACCGGCGGCAAAAACGATTCGGGTTTGCACTGGGACATGCTCTGCGATATGGCGGAGAGCGAGATCATTGTTGATGGCGAGGTGTTTTATCGAAATGGCAAGCCCGTGGTTTAAGCGAAAATTTTAATTTTAAATTAAAAATTTGCAATTTAAAATTTTCAACGAGCAACCAGCAACCAGAATGATCCTCACCGTCACCCCCAACCCGATGCTCGACAAAACGCTGTACGTGTCGAAGCTTGCCATCGGCGCCACCCATCGCGCGCAGCGTTCGATCACGATTGGCGGCGGCAAGGGCATCAATGTGGCGCGGGCGCTTTTGCAACTCGGCGAAAAAGTGCTCGCAACAGGCTTTCTCGGCGGCCACACGGGTGGGCAAATTCGCCAACTGCTTGATGACGAAAAAATTCCGCATGACTTCATCGAAACGAATGCTCCGACCAGAATCGGCTTTACCGTTTTTAATGAAACGCCGGCAGATTACACCGCGGTATTTGAGCCTGGCCCGGAATTGGTTGCCGAAGAAGTTGAACGCCTCGTTGAAAAAGTCTGCCAACTTCTGCCGCGCTGCCAAGCGCTGGCTTTATGCGGCAGCATGCCTTGCGCCGGTTTCGACGATCTTTATTTTCGCCTCATTCTCGCGGCGAGAGCGCTGAACGTGCCGGTGTTTCTCGATAGTTACAAAGAGCCACTGCGACTTGGCCTTGCCGCGCAGCCGAATTTTCTCAAACCCAATCGCGCTGAAGCGTTGCAAACGTTTGGCATTGACATTCGCGAGCCGCACGGCATGAAAGCCATGCTGCGTGAGTTGGCGCAAACCGGCGCACAGTGGATTTTTCTGACGGATGGGGAACGTCGCGTCGGTGTTTATGCGGCAGGCCAATATTTTCTCGCTACACCACCGCAAATTAATTATGTGAACGGCCCCGGCAGCGGCGATGCGATGGTCAGCGCATTTTTGTACGGCTGGCTGCGGAAAATGGCAACTGATGACTTGATGCGCTTCACCATTGCCGCCGGCGCGGTAAATGCCGAAGAGTTTATGCCCGGCTTTGCGGATTTGCCGCGCATGCAAAATATGGCGAAGCATATAAAAACGGCGTGCGAAACTTTAGTTTGGCAGTAATTTCAAAAGGAGAAAACTGCATGAAAGTGGTCACCATTGTTCTCGTCGTTCTAACTTTAATTCTTGCCGCGCTGGCCGGTTACTTCTTCAATCTCTCTCGCCTCGCGCGACAGGAATTGACGACGCTCAATAACGAAAAATCCGATCTCACAACGCGTACGCAATCTCTCGAAACCCGTATCGTTGAGCTTTCAAAGCAGCTTGCCGATTCGCTGGCCAAATCTTCAAAAGAAAAAGATGAAGAGATTCAACGCTTGAGCAGCGCACACGAGCAGCTTGTGAATGAATTGCAATCCGAAATTCAAAACAAAGAAATTCAAATTACGCAGCTCGCCGACCGGCTTTCGGTGAGCCTGTTGGATAAAATTCTTTTCCCCTCCGGCGAAGCCGCGATTACGCCGGCAGGTTTAAAAGTTCTGGAACGCATCGGCAACATTATCAAGAACGTGCAGGATAAAATCATTCGCGTCGAAGGCCACACCGACAATGTTGCCATTCATCCGCGATTGCAAAAACAATTTCCCACCAACTGGGAGCTCTCCACAACTCGCGCCACCAACGTCGTGCGTTTTCTGCAAGACAAAATCGGCATGGACGCCACGTGCTTGCAGGCCGTTGGACTCTCGGAATATCATCCCCTTGCGAGTAATAAAACCGCTTCCGGCCGCAGCCAAAATCGCCGCATCGAAATCGCTTTGTTGCCGATGGCCGTGGCGCCGCTTCCCAAATGAAGGTGAAGTCGGACTTGGGCTGCGAGATTCGCCAATTTTAAAACTCTCCCTGCCCAAGTCCGACTTCGCCTAATCCGCAAAATTATCTTGCATTTTTCCCCGCGAAATCACATACTATGTCGCACTTCAATTGACGCAATGAGGTCGAAAAAAATTTCACCGAAAAGGATGGCTCTGATGTTAATCATGCCTCCGCGCGGTTATGGGCGGCGAATCATTATATTCGTTTTCTCAACAGCATGGCTGCTGTCGTCACTCATCCACGCGCAAACGACGAATAAATCTCCCGCCAGCGGCAAGCGTTACCAGCGTCTCATCGTGCGCAACGCGATGATCGTCGACGGCAACGGCACGCCCGCTTCCGGCCCGAAAGATATTGTGATCGAAGGCAACACGATTAGCGAGATCGTGGCGCTCGATCCGGTCGCGCTGAATCGCGGCAGCGCCAAACGTCCGTTCGGCGACGTAGAAATCGAGGCGACCGGCAAATATGTTCTGCCTGGTTTGATCAATGCCCATGCCCACGTGCAGGAGAGGCGCAGCGATTTAGCCCAGCCACTGGATTATGAATTAAAATTGTGGTTGACCTGCGGCATCACGACAGTGCGCGACGTCGGCGCGAGTCTCAATGCCACCGGCGACGGCATCGACGTTAAAAGAATATTGAGTCTGCGGCAACAAAGCCATGCCGCAGAAATTGCCGCGCCGCGTATTTTCATTTATGCGGTTTTCAATTCGACGCCCCGTCCGCGCAACGCCGCGCAGGCGCGCGCCCGCGTGCAGGAGCTCAAACAACTCGGCGTGGAAGAAACAACGGCGTGGGATGACATTAAATTTGGCACCACCAGCATCGAGCATTGGTACGGCGTTCCGGATGCCGCGATTAAAGAGAAAGTGCAGAACTTTCCGTCGAGCTACAACTATAATAATGAAACCGATCGCTTTCGTTACGCCGGGCACTTGTGGCGCGAGGCTGATCCGGAAATTTTGCCGAAAGTTCTCGACGGCATGGTTGCGGCAAACGTGGCGTGGGTGCCGACAATGGATATTTACGAAGCCAGCCGCGATCTGCAGCGCGCGCAAACGCAGCCGTGGTTTGCCGAATATCTGCACCCCACCTTGCAGGAATATTTTCGCCCCAATCCCGCCAATCACGGCTCCTATTTCCTCGGCTGGACGTCGACGGATGAAGCTTTCTGGAAAGAGAATTATCGCATTTGGATGAACGCGCTGCGCGAATTCGAACGCCGCGGCGGCGTCATTGGCGTTGGCGATGATGCCGGTTTTATTTATCAAATGTACGGCTTCGGCTTGATTCGCGAAATGGAGCTGCATCAGGAAGCCGGTTTTCATCCGATCAAAGTGATTCAACACGCGACCGGCAACAATGCGAAAATTCTTGGCCAAGAGGAGAAACTGGGTCGCGTGCGCGCCGGTTACTTGGCGGACCTCATCGTGGTGAATGGCAACCCGCTTGACAATCTCAAAACGCTTTATCCGACCGGCATTGATGAAATTCGCGGCGGCAAAGTTGTACACACCGACGGTGTGGAATGGGCGATCAAAGACGGCATCCCCTATCACGGCCCGACTTTGCTTTCCGAAGTGAAAGCGATGGTTGCAAAGGCGCGCTCCGAACGCATGTCGAACCCCAGCCAACCGTAACCCAGACCGCCGGTCTGGAAACCTGATTTATCTGGAACCTCGAGATGAAAAAAATCTTTTTTTTGTTATTGACCATATCTTTTATTTCCTGCGGCAAAAAAGAAAAGCCAACTCAGTTTCGTATCGGCCTGTCGATGGACACGCTCAAAGAAGAACGCTGGCAAAAAGATCGCGATTTTTTCGTCGCCGCGGCGGAGAAGCTTGGCGCCAAAGTTTCGGTGCAAGCCGCCAATTCCGATGATGCGCGCCAAATTGCGCAATGCGAAAACTTGTTGAGCGCAGGCGTTGACATAATCGTTATTGTTCCACATAATGGCAAAATCATGACCTCGGTCGTGGAAGCGGCGCACAAACAAAACATCAAAGTGCTGGCTTATGATCGCATCATCAATGATTGCGACCTCGATTATTATATTTCCTTTGACAACATTCGCGTCGGCGAATTGCAAGCGCAATATCTCGTCGAACGCGTGCCCAAGGGCAATTACGTTTTGATCGGCGGCGCCCCGACGGATTATAACGCGATTCTCTTTCGCAAAGGACAGATGAATATTTTGCAGCCGTATATCGATCGCGGCGACATTAAAATCGTTGCCGAGCAGTGGGCCGTTGACTGGCTGCCGATCAATGCGCTCAAACACACCGAGAACGCGCTTACCATCAATCAGAATAAAATCGATGCAATCGTCGCCTCCAATGACGGCACTGCCGGCGGCTGCATTCAGGCGCTGGAAGAGCAAAAGCTCGCCGGCAAAGTTATCGTGAGCGGACAAGACGCCGAGTTGGCCGCCTGTCAACGCCTTCTCAACGGCGCGCAAGCGATGACGGTTTACAAACCGATCCAACCGCTGGCCGAGAAAGCCGCTGCAATTGCGCTCAAAATCATGCAGGGCGAATCCATTGCCGAGGTGAACCAAATAGTCAATAATGGAATGAAAGATGTGCCGGCGATTCTGTTGCTGCCGATTGCGGTTGATCAAGCCAATCTTTATGAAATCGTCGTTAAAGATGGTTTTCAAAAACTGGAAGAGGTTTATAAAAACGTGCCGAAGGAACAATGGCCGGCGAGCAAAAGTGAATGATGCACCAACAATAGATAAGGTGGCCTCCGCCCCGGAACCTTTTGATGAACATGAATTATAGAGGGCTGCGTCTAAAAGGACAATGCTTCCGACGATCTCGTGAGGTTACTTTTGCATGGCGCTGCCTTTATGACTTTTACGACCTTCAAAAAACCAATAAAGGAAAATCATAAGGCTGGCGCCGCCAATACCGGCGGTTAAAAGGAAAAGCATGCCTATAAGAAAGCGGTCTTCAATCATGATTTTGTCTCCGGTTGCTTTTTAGCAAATTTTTCACTAATTCGAAATACAAAGAAAGCTATGCCAAGAAATGCGAAGTAAACCACCAATCCCAGAACCACATTCCAAATACTTGGCCTCGGATCTTGGATGAAAATACCAACGAGAACGGCAATGAGAATTGCCGCTGCGACGGCGAGAAAATGTTTATAGAGTTCTTCAAAGAATTTCTCCAAAACCGTGTTCCTTTCCATTTGGCTCTGATTCAACATAACATACTTGACGGATAAAGTCAAGGATGAATTTGTCAAAATATATCTCTCCAGTTTTTATTTGCAATATGGCTGAAACCTTCCTTGAAATTCGTAACTTGACCAAAACTTTCCCCGGCGTCAAAGCGCTGGATGGTGTTTCGCTTTCCGTTCAGCGCAGCGAAATTCATGCGCTCTGCGGCGAAAACGGCGCGGGCAAATCGACGCTCATTAAAATTCTGAGCGGCGTTTATCCGCATGGTTCTTATGATGGAGAAATCTCGTTGGAGGGGAAACCGGTGCATTTTCGGAATATCCGCGACGCGGAGCAGCGGGGCAGCGCCGTCATTTATCAAGAGCTGGCGCTCGTTAAAGAAATGACGATTGGCGAAAATATTTTTCTCGGACAGGAACCGAAGAAATTTGGCCTCGTCGATTGGAACACGATCTACTTCCGCGCCGGCGGGTTGCTGCAAGAATTGGGGCTTAATCTCAACCCGCGCACGCCGATTAGAAATCTCGGCATCGGCCAGCAGCAGCTTGTTGAAATTGCGAAAGCCTTGAGCAAAAATGCACGCCTGTTGATTTTGGATGAACCCACCGCGGCGCTCACCGAAAGTGAAGTGGAGATTCTGCTCCGTTTGTTGCGCCAGTTGCGCAAACGCGGCGTGACCTGCATTTACATCTCGCACAAACTCGGCGAAGTGCTATCGATTGCGGATCGCGTCACGGTTTTGCGTGACGGCAAAAGCGTCGGCACCGCGGCGATCAAAGAGCTTGACGAGCATAAACTGGTTGCGATGATGGTGGGCCGCGAGCTTTCAGATTTTTATCCCTATGAACCTTCGCAGTCAGGCGAAACGGTTTTAGAAGTAAAAGGCCTCACGCTTTATGAGGCTGGAAATGAACCGCGAATCGTCGTTAAAAATGTCTCGCTCAAAATTCGTCGAGGCGAAATTCTCGGCATCTCCGGTTTGATGGGCGCCGGCCGAACCGAGCTGCTGCTGGGCATCTTCGGCGTTTGGACGGGCCGGCGCGAAGGTGAAGTCATTTTGAATGGACAACGCTTGCCCATTCGTCAACCACAAGACGCCATTCGCGCCGGCCTCGGGCTGGTTAGCGAAGATCGCAAACGTTTCGGCCTGATTTTGCAGCACAGCGTTGCGAAAAACATCACGCTGGCGAATCTCCGTAAAATTGCGCCGAAGAATATTTTAGATGAAAATCGTGAAGTACAATTCAGTCAGCGTTTTGTCGAAGAACTGAACATTCGCGTCTCCACAATCAATCACGAGGTGAACACGCTTTCCGGCGGCAACCAACAGAAAGTCGTCATCGCCAAATGGCTGCTCACCGAGCCCCGCGTCTTATTTTTGGATGAACCGACGCGGGGCATCGACGTCGGCGCGAAATTTGAAATTTACCAAATCATGAACCAGCTCGTGGCCGACGGCGTCGCCGTCGTGATGGTTTCATCGGAACTTCCCGAAATTTTAGGGATGAGCCACCGCATTCTCGTTTTGCACGAAGGCGAAATCACCGGTGAATTTAGCCGCGCGGAAGCAACGCCGGAAAAAATTATGCTCGCGGCGACGGGGCATAAAAAATTTTAATGTTGAAACCTATGGTTTGGTGTGTTATATTTTAAATCATGAAGATACTCCAACTGGATATTGAAGGTTTTCGCTCCTTGAAAAAAGTGAGCTGGAAGCCTGGTGACTTGAATATCGTTATTGGACCAAACGGCTCGGGCAAATCAAATTTGTTGCGCTTTCTTGAGCTGATGTCGGTCTCCGCTCAAGGACGTCTCGGAAAATACATTCAATCGCTGGGAGGTATGGAACCGATCGTCTGGGATGGGCAAGCGAACAATATTTCTTGTAAAATCAAGGCTTCGCCTTTAGAAGAAAATCGAGATTTGCAACGCGACGCTATAACCTATGAACTGGAATTCGCACGTTTAGGTGGAAGCAGTTCATATCGAATTCAGCGAGAGCTTTTGGCCAACTATTACCAGGTTGAAATCGGGAAAAAAAACGAACCATTTAAGTTTCTCACAAGAAGTGGATTGCGAGCTTCTATTTTTGATGAAAAGCAACATACACTGACAGCGCCAGAAGAATCAGTATTGGAAGAAGAATCTCTACTTTCAATTGCCTCCGGCCCTTTCATTAGTAATCGTCTGATTACCATCTTCCAACAGCGGTTAGCTTCTTGGATTATTTATCATGATATACAAATGCATAAGGATGCAAGCATTCGCCAAGCTGCAGTGGCGCGATTGGAAAAACGAATTGAGCCGGATGGCCAAAACCTCATCCCAGTTTTACATACACTTTACAACAGTGATCGTGATTTTAAGAAGGACGTCAATGCTGCCATGTGTGCGGCATTTGGAGATGATTTTGACGAACTGGCTTTTCCACCGGCTGCGGATCAAAGAATTCAATTGCGTGTTCGGTGGAAATCATTAAAACGAGAACAATCAGCGGCAGATCTTTCCGATGGCACATTGCGCTTTTTGCTTATTCTAACGATTTTGGCCAGCCCATCTCCTCCATCACTCGTTGCCATTGATGAGCCTGAAGCCGGCCTTCATCCGTCCATGTTGCCAATTATCGCAGAATACGCCGTCGATGCAGCGACGCGAACACAAGTCATTTTCACCACGCATTCTCCGCAATTTTTGGATGCGTTCACCGATACCAAACCGACTACGACGGTCGCCAAATGGGAAAATGGAGAAACCATACTCAAGGTTCTCGAAAGCGAACAACTTGACTATTGGTTGAAACAATATTCTTTAGGCGCGCTTTTTAAGTCAGGAGAGCTGGAGGCGATGGGATGAAATTCATTTTCTTTGTTGAAGGTGAAACTGAGAAGAAAGCTTTACCAGCCTTCCTGCAAAAGTGGCTTGATGCACGGCTCTCAAAGCGAGTGGGAATTGATCCGGTCAAATTTAACGGATGGCAGGAGTTAGTAAAGGACACACCTAAAAAAGCTGAACTGTATCTCAACGGCCCCCAAAAACACGATATTATTGCTGTCATTGCATTGCTCGATCTTTATGGTCCCACTTTTTATCCCACCGATAAAAAAACGGCGCCAGAGCGATATGCTTGGGCGAAGGAGCATCTTGAAAGCAAGGTAAGCCACCCTAAATTTCGCCAATTCTTTGCTATTCATGAAACGGAGGCTTGGCTCTTGAGCGATCCCGATTTGTTTCCTACTGAAGTTAAAAGAGCTTTGCCGGGAAAAATTCAACGTCCCGAAGAGGTTAATTTCGATGAACCGCCGGCGCGACTGCTGGAGCGTATTTATAAAGAGAAAACCAAACGGACTTACAAAAAGACGACACACGGCAGCGATCTTTTCAACAAACTTGATCCAAATCTCGCCTACACGAAATGTCCTCGACTCAAAGAACTTTGGGATGAAATGTTAAAACTGGCCCAAGAAGCCGGTTTGTGAAATGTAAATTACCTTTCATTGCGGTTCTCTTTTCGTTGCAAATAATAATGCCACAAATGCACGGCGGCGACCTCATCGCTGAAGTTCTCAAAACGCAGGGCGTTCAATTTCTTTTCACCTTGTGCGGCGGGCATATTTCGCCGATTCTGGTGAGCTGCAAACAGCGCGGCATTCGCGTCATCGATGTTCGGCATGAAGTTACAGCCGTGTTCGCAGCGGACGCGGTGGCGAGGCTCACGGGCGTTCCCGGTGTTGCAGCCGTGACGGCAGGGCCCGGGGTTACCAACACGATGACGGCGATTAAAAATGCGCAACTGGCGCAATCGCCGGTGGTATTGTTGGGCGGCGCCACGGCGACGGCGCTCAAAGGCCGCGGCGCGCTGCAGGATATCGATCAAATGGCGTTATTCAAGCCGCATGTCAAATGGGCGAAGTCCGTGCAAAAGGTTCGCGATCTCGTTCCCGCGCTGGAAGAGGCGTTTATAATTTCCAAACGCGAGGTGCCCGGTCCGGTGTTTGTCGAATGTCCGGTCGACCTGCTTTATGATGAAGCCGTCGTGCGTGAATGGTACGGCGTCAAAACGCAAGACGGCCGCACGCTCGCGGAACGCGCGTTGAAGTTTTATCTCAATCGCCATGTGAATAAAATTTTTGCCGACGTCGAGGCTGTCAAAATCTCACCGCGCTTTCACCTCTCTCCATCGTTGCCAAATCCGGCCGGCGTTCAAAAAGCAGCGATAAAACTCGAGCGCGCCGAGCGCCCGGTGCTGCTCGTCGGCAGCCAGGCCCTGCTGGAAACAAATAAGGTGAAACAACTCGTCGCTGCCGTTGAACGTTTGGAGATTCCGGTTTATCTTTCCGGTATGGCGCGCGGCTTATTGGGCAAACAGCATCCTTTATTCATGCGGCACAAACGTCGCGAAGCGCTTAAAGAAGCCGATCTCGTCATTCTCGCCGGTGTGCCGTGTGATTTTCGTTTGGATTATGGAAATCACATTCGCCGCAGTTCCTATCTTATTTCCGCCAATCGCAGCCGCATGGATTTGAAAAAAAATCGACGGCCGAATCTTGCCGGGCCCGGCGATCCCGGTTGGTTTTTGCGGCAACTCGCCGAAATATTGCCGGCAAACGCGCGTTGGAAAAACTGGCGCGAGCAATTGCGCGAACGCGACAATAATCGCGAGAAAGAAATTGCGCAACAGGCGGCGGAGCCCAACGCGTTGCTGAATCCGCTGCATCTCTGTCGAGAAATTGAAAAAGCGCTTCCCTTTAATAGCATCGTCGTCGCCGATGGCGGCGATTTCGTCGCGACGGCTTCGTACACCGTGAGTCCGGCCGGCCCGCTCACCTGGCTCGATCCCGGCGTATTCGGTACGCTCGGCGTCGGCGCGGGCTTCGCGCTTGGCGCCAAATTGTGTCGCCCCGAATCGGAAGTCTGGATTTTATTTGGCGACGGCTCGGTAGGTTACAGTTTATCAGAATTTGATACGTTCGTGCGTCATCAAATTCCCGTGCTCGCGGTCGTCGGCAATGACGCCGGTTGGACACAAATCGCCCGCGAGCAAATTGAAATGTTGAAAGATGATGTCGGCACGGTTTTGCGCCACACGGATTATCATATTGTCGCAGCAGGCTTTGGCGGCAAAGGATTTCTGCTCAATGAATCGAAGAGCATTGAAGAAGTTTTGCAGCAAGCGCGTTATGCCGTTTCGCAAGGTCATCCGGTTTTAGTCAATGCCCACATTGGCAAAACAGCTTTTCGAAAAGGCTCGATTTCGATGTAAGTTCCTAATCACACCTTTGGACGTGAATATCAAGCCCTGAAAAATTTTCTTTTAGCCACGACGAACGGAAACTTATCGAAGTTTAAAGAAAATTGAGGAGTGCATACATGACGAGAAGAGTTTTGCTAAACTTTTTATGGAACGCCGCTTTCTTGATTTTTTTTTCAGCCACTTTATCGGCGCAAATTTCAGAAAAACGCCTGTTCACGCTCGATGACATGGCGGCCTTCCGCGACGTGAGCGATCCGAAAATTTCTCCGGATGGCGCGTGGGTGGTTTACACGGTGAGAGCCACTGATCTAAAAGATGATAAAAAAAATAGCGATCTGTGGATGACGAGTTGGGATGGAACGAGAACGATTCAACTCACCTTCAGCAAAGAAAGCGAGCACACGCCGCGCTGGAGTCCGGATGGCAAATATATAGCATTTTTATCGAGCCGCCATGTTGAAGAAGAAACTGATCAAATTTGGCTGATGAATCGCGACGGCGGCGAAGCGGAAAAGATTACCGATTGCAAAGGCGGCGTGAACGATTATGTTTGGTCGCCGGACGGCAAACGCCTCGCGCTCATCATTGCCGATCCCGACCCCGACGAAGAAAAAAAAGATAAAATCGAAAAAACAGAAAAAAAGACGCCCAAGCCGATCGTCATCGATCGCTTTCAATTCAAGAAAGATGAAGAAGGCTATCTGCGGCACTTACGTCAACATTTGTATGTGTTTGATCTCGCCACCCGCAAAGCGGAACTGCTAACGCCGGGCGATTACGATGAGTATTTTCCCGCGTGGTCGCCGGATAACAACTCCATCGTTTTTGTGAGCAAGCGCGGCGCGGATCCCGATCGCGACGACAATTACGATCTTTATGTGATCGCCGCCCAGGCCGGCGCAACGCCGCGCCAAATCACAACGTTTGCAGGCGCCGATTGCCATCCGGATTGGGAGAGTCGCCCGGCCTGGAGTCCGGATGGAAAATTTATTGCGTACTTGCAAGGCGGCCCGCAGCGGCTCATTTACTACGCCGTTTATCAAGTGGCCGTCATTCCGGTAGCGGGCGGGCCGGCAAAGTTGGTGGCGCCACTTGACCGCAACATGTATCAGCCGGAGTGGTCCGCAGATGGCGCCACAATTTATTTTTTGCTGGAGGATGATCGCGCCACTTTGCTCGCGAAAGTTTCTGCCAACGGCGGCAGCGTCGAACGTCTCGTTAACGAGCGTCGGGAAATCAGCGACTATGATTTAGCCGCAGACGGAAAGATTGTTTTACTCTCCAGCCGCCCGCACGAGCCGTATGAAGTTTTGGCGTTTGCGAACAACCTCCTGCGGCCGCTGGCGCGCAAGAATGAAGAGCTCTTGGCAAAACTCAAGTTGGGCACGGTTGAAGAAACCAATTTTGAAAGCAAAGACGGCACGGTGATCAACGGCTTCGTGGTGAAGCCGCCGGATTATGTGGCCGGCAAAAAGTATCCGGCGATTTTGCGAATTCACGGCGGGCCGGTGTCGCAGTTCGGCAATGAGTTCATGTTGGATTGGCAAATGTTCGCGGCGCACGGTTATGTTGTTGTGGCGTGCAATCCGCGCGGAAGCTCCGGCCGTGGCGAAACTTTTTCCAGTGCAATTTATGCCGATTGGGGAAACAAAGATGCGCAGGATGTTTTGGCCGCAATGGATTATGTTGTCGCGCAAGGTCTGGCCGATCCGGGGCGGCTGGGCATCGGCGGTTGGAGTTATGGCGGTATGTTGACCAATTACGTCATCGCGCAGGACCCGCGTTTCAAGGCGGCGGTTAGCGGCGCGAGTATTTCCAATATTTTCGCGGGCTACGGCACGGATCAATACATTCGCGAATATGAAAATGAGATCGGCACACCGTGGCGCAATTTCGAGATTTGGAAAAAAATATCATTTCCGTTTTTACAGGCGGATCGTATCGTCACCCCGACGCTCTTTTTGTGCGGCCAGGAAGATTTCAATGTGCCGTTGCTCAACTCCGAGCAAATGTATCAAGCGCTGCGCAGCCGCGGTCGCGACACGCAACTGGTGATTTATCCCGGCGAGTTTCACAGCATTACAAAACCGAGCTATCAACGTGACCGTCTGGAGCGGTATCTGGCGTGGTATGATAAATATCTCATGCCGAAGGCGGCAGCATCAGCGTCTACGAAATAAACGTTTCTCCAACAGATAAAAAACGACCAACGGATAAAGCAAAAAAAATAATGGCAAAATGATTTAAGGGCAAAACAATTAAAAATCCCTTGGCAGTATTTCATCTGTTGGCCATTGTGCTTTCAATCTTTTGAGAAAAATATGATACGAAAAAATTTTGCGCTTCTTATCATGGGTTGCACTTTGTTATGCGATGGATGCAACTCATCACAATCATCCCAGAAAGCCGATTTCCAGTATCTCAGCGAAATTCAAACCTGGCAGCAGAAACGTATTGAAAGCTTGAAAAGTCCAACCGGCTGGCTCAATCTTGCCGGACTGTTCTGGCTGCAAGAGGGCGAAAACACCGCGGGCGCGGATTCAACGAATGCGCTCATTTTTCCGAAAGCCCAAGCGCCGGATTTTATCGGTTCATTTATCTTGCAAGATACCGTCGTCATATTTCGTGCAAAACCGAACCTCGCGGTGACGCTCAACGACAGTGTAGTTTCGTCGATAGTGATGCGAAATGATACGGAAGAGAACCCGACGAAGCTGGCGCTCGGCACATTGAGTTGGACGATCATTAAACGCGGCGAGAAATACGGCGTGCGTTTGCGCGATCACGAGCATCCATTACTCAAACAATTCGCCGGCATTGAAATGTTTCCGGTGGATTCGACCTGGCGGCTCACAGCAAAATTCGAGGCGAATGATCCGCCGAAAATGATTGCCGTGCCAACGATTCTCAATACGATCACCGAAGAGCCGTCGCCCGGCGCTTTTGTTTTTAATATTGGCGGCAAAACCTATCGACTTGACGCCACGGGAAAAATGACGGATAAGGAACTCTTCGTCATTTTTGCGGATCGGACCAACGGCAAAGAGACCTATGGCGCGGGACGTTTTCTTTATGTTCCGACGCCGAAAGCGAGCGACAATGCCGTGATTGATTTCAACAAAGCTTACAATCCGCCGTGCGCTTTCACGCCATATGCAACCTGTCCGTTGCCGCCGGAACAAAACACGTTGCCGGTTCGGATTACGGCGGGTGAGAAAAATTATATGACGGCGAATCACTAAAAATCGGAGATAGACTTTGCAGGAAGATTTTAAAATTTCCGGCTGGCTGGTAAAGCCACAAACCAATGAGCTTGTCGGCGCCGAGCAAACGCTCAAGCTCGATCATACAGTGATGCAACTGCTGGTTTATCTGGCGCAGAATGCCGGCAAAGATTTGTCGAAAGAAGATATCTTGCGAGCCGTCTGGGGCGAAGGCGTTTTCTCGGAAGAAGTTCTCACCGTCGCCATCAGCAACTTGCGCAAAGCGCCGGGCGATAATCCTCGCGCGCCGCAATACATTAAAACCTTGCCCCGTTTGGGTTATCGGATGTTGACGCCTGCCATTTCTCCGGCGACCCCCTCGCCTCGTTCCTTTCCCACCCGGCAATCCAAATTTCTTGCCGTCCTCGAATTTCTCGAAACCCGTATAGGTTTACGCTTCCTCATTGTTGCCGGCATCATCGTTTTATTTTTAATTGTGCTGTTGACGAAGAGACACCTCCATTGAGAAATCATTGACCGGTCGCTGTAATTAAATAGAGTTCGGTTGTGTAACAGTTAAAGCGACCGGTCAATTTCAATCTCTTTTTAGAAGATTTTAGAACATTTTACGAAACCATTTGCGTATACCGTTTGTCTTTTCGAGCAAATTCCGAGTCTTGCAAATTCAATTCACCTGCAGAGGACAAAATGAACGCAAAGGTTTCATCGTGGTTGCGGCTATTTAATTTAACTGTTTTATTCGCGTTGGCTTTCAACGTGATTTATTTCATTCACGAGTTGGCGCTGGTTGTCGCCGGCGCGTGGCTGGAAAACGATCCGATTCTCTTTCACAATAACATGCATTTTACGAACATATCGCTGCCCACGCAAAACCTGGCTTTCGCGGCCGGCCCCGTGGCGGTGTTCATCGCCGGATTACTTGGCCTCATCCTGTATTTACTGATTCGGCAATCAAACAGCATGTTCAATGTTTTCGTCTTCTGGTTCGCCTATCATGGATTGTGGCTGTTTCTCGGACAACTGCCGGAAATGGCTTTTTTCAGTCACAACGATTTTGCCCGCGGCCTTGCGGTTTTCAATCTCAGCCCGCCGATCCGGTTGCTGATCACGATTTGCGGCATTGCCGGGTTGACGCTGCTGGGATTGTTCGCCACCAAACCGTTGCTGGCGACTGCGCTATCAAATGATGAGCTCGCTACTGCGGGAAATAGACGAAAACTAATTTTGCAAAGCGGTATTTTACCGTGGTTGCTCGGCTCGCTTTTAATCATCCCTTTTCGCCTGTCGCCAGTGGAGCGCATATTTCTGCCTTTATTTGGCGGCGTGCCGCTGATCTTGACGTGGCTCAATGCCGGTCGGGTCAAAAATATTTTCGCGGCCAATCATACCCTTGCGAAAAAAATAAGCTGGGGCGGGATCACGGCTTTGCTCGCCGTCTTTTGCTTTTTCCGATTCACGCTTGCGCCGGGTGTGCCGGTGTACAATTTGTTTTATAAAACGCCCAATGCCGCGCCGTTGTCAGCACGGGTTTATCGCTTCGTCAACGGCAATTGGTTTAATGGCCATTCGTTTCAGCAGAAAACTTTTTATTCAGCCGGCGGCATTTTGCGCGCGGAATATGCAGGATCGGTGGATTCAACGATTGATTTGCAAAACAAGTTTATCATTCCGCCGTTTGCCGAGGCGCACAACCATCATTTTAGCGATGGGCAGGATTATCGCGCGCAAATCAACAACTATCTCACGCAAGGAATTTTCTATGCGAAAAATCCAAATAACACGCAGAAATGGACCACGCCCATTCGCCCGCATCTCAATTTTCCGGCAAGCGTCGATGCCGTATTTGCCAACGGCGGATTAACCGCGACCGGCGGCCATCCGATTCAACTCTTTGAATTTCTCGCGCAGCAGGATAATATTTTCGGCTGGTCAAAAACGAGTCTGCGCAACCAAGCGTATTTTGTTGTTGATACCGAAAACGATTTGCTCGCGCAATGGCCGCAAATCAAAGCCGGCAAACCCGATTTCATCAAAATTTATTTGGAATATTCAGAGGAATATACGTTGCGAAAAAGTGATCCGAAATATTTCGGGCAAAGAGGGCTTGACCCCGAGCTTATGTCCAAAATCGTCGCGCGGGCACATGCAGAGTATTTACGCGTAACGGTGCACGTAAATACGGCGAGTGATTTTCACCATGCCGTGGCGGCGGGCGTCGATGAAATTGCCCACTTACCACTCGCGAAGATTCGTTTAGATGATGCGATGCTCGCGGCGAGGCAGGGCACCTTTGTGGTCACCACGACGCTCAGCCACCGGCCCTCCGGCCATGTTGACAATCTGGCTGAAATTCACCGTTATAACCTGCGACTTCTCGATAGCTGCGGCGTCAAACTGGCGATTGGCACCGATGACAACAATTTAACGGCATTGAATGAAGCCGAGAATATTAATCGTTTACAAGTTTTCGATTATTTAAAACTCCTAAAAATCTGGGCGGAGAGCACACCGCAAACTATTTTCCCCGAGCGCCGGATTGGATATTTGCAGGAGGGATATGAAGCAAGTTTTCTGGCGCTGGATGGCGATCCGCTTAGTGATTTTGCCAACATCAACAAGATCAGTTTGCGGCTTAAACAGGGACATCTCATCCAACTGGCGGCGACGCAGCGTTCGATTTCGGAAGCGCTGTTGCCTCTTGTCATGCTCACGAGCGTGGATAGCGCCGTAGTGGAGTATCATCGCCTGAAACGCGACCGACCCGACACTTATAATTTTTCTGAGGGTGAGCTGAATCGGCTGGGGTATCAATTGCTCAATCACGGCAAGACGAATGAGGCGATTACCATTTTAAAATTAAATGCCGAGATTTTTTCCGGCTCGGCAAATGCGTTCGACAGTCTCGCCGATGCATACAAAGCCGCCGGCGAAACGCAACTTGCGAAGCAGTGTTATGAAAAAGTTTTGGAGTTGCTGCCGGGCAGTCATCAATACAATGATGAGTTTCGCGGGCAATTGGAGAAAAAGGCCAAAGCGGGCTTACCATAGATTACTCTTACAACTTTACAGCCGCTATTTCCGCAGGCTATCGGTTTACCAGCTACATATGTTGTAATATTTAACCCCAACATATGTGATGCGGAAAATTCGATATGTCTTCATGGCGTTATTGATTAACGTTTTGTCGATCTATGCGCAAAGCAGCAGCGTGATGAACCGGCTGGCGGAAAAACCTGTTGAACAAATCCTGGTTTTCGGAATCGAGCGCCCCGACCTCGCTCAAATCATCGAAGCGACGGCATGGAAAATGAATTATGATTCGGTGCTGGTAAACTCGACGCAAAATAAGATTTTAGTTTTCCGAGGGTTTCCGTCTTCGCCGCTACAGTATAGAATTCTCGTTAACATGACGCCGAACGATTCGGCGTTGGAACTAACGACCCAGAGCTTTTGGTTCATACCGCCGGACAGCATTCCCAGGTACAACAAATCGCTGCGGGCGGCTGCTCGCGATCTACAAAGACTTTTTTTGTATGCGCTCATTCAGGAAATTGCTTTGCGCCAAGGCGAGCCGTTGTTTGACCGCGCTTTGCCGGAAAAAGGCTTTCCGAATTTTATGTTGCGCAATCTGTTCAACCCCGGATTGGCGTCGTGGTATATGCTGAAAGACCACCCGCGGATAACCCAAAAATCAGCCCTCGGCTGGTCGCTTTTCTTCGGAATGTTGGACGTGGGGTATCTTGCGTTTGGATTCACGACACGCAATACCTCGCCAGAGGGTAGCGCCTCAGTGCTCAATTTATCGAATCAACAATTTGGTCTTTTCGGAGCGGCCACTTCGCGATTGGCCATGACGGTGGGATATTTTGTGGATCGTGATTATCAAGAGCTAAGAAAATCGGGATATTATTTTCCTAAAATCGCCGATCTTAATTTTGACTCGAAGCACACCCGTTATATTCGTCAGCCCGAGCGGGATAAAAAAGGCACAGAAAATTAAGCTTTCACCATCGCGATAAATTCCTGTTCCAGCGACGAACCCTGCTGCCGCAGTTCCTGCCAGTCACAGCGCTGCATTTCG
>Ga0247727_10003483_pt1 | contig 34754 bp, 33 predicted proteins | sample WisWelCaveWW1625_FD_202498 | JGI IMG/M metagenome (GOLD analysis project Ga0247727, IMG submission 202498) | Biofilm microbial communities from Wishing Well Cave, Virginia, United States - WW16-25 | ecosystem: Environmental > Aquatic > Deep subsurface > Groundwater > Cave microbial mat | place...
CACGTCGGATTGATTGGGGCGCGGCAGCACAACCTCAACGTTGCCTTTTGAAACAATATAAAACGCATCGCTGTTTTTGCCTTCGAAAAGAATCATCGCGCCCGCTTCGTATTGATGCGGCTTCGCTTTGCGCGTGGCTTGCAGTAATTGGTCTTGTGAGAGAGTTGGCATTGCCTTCGCCACGTATTCATTGACGATCTCTCCGTCGGCGATCAGCGCAGTGCGATGCGTGCGCTTTGCCAATCCGCTGTCGTGCGTGACGATGATGATCGTCTTGCCTTGCGCGACCAGGTTGTTGAACAGCGCGAATACGGATTCGGCTGTCTTCGAGTCGAGGTTGCCGGTCGGCTCATCCGCGATGACGATGGGCGGGTCGTTTGCCAGCGCGCGCGCAATGGCGACGCGTTGCTGTTGTCCGCCGGAGAGCGCGGTCGGCAGTTTGTGCGCGTGGTCGGCGAGTTCCACCAGTTCAAGCAATTTCATGGCGCGGTCGCGGCGCTCGCCCATGGGATAGGTGCGGCAAAAATCCATCGGCAGCATGATGTTCTCAATGACCGAGATGATTGGCAACAATTGGAAGAACTGGAACACGATGCCGAGATTATTCCCGCGCCAGCGCGCCATCCTGTTCTCGCTCATGCCGTGTACCGCCGTACCGTTGACAAACACCTCGCCATTCGTCGGGCGGTCAATGCCGGTGATCATATTCAACAGCGTGGATTTGCCGCTGCCCGATTTGCCGATGATGCTGACGAACTCGCCCGCGTTGATCTGCAGGTCAATGCTTTTGAGCGCGGGGTAATCGCCCACCGCGGTCTTGTAGGATTTATTGACATCCCGCAGGTCAATCATGGCGTGACCGTTGGCGGCGCCTGCGCTTTCCGGCGCGGCTTTGGATTTGGTAAATGGGTTTTTGAACATTTCTGCTCCCTGCCCGCGTACAGTCAGGCAGAAGATGGGATGCCTTATTTCTCGAACTTCACAACTGCGGTCATGCCCCAGCGCAGGCTGGGATGCCCCTCGTCCAACGCGACCGTCACAGCATAGACGACATCGCCTTGTTTTTCTTCGTATGTCTGGCCGATGGATTCGATCGCTCCGTTCAACGTCGCGCCGGGGATCGCGTCCAACGTAACTGTGACGGGCTGACCCTCAGACAATGCGACGACATCTATTTCGGTCAGATCGGTGGTCTTGATCAGCCAACTCGAAATGTCGGCGACCGTCACCGCGACTTCGCCGGCGTTGATGGAAGCCCCCGGCCTCGCGGACAATTTCGCCACCACGCCGTCGAAGGGAGCAATGACGGTGAATGCCGCCACGCCCGCCCTCGCCGCGTTCAGCCGCGCTTCGAGCAAAGCCAGTTGTTCCGAATCTACGCCGCCCTTCAACCGATCATAGGCGCGTTGCGCTTCTTCCAACGCGGCTTTTTTCAACGCCAGGTCATTCTCCGCTTCGATAAGCCAATCTTTCGGCGCCGGACCTTTGAAATGCCTGACCTTGTACTCACGCGTGTAGCCTCGCGCGGTTTCTTTCAGAACCGTGCGGGTCTCGGTTTGCGGAATCTTCTGCTCAGTTTGCAGGTAACGCAAATAATAATCCGCCCTATTGAACGCCTCCTGCGCCTCCTTCAAGTCAATGACGGCCTGGGCCAGATCGGCGCCGCCTGAGTTTGTCAGATCGTTCAAAGCCTGTTGCGCCTCGACCAGTTCAAGTTGCGCGGCGGCGAAGTTCGTATCCGATTCGTCGCCCAGGCGGATTAGCGCCTGTCCCTTTTTTACCTGCTCGCCCTCCTTCACCAGAACCTCGCTCACCGCGCCGCTGGCGTTGAAGGCGATCTCGGCATATTGCGCGGGTTCGACGCGCCCTTCCGCGATCAGCGTTTCGTCTGCGACAACGGTCGGCAGAGGCGTCGGCTCGGTTGTCCCAGCCGCGGCAGGGGCGCAAGCCCCGATCAGCAGGCTTGCCAAAATCAACAGCGAGATTGTCTTTGCGTTCATGCGTGAATCCTTGCCTTTCCCAGAAAGTTGTTTTGATAATGGATATACGACTCAAGGCAACCCTGGTCGCGATTGTCTTTTAGATGCGGGAGCGCTGGAAGAGAATCCAGCCGGAACCCGGCTATTATAAATCCACTTCCGTTGCGCGGCATGGGCGTTCTCAAAGCCGCGTCGCTGGATGAGGCGAAGGAATTGATCGGCACAGATCCAATGGTGAAAGTGGGGAGGTTGACCTTCGAACTGCACGCGTGGATGGTTGATAAAAATATTTTTCCATGACTTGAATCATTCGTAGTGACGACTTTAGTCGTCGCCAAACGACTAAAGTCGTTACTACTTTATTCAAAACCTTGACGGCTGGGAGTGTGGGTGTAAAATAGAACATAAGTTCTAAAAAGGAGATACCCATGCCTATCAACCGTCAATTCTCGCTGGCGCTGGAAGCGTTGGCTGAACTAAAAGCGGAGATTGTCCCAGATCAACCAAAGCCGGTTCCCTTCGACGCAACTCAGGGCCGGCCCGCCGCTCCGACTTTGACCGAAGTCCTGGCTGAAATCGGATCGCTCCCGCGTGAAGCGTTGTTCCTCGGCATCGCCTCCGACGGTTTGCCGGTGTTGTTGAATATGAGCGACCCGATCCCCGGACCGTTACTGATCGTCGGCGACGCGAGCGCGGGCAAGACCGCGCTATTGAAGTTGATCGCGCGCGCCGCGCAACAGACTCATTACTCAACCGACGTGCAGTTTGGAGCGCTCACGAATTATCCCGAAGAATGGGACGACATTCCGACAAACGAACATCATGTCGGCGTTTTTCCCATGCATCACAACAGCGCGCGTGATTTTGTGCTTTCGCTGGCAAGTTGGGCTCATGCGAACAAATCGAAGCAGGCGGTGTTGTTGCTGATTGACGATCTGGAAGCCATTGCCAATCTCGACTCCGACGCGCTTCAAAATTTTCGCTGGCTGTTATTGCGCGGGCCGGCGCGGCGCGTGTGGCCCATCGTCACGCTGAACGCGGAACGCTATGGGCAGGTCCTCCCTTGGATTCCAACGTTCCGCACGCGCATCTTCGGCAGGATTCAGGATGGACGCGTCGCCGAGGCGTTGGGAGCGGATCAGGCGTCGGGTGTGGATCGGCTGGAGGCGGGGATCCAGTTTTCCCTGCGCGAGAACGGGGGCTGGCTCCGCTTTTGGTCGCCGGGCGGTTAGTCAAATTGTCCCATCCAAAATTCTAGCCGCGTATCCCCTCTTGTGCTACAATCCAAACTGTAGGTTGCATGAAGTTTGGCGGTCCGACAATCAGAGGGATAGTTTTTCTTCCTGGCGCCTGGGTGCCGAGATCCCCGTAGTCATGCACAATCGATCCGCTCTGCCGTGGAGGAGAATTCTGCACGGCGCCACTCAGGAGAATAGATATTCATGGAAGCGAAACTGTACGTTGGAAACCTGCCGTATAACACCGCAGACGCAGACCTGCAAAACCTGTTTTCACAGGTTGGCACGGTGAAATCCGCGCAGGTGATTCGAGACCGCGAAAGCGGACGCTCAAAGGGCTTCGGCTTTGTTGAGATGTCCTCCTCGGATGAAGCCAATGCCGCGATCAACAAGTTCCACGGCACGGACTTCAACGGTCGTCCGCTTACGGTAAACCTTGCCCGCCCGCGCGAGGAGCGCCCCGGCGGCGGTTTTCGCGGCGGCGACCGCAACCGGCGCGGCGGCGGAGATCGCGAACGCAGGCGCGAATATTAATCCGTTTTGATCCGTTTGATCCTTGAGCCAAATGGGCGGCGCCAACCATTTGGCTCAAATTATTTTTGGAAAGGGACGTTATGACATGTCTGTTGATTGGGTGATCAGGGAATATCGTCCGGAGGATTTTGACGCCGTGACGATTCTTTGGTGGATCGCGCGCGAAAAATCCCTGCCTGAGTTCCAGATGATGAAGGGGCATTTCTTTTACGAAGACCGCGATTATTTTCAAAACCACGTGCTGAAAGGTAACGAAAAAGTCTGGGTGGCGGATGTGGACGGTCGCGCCGTCGCTTTTATGGCGATGAACAAGGACTTCGTGGATCAGTTGTACGTGCATCCCGATTACTGGAGACGGGGGATCGGCAACGCCCTGCTCGATCTTGCAAGGGAACAATCGCCAAAACATGTGTGGCTGTATACGCTGCAGGTCAACGTGAATGCGCGCGCGTTTTATGAGAAGAACGGGTTTGTCGCTGAAAAGTTGGGGATCAGCCCGCCGCCCGAATCCGAACCGGATGTGGAATACCACTGGAGGAATGGGGCGTAGTGAGTGTCGCGTGATGCGTAAAAGTGGAATATGTCAAATTCCGTTCGTCCCACTTATCTCGAAATTAATTTGCCTCAATTAAGAAGAAATGTCGAGGCGATTCGCGCGCATGTCGCGCCCGCGAAGGTGATGCCGATGATCAAGGCGAACGCGTATGGGCATGGCGTGGATGGGGTGGCGCCGTTCCTTGAGCCGGTTGCGGATTATTTCGGCGTCGCGATTCTTGAAGAGGGGATTCATTTACGGGAACTGGGGATCAAAAAGCCGATCCTCGTCGCGGGCGGGACACTGCCGGAACAAGTCTCTCTATTTGCTGATTATGATCTGACTTTGACCGGATCGTCCATTGAATTGTTGGACGCGGCTGAGGAAGTCTCCCGTTCGACCGGCAGACGCATCAAAACTCACTTGAAGATTGATACAGGTATGGAGAGAGTCGGCGTGCATGAGTACGAAGCGGAACCGTTCATTGAACGTTCACTGAGACTCAAACATGTTGAGGTGGAAGGAATTTATACGCATCTTGCCAACTCGGAGGATGCCGATCTCGTCCATGCGCGCCTGCAATTGGAGAGATTTCGGGAAGCGTTGAACCTTTATGAAAAGCGAAGCGAGCCGCATCCGCCTTTGCGACATGTCGCGAATTCCGGCGCGGTCTTGCAATATCCTGAAAGTTATTTCGACATGGTTCGTCCCGGCTTGATGATCTATGGAGTGTATCCAAGCGGCGTGAAACAATCTGTGCCAATTGCGCCCGCGCTGATATGGCGTTCGCGCGCCGCGTATGCCAAGATCACAAAGCCCGGGCGTCCGGTCAGTTATGGGTCGTTGTGGCAGGCTGAGGTCGAGACTCGAATCGTCACCGTCCCATGCGGCTATGCGGACGGGTATTTCCGTCGCATGACGAATCGCGCGCAGGTGATCGTCAACGGCAAAAAATATCCGCAGGTGGGGCGCATCTGCATGGATCAGTTTATGGTCAACGTTGGGAACGATGAAGCGCAGATCGGCGATGAAGTGGTTTTGCTCGGCGATGGAATCAGCGCGCACGATTTCGCCGAATGGATGGGAACGAACGAGTATGAAGTGTTGACGAGCATCAGCGCGCGCGTGCCGCGCGTATTCATAACGGACTGAGTCCGCTTCTGCAGGGTCTAAGACCCTGCGGGAGCGAAACCGGATTGTGAGTAATGGTAGAATGGGGCGATTTTGTTTCCGAGGTGAAATGTGAAAAGCATTGTCCGAAAATATGTTTATTTGTTTTCGATTGCAGGCGCGCTGATCGCGTTGGATCAGTGGACGAAGAATCTCGTGCGCGTGAATCTTGCGTTGGGCGAGACCTGGCTGCCCGACGCGCTGTCGTGGTTGAGTCCGTATGCGCGCGTTGTGCATTGGTTTAACACGGGCGCGGCGTTCGGCATGTTCCAGAGCGGCAGTTCGGTTTTTATGGTATTGGCGATCATCGTGACCGGCGCGATCATCTATTATTTTCCAAAGGTGGACGATCATGATTGGACTCTGCGCCTGGCGATGAGCATGCAACTGGCGGGCGCGCTCGGCAATTTGATTGACCGCCTCATGCACGACGGCAAAGTGACCGATTTTATTTCCGTCGGAACGTTCCCGGTGTTCAACGTCGCCGACGCGAGTATCAGCGTCGGCACGGGGATTCTTTTATTGGGCGTCTATTTGCAGGAACGCGCCGCGCAAAAAGCAAAGGCTAACGAAACGAATCAAACAAGCGAAGCAACCAGTGAATGAACGCGTTGTGCAATTCCGCTTCGAGAAACAAACGCGCGAACGACTCGACAAATTTTTGACTGAGTCTTTGCCGGAGTTTTCGCGTTCACGGATTCAAAACTTAATCGCGGCTGGATGTGTGGACGTGAACGGTCGCGCGGCGGAGAAGGCTGGTCAAGCTCTCGAAGCCGGATCCACGCTGACAGTTCGGATTCCCCCAACCGCGCCGACGGATTTGATCGCCGAAGAAATCCCCCTCGACATCGTTTTTGAAAACGACGATTTGCTCGTCGTCAATAAACCGGCGGGGATGGTGGTGCATCCCGCGGCCGGTCACGCCAGCGGGACATTGGTCAACGCGGTGTTGGGTTACGACTCGGACATCGAAGGCATCGGCGGCGAAGAAAGACCCGGCGTTGTGCATCGCCTCGACAAGGAAACATCCGGTTTGATTTTGCTGGCAAAAAACGAACGCGCGCATCGCTGGCTGCAGGAGCAATTCCGTTTGCGAAAAGTGGAGAAGACCTATCTCGCGCTCGTGGATGGCAAACCGCCGACGCCGTCCGGTCGCGTGGAGGCGCACATAGGGCGCGATCCGAAGAACCGCAAACGCATGGCGGTCGTCTCTGCGAGCAAGGGACGCGAAGCGATCTCCGAATATAAGACATTGGAGAATTTCAAGAGTCATACCCTGCTGGAGTTTCACCCATTGACCGGGCGCACGCACCAGATCCGCCTGCATTGCGCTTTTTTGAAATGTCCGATTGTGGGGGATAAAGTGTACGGCAGAAAAAATTCACCCGTGCAAATCAAGCGTCATTTTCTCCATGCGTATCGTTTGAAGATAGTTTTGTTCAATGAAAAAGAACCGCGCGTCTTTGAAACGCCCCTGCCCGAAGAATTGGAACAGGTTTTGAGTCAATTGCGCGCATGAAGCCGTTGATTTTGGTCAAACATTCACTGCCTGAGATCGTGGAAAACGTCCCGGCGCGCGCGTGGAAACTTTCAGAAGAAGGACGGGCGCGCGCTCGTCAACTTGCCGAGAGGTTGAAACCTTACCAGCCTCAGATGATCATTTCGAGCGTCGAACCAAAAGCGCGGGAAACCGCCGCCATCGTTGCTGAAAATCTTGGGTTGGACTTCCAAACGTTCTATAACCTGCACGAACATGAGCGGAGCAAGTCGCGATTCTTATCGAAAGATGAATTTCATGCGCGGGTTCAAGATTTATTCGAGAAACCTGACGCGCTCGTTTTCGGAAGCGAGACCGCCAACGAAGCGCCGGCGCGTTTTCGGGCGGCGGTTGAAGCGATCCTGAAACTCGGCGAGGATAAAACAATCGTCATCGTCGCGCACGGAACGGTTATAGCCTTGTACGCCGCGTGGATGACGGGATGCGATGGTTATGCTCTGTGGCGGGAATTGGGCTTGCCTTCTTTTATGGTTCTTGATATACAATCCAAAACCGTTGAACGTATAATTCAGCATGAAAGGTGAACGTTAGAGAACATTCACTACGCGCGCAATAAATCCGCGCAGGCGGGCGCGCCCTAACTAACGTCAATAATGGACAATGGGATTATGTCATGCTGAGGGGCGGTCTTTGCCCCGAAGCATCTCTGCGAAGGCACGTCCGAGACCCTTCGGTCGCTGAAAACTGCTCCCTCAGGGTGACATGACTGTAGCTTTGGCTTATCCATTATTCACGTTAACTAACAATTTGCGTAGGCGGACGTTCTCTAACGTCCGCTTGAGTAAATGCAACGAGGAGAGTCTTATGGAATATATTGATCTGCGTTCCGATACCGTCACCAAGCCGACGCCGGAGATGCGAGAAGCGATGGCGGAAGCCGAAGTCGGCGACGATGTGTACGGCGACGACCCAACGTTGAATCGCCTTGAGGAACTCGCGGCGGATATGCTGGGCAAGGAAGCCGCGGTATTTGTCCCTTCGGGGACGATGGGCAATTTGATCGCTTTGCTGGTTCACTGTCAGCGCGGGGACGAGGCGATAGTTGGATATAAGTCGCACATCTATTTGAACGAGGCGGGCGGGATGTCCGCGCTGGGCGGGATTCAAGCGCATCCGCTTCAGAATCAAAAAGACGGGACGCTCCCTTTGGATGAAATCCTCGCCTCCATCCGACCTGAGGATGTTCACCAACCCATCACGCGTTTGATCTGCCTTGAAAATACCCAGAATATCTGCGGCGGAATCCCATTGACCGCGCAATATACGAATCAAGTCGCGGAGATCGCGCGGCAGAATAATCTTTCCCTGCACATTGACGGCGCGCGCATCTTCAACTCCGCGGCGGCTCAAAACGTGGACGTGAAGGAATTGGTCGCGCCCGCCGACTCGGTCATGTTTTGTTTGAGCAAAGGACTGGCTTCCCCGATTGGTTCCATGCTGGTTGGGACGAAAAAATTTATCGCGCGGGCGCGTCACATCCGCAAGATGCTGGGCGGCGGGATGAGGCAGGTCGGCGTTATTGCCGCGGCGGGGATCATTTCGTTGGAGAAGATGACGAAACGCCTGGGCGACGATCACGCGCGCGCGAAAAAACTTGCCGATGGATTGAAAAACGTAAAGGGCATCGTTTTGGACGACGACACGCCGTTTACGAACATGATTTATTTCAATTTGGCGGATCATGTTCCGTTTGACGAAAAGGCGCTTTGCGAGAAGATGTTGAAGCGCGACATTATGATTGATTGGGCGGGCGCGCGCCGCATCCGCCTGGTGACGCATTATTGGGTGGACGACCGCGCGGTGAATAAAACTGTCAGTGCATTTGAAGAAGTGTTTGGCGATAAAAACAATTGAGCAGGCGCTTGCCTGCTCAATTTTATTTCGTGTGAATTTTCAACCAGTGACTTGGTTCCGGCTCGATCTGGTTGCGCCCGCGTTCCTTTGCCACATAAAGCCGCCGGTCCGCCAAATCAATGAGGCGATAGATTTCATCCGCTTCATTAGGGAAGACGGCGATGCCCTGGCTGATAGTCGGCACCGGGACCGTCCGTTGCTCGCGATCCTCCACCCGTAAAATTGCCATCGTTTCACTGATCCGTTTTGCCACCTGCAGCGCCTGTTCGCCCGTGGCGTTGGGAAGCGAAATAACGAATTCCTCGCCGCCCCATCTTCCCACCGCGTCTCCCTGTTTGACATGATGCCTTATCGCCGTGCAGAGCGAATTCAAAATCCGATCCCCCACAAGATGGCCAAAGGTGTCGTTATATTGCTTGAAATAATCAATATCGAGCATGATCAGGCTGAGCGGGGTATTTGAAGTTACGGCGGATTCTGCTTGTTCGGCGAGTTTCTTCAGGAAGTAGCCGTGATTGTAAACGCCCGTCAAACTATCCAGCCGCGCCTGCTCCTCCACCTGCGCGTGGCGGATGGTGTTATCGAGAGCGAGGGTCACATGTTGCGCGAGGTTGGAGAGCAGTTCAAGGTCGGCGAGGTCGAAGGCGTTGGGTTGATAGGACGACATTACCATAATGCCGGTGATGTTGGACGCTTTGAGCGGCACGCCGATCCATGAAAGGCTGGTCTTGTCCTTCCCAATAATCCGCATATCCACCCCCTCCAGCTGCACATTTTCACGCAGGTCTGGCAGGAATAATTCCTTTTGGTTTTTGATGACCCAGCCTGAAAGCGTCCCTTCGAGCGGAAGTTCGACCCCGTTGTAATATTCCCCTTCGTCGTATAACAAATCAAGCCGGATTTTGTCGCCTTTGAGAATGCCGACGAAATACGATTCGGCCTCAAGCGTGTCCAGAATCGTCGCGTTCAGGAGGGCAAGGGCCTGATCGGTATCCAGCGATTGCATCAATTGGCGGCTGACATGATTGATGGTTTCCAATCGGTGGATGTGTTGCTGGGTGGTGTGTTTGATCCGTATAAAGGTTTCCATTGCGACGAGGGTAACGATGAACGGTTCAAAATATTCAAGGGTATGTTCTATGTTTGTGATTTCCTGATAACCGTGAGGCAGGATTAGAAAGAATGATATCGACAGGGTAATGTATGCGTGAAATCGCCCCGAAACCGCGGCGACGCCGATCACATTGAGAACGATCAGAATGTGCAACAACTCGCTTAGATGCGATGGGAGGATATAGGCAAGCAGTCCAAGACCGATGCCGCTTATAATGGAATGAGACCAACTATATCTCTCGCGAAAAAACGCCGACCTCGCCACCAGCCTGCCATACACGGATAGATGAATAATTCCCGCGATCCCATAAAGGATCGTATATGGATTGGGCGCCGGTTTGGCAAGGGCGCCGTCCAATAGGATAACCGCCATGATAAGCATGGACGCCAGTGAAAGCGGATCCAGGAAGCGGCTCACCTCATGCGGGGCAAAAGCGTTGACGGGTCTTTTGTTTTTCATGTGGTTGATATTTCCGCTTGTATGAATTCCGCATAGGGGAGATTCGCAAGAGATTCCACAATGTCGCGGTCAAAAAGGATATTTGCCTGTTCGCGCAGGTAGGCAAGCGCTTCATCGGGGGTCGAACTTGTCCGGTAACTGCGTTTGCTGGTCAGCGCGTCGTACACATCCGCCACGGCGAAGATGCGCGCGAAGATCGGGATATCGGCGCCTTTCAAGCCAAGCGGGTAGCCGCTTCCGTTCCAGCGTTCGTGGTGATAACGCACCACGGGCATACATTCCTGAAGAAACGGGATGCGCTCGACGATGCGCGAACCGATATCGGGATGCATCCTCATGATCTTCCATTCGTCGTCCGTGAGTTTGCCGGGCTTGTGAAGGATGGTGTCGCTGACGCCGATTTTCCCGATATCATGAAGCAGGGAGCCTCTTTCCAGCGCTTTGAGTTGCCCGCCGTCCAACCCAAGCGCTTCCCCCATCTCGCAGGCGATATGGCTGACGCGCTTGCTGTGACCCTCGGTTTCGCGGTCGCGGGCATCCAGCGCGGACATCAACGCCAGGAGAGTTTGATCGTACGTCGCCTGTAATTGCTCATACGCGGCTTTGATCTCGGCCAGCAGCATCGAACGCTCCAGCGTGACCGCGGCCTGATTCGCCAACGTCTGAACGTTCGCAAAATTCTGACCGCGGCTTTCGGGGATATCCATCCACAACGCGCCGATCGGGCGGGCGCGCGTGAGGAGCGGATAACAAACGAGCGTCCCGCTTTCCTCCGAGACAAACATGCTTTGTTTCATCTGGACGGCCTGGGCGATGGTTTCCATGGGATGCCTGCGGCGCGCGTGAAAACCGTTTTCGTCCAACTCCACTTCCACTTCAATCTCGCCGTCCTTCGACAAGAGGACGATGCCGGTTTCTTTTGCATTTGTCACCTTGTGCGCGGCTTGCGCGATCAATTCGGCAGCCTGGGCGAGGCCCTCGGTTTGAGGCACATCGAGACTTAACTTATACAACAGCGATGTGTTGTTGAGCGTGCCGCGTAGTTCCTGGTAGAGCCACGAACTTTCGATGGAAGCCGCGGCTTGCGAGGAGAGCAGGTCCGCGAGCGACTCGTCGTTTTCAGAAAAGAACACGCCGTCCTGTTTTCCGAACGCGATCAGCGTTCCGATACTCAGGCGGCGCAGGCGGATGGGAATGGCGAGCGCGCTTCTCAAGCCGCCATGATCGATCTCGATATTTTTCGCGTCGCCATACTTGCGCACGTCGCGGATGCGGAAGGGTTTGGCGGCGTTCAAAGCCGCCTGCAACAAGGGTTCCTGCGCGGGGCTGGCGTTCAAAGCGTTGAACAATTTGGGCGCGTCTCCGGCTGAGGCGGTGCGCGAGAAGTTGCCCTCTTGATCGAGAAGCGTGATGAAAACAAAACGCGCCTCGAGCGTTTTACGGGCAAGCGCCGCGATCTCCTGCACCGCAGCCTGCGGATCAAGTTGCAGCGCCAAAGAAATGCCGGCCTGGATCAGTTCCGTCAACCTGCGGTTATAACTGGAACGCTCCCAGGCGCGGGTGAGTTCCAATGCGGTTCCCTCGACGATGTTTACGTCGGCGGCGCTAAAGGCATACGTCTTTTCCGCGCAGACTTCGATGACGCCTCGAACCTGGCCGTTGTGCGTGATTGGAGCGGCAATCTCCGATAATATTTTTCCGTCGTTGAGGTGAATGAAGTCAGGGTCGAGGCTGGTGTCGTTGACCAGCTGGGTCTTTTTCAAACGCGCCGCGCGGCCCAGCACTCCCTTTTCAGCGTTTTGCCGGTAGCCGGGCGGAATCAACCCGGCGTTTTTTCCCGCTGTGGCAAGCGCCTCGAATTCCCTGTTTGCCTGTTCATGCATCATCAGCGACACCACTGAACAGTCGAGGGCGCGTTCGAGCATATTGACGGCGAGCTGCGCGGCGACGGGCGGATCGAGTTCGCTTTCCAGTTGCTGGCTGAGCTCGTTGAGAAAAGTGAGTTGACCGACGCGGTGTTTTTCCGAGTTGAGTTTGCGCGAGACCGATTCGATCTGTTCCCTGAGCGCGCGCGTTTTTGATTCGGCATAGGCGGTTGGTTCTTCGGGAATTTCTATTTCGTCCGACTCCGGTTGATGCGGGATCGATTCATGAGTCGCGGGAGGGGCAGGCTGTGTGTTGGCGAGGATCCCAAAAACCGTCAGCGTGGTGATGATTCCAGTAAACAGGAATCCAGCCTCTCCGGCGCGCGCGGCGAAGCCGTCCCGCATCAGGAGAAATATTCCCATCACAGTCAGGGCTTGAATGGCGAACAGAGTCCAGTTGACGCGCGATCCAAAATGAATCGAACGAATGACAATCGCAAAGAGGATGATCGAAACCGTGAAGAGGATCGCGCCAATTGTGAGATTGTCCCAGCCTTGAAGGCGTTGAAGGACGAATGCCAGCCTTGCGGGCGCAAACACAATCCCCTGGGCGGCTACTGAGAGAATGGCGGCGATGATGAGCGGTAACGTTTTATGGAATGGACGCATGGATTCTCGGTATTGTATCCTGCATGACTATTCGCTTGCGGGCATGTTACTTACAAGGTTGCAATGTTTCTCTGATATAATTTTTGCCTGCAAGGGAAACTTCGAGGGGCAAAACGCCCCTATCCTTATTTGAAAGAAGAAACCCGCTATGACAACTTACGTTACTCTCGAACAAATTGACCAGGCGGCGGACGCGGTGCGCGCCCGTACTTCGCAACGTCCGCGCGTCGGGATTATCCTCGGTTCGGGGCTGAATGATCTCGCGAATTCGGTTGAGAAGGCGGATATCATTCCTTATGGCGACCTGCCCAACTGGCCGCGCTCCACCGTGCATGGACACGCCGGGCGGCTTGTAATCGGCGCACTGGAGGGGCAGTCGGTGATGGCGATGCAGGGACGCGTACATTTTTACGAGGGGTACAGCATGTCGCAGATTACTCTGCCAGTCCGCGTGATGCTAAGGCTTGGATTGGAAATGATGTTCGTGACGAACGCGGCGGGCGGCGTGAACCCGGATTTTACGCCGGGCGACGTGATGTTGATCACGGATAATTTGAATATGGTGGGAATGACCGGAGCAAATCCTTTGATGGGACCGAATATTGACGAGTTGGGTCCGCGCTTTCCCGATATGAGCCGCGCGTACGATCAAGAGTTGATGGGGCTGGCGCGCAAGGTAGCAAAAGAAAATAATCTTAACTTGCGCGAAGGCGTGTATTGCGCGTTGAGCGGACCTTCATTCGAGAGCCCGGCGGATTTGCGTTTCCTGCGCCTGGCGGGCGCGGATTCGGTGGGCATGTCCACTGTGTCGGAGGTGATTGTAGCGCGGCACGGCGGGATGCGCGCGTTGGGTTTGTCGGGCATCAGCAACAAAGCCAACCTGGACGGCTCGACGGCCACAACGCATGAAGAGGTGATCGAAGCTGGAAAGATCATTACTCCTAAAATCGAAGCCATCCTGCGCGGCGTCCTGCGCGCGTTGTAGTCGGTTGGTCGCATGGGATTTGTGTATCGCTCGCTCGGCGCGTATGAGCCGCTGATCTATATCGTCCTGGCGATCTTTGGGTTGTTTGTTTTCCGGCGCATGTGGGTTGTTTGGCGAGAATGGCGGGACGCGGTGTATACGCTCGAACGCGAATTCGCCGTGTGGAGATTGGCGCGCGCCACCGCGCTCGGATTCTTGACGCTGGGATTATTCTTCGCGGAGTTTTATATCGCGACGTTCATCGCGCCGTCCCTGCCCGCTTCGGATGTCCTGACGACGCCCACGCTCGATCTGCTCGCCTCTCCCCAGCCGACTTTGCCGTTTGCCGATTCAACGCAAGCCGCGCTCGCGCCCACGCAACCGATTCAAAGCGGCATGAACGGTTGCGTGACCGATCAGATCATGATTACTTCCCCAAAGCCGGGCGATAAAGTGAGCGCCATTGTGGATCTGATTGGCACGGCGGACGTCCCGAATTTTGGTTTTTATAAATATGAGATTTCCCCGGTTGGAACGCAGAACTGGGCGACGGTGGCGGCTGAACGCGAACCAAAGAAAGACGAACTGTTGGGAAAGTGGAATACGTTATCCCTCAGCAACGGCGATTATTTCTTGCGCCTGGTGATTACGGATAATGTCGGCAATTCGCTGGAGCCGTGCGTGATTGCGCTGAGGGTGTTGAATCAGTAAATTGATCAGCCACAGAGTTCACAGAGAAAATGAGTTTAAGAGATTTTCTCAAAGGTCTCTGTGGCTGAAAGAATTGGAGAAATGTGTCCGCTTTTGAAATCCGCCCTGCAAATGCCAACGACCTGCCGCGCTTGTCGGCGCTGGATCATTCGAGTGTAAGCGATTACGTCTGGCAGTTGGAATTGCGCCGCGAGCCGAATCAGATCGTTGTGAATTTTCGTGAGGTGCGTTTGCCGCGCTCAGTCGAGGTGAAGTATCCGCGCAACCCGTCCGCGCTGGCGGATGAATGGACGAAGCGCGACGCGATTCTGGTCGCGTTGCAAGGCGTCGAACCGGTTGGCTATATCTGCCTCACGGAGGAACATGCCTCGGCGATTGCCTGGGTGGTTGATCTGGTCGTCGCGCCGGAGCAGAGGCGGAAAGGCGCCGGGTCAGAGTTGCTATCCGCCGGGCAGGCTTGGGCGTTGGGAAGAGGCGTCCGCCGTCTCGTGCTGGAGTTGACCTCCAAGAATCAGGGCGGCATCCGCCTGGCGCAAAAACTCGGTTATGAGTTTTGTGGGTATAATGACCAGTATTACCCAACGCAGGATGTGGCGTTGTTCTTTGGGAGAGCATTAAAGTAACTGGAAGGTCTGCATGTTTATCGGTTGGACGGAAGGCTTACTGGCGGGGCTTCGGAATCTCAACAACATTCTGACGGCGGGGATCGCGATCACGGCGTTCTCCCTGTTTCTGTATTCCCTGTCGTTCAATTTGCGCGACCGGGTGGCGCGTTCGTTCGCGATTATTTTGTTATGCGTTGTCGCGGTATTTACCACCGAGGCTTTGCAAAGTAAATCCACGCCGGAATGGGGCATCGAAGCGCTATTGCGCTTGCAGTGGATTGGCATCATCTTTTTACCCCCATCTTATTTACATCTTTCAGACGCGTTGCTCGTAACGGCGGGACGCCCCTCGCGCGGACGCAGGCGGCTGGCTGTGCGGCTTGTGTACGCGGTCTCGGCGGGCTTTTTGATTCTGCTCGCGACGGGATCGCTCGTCGGCGGCTTGATCGTGAACGGGAATCCCGCGCCGCATCTGCAACGCACAACGTTGACCGGAATATTCACGGTCTTTTACATCGGCGTCATCGCCTGGGCGGGATATAACTTCATCCGCGCCTACCGAAAAATGTTGACGCGTTCCGGTCAGCGCAGGATGCTTTACCTGATGGCGGGCGCGACCGCTCCGGCGCTTGGTTCGTATCCGTATCTTTTGTTTGGTTCCGACTTTGCCTCGCAGTATCCGCTGGTGTTTTGGAGCGCCGCATTCATCATCAACCTGGTGGTGGCGGTGTTGGTGATTGTGATGGCGTACGCGGTGGCGTTCTTTGGTGTCTCTTGGCCTGACCGCATCGTGAAGAGCCGATTATTCAAATGGCTCCTGCGCGGACCTGTCACTGCCTCGCTTGCCCTGACGATGATGACGCTGGTGCGAAGAGCAGGCGAGTTGATCGAAGGCGAACCGTATACAGGCTTGGTCCCGTTCGTGATGGTGGTGACTGTCTTATTATTTGAACACGCCATTACTTTGTTCTCTCCAATCTGGGAACGGGTTTTGTTTTTTGGACGAGACCGCGCCGAGATTCAACTCCTGCAAAACATCGAGGAGCGTTTGCTCACGCGCGGCGACCTGCAACAGTTCCTCGAAAACGTGCTGGCGGCGGTGCGCGATCATTTGCAGTCCCCCTGCGCGTTCGTCGCGGCATTGGACGGCGAAGAACTCTCGCTGAACGTGGTGGCAGGAAACCGTCATTTGCTGGAGAAGGAGGATTTGAACGAAGCCTTGCAAGTAATGGACTACAACGGGGACAGCGATCGACGCGAATTTATCTGGGGCGAGTTTTGGATACTGCCGCTGCATCAACGCAAAATCAACGGCGACCGCGATGAGATTCCTCCTTTACTGGGCATCCTGGGAATCGCCCGCAAAGCGGATCATGCCCTCGACGGCGATCAACGCGACGCGCTGTGGTTGTTAGCCAACCGCGTGGCGTTTGCGCTCGAAGACCGTCAACTGCAACAACGCGTCTTCCGTTCGCTGGAAGACCTGCAGCCTCAAATGGATCTGCTGCAACGCATCCGCGCCGCGGGACGTTACGACTCAACCGCCAACCTGTTGACCGAGCCCGCGTTGGAAGAGTCCGAGTTGGCGGACTGGGTGAAGGACGCGCTTACGCATTATTGGGGCGGACCGAAATTATCACACAGCCCGTTGATGAGACTGCGCGTGGTGAAGACCCTGGTTGACGATTACGACGGCAACGCCTCGAACGCGTTGCGCGCGTTGTTACGCAAGGCGGTGGATCAGGTGAAGCCGGAGGGCGACCGCCGTTTTACCAGCGAATGGATTCTGTATAATATCCTTGAAATGAAATTCATCGAAGGACGCAAAGTGCGCGAGGTGGCCGGCAGGCTGGCCATGTCTGAAGCCGATTTGTATCGTAAACAACGCGTGGCTGTGGAAGCGGTCGCGCGCGCCATCCTTGAGATGGAAAAAAATGAAACGTGGGAAGGGAGTAGATCATGAACGTTCGGCAACCTGACAGCAAGAGGAAATATCAAAACGCCATGCCGGAACACGATGAAGGCTGGTGGAAATCGGTTTTGGCTGAGGAGAACCGCCATGCGTCCGCGCGCCCGCCGGCGATGCTTGCAAAGCCCAAACTTGCGGCTCCAGTTAAGTCAATAAAGACCGGGAACGTTTCAACGCCGCTTAAGCCTGAATCCCAAATCAATTGGGAGGAGGCGCGCAAACTATATGACGGTGATTGCGTCGTCGAAATTGACGTGACGGGTCATAATCACGGCGGCCTGCTGGTGGAAGGAAACGGGCTGGCGGGCTTTGTTCCCTTTTCGCATTTGATCGATCTGGCAGGCAGGGAACATGAAGCGGATCGCGACAGTTGCCTTGAAGCGTACGCGGGGAAAACGTTGAAGGTAAAAATGATCGAATGCGTTCCAGAGGATGGACGCGTGGTCTTCTCCGAGCGCGCCGCGCTCACGCCTCCGGGCAAACGGACTGAACTCTTTCACGCGTTGCATGCGGGCAGTCAGGTTACGGGAACAGTCACGAACGTCACGGATTTTGGCGTCTTTGTCGATCTCGGCGGCGTCGAAGGTTTGATCCATCTCTCCGAACTTTCGTGGGGACGCGTCGCGCATCCGAAGCAGATCGCCGCGCTGGGTCAGGAGATCAAGGCGCAAGTGTTGGAAATGTCGGCGGAGCGGAATCGAGTCGCCCTGAGTCTGAAGCGTTTGAGTCCAAGCCCGTGGGCGCGCGCCGCGTCGGAATTTCCGGTCGGGCGCGTCCTTTCGGCTGTCGTTACTTCGGTCTTATCTTACGGCGCGTTCGCGCGCATCGAAGCCGGCGTGGAGGGATTAATTCACGTCTCTGAAATGCCGCTGGAGGAGAATCAAACGCCGCGCAATCTTCTCGCCGAAGGACAGCCGGTGCAGGCGCGCGTGTTGCGCGTTGACCCGGCGCGTCAGCGCCTGGGGTTGAGTCTGCGAATTAATCAGGAATGACGAAATCAAACCGGGGTTATGAATCCGAAACGCGCGACGCCTGGCTCGACCGCCTCGCGCAATTCAACCGCCACTTCGGGCGTTTCGCGCGCGACGCGTCGGGCGTGATCCTGATCGCGTTTGCGCTCATGTCTTTGCTCGCGCTGGGCGGCTTCACCAAAGGCGCGGCGCTCACGCCGTGGGCGGGTTTGCTTTCGATATGGTTTGGCTGGGGCGCTTATCTTGTGATCGTTGCGATTGGATACGCCGGATTCAGTCTCCTGCGCCGCGCGGGATCAGGACTTTCATGGGGCAGAGTCTTCGCCCTTGAACTCGCCTCCTTCCTGACTTTGGGACTGCTCGCGGCTATCGGGGATAATTCCCTCATCCGGGCAGAGTCCGGCGCGGACGGCGGTTTGATCGGCTGGGGGATCTCCGAACTCTTTTGGCGTTTGGGCGACAAATTATGGGGCACGCTTTTGCTTTTTGTTTTATGGCTTTTCTTCGTGATGAGTGGATTCAACTTATGGGCTTTGCTCGAACGCTGGCTGTTGAAACTCGCCGGAGAAGAACAGCCTGCGGCTTCAGAAAGCCAAATTGCGTTGCCGGAGTCGGAATCAGTAGTCGAGAAAAAAGAAACCGAACGCGCGCGCAAAAAACCGACTCAAGCCCTGCCGCCCGAATATCGCAAGTCGTTGAAAGCCGCGGAGCATCAGGATAAGAAACCAACCGAGCCGCGCAAACGCGACGCGCGTTTGCCCTCGCTCAACATTTTGCTCGCCGATCAAAACGCCCGTCCCGACGAACGGACGATCAACCAGACCGCAGGCATGATCGAAAAGACGCTGGCTGAGTTCGGTATTGTGGCGACCGTGATTGGTTTTCGCGTGGGTCCAACAGTCACGCAATTCGCGGTGCAACCCGGTTTTATGAAGCGAGCCGGAACGAGCGAAGAGGAAGCGCAACAGATCAAGGTGCGCGTCGCGCAGATCGCCTCGTTACAGAAAGATTTGACGCTGGCTTTATCTGCGGAACGTCTGCGTATCGAAGCGCCGGTCCCCGGTAAACCTTATGTGGGCATCGAAGTCCCCAACACGCATCAATCGAACGTGCGTTTGCGCGCGTTGCTGGATACTGATTCGTTTCATCGGATCGGCGCGCCGCTGGCGCTGGCTTTGGGACGCGATGTGTCGGGTCAGCCGGTGGTCGCGGATCTGGCGCGCATGCCGCATCTCTTGATCGCCGGCGCGACCGGTTCGGGCAAGTCGGTTTGCGTCACCGCGCTGGCGACTTGCCTGGCGATGAACAACCCGCCTGAAGACCTCCGTATGGTGATGATCGACTCGAAGATGGTCGAGTTGTTACGTTTCAACGGCCTGCCGCATTTATACGGCAAGGTCGAAACGAATGTGGATCGTATCCTCGGCGTGTTGCGTTGGGTGGTCGTTGAGATGGAGCATCGTTATCGCCTGCTCGAAGCGGAACACGCCCGCGACCTTGAAGCGTACAACCGCCGTTTACGCAAAGCCAACAAGTCTCCGTTGCCGCGTATTGTGGTGCTGGTGGATGAACTCGCGGACTTGATGATGTCCGCGCCGGATCAGACTGAGCATAACCTGGTGCGCCTGGCGCAGATGGCGCGCGCCACCGGCATTCATTTGATCGTCGCGACGCAGCGTCCTTCAACGGATGTCGTCACCGGTTTGATCAAAGCCAACTTCCCGGCGCGCCTGGCGTTTGCCGTGGCTTCAGGCGTGGACAGCCGCGTGATTTTGGATACTACAGGCGCGGATAGTTTGCTCGGGCGCGGCGACATGTTGTTTTTGAATCCTGAGGTCGGCAATCCCGTCCGCGCGCAGGGCGTGTATGTGACCGATATGGAGATCGAACGCGTGATCGCGCACTGGCAAAAGAATGTGGATGCGAGCGACGCCGCGCCGCCCTGGGAAAAATTACTGACCGAGCCGGATGAAAATGAAGACGAAGGTTTGATCGAACAGGCGGTTTCGATTGTGCGGCAGAGTCAACGCGCCTCGGCTTCGATGCTGCAGAGGCGCTTGCGGATTGGGTATCCGCGCGCGGCGCGCCTGCTCGATCAACTCGAAGAGATGGGCGTGGTCGGTCCATCGTTGGGCGGGGGGAAGGAGCGGGATGTGTTGTTGGGTCCGCCCGATGAGGAAGAGTCAGGCAAGAACAGCGCGTGAAGCGCTCACAACGTAGTGACGACTTCAGTCGTTTGGCAAAGAACGACTAAAGTCGTTACTACGAAAATCCACGAGGAGATGAATGGAAAAGACTTCCAATCCGACAACGTCGCGCAAGACATTAACCGATTACCTGCGTTTGTGGTTCAAGTGGGTGCTTGATCCGTTGGGGAAATTTTTCCTGCGGCTCGGGCTCACGCCCAACATGGTGACCATGCTTGGCTTGCTCGGCAACGCGATCGGCGCGTATTACCTGGCGCGCGGCGAAATGTTGACCGGCGGCATCTGGATCGCGTTGATGACTCCCGTCGACGCGCTGGATGGGACGATGGCGCGCCTGCGCGGCGACGCCAGCGATTGGGGCGCGTATGTTGATTCAGTTTCGGATCGTTATTCCGAGTTGATCATTTACGGCGGCCTGCTATATCACTTTTTGGAGAAAGGCGAAACGTTTGGCGGCATGTTAACCTTTGCCGCGGCGGCGGGTTCGGTATTGGTCTCTTATGTGAAGGCTCGGGCGGAGGGGTTGGGGTATGAGGCGAGAGTCGGTTTGCTCACGCGCGCCGAGCGTTATCTTGTCCTTGCGCCGTCGTTGATCTTTAACCAGCTTTTTATCGGCCTGGGAATACTTGCCGTGTTTGCGAACTTCACCGCGTTGCAGAGGGTTTGGTATGTCCGCAGGCACGCGCGCGCAAACTTGAAAAAGTGATTTGAGCCGGAGATCATCATGCCTTTATTTCAATTTGACGGAATCCACTTTGTTCTTTTCGGCGCGGAAAGGGTTATTCATTATTATGGGATCATCATCGTCTCCGGCGCGTTGATGGGCGCGTGGCTGGCGGCGCGCGAAGCGGCGAGGCGCGGTCAAAACCCGGATATTGTCTGGGACCTGCTCGTGTACTTGATGATCGGCGGGATCGTCGGCGCGCGGTTGTGGCATATCTTTACGCCCACCGCCAACATCCTGGTGCGCGATCCGGTCAGCGGGGCTCTGGTCAACCCGTATTTTGCGGGCGGCGCGATCCACATCCTTGATATTCTGGCAATCTGGAAAGGCGGGCTTGGGATTCCCGGCGCGGTGATCGGCGGGGCAATCGTTTTATATTTTTATTCGAAAGTCAACGGGATTGATTTTGCGGAGTGGGCGGACATCGCCGCGCCGAGTCTGGCATTGGGTCAGGCGGTTGGACGGTGGGGAAATTATTTCAACCAGGAACTTTACGGCGCGCCGACGAGCCTGCCCTGGAGGATTTACATTGACCCCGCGCATCGCCTCCCCGGTTATGCGGGCGTGGAGTATTATCATCCCTTGTTTTTCTACGAGTCGCTTTGGAACTTCTTCAACATGTTCCTGCTGATTTGGATCTCCCGCAGACATGCGGATCGATTGAAGACAGGCGACATCCTTCTCGTCTACCTGATCGCGTACCCGGTCGGGCGTTTCTTTCTGGACTTTTTGCGGCTCGACGCTTCGCTGATCGGCGGACTCAACGTCAACCAGGCTGTGATGGGAATTGTAGCCCTGTGCTCGGCGGGAACATTGTACTTTCGTCATCGTAAGCCAAATCCCAGTTAATTGGTGATAAGATTTTGGGGTACTGTTGTCTTATTGACCATAAGACTGTCTATGCTATGCTCATCTTATTAAGCAGGAAATGTCATGATTGAGACAAACGATCTAAGCAAACAATATAACAATGAATTTTGGGCGGTGGACGGCGTTACGCTAAACGTTCAACCGGGGCAGATCCTCGCCCTGCTTGGGCAGAACGGCGCGGGGAAGACCACCACCGTCCGTATGTTGACGGCGCTGCTCAGTCCCACGCGCGGCTGGGCGCGGGTCGGCGGGTATGATGTCACAAAGCATCCGCAGGAAGTGCGCTCGAGCGTGGGAGTGCTGACCGAACAACACGGCTTGTATATGCGTATGTCCGGCGAAGAGTATCTCGAATATTTCGGCAAATTATACGGGTTGGACCCGCAGAATCGCAAAGCGCGCGGCGATTATCTGATGGAATACTTCGGGCTGGCGGAAGCCGCCTCCCGCCGTTCGGGTGAATATTCAAAAGGCATGAAGCAGAAACTCGCCCTGGCGCGCGCCTTGATGCACGATCCCTCGGTATTATTGCTCGACGAGCCGACCTCGGCGATGGATCCCGAGTCCGCGCAGTTGGTGCGGAGCGAGATCGCGCGCCTGCGTTCCTCGAAGCGCACGATCATCATTTGCACGCATAACCTGGCCGAGGCGGAGGCGCTATCCGATCAGATCGCGATCATCTATCGCGGGAAAATTTTATTGAACGGGACGCTGGAGGAGTTGAAGCGTTCGGTGTTGGGCCCCATTGAGTATGAGGCGAGGTTCGCGCATGATTATGACCCCGGTGAGTTGGATCTGCCTCGGGGCGTGGCGCTGGCTGATCGAAGCGCGACCAGCCTCAGGTTCAGGGTTGAGGCGCCGCAGGAGGCGAATCCAAAACTATTGCGCGCGCTCGCGTCCCGCAACGCGCCGCTCGTCTCGTTTCATGAAGTCCCGAAGAAGTTGGAACACGTCTATCTCAAGACGATGGCGGAAGCGCAGGGGGTCACCTATGCGGCGTAGATGGGATCGTATCTGGTTGGTGGCGAAGCGCGAGTTTCAGGACCAGTTCCGCGACTGGCGCATCATCGTGCCGATGTTTATGCTCGTGTCGCTGTTTCCGTTTGTCGCCGACGTTACGACCCGGCAGGCAATCGGCTTTATGAACCGCTTTGGCGGCGAATTGATTTTGAATCGGGTGATCCCGTTTGTGGTGCTGGTCATCGGGTTCTTTCCGTTGTCGTTTACCCTGATCGTGGCGCTGGAATCTTTTGTGGGGGAAAAAGAACGCGGCACCATCGAGCCGCTGCTCAGTTCGCCGCTGGAAGACAGGGAGATGTACCTCGGCAAATTACTGGTGGGGGTCATCACGCCGTTGTTGTTCAGTTACGGTTCCATAATTTTGTACCTGTTGCTGCTCGCGCGCCGCGCGGTGGAATTCCCCAGCGCCTACATGATGACGTTGATCCTGCTGCTGACGTTCGCGCACGCGGTGCTAATGGTCAGCGCCGCGATTGTAATCTCGGTGCAGGCGACGACCATCCGCGCCGCGAACCTGCTGGCGTCCTTTGTGGTGGTGCCGGTCGCGTTTCTCCTGCAAGGCGAGACGATGCTGATCTTCTGGGGCAACGAAAGCGTGCTGATCTATGCTGTGCTTGGGTTGACCGTGCTTTCGGGCTTGTTCATCCGTCTGGGGCTGGCGCATTTCAAACGCGAATATCTGCTGGGACGCGAGATCGACGCGCTGGATATCAAATCCATCTGGCGCGTATTTTCCCGCCGCGTGATCGGGGACGCGAATTCAATCGTCGAATGGTATACGGTGGAAATCGCCGCCGCGCTCAGGCAACTGCGACGACCGTTGCTGGTTGTGATCGGGATCGCGGCGTTTACGATCCTCGCGAGTTATCTATATGTCGTGGTTTATGTGCCGACGTATGTTGACGTGACGCCGGCGCGCGTGCAGGAACTGCGGATTTACATCGCCGATAATCTGGGCAACCTCGACGTGCTGGATGAAAACATCCCCGCGCCGTGGGTATTCTTCACGAACGTCCGCGCGACGCTGGCGTTCTTGTTCGCGGGCTTGATATCCTTTTCGACCCTGGGCGTGACGCTCTTCATCGTCAACATGGCTTTGATCGGCGGCGTGCTGGGCGGGGCGAGTTTGATCCATTATTCGCCGTTGGTCGTTTTTGCCTCGGCGATCCTGCCGCATGGCGCGTTCGAACTTACTGCGATATTCCTTGCCACCGCGTCTGTGTTGAAAATGGGCGCCGAATTGGTCACTCCTCAAACGGATAAGAGTCTGGGCGACGTGTTCCTGCTCGCGCTCGCCGATTGGTTCCGCGTGTTTATCGGTCTGGTGGTGCCCCTGCTTGCGATCGCGGCCGTGATTGAAGTGTATGTCACTCCTCAAATTATCAAAATGGCATTTCCTTATTTGTAACGGGAGGCGTCTGTGCCGAAAGTCATCATACTTGGTTCATCCAACGCTGTGCCAACGAAAGACCATGAAAATACGCATCTCGTTATTGTAGGCGACGAACGCATGGTCCTGGTGGATTGTGTGAGCAACCCGGTCGTCCGGCTTGAACAGGCGGGCATTGACTTCAACGATCTCACGGATATCGTGATCACGCACTTCCACCCCGATCACGTTTCCGGCGTGCCGCTGCTCCTCATGGACATGTGGCTGATGGGCCGCACCAAGCCGATCAACATCTATGGCTTGCACTTCACCATGGATCGCCTCGAAGACTTGATGGGTTTCTATGGTTGGGCGGAATGGCCCAATTTTTTTTCCGTGGGATTTTATCGCCTGCCCGAAGTGGAACTGGCGCACGTGCTGGATTGTCCCGATTTCAAAATCCAGTCGTCGCCGGTGCATCACATGATCCCAACCATCGGCATCCGCGTGGAATGTAAAAAGCCGGGGAAAACGCTGACGTATTCCTGCGACACCGAACCGTGCGAACAGACCGTCCGCCTTGCCGAGGGCGCGGACATCCTCATCCACGAAGCGGGCGGCGCGTCGTTCGGTCACTCATCCGCCGAGCAGGCTGGCGAGATCGCCACAAAAGCCGAAGCCGGGAAACTGTATCTTATCCACTATCCCACCGGGCGCTTTGCAAACGGGGACATCGCCGCCGAAGCGCGCAGGACTTTTCAAGGCGAAGTCATTGTCGCCAGGGATTTTATGATCATCGAGATATAAAGACTGTTCCGTGTTGCGCGGGAAAACATCCGCATAAAAATTGACGGTCGTCTTCGGAAAGACGACCGTCGTTATTTTTACCAGCCGTTGATATACGGCTCCCATTCGCCGTATTCATGCAAGTGCCTGCCAAAAATATACTGCGCGTTGGCGGGCGGTTCCTTGGGCGGGTGATGCAGGCGCATGTGCGCCTCTTCCACGCGGCGCCCGCCCTTGCGGTGATTGCAATGCGGGCAGGCCGCCACGACGTTTGTCCAAACATGCTGTCCGCCCAGGTGCCGCGGCAGGACGTGATCCACCGTCAGTCCGTTATCGCGCTTGCCGCAATACTGGCAGGTATAATTGTCGCGTCGAAATACCTCGCGCCGCGTCAACTTGACGCGCGGTCTCGGACGATGGATTTGCAACTCCAACCGAATGACCGAAGGGCGCGGCAACATCTGCCTTACTGTTTTTATGTGACCGCGTCCGTTCAAAACCATATCGGCTTTGCCCGCCAGGAGCAAGCCCACCGCTCGTCGCGTGGTACAGACATTGATCGGTTCAAAATTGGCGTTTAGCACCAGCACGGGTTCGTGCATTCTGCCTCCGCAATAGGCACGATTATATGCCATAGTAATCAATTCGTAAAATCCGCTTTTCGCAGTGACACGAAATTGCCATGCAGGAGTAATATGAACATATTGATTGCAGGCGGCTCTGGATTTTTGGGAACCGCGCTCAATGAACGCCTTGCAAAAAAACACAAGGTATACATTCTCACGCGCCGGACTCCGAAGTCCGCAAATCGAATCCAATGGGACGCAAAAACGACAAGCGGATGGGTTCAGCGCCTCGACGATATGGACGCGGTGATTCACGTTACCGGATACGGACTGGAACGTTGGCCCTGGACTCAACGTCAGAAACAAAGATTCGCCGCCTCCCGCGTCATTCCCGGACTTTTGCTTGCTGAGGCTTTCGAGAAATCTTCGCGCCGCCCGCGCGTTTTCATTCAGGCCTCGGGCATCAACCGTTACGGCTTGCGCGGCGATGGCGTTGCGGACGAATCCACGCCGCCCGCGGAAGATTTCCTCGCGCAACTCACAGTCCAATGGGAAGACGCGACGAAGCGCATCGAAGAACTTGGCGTGAGGCGAATCATCACGCGCAACGCGGTCGTGCTTGCCCGGCGCGGCGGTCTCTTCTCGCTGATGGCGCTGCCTGTGCGCCTCTTCTTCGGCGGCAACTTCAGCGACGGTAAACAAGCGATGAATTGGATTCACATCAACGACTATGTCAACGCGATACAATTCCTGCTCGAAAACGAAACCGCGCGCGGACCGTATAATATGATTGCGCCCGCGCCCACCTCCAGCGCCGACTTCATGCGCGCGATTGCCAAAACCCTGCGCCGTCCGTTCTGGTTTCATTTGCCGAAATGGTTGTTGCGACTCCCATTGGGCGAAATGAGCGTCCTGCTCACCGAAGGACGTTACGCCCAACCTAAACGCCTGCTTGAACTCGGCTTCCAATTCAAATTCGAAAATTTGGATGAGGCGATGAAAGATTTGCTGCTGGCGTAATCTGAAATCCGTCAACTTGCTGATGGATATATCAAAATAAGGAGCTTTCCCTTGAACCGTTTCTTAATCCTCTCAATTCCCTTACTCCTCTTGCTCCCTGCCTGCGCGCCCGCAGCCGCGCCGCAGGATTCCCTGCCCACCGCCCACATTGACCCATCCTACCCGACCGTTGCCGCCGCGCCCATTACCTCCAGCCAGTTGACCAGCGGAATCGAAGTCCGTGCCGATCGCGCCTGGCGCGACGGCAAGCAGGTCAACGTGGATGTGTGCTTCACCCTGCTCGACGCGTCCGATTGGTCCGTGTCCGCGGCGACATTGCAATATGCCGATCAATCCGTGCTGGATTTTTCATCCACCATGCTCAGTTTGCAGGAGCCGGTTGAAGGTCAGTCGGGCCTGCGTTGCGACACTTTATCCTTTTTCAATATCCCACCCGACGCGGATCTCTCCGGCGTGATAGTCACAGTTGACGCCATCGCCGCGCCGCCGCGCGCCGAGGACTACTGCTCGATCTACATGCCCAAGATTCAACAGACTCTCGACGAACGCGGCATCGCCATCGTGTTGGGCTGCGCGGACGCGGCCGGGGTGCAGGTCATGCAAATCGTAAGCCGACCAGACTCAATGTCGCAGGAGGAAGCGGAGCAGATCGTCTACAGCGAAGAGTTTTACACCGTCAAAGGTCCGTGGTCGTTCACTTTCAATCTCGGACAGTAGCGCAAATTGACAATTTGTTCTATGACGATTGATGAGGTATAATAGGCGCATGTTTGAATTCGGCGTTACCGACCAATATTATTACACCCACACATAAACTTCTGCGGTGGAGTGTTACAGACGCGCCCATCGCGGGCGCGTTTTTGTTTGTAAAATCGTAGCGCAAATTGGCTATTTGCGCCACTGGAGGCAGAATGGAAATTGACGAACAAGTTGAACTGTTGATGCAAGGCACGGAATACGGCGACGAAGATTTGAAAAAGGCAATGACCGCCGAACTGCGCGAACGGCTTGAGATTGCCCAAAAAGAGGGCAGACGATTGCGCGTGTATTGCGGCTACGATCCCACCTCCACCGATCTGCATTTGGGTCATACGATCACCATGCGGAAACTGAGGCAGTTCCAGGATTTGGGACACGAGGTCACTTTTTTGATCGGCAGTTACACCGCGCTCGTCGGCGATCCTTCGGATAGGAACAGGGCGCGTCCCATTCTCACGCAGGAACAGATCGCGGAAAATTCAAAGACGTATGCCGAACAGGCATTCCGTATGCTGGACCGCAACAAGACCAAGGTGCGTTATAACGGCGAATGGTTGAGCGAGTTGTCGCTGGTGGATTTGATCCGCCTCGGGCAAAACTTCACCGTGCAGCAATTTTTAGCGCGCGAGAATTTTGCCAAGCGACTTGAAAAAGGCGAACCGATCTTTTTGCACGAAACATTCTACGCGTTGATGCAAGGCTATGACGCGGTCGCCATGCAGACCGATGTGCAGGTGGGCGGCACCGATCAATTGTTTAATATCATTGTCGCCGGTCGCAAGTTGCAGGAGGCGTTGGGGCAAAAGCCGCTGGTCGGAATCATCACCGGAATCCTGCCGGGGACAGACGGCGTGCAACGCATGTCCAAATCCACAGGCAACATTGTGCCCATCTACTCAGGCGCGGAGGATATGTACGGCAAGTTGATGTCCGTCCCTGATTTTGTGATGGGCAAATACATGCGGCTTATCACGCGCTGGAGTCCGCATGAGATCGAAACCATTGAAAAGGATTTGGAATCCGGCAAACTGCATCCGCGCGACGCCAAGATGAACCTGGCTTTCGAGATTACGTCCATCTTCTACGGCGAAGCGGACGCGAAGTCCGCGCAGGAGGCGTTCGTCAGGATGTTTCAGCAAAAGGAAATCCCCGATGAAATGCCGGAACACGAATTACAAACCGGTCAGACAGCGCTGGATGTCATTCTCGCGGCAAAGCTGGCGGCGAGCAAAAGCGAGGCGCGGCGTTTGATCGATCAAAAGGGCGTGCGGCTGGACGGCGAAGTGTTGGAGCGCGGCGACGTGACATTCCCTCATCCGGGCGTGTTGCAGGTTGGGAAAAGGAAATTCCTGCGAGTCAAATAATACAAACGCGATTCCCCGAATGATAAGCGTAGCGGACGTTCTCCCCTGGCGCCACCCGCCAGGGCAGGTGTAACGTCCGCTACGCTTGCTCACTATTTGAACCGGGACAAATACTCCCCGTATCCTTCCTCTTCCAGTTGTTCGACTGGAATAAACCGCAACGCGGCGGAGTTCATGCAGTAACGCAAACCGGTCGGCGCGGGGCCGTCGTCGAAGACGTGACCCAAATGCGAGTCCGCGTTTTTCGAGCGGACTTCCGTGCGAGCCATAAACAATTGGTAATCGGTGCGTTCGACGACGTTGCTCGACTCCAAGGGTCGGGTGAAACTGGGCCAGCCCGTGCCTGAGTCATATTTGTCGAGCGAACTGAACAGCGGCTCGCCGGAAACCACGTCCACATAAATACCCGCTTTCTTGTTATTCCAATATTCATTTGCAAACGGACGTTCGGTGCCTTCGTGTTGGGTAACCTGATATTGGACGGACGACAATGTTTGCCGCAGTTCTGTATCGGATGGTTTCACATACTCTTTCATGGCGATCTCCTCTCGAGGAATGTCTTGTGACTAATTGACGTTGATGGCTCGCGTGTCATTACTCCCTGATTCCTTACGCAATTCTTACGGTGAGCCAAAAAAGATCCCGCAAAAATTTCCTGGATTTACGCAAATTCAATTTTCAACTCATGTAAATTGAGAATCGCTTTTGCCTGCCTCAGAAAATCCATTCCCAAAATTCCGTTGATCGCAAAGCCATAATCCATTGCCCCTCCGAATGCCGAGCCATTGCTGTTCGCGAATGGTCAGGGTTTTCCTGCTGGTATGGACGAAATAAAATTCGCGTTCGGGATATTGCCGGTGCAGGCGGCGATAGCTTTGCATCGCGGCAACGCCATCGGGGCAACGTTCTATGATTGCGATCTTTTCCAGTTTTCGCAAACGCTTTGGCGTCGAACGAGCCTTCAGCGCTTCAATGACCAGCCATTTGTTGGGATGTGTTTTACGAATGTCAATCCATTTCATGAGATTATCCTTTGCGTGGAAAATTATACACCCGGACGGCTTGTTCACTTCTCGCTAAACACCGGCTTCTCCCTCTCCGTCAGATTGACCACAATCGCGTTGCTTGCCTTGATCAGATTCTCCGGTGTGATCATGATCTCCTCGCCCCATTGACCCGCGCCCGTGCCGAGGATGGGTTCGTCCAGGAGACTCGCTTCAAGGAAGGATCGGAAATTGACTGGCTGCCAACCAAAGGCTGGGATCGAACCGATGATGTATCCGGTTGTTTCGATCACCGCCTCGGGCGCAGCCATCTGGATGTTGCGCGATCCAATCGCCTTTTTGAGATTCCCTGAAATCGCGTTTTGATCGCCGCCGAGTATTACGAGAACGCGCTCGCCGGTGTCCGCTTGAAAGATCAAAGTCTTCACTGCCTGTCGTTCGGGGAAGCCGAGGACGCGCGCCACATTCGCCGCGCCTTTTTCAGTATCGGGCGGAAAACTGCGCGCCTCGTAAGGGATATTGCGTTCGTCGAGATAAAGGTGAGGCGGGAGTTTCATTTTTTCAGGATTTCCTCTGCCCACAGTTCATGGGCGTCCACGTCGTACCCAAAACCCGCCGCCATGAACAGGTCGCGCCAGTCCATGCGCGCCTCGTCAATCGCTTCGAGGAGTTTTTGCACATTGCCTTCGCTCAGTTTGATCGCCGCAAACCGGATTCTTTCCATTTGAAATTCATCTTCGCCTTCGCAAAATGGCAGGTTGTCCCCACATTCATCCTCGAGCCATTGCGCGGCTTCAGCGATCCGTTTTGGACCGAAAACTTTTTCGACCAATTGCCTTGTGCGCGGACTGAGTTTCGGCGGCATGGATTCACCTCAATATAAAGCCATCTTTGAGCGGATCGTTCGGATTGATCCACATTTCATTGCGACCGACGATATGCGCCTCGCCCGTGACCTCGGGTATGATCGCCGCATACGCGCCAAACCTTGTCTCCCTGATAACTTTTCCCGTGAACCTGCTCCCAATGATACTCTCGATCACGATGGGCTGATCCTTTTGAATCTCGCCGCGCGCGTGATGGATGGCGAGTCGTCCGCTAACGCCTGTGCCGGTGGGACTACGATCCACCTCGCCCTCGGCGAAGATGCACACGTTGCGGCTGTGCGATCCATTTTGTTCCGGCGGCCCGATGAAGATCGTGCCATATAGGAAACTCAAATCCTTTTCAATTGGATGTTCGATGACGCGGCTTTGCATCACCGCGCGTTTGATCAGCATCCCTTTTTCGATCAGCGGACGAAAATCATCCGGCGAGCAGGCGACGCCAACATCTTCCGCGTTGACGTACGCGTAGAACGCGCCGCCGAATGACAGATCATAACGAATCTTTCCCAGCCCCGGCACATCCACAATTGCGTCCAATTCAACGACAAAAGATGGGACGTTATGGAACGACACGTTTTTCACGCGTCCGTTTTCGATGTGGGCATAAGCGGTTATTAATCCCGCTGGGCTGTTAATTTTGATGGTCGTAATTGGTTCGATCATCGGCATCATTCCCGTTTCAAGCACGATGGTTGCAATGCCGATAATACCGTGTCCGCACATTGTCGAGAAGCCTTCGTTGTGAATGAAGAGGATTCCGAAATCCGCATCGGGCGTCGTTGGCGGAGTCAGAATACAACCGTACATGTCAGCGTGACCGCGCGGCTCCCACATCAACGCCGTCCGGAGATGATCGTAATGTTCCTTCGCATAGCGTCTGCGTTCAAGGATGGTGTCGCCTTTCAGTTCAGGGAACCCATCCACAATCACGCGGAACGGTTCGCCGCCGCTATGCGCGTCGATGGCGGTGATTTTGAGCCAATCCCCTGGCGGGTTAAATTTCAAAGCTGAATAGAAGTTGAGCATTTGTTGAAACGCCTTTCATCCATGATTGGATAAACCTCTCACAAAAAACCGGCTCTTTGGGATTAAGTGGGGTTTCTTTGCCACAGAGCGCACAGAGACCTTTGAGAAAATCTTTTAAACTCATTTTCTCTGCGATCTCTGTGGCTTCCCCCACCAAATACCAGAGAACCAAAAAACCTTAACCACGGAGACGCGGAGTCACCGAGTCTTTTTCTCTGTGTCTTTGTGTCTCGGTGGTTTGCTCTTAAGGGATAGGGGGCCGGGCAGGTGTGTGGCTAAACACAGAGATTACGCCATGCTCGTCAGTTTCGATCTGATCGCCCGTTTGTAATTTTGCAAAATCGGATTCGGAAACCGCGACCAACGGGATGGACGTACTGTACATTTCCGTCGCCACAACGGACGCCAGCGCGAAGAAGAAATCTGTCGCGGTGATGATGATCGCGTTCGGCGCGGTTCCGGCGCGTATCGCTTCAAGCAATACGGCGGTCGTTGTGGATGAGCCGCGCGCAAACGGGATGGCAAGGATTTTCCCTTTTGCGATCAAACCCGAAAGCGGATGCCTGCGATCAATGATCTCGCCGGTCTTCCAATCATAGCCGCCCCAAAACGAAAGCGGTTCACGGCTGACGAGCGCGAGTCCGCTGGCTGAACCCGCGATGATGGGCTTGCCTTGCAAAGTCAATTTGTCCATAACGACTCATCTCGAAGCGCTTTTCCCTCAATCGCCGAAGCGACGCAGTCTTTCAAACTGCCAAACGTGATTTGTTTGCCGAGCAGACCCGGCGAGTAATAGGCAAACTTTGCCGAGTTGGTCATCAGGTACTTGATCTCCGCTGGCAACATGGGCGAGGTGAGGATGCAGGTGTCCACTGTGAGTTGCGCGCCGAACGCTTCCAGCGCCTCAAGGTATCCGGCTTGTTTGGCGAGCAATGTCATGGCGCGGCTGGACGTGACTAAAAATTTTACGCGCGAATGTTTTCGTTTTCCCTGTATCAGGGGCGCGAGCGCTTTGAATTCCGCCAGTGAAAAATGCGGACTGCCCAGCACGACCATATCCAGTCTTTCGCTGTCAGTGTGGGTGAGTTCGCGGCGCGATTGGCGAAGCATGTCCATCGTGACTGTGATCGTCTCTTCAGGTTGTTTATTCTGAAATGCAGATTCAAGAGTCCGCGCTTCGGGCGTGACGCCGACGATATGGAACATCGCCACCGCGCCGGATGACGCGCACGCCGCGCCCAACGCTTTGAGTTGATCCTCATTCGGGATCACGCCCAGCCCCTCGACGACTGGAATTCTATCGAGCGAAGTCTTGCCCATGAAATGTCCAAGCACGGGATAAAAGTCGTCGCTGTGTTGCAGGGCTTCGGGAATATCCTTCATTTGCAATAATAATTTTCCGGCGCGGTTTGCAGTGAGGTGCAACCCCATCGCGGGCGCGCGTCCAACGATGGCGCAGCAGATATCGAACAGGTCCGGGTAGCGTTCGGTGCGCGCGCCGATCACAGAATTGGCGAACACAATCGCGTTCGATTCGCCCCACGCGATCTGTTGACCGAAGGATGGTCGCATTTCAGTTTGATACGGCGCGCACGTCCATGTGGGGATCGTCCCCATACTCTGATAGGCCATCATCTGACGCTGCGCCTGCCTCGCCCAATCATTCGGCACGGCCCATTCCTGCCAGTGATGCTCGTCGAGTCCGCTCACGTTCAACGTGGTCGGCACGGAAACTTTCGCGCCGAGGTTCGCGAGCCGTTCTGCAAATTCGAGTCCCGCGTCGCCGATGTACACCGTGCTGTCAATGTGCGCGCCTGTAATATCCAATAACTCCTGCGCGCCTGCCACCTCCGCCATGCGCGCCAGGATGGACATTGCCATTTTTGTCGCGGGTCCATGATCGCCGCGCAGCATGGCGTGATCTTTATCGGTCAATGAAAGGCTCATGTGTTTTGTCTCGATGTCAAAAAGATTCCACTGAGAATCGCCGCGCCGCCACATTACGATTGGTTGAGATGCCTGATGGCTTGGGCGCGGTTATGCACGCCGAGTTTCTGGTACAGGTTGGCGACGTGACGTTTCAACGTCCCCTCGGCGATGAATAATTTTTCCGCCATTTCCTGATTGGATAAACCGATGGCGAGCAGTTGAAGGATTTCCTTTTCGCGGCGCGTCAACTCTGGACCCTTCGATTGCGAAACACTCAGGGCGACGCCCTTGTGTACGCTTCGCGCCTCGCCCTTCGACGTGCTCAGGACACCGCCCTGAACCTGATTCCCGTTTCGATTGACATTTTCCAACGCCCACGCGACTCCCTCTTGCTCCAACCATTGACTCGACCCTTCGGCGAAGATGGGGGACAACCCCTCCCGCGCCTCAATCAACGGACGGATGACATTTCCGAGTCTTGCCAGCTTCAGCGCCTCGTTCAGCGTTTGCGCGGCTTGGACGCGTTCTCCCAACTTATGTAATGCAACCGCGCGCCACGTCAATACTTCGATGCGGACGAGCGTGAAGTCGAGGTCGTCCAACTGCTCGATTGCCAATTGAAACGTCGAGCAGGCTTCTTTTATTTTTCCCTCCGCCAGAAAAACTCTTCCTTTGGCAAAAGAAAAATAAAATGGAAACGGCTGCTCGTCGTATTCCGCGAGCGTATCCAGCCAGCGACGCGCGTCGTCGAGATTCCCGTCATCCACCGCGAACAGAACGCGCTGGCGGATGATGGAGCGCAGAATAAGTATCTCCTCCAGGCTGCGCGACATGGTGTCGGCGGCGTTCAGGTCCTCCTGCGCGGCGGGTTTGTTTCCCAACGCGTAATGAATCAGCGAGCGCTGCAACAACGCGCGGGCGTGCTGGGTGGGGGAGTTCTTCCATTCACTGCACAGGTCAATGGCGCGGTTAACGAAAGTCAGCGCGTCATCCAGGTTGTTGCGTTGATACGCGATTCTGCCCAGCGT
>Ga0247727_10003484_pt1 | contig 34744 bp, 21 predicted proteins | sample WisWelCaveWW1625_FD_202498 | JGI IMG/M metagenome (GOLD analysis project Ga0247727, IMG submission 202498) | Biofilm microbial communities from Wishing Well Cave, Virginia, United States - WW16-25 | ecosystem: Environmental > Aquatic > Deep subsurface > Groundwater > Cave microbial mat | place...
AGCGTCAACGCGGTGCCGATGTATTCTTTCCGGCATAATTCCGTGATGCAGGCCGAAAACTGCGCGGAGTCGGCGACGACCGCAAATCCCCAAATGAGGCAAAGCAAAACCAACGCCAGGGGATGACCACCGAAGAGAAATCCCACGATCAGCGCGCACGTTCCGCTCATCGCCAAGGAAGCAATCGAGAGCGTCGTGCGTCCGAAATTATCGGCAAGTTTTCCCGCCACCAAGCTGCCAACTCCGCCGGCGCTGATCACCGCAAATGCAGCGAGGCTGGCCCAATGCGGCGCGATGCCAGCCGTTTTAAAACTCGCAAGCAAAAAAACCGGCATCCACGCCCACATCGCATACAATTCCCACATGTGGCCGAGATAGCCGAGATTAGCGAGCACGAGATTTTTGTCGCGGGCGATCTCGCCGGCGAATTTCCAATCGAACGGCGGCGTCTTGGCGCGATACGGGCCTTCGTCAACAAAAAAGAACGCGATCAGCCCGCCCACCGCGGCAAAAAGACCGGACAAATAAAGCACCGGCTTCCATTCACTCACCCCGCCAAAAACATTGAGCAAATGCGGTCCGGCCGTGCCAACCGTTAAAGCGCCGACGAGCAAACCGATGCCGAGTCCGCGATCTTCCTTCGTCCACGTCGCCATGATTTTCATGCCGACCGGATACACGCCGGCGAGAAACAGGCCGGTCATAAAACGTAAAAATAATGCGTAATCAAGGCTGTCGACAAAAAGCGGAATCAAAACGTTTGACAATGCCGCAAGCAGCGTGGAGCCTGTCAACATCGGGCGCGCGGGAATGCGGTCGGCGAGATTCAACAGCGCCGAGCCGAAGGCGCCGACAACGAAGCCGATTTGCACCGACATGGTGAGCCAGGCCCGGCCGGAATCAGTGAGTGACCAGGCCGCCGTGAGCGCCGGAACAACAGCGGAAGCGGAGAACCAAACGCCTTTCGCCAACAAAACGGCGAGCGCCAGCAGAAGTAAAGTGCGCCATTTTGTTTTTCCAATCTCGGATTCGACAGCTTGCGGTGATGGCGGCATTTTCATTTCGTCCTCGAGTCGCGGCTTAAAAGTCCCATGACGAATTAACGCGTCCCGGCAATGCAATAGAGAAATTTCCGCCCGCGCAAATACACTTCATTGTCGACGAGCGCCGGCGAGGCATCGATGCCGTCGTCGAGCTTGTTGGTTGCCAACACTTCGAAGCTCTCGCTGTTCTTGATCACCAGCGTCGCGCCGTCCCGACCGACGAGATACACGCGGCCGGCGGCGCCCACCGGCGAGGCGTAAATATTTGCGATGCTTTCGAGGCGCTGCCGGCTGTAATATGGCTCGCCGGTTTTGGCGTTGAAACACGAGAGAATGCCGCTGTTCACTTTGAGAAAATAAAGCTTGCCGTCATACAACAGCGGCGAAGGCACGTAAGGCGTGTCTTGATCGTATTTCCAAACGACGGCAGCCGAGTTGCTGAGATCGCCCTGGGCGCCGGCAAAGCGAATGGCGAACAAGGCGCTGCCGCGAAAACCGCCGGTGACATAAACCATCTCATCCGCCGCCACCGGCGACGGAATGGCGTTGAGCGTCGTGCCCGCGCTTTCCCAAATCAATTTGCCGTTGGCCAGATCATAACTGCGCACGCGATTGGTGGCGTTGACGATGACTTGCGGCTTGCCTTCGTGAGCAACGACGAGCGGGGTCGACCACGTCGTTGGCTCGTCGCGATCGACTTTCCACAACTCTTTGCCGGTGCGCTTGTCGAGCGCGACGATGAACGATTGGCCCTCATGATCCCAATTCGCGACCAGCGTGTTGCCGTGCAGCGCCGGCGAGCTGCCTTCGCCGAAACTGTTGCGCGTCGTCATGTCGCCGAGGTCTTTTTGCCAAATCAGCTTGCCGTTCATATCGTAACAGAAAATCCCGCGCGAGCCGTAGAAAGCAATGACGTGCTCGCCGTCGGTAACCGGCGAGTTCGAGGCCCACGTGCCATCTTGATGCGTGCCCTCGTGCGGCAGCGCTTCGACTGCGGTGCGCTGCCAAATGACTTTGCCGTCACGGCGCGAGAGCGCCAGCAGCACGAATTGATGCACGCTGGTGGGCGCAATGCCGCGCCGGCGCGAGCCTCCGGATGCCGGCTCCGAGGGGGCGACCGTTTTGTCGGTTTCAATCGCGGTGGTGACAAAGACGCGATCGCCCCAAACAATCGGCGACGACGAGCCTTTGCCGGGAATCTCGGCTTTCCAGCGAATGTTTTTCTTTTCGCTCCATTCCAGCGGCGGATTGGCTTTCGGCGCCACGCCGGTTGCCGAGGGTCCGCGCCATTGCGGCCAATACTTTTCAGCATCGGAAGGTGGATTCGTCACGAATGACACGATTGCAAAAAGAACGGCGAGCGTCATTTTTTGTCCTTTCTTTAATCTGAAAATGTTTTTTACTGTGATTTATTCGTCGTATTGTTTTTTTCACAAAAACAAAGCAAAACATGAAAGCAGAAGGCAAAACGATTATGGGCAAAACCATTAAAACTATATTTGAAATCCACCTACGAACGCAGCCAATTGTTTTGCCCCTGCGGGCGTAGCCTAAATAGTTTTGCCTTTACATTTTACTGATGCAATAAAGATGTTTTTCGCCGCGAATGAAAATCATGCCGTTGGAAATCGCCGGCGAGGCGTAAACCGGTTCGCCGATTGAATTGGTCGCCAGCACCTCGTGTTGTGGGCCGGCTTTGATGACGAAGGTATCGCCGTCTTCGCTGGTCAACAGCAGCTTGCCTTCGCAGGCGACCGGTGAGGCCGTGAACGTCGCAGGCATCGGCAGCCGCCCGCCTTCATAAACCACGGCGCCGGTCTTCGCATCAAGGCAGGTGAGAATGCCGCGATCCGTCATAACGTAGAGATAATCGCCATAAAGAATCGGCGAAGGCACATACGCCGAGCCTTTGTTGTAGCGCCACACGATATTCGCGTCCAAGCTGTCCAGTTCTCGGGAGGCGCCAAGTTTAATGGCAATGGTCCGTTTGAGCGGAAAACCCGCCGAGACGTAAACCATGCCATGTCCTGTTAGCGGCGAGGCGATGGCGTTGCTGGCGTGACCCTTCGTGCGCCACAACTCTTTGCCGGTCTTCGGATCGTAGGAGATGATCAGCTCGCTGCCGCTGGCAATCAATTCCGGCCGTTGCGGGGTGCGCGCGATCAGAGGTGTCGTCCAGCTCGCCTGCACTTGGCGCGGCGTTTTCCAAATTTCTTTGCCGGTCTTTTTGTCGTAAGCCACCATGAAAGATTTCTCGCCGTTTTCTTCGTCGCATTGCAGGATGACGAGATTCTCGAACAACACCGGTGAGGCGCCCGTGCCCATGCCGAAGGCGCCGATCTGCCCTGGCATCACTTTCCACCTCAGCTTGCCGGTAAAATCATAGCAGTACAATCCCTCCGTGCCGAAATAGGCGTAAACATGCTGGCCATCAGTCGCCGGCGTCGGCGAGGCGTGGTTGCTCTTGCGGTGGCGGTCATCGTAGACCGTGCCTTCGTAGGCGGTCCGCTCCCAAAGCTGCTTGCCGGTGTCGCGCTCGAGGCAAATCACTTTCAGCGTATGATGGCGATCCGCGCCCACCGCGTCGGGATGTTTGAATTCCTGTCCGTCGATGAGGTGTTTGACCGCCTGCGCGCCGGGAACGGCCTCGCCTTCGATTTCTGTCGTGAGAAAAATTTTATTGCCCCAAACAATCGGCGAAGAATGGCCGCTGCCTGAAAGCGGCGTTTTCCATTTGATGTTCTTGTTGCGGCTCCATTCCGCCGGCAGGTTGGTTTCCGCTGAAACTCCGGTGCCGTCGGAGCCGCGCCACTGCGGCCAGTTGTTGTCCTTCGGCGCGGCCTTGATGAACGATGGCGCAGTTAAAGCAAAAAGCAGCAAAATTGACAAGCGTTTGAGCATGTGATCACTCCGAAATGAAATTATTTTTTTATGATTAAACTTTTGAATCCAACACAATCAGAATTGTAAAATTTTTCAAAATATTTTCTTCCGAACTTCAAAAACTCGACGCTGTTTCGTTTCACCAATCAGACGTCAGCCGGATGAGACCAGTAGCGTCACGCACGAGAATGCCGGCGCCGAGGAGCACCGGCATGGCAAACGTTTCGGCGTCGGCAACGTCGTAACGCCGCACGACTTCAAAAGCCGCCGTGTTGCGGCGCGCGACGACGAGATCCGCGCTATTGGTCAAATAGATGAGGTGGCGCGGCGTGAGCAGCACCGAGGCATGCCAGCCTTCGCGTCCTTCGGTGGCCCAGCGAATCGCGCCGGTCTTGGCGTCGAGCGCAACGAACTGGCCCTTCTGCCGCGCGGAATGGCCATAGATCAAGCCGTCGCCATACACCGGCGAGCTTATGTACATCGCCACCTCCGCGTTCTTCCACACTTCCGTTGCTTCCCACTTGCCATTACTTTGCTGGAGCGCATAAGCATGTGTGGCTTGGCGCGTACCGGAGACGATGAGAAGCGAGCCGGTCCAAACGGGCGTCGCGATATTCTCATGCCACTCGTCGAGAAAAGGCACGGACCAAAGTTCGTCACCGATCTTCGCATCGAGGCCGACAATGGAGCTGTCGGTCATCGTCACGATTTGCATTTTGCCCGCAATATCGAACACCACCGGCGAAGCGTAACCTGGCCCATATCCGCGCCATTCCCATTTTGCCGCGCCCGTAGCCGGATCAAGCGCCAGGATTTTTCCGCCGTGAACGTCGCTGCCAACCTGAACCACCACGAGGCCGCCGAGCGCGAGCGGTGAAGCCGAAGTGCCGCAAAAAAGTTTTGACGTGTCAACTGTTTTTGAAAAATCTTTGCGCCAAAACTGGCGACCGGTCGCGGTGTCCCATGCCGTGAGCACACCGGTAATGCCGAGCGTGAAAAGGCGATTGCCCAGCACGAGCGGCGTTGCGTTTGGACCTTTCGCCATCTTCGTCGCGTAACGATTTTTGTCAAACGTTGCCGGATACTTTTGTTGCCAGAGAATTTTTCCGCTTGCGAGATCAAGAGCCGTAACGATCTCATCGGGATCGCGGCGACTGTGAACAAACACGCGGCCATCCGCAGCGATTGGCGACGAGTAACCTTCGCCGATCTCAACGCGCCAAACACGGCGCAGTGAATCGGGCCACGAGGCCGGCGCGTTTGCGGCAGTCGCCAACCCGTCGCGTGAAGGCCCGCGCCACTGCCTCCAGTCTTGAGCGTTGGCCGATTGTGCGAATCCGAATGCGAGAAGCGCGGCGGCAAAAAAAATGCTGCTTGCAAAACAGCGGACAATTCGCTTGAGCGATTTCATTCCATCATCCTCCTATTTTGATTCGACGCCTTCTTTACAATTGCTTCAAGCTTGCCAACAATTTTCGCCCGTGGTTTTTCATGGCCGGACTGCCCGTTTTGATTAAGTCCTGCAAAAGGGCGATGACCTGCGGGCGAAGTTTCACTTCATCGAAGGCAAGATTGGCGAGCGCTTGCATGGAAAACATTCTGACCGTGCGGCTTTTGTCGTGGAGATAACCGGATAGAACTTCCAGCACTACGGTTCGATCCTTTTCGCTCAATTTCAAACGATGGCCATCACTTCCTGCTTTTTTCACTGCGTCCATGTATTCCTTAACTCCGTTCTCCTCGCCGCAATGACCCGCTTGAGTACACAACACCATTGATACGACGGCAAGCTTCATCTGTTTCACACAGCTACGGAACAAGACGCCGTTGTCGTAATTTTCGTTAATAAATTTATCGAATATAATTTCAGGTTGAGTTGCGCTCGCTTCAGTGACAATTTTCCATCGTATCTTGAATCAAATGATCGACGACGGCTTTTAGGTCATGGCCACTTTTTTCGTAAACTTCGAGCTGGCGGTCGGCGCTGGTGCCGTGCTCGAGAATTTGATGGATGTAGTTAATCTCGTGGCGGCTGTCAAGCTCATCCACCGCCTCGTCGACGAAGCGAATATATTCGTACATCAAATTGCGGTAATCGACTTCTTCCTGCTTGCCGAAATCGATCATTTTGCCGCGAATGCCGTAGCGCGAGGCGCGCCATTTGTTTTCTTCAATCAGCGTCGGGCGGTAAATATTGAAACTCAAATTGCGCTGGCGCAGGTTGTAAAGTGTAACGACTGTCGCCTGTATCAATGCGGCAATCGCGATGGTTTCGTCAATCCGCGTCGGGAGATCGCAGATCCGGACTTCGAGCGTGTTGAAAAAAGCGTGCGGGCGAATGTCCCACCAGATTTTCTTGCCGTTGTCGATGCAGCCGGTTTTAATTAACATGTTGACAAAATTTTCAAAATCCGCCCATGAATTGAAATAATCCGGAATGCCGGTGCGCGGGAAGCGCTTGAAAATCGAGGCGCGGACGGATTTCAGGCCGGTGTTGCGGCCCAGCCAAAAAGGCGAGCTGGTCGAAAGCGCCAAAATGTGCGGCAGGAAATAGCGCATCTGGTTCATGAGCGCAATCGCCGTTTCGCGGTCTTCGATGCCGATGTGAACGTGCAAGCCGAAAATCAAATTCGCGCGCGCGATGTCGCCCAATTCGTCCACGATCACTTTATAGCGTTCGTGATCCACGATCTCCTGCGAACGCCAGTCGGAAAACGGATGCGTGCCGGCGCCGGCGATGCGCAAACCGTTTTTTTGTGCGAGCTGGCAAATGCCCTGGCGCAATTCCAATACGCTCTGCCGCGCCTCTCTAATGTTCGTACAGATGCCGGTACCGACTTCGACGACGGATTTGTGCATCTCCGGCTTGATGTGCTCTTGCAGCAGCAATTTGCCTTCGGCGAGCATTTGCGACACATGCGAGCGCAGCTCGCGCGTGACCGGATCGACGATCTGAAATTCTTCTTCAATGCCGATGGTGAATTTTTCTTTCATGATGGGTTGGCTCCTCCTAATCGAAATCACAAAAATATATTACGGCGATAAAGGCTCATTTCATAAATTAAGCACCTGCCTTATTCGCGCTTCAACATGATATAGATCATTTTGGGTAATTTGGCCCAACTTGAGAAGCACAAGCGTGGTTGAAATGGTTGCAATCTTTATACGAACAACCGATGGCTTTTTCAATCCTGCCAAAGTCCAATCGGCGAGAGGATAATCGGTGGAAATTTTTCGAGGTTGGCTTGTGATCATAACCAGAATCAGGTTGCCTGTTGATGCTTCGTAGGATGGATCAGTGACAACCAGAGCCGGGCGCGCTTTCGTAGATTTGAGATCGGCGAATGGGAAAGGTATCAGTACAACATCACCTCTGTTGTATGCCATAGAGTGCTCGCCAATTGTCGTAAATTGCGTCTTCGGGATTATCCCAATCTTGATTAAAAGCATCAGCCGACAAATGCGTCCATGAATCAATCTTCCTATACACGGGTTTCGCCAAAGCCTCTAACTCAATGCGTTTAATCCTAATCGGCGTTCCATCAAATTTATAAACAGGCAGCTTGCCTGTTTTTGTCCAACGATAAATCGTACTTGTCGCCACGCGCACATATTCTGCCGCATCTTCAACGGTCAACCATTCACGAAGGCTGTTGGCAGCTTCGCGCTGCTGGCGCAACTGCGTACGATTCTTTTTGGGTGCCGGCGTTATTTTTTTCTCAGACATGTTGCAAGGTTCCACTTTTAAAATTAAAAAACGGATTATTTAACACAGCCTAAAATTGTTGAAGCCATTCCATGTCATATCAATTACAATATAACACAAATTTCGAGCGATGCAACAAGGTATTTTATTTTGAAAATAGGAAAAATTTAAATGGTGCGCCGGCTGACGAAAGCTAAATCACCCGATTTTTTATCAAAACGCTCGAGGTCATGTACTTTGCAATTTAGGGTGTCACTTCCGCTCGATCAAAAACGTCGACGTCGAGCCCCCTCCTGCTGTCACATTCGCCAGCGAAGAGGCCGATAGCCGCGTCAACACTCCGCCGACGACCGGGCCGAAGACGTACGGATCGAAGTCCACGATCAAATCCGCGAAGCGCAAGTCCCGCAGGGCGGGATCAAAATACGGAAAACTCTCGCGCGCGATCGGGACTTTTTCTTGCACGACGTAAAAGTCATCCAGAGCCTGTTGGATGATTTTTTCCCACTCTTCTGCCGGCGTTTCCCAACCGAGATGGACGCCGCGGCCGCCGTATTCATCATTATGTTTGATCACAAAATCGTCTTTATGCTGGCTAACATACTCGCAGAGATCGATGGCTTGTCCCTGATAAACTGTTTTGGTTTGCTCGAGACGTCTCGTCCACGGAATGTGCCGGCGAATCACTTCCTGTTCTTCGGAATTAAACAAATGCTGATTGCGCTCGTGCGTGAGCAGGGCAAAAAGGGATTTTTTATGCACGAGCTTGGCGCGGAATGGATTGATCAGGCACACATCGTGATTTTTAACCGCGTTGTACATCGCCTGCACTTCGTCGAGTTTTTCGATGAACTCGTTGGTGACGACGCGCTTGTAAATGAGATCGATCTCGAAATCGCCGGCGCGCAGAATGCCGCGCCCGCTTTTGTCGTGGGAATAATCCAGCTCGCGCGGATCGGCCAGCACGGTTTTGATGCCCTGGCTCGCAAAATATTCCTGCAGCAATTCGAACTCCGGCCAGGTCGAAACGCCGCGCCAGTCGATGATGCCGATTTGCGGCATTTTGCGGCCGCTTTTGTTGCCCTGCCATTCTTTGTAGGTATCGAGCAATTGCCGGAGCAAAATCGCGCGCACGGCAAACGGTTGAACGTTGTAGCGTTGGCGGAACTCCATCATGAACGGCAGGCGCAGATAAATGTCCGACATCACATCGTTGTACGCGATGCCGGCCGGCGTGTCGGCGTTCAGCTCGACAAATTTCAGCACGATGCCCCCGACTTTCTTTTTATTTTTATCAAAGGAAATCGGGGATTCCGTCATGAACGAATCCCAGCGCGAGGTGATCGACAAGCGCGAGAAGCCGGGATCGATTTCGCAGAGCAAGCGTTCGCCTTCGCTCAGGCCGACTTGCGCAAAAAAATCCGGTTGCGCAAAAATGGCTTCTTTGACTTTGACCACCGCTTCGCGCAAAACGCGGCAAACCTCTTTGATCAAATCAAACTGCTCGGGAGAGACGAATTTCGGACGCAGGAAGGTGGAGAGAGGACGTTCGCCGTAACAGGCTTTGTGCTCGCGCAGATCGTCGATGAAACGCGCGCTGATTTCCGCCAGAGCCGCGGTGTCCATCTTCGACACCAGCTCGTGGTAATATTGAATCGCTGGTTCGTTCATGGTCATCTCTCCATCCTTGGTATGGGAATATTCATGAACTATATTTAATCAGATGTTGAATTAAAAAACTGCCACCCCCTTTCCTAACATTACCAGTATTCAAGTTGGTAAACGCCAAGATCGTTCTGACCGGCTTTTTCCGATTGGCTTATCTTATTTTAAAACCTATTCGATATATTTTGGAGTTTAGATCACCTTGAAAAGTACCAATATTAAAATAAAACCCTAGCGTCATGTTAGTTGAACGATGTTCATGTCTAACGAAATGCCCTATGCCCAATTCTATATTGATTAAATAAAGATCGCTTCCAACAAAAGCTTTATACGAGGGTTCCATATAGTAGCCGCCTTGATGTAGGGATGCGAAAGCTGATCTTTTAGAAGAAGATTTCTTTTTGTTTGCAAATGGTTGAAAAAGAAATAATTTTATTTCCAGCGTGATATTTTGAAAATCTTTTTGTTGAAAATAATAATTGGCAACGTTACCTTTAATGGGATCTGAAATTTCAAATTCTGCTATAAAAGTCCAACGGTGCAATCCCAAAACCGGTGTCAACTCCAAAGGATTGGAGACTTTTATTGGATAGGCGATGTCAATTCCATAGCTGCGCTGGTTAAGGTTTGCTTTGGTTGCTTGTAAGGAATCATTTTTAGCAAGGATCGCCTTTTCCCATTCATCTTTAACAGCATTTTGTGGGCTTAGCAAACCAGATACATCAGCGAAACCAACTATCCTTATACGATTATACTTTAAACCAGCGTAAAAAAAGAAACCACTACTCCTTGAACCGTTGCCAAATGAAGTAAATACGGCATTAGAGGGAAACTTAACACCAAATTTTTTGAAGTCATAATGATACAACTCTATCCCCCATATTGGTTTCACAAAATTGTCACGATTATATTTCTTGTAAACAGTGTCACCGCCGACTTCTACAATCATTTCCTGTGCAAAGACAGCGTGCTTCTGTGATACCATCTCCAAACAGAGTATAGTTATCCAGAACAAGAATCTCGTTGTAATCATTGAATTCCTTTCAGTCTTCGTCGCAACCATTTTCGGTGTTCCAAAAATTTTTTACGATACCAAGTATTTAATGGCGAGCCATGGCCGCCTCTTCCCAGTATGTTTACATGTGTTTGTAAAAAATCATCGAGAACCATGAAATCGCCAGCTTGTTGGAGAAATGGTATTTGGGAAAACAAGCCTCCAAAACCAAGCCACATACCAACGAAGCCATGATCAATACCTTCGCCACGTTTCCATGATCGTGCCTGAACCGACCAGCCAACGAAATCATTAAACACACTTCGGAACCATATGCCTCCCTTTTGCGGGTCAAGTCCAAGATCTTGAAAAACCATTCCGAATACATTGTCAGTCGCGGCTACCCAAAGTTGAGAACCAGCCCCATAGGCACCTCCAATACTTAAGCCTGTTCCTAATGATTTCCAGTACGCACCGGTTGATCCTTTAACAGACTCCATGGAGTTGGCTGCGGCAAAGGCACCACCCCAGAAACCAGCGGATATTAATAATTTTTTGTATAATGCCATAGTTTTAGGCAAACCATGGGGGCTAAACATACCAGCCTCGGCGCCAAAGCCAATAGTGGCCCCTGCCATTGATCCTGTTAATGTATACTTCCACAAATCGTTCCATCCTGCTCGGCCGTTACCGATATCAACCATTCCCCAGCCTGCACCAAAGCCAGCCCCAACTGCTGCACCTGTCGCTGTTGCACCAGCTAAGCCTGAACCAATGGTAGAAGCAAACCCTCCTAGAGCTAGACCACCATAAGCAAGGCTGCCACCTGCAAGCATACCTCCGTAAGTTTTCGGAGAAGACCAATCCCACTTGAGTGGATTGCCGTGGTCATTGGCGATAGCGCTGCCGGCATAGGCACCTAACGCTAAGACCAACCAAGGGAATCTCCCATCTGGATCCACTATAATAACCGGATTATTCGCTGCATACGCAAACGGGCTCCAATCCTGCCCTGCCGGATCCGTTGCATAAAATTTTCCAAGATCACTATCATACAACCGAGCACGATAGTTATGCAGGACGCTTTCGTCATACTCTTGACCGGTAAACTGGTATTTGACTTCGTTGACTGTACCGGTGCGAATGAGATTGCCCAAAGCATCATAATCATAATATGTGCGAACGAGCCCAGTCGCATCCATCACCACACGGGTTGAGCCGAGGTGATCCTTCAAAAGAAATAATACCGTACTTCCTGCACGTTTGGCGACAGCACCATTTAGCCCGTAAATATAAACCGCTAAAGTCTCAGCAGTAGCCGAAGTCTTGTTCTTCTCAAGCAAAGGATAATCATTCTGCCCGTGTAAATAAAGCTTGGAATTGATGCTCGTGCCGTTGTTGTAATTTTTCAAGACACGTTGGGTATCTCCACCGTATTCCAAAGTGAGTGAAGCGCCTGAACTCATACTCACAGAAGTCGGCCGTTGCATGAAGGGGTCATAGATGATCGTGGGGATAGTTTTCGGATCGGAGCATGTGACGTTCGCATTGGCATCGTAGCCGTAATCATTGCCAGAGCCGTCGATGTTCTGCACTTTGTTGGTGCCGGTATAATAAGCGTAGTTCTTGGTCGTGCTGCCACGCGTGAGATCAAGAATATTGCCATTCACGTCGTATGTAATCGTGTTGCCGATGCCAATGTCCCAAGCGTTATTCAAATTGTTGTCAGCGGAGGTGAGTTGGCCCAGATTGTCGTAGGAATATTGCACGGCATAATCCGCCGGCTTGCCCGCCCAGTTGTAAACAAAACTCGTGGTTTTAATGCGGCCATCGTAGTAACCGGCAGCACCACCCCAGCCGGTCGTGTGGGTTATGTCTTCGGTAAAACGGTCGCCATCAATTCGCAGAAGCCAGCCGGGAGAGTTATAAAAGTGGAGGCGCGTTTCAGTACCATTGGCAAGCGCTTCAGAATACAGCCTGCTGTCGGCGTGATAGGTGTAAGCAGCATAAAAATCCGCATCACTCGGCGTGCCGACAGAGATAAGTCTCCCCAAAGCATCATAACTATAGGTCACAACAGTCGCATCTTGCGTCAAAGCCGGATCGATCTTGGCGTTGAAGTAACTTCCTTGTACCGCCGTGAAGCCGGGCTTCAAAATAACTTTCTTGCCCGCCTGCAAAATCACGTTGGCGCCAGACGCAACAGTGTAAGCCGGGCCGGCAATGATCGAATCGGCCGCGCTGTAGCTGATGACACCGGTGGCGGTTTCGTTTTGCAATACCAAGCTGGCTGGAATGTACGTCGTGCGCGTGGCATTGCCGCCATGATCATACTCATAAGCAATGCCATAACTTGAGGCGTTGTAGTCCAACACCTTCGCAGTTTTGCTGGTCACGTTGCCATAAATGTCGTAGGCAAAAGTCTCTTCAACTTCTGCGGCGGTGTCGCTGTCGTTGTTGGTTTCAACTTTGTAGAGTCGGCCTTTGAGATAAGACGTAAAAACGTAAGGCGTAAAATCGTAAGTGTATTTTTTGCGCCAAGTAACGGGTGTGCTCGGCCAAGTTGGGTTGGTGTCGGCGTAATTCTGCAGAGTGGTGGCGTTCCAATCTTGCACGATGTAGCCGCATTCCAGCGTGCGGCCGAGGGCGTCGTATTTCCAATATTGAATGTGATTTGGACTTTGCAAAGAGCCGCTGGCGTCCATCATAAAGCGCATCCGGCCGGCCTTGTCATAAATGTAAAAGTAGGTGGCTTGCGCATCCGGTGTGGTTTTTTGTTTGAGGCGGCCGAAGAAGTCGTAGGCATAAGCAAAGTACCAAAAAGCTCCTCCGCCCGGCGGCGGATTGTAATGGTTGGGCAATCGCGTGTACACAAGGCGGCCAAAGTCATCGTATTCGTAGCTGGTGGTGGAATAAACGCCGTTATCGTTCGGGCCGGATTTTTCAGCGATGAGATTGCCGGCTTTGTCGGTGAGGGTGTAGGCATAAATACCATCCGGACTGATGTCATTCTTTAAGAAATACTGGCCAATCGGAATTGAGCCACTGGCCAGCGTCGTTCCCACAAAATCTCCGGTGTTATTCTTGCCGTAGGCAAAAAGCGCCGTGTGTCCCTGGCCCGCGGCAAACGTCTGGCCGGGCAAGCCGGATTCGACCACACGACCAAGCGGCGAGTTTTCGTAAACCTCGCGCGAGTAGGGGTAACCGTTGTCATTGGAATAGCCGCTGCCGGAGAGCGAATAATAATCCGCGACTTCGCCGGTCATCACGCCGGTGGTCCAATTCAAGCCGGTGACAAAATTGGGGCGAAAGCCGAACAGAGTGTTGGTGAATTCCTGCGTTTTGGTTTGCACGGCGGGGCGGCCGAGGTCGTCGTAGACGGTTTCCGCAACCTGGCAGGTTGTGCCACTTAAAGTTTGCGTTTGCCGGGTTTTGCCAGCGCCGTCAAGATAAGTGATACCGAGCTGCGGGTCGCGAAAGACCAGAATGTCATCAAACGTCACTTGCGTGCCGGTCGCGCCGGTATAAAGCTTGAACTGGCCGGAGATGGTGGCTGGCCGTATTTCTTTGAAAATCAGTTTGCCGTCGGCGAAGAAGAGAACGGCTTTGTCGGAAGTGAGCAGTAACCAGTGCTCAGTGAGAGGCGTCACGGTCTCATCTTTAACAAAAGTGCCGCCGTCTCGCAATTCCCACTTGCCAATCCATTGCACCAAAATGTTTCCGATCTTTATGCCGAAGCCGGTTGAGCCGGAAAGATGCTTCACCTGTGCACGTACGCCGTAATTGGCGTAAGAGAAATTCAACAATACCGCATGATCGCTCACGTCAACGCCGGTGTTTTTCAGCTTGCCGTCGGCAGTGATTTGCCAGTTGCCATCGGTGAGATCCCAGCCATTGGCGTCAGCGTCATTAAAATCATCAAAGACGCCGCCGTTGCGCGCGCTGGCGCTCAAACTACTGTTGGGATCGTTTGGCGCAAACGCATCGTTATTGCCGTTGCGGGAATAATACGGCGCTGAGATCGTCGTGACATTTTCATTCGGCCCGACCGTGGCGATGGGACGTTGGAAATTGTCATAAACCGAGCGCACGATTTCGCCGTTGGTGCCGATGGTCGCGGTGACCATGTCGTAATCCGGATCGTACACCGTGGCGCTAAAAGGCGCATCCACCGGAGAGAGGCGCAAGTCGTCGACTAAAACGTAATGCGTATCGTCGTTATTGACGGTGTAGCAACGAATACGCAAAAACTGCGCATCCGGAATGCCGCCGCTGGCGCGCACCCCCTTCAAATCGAGATACGCTTCGAGGTATTGCCATTGGCCCTGCGTGTCGCTGATATTCACCGCAACGTAAGCCGCCGGAACAGTGGCCGGATATACGCTGTTGTCGGTATCCGAGTCCTGTTTGGAATAAATGATCAATTGCCCTTTGTTCGCGCCAAAACCGGCTTGCGTTCGCACCCAGCAGGACAAAACATATTGGCGCTGCTGGCCCGAGAGATCCGGCGGCCGGAAATCGCGTGTCGGGCCATATACCGCAACCGCGGAATTGTTATCGGCGTTCAACGAACAACTTTTCCGGCCGGTATGCGCAATGGAGGAAATCGAATTGAATGAGGGGAACGACCAGTAATCATTATCGCGCACGTAGCTCGTCGCGCTGCCATATTCAAAATTGATAAAGCTCGCTTCGTCTCCCACATTCGCCTGTGAGATTCGGGCATTGGAAAAACCTGCAATCGGCCGCAGCTTGGGATAATCGTAAAGCGTGGATTGATAAACGCCATCAACATCTTTGGTTTTCAAAACCGCACCTTCCGTGATCATGGTAACAACTTCGGAAGTTTTGAGCCAGCCGCTGAAGGGCTCGCCCGCGCCGGACCAACTGGTGAAGTCAAACGCGCTGCTGCCGTTGCCGTCCCACTGGTAGCTTTTATGCGGCGCCCACTTGCCAGTGAACCATTCTTTCCACGTCGCCGCCGAAACCGAAGTGACGGTGGCGTTGGTTTTGGTGGTGGTCTGAATCACCGGGGTGAGAAGATTGAACGAAAGCGTGGGATCATAGGCCTCGTGCCAATATTTAAAAGTTTGCGTATGCGTGTCGAGGTTGCCGTCCCAATTGTAATTGTAGGTTTTGGTCTCGGTCGTCAAGCCGAGAATGTTGTAAGTGTTTTCGACGATCTTCTCAACGCCGTCGACGGTGGAAGATTCTTTCATCAGCCGCACGTAGGTTCCTTCTTCATTCGCGCGCAGCCAGCGATGAAAAACTTTCCAGTATTTGGTGGCGGAAGAAACCACGGTATTGCTCGCATTGTACACGTCGGTTTTGTATTCCAAGCCGCGCAAATGCGAATAAAAGGAATCGGCGTTGGTATAAGCATCATTTGGTGGATAGGGCAAGGCCAGCTCGGCAGCCGGGAGTCCGTTGAAGAAATAGTGCTTCGTATAACCGCTGTACCCGCTGCCGGGCGTTACGGTGATTTCGTTGTATTGCGCAATATTGCCGGAAGGATCAAAAATAGCCTTCGCGGCATTATATTGATAGAAAGTGGTGACAGTTTCGTATCCATCGAAAATAGCAACGGAGGAAACAGCGAGGTCTGTTAAAGGGCCGGTATAGTTGTCGTCGACGACACGATACAAATTAAGCTGGGTTGCTGCCTGGAAATATGCGCCATTATGAGTGAGTATGGTATTGGTTAACACGGGAATTCCAGACAATCCAAAGCCATCTAGAGAACCGCTGGTTGAGGCCCATTGCCCGTTTTTAAACAATCCAACTTGTGTGCCGCTGTAAGTAGAACCGCCGCCACTGGGATACCAATCCTCGTACACATAAAAATTGTTTCCCAGTTTAAGTGATTGATCCCACGCGCCAAACGAAGAAATCGCAGTTGGCGGGTCGCCCCAGCCACTCGGAAGCACGGAATAAATTTTAGCCTGCGAATTTTGGCTGACGCCGTTTGTAAACCAAGCGTAGGCATTCGCCGACACCTGAACCGGCGCCAGCACCGGCTTGCCGTATTCATGATGATAGCTATGCTCCGCCCAGTTGTCTACATTAGGATCAAAAACATAGCGTTTAATCGAGCCGTCATTCAAGTCGCGTCGCACGATGAAATCATTGCCCGCCGCGCTGCTCGTATAATTGAGGTTGGAATTAAAAAATTGCGATTTCCAGGCAACTCCGTCCCAGCGCATGCCCTTGACATCCCAACCCAGGTCGAGGCTGTTAATAGAAATCGTTGATTCAAAAATGCCAACCTGAGCGTTGTTTTTTACTCCCGTAATAAGCTCTTTGACAAACTGGGCCGGGGCAAAATATTCGTCCCAGTGGTACAGATGTTGTCCGGAATCGTTCAAGGCAAACGCAAATTTTGCACCGGCATACCATGAAGCAGCATGATTGTAAGTAGTGGAAAAACTCAAATTATCTGGCAGCGCACTCCAGACCCATTGCCCGAGTTCGTTCAAATAATACCAACCGATCTGATCATTATATTGGGATCCTCGAGGGTACGATAGCACAAGATAATTATTTGTTCCGCTCAAAGAGCAATAATCGCCATTATTATAGGCTGGCGCCAAATCGTTGTATTCATAATCCCAAGATGCCGTAATATCGTTCCAATGCAATCTGTGCAAATGGCCATCTCTTTTGGATAAAACAGCGGCAAAATCATCTCCTACTGTTATTACTGCTTTTTGAGGAGTTTGCCCCATCCATAATCCAGAGCTTGGGTAGTGAAACCAATTGCCAGGCCTATATGGATTTTTACGAAAGAGATGAATAACTTTAGCATCGGAATTGGAATAGTATTTTTCGAGCACCGCAAAAAAATCTTTTTCAAGGAAGATCTCAAAATCTTGTTGTTGAGCATACGGCGGATCATCCAGGATGGCAACGCCGGAAAGAGTTCCTATAAGTCCGCTGGCAATCCAGCGACCATCCCAGTAGTAGGCATAAATATCGACATAATTGGGGCTGCGGAACCACGATACTACGACATAATCGTCACCTAGCCAAACTCTTGGCATTGAGGTGCCCGAAGGCGCCGTGATACTCAATTGCTGACGGTCGGATTTCGTAAGCGTTTGCGAGGCATAAGAGTAAGTCACCGTGCCGCCTTGCGGATACGTTATGGTCTTGAGCGCGCCATAATGTACGTCAGTGGCAGAGTTGAAATAATAATCAAAAATCAGCGCCGGAGCGGATTTACGCCCGGAAATATATTGCGTGATCGACTTCAGATAACGCTTGGCCAAATCGTAATTGCCGCTCAGATATTGCAAGCCATAATATCCGAAATGCGTCGTGGAAAGCGTGTCCGTGCCGCCGGCTTTGAAAACGGCGAGATAATCGAGAAACCGTTTTTCATACTTGTCCTGATATGCAATACTATCTGCCCCATGGTGCGGACGTTGATATTCGCGCGGGCCGGTGGCGCTGTAAGACTTCTCTTTGTAATAGAACTGAACGGAGCGTCCGAAGACGTCAGTGATTTTCTTTAAATAGGAGGCCTCGGTATGCTTCTTCTTGGCGGATGCCGACCCGACGAATTGCTCTACCAAGTCATATTCAAACGTAATATTGTCGCCCCAGGTATTTTCAATTTTGGCAAGATTCCACGCGATGGCAAATTGCGACTGGCCGGTGGTGACGCTGCTGCTGCCAATCCAATTTCCCCACTTCACGCCCCATTGCACGGTGTTGCGCACGCTGGTTCTTTGTCCGTTGCCATCGAAACCGATGCTGCCGCCATAAATGTATTTGATGCCGTTTTCGCGGGTAATTTCCCAACGCTCGTCACTCGGATAAAAGAGTATTTTCCATAATTGATAATTTTTCGTTTTGTACTGGTAGATGACATCTGTTGCCGCGCCAGTTCTGACGAGAAGATTGCTGGCGCCGCCGGCGATCAAATAAAAATCATCGTCAAATCTTGAGCCGGTGTTCTTGTGGTCAACGATGATCTTTTCATAATCCATCGACCAACCCAGCCCGAGAATTCCTGTCGGCGTGGCAACATTCCAAGTGTCGACGATATTCTGAATATTGCTGTTGTAGGAAATCGTCACGCTTACATCCAGGCCATTCTTGCCGGGGAGGGTCACCAAATTCAAAGGGAAATTGACATCGCCGGTAAATAAATTGACGCTGTTGCCAATCGCGCCGCGAGCATCAGGATCCAAGGCAAAGGTGTTAATTTTAGGGGCAGTGGTGGATTCTGATTCCTGAGCAATTCCCCAAGCGGAGAAAATGAGACTTATGGCGATCGACAAAATATAAAAACAGCCAGCAAAGGTTTGCGTGCGCATGAAAGAACTCCCTTTCGTTCGTGCTTCACAACAACGGAACAAATGTCATTATCATTGCTTCTCCAAACGGCTCACGCGTTGGCGCAACAGATCATTATCTTTCTTCAGCTCAATCACATACAACGTCAGTTCTTCAATCTTCTGCAACAGCTTGGACTGCATCTCGCCGAGGCTCACGCCGTTTTCCGCCACTTCCTTTTCCGAGGGTATGCCGGGCAAACGCCGGTTTTGCTTGACACTCTTCTCAAGCTCGTCAAGTGGCATGAGCTTGTAATCATCGTCAAAGACAAAATCCGACCAGTTGGTTTCCACCACGACTTCCTTTGCCCGAATTTTGCCGTTGACGGAGAGTCTATAATTCGGATCCGGATTTATCGTGCCGATACCGACGGTGCCATCATTTAAAATTGTAAGTTTTGTGCTTTCACCGGAAGCATCCTGTGAAACCAAGCGGCATCGGCCTTGATAGTTGTCCAGGAAAAAATAGCGATTGCTTCCAGCCCCCTCAAAACGCACCTGTCCGCCTTCGTCGGGACTGGCTTGGGCGCGGAGCACGATACTGTTTCCAGGACTTGTATAAAAATACCCGCTCACATCAAACTTTCCTTGCGGCGTCGAGGTGCCAATGCCGACATTTCCCGTTGCCGGGCTGAGGACGATGCTGCCGGAATCCGTTGACACGACGCCGTTCACGCCGTCATGTTTCAACGCCAGATATTTATTCCAGCTATTCGTCACTTTGCCGTAAATTCGAACCTGTGCATTGTAGGTTCGGTTGTTGGAAAATTTGGAATAAAAAGCAAAGGTCTGATCAGCGAAGGTGCTGTCTTCATCGCCGGCAAAAAATCCCAGGTTATTTCGTCCCCAAATAATGCCGGGGCGTCCCGCGCTATTGGGATTCTGCGAGCGTATCAAAATCCGCTTGGTATTGCCATAAATCTCCAAGGCATTGGTCGGGTTTGTCGTCCCGATGCCGGCATTGCCGGTTGCAGGAAACGTGTTGTTGGTTTGTCCGAAACTAGCGCGGCTCATCAGCAACAACACCAACAGCAGCAAAAAAACCACGATCTTGTTCGATGATTGCATTTTCTCCTCCTATTTTGAGCCAAGAATTTGACTTGTCGATCTGGCGATGTCTTACGCGCCTTGCCCGCCGCCGATAAACGCCGACCACGCGTATTCTTTCGGCGGCTTGTCTGGAAGCTGGCCGCGCGCGATGGCCAAATTCGCCATCGCCTCGACCAGCCACTCAAAATTCGTCCCGCCGACGGAATTAATATCGGCATCCGGCGCCGGATTGCAATAGTCGATTGCATAAGGAATGCCGTCACGCACCGCAAATTCGGCGGTGTTCAAATCATAACCCAGCGCTTTGTTGATTTTCACGCAATACTCTGTGATGCGATCCCGCAGCGCCGGATTGATGGGGCCGGCATCGTCGCCATATTGGCCGCCGAGATACGGCTTGCCGGGATCATACAACATGATGCGCACTTTGTTGCGGCCAACCGTGTAACAGCGATAATACTCGGTGAATTCGATGCCCTCTTGCAGCACCATCGCCAGATCGCCGGTTTGATGATAAGCTTTGAAAAATTCGTCGGGGTTGTTGACTTTGTAAACGTGCTTCCAGCCGCCGCCGCTGTGCGGTTTCAAGAAAGCGGGAAAACCGACGTAGTTGAAAATCTTGTCCCAGTTGAGAGGGAAAGCCAGGTTTCGCATGGATTCGGAACTCGTGTTGGGCGGATGCGCGAAATGCGGCAACAGCACGGTTTTGGGCACCGGAATGCCGATCTTCGCGGCGAGAGCATAATTGAAAAATTTCTCGTCGGCGCTCCACCAGAACGGATTGTTGATCACCTCGGCGCCGTTTAACATGGCGTTTTTCAGATAGGCGCGAAAAAACGGGATTTCGTGTGAAATCCGGTCGATAATAACGCGATAGCCGGAAGGTTCCGCCATCCGAACTCCTTCCAACATGATAAATTCGGCAGTAATACCCAACTTTTGGTGTTGACTTTTTTGGTTGATTCGGCCGATAAGTGCCTCAGGAAAGGATTTTTCCTGTCCGCGCAGGACACCGATTTTCATAGGTTGGCCTTTCTCTTGGAGTTACATGCGTTAATTGCAGGTTTTGCCAATATAACAAAAAAATCCTTAAAAGGGAAGAGAAAATTTTGGGGGAACCTCTGCTAACGAACGCATTGCAGGTATATACGTAATCAGATTCAAAGCGCTGTTAATGACGTGTAACGATGCCGATACGGACATTGCCGACTGTCAATGGAGTGTAATTATGTCAATAAGGACATTGCCAACCGCGCTGCAGGCGCGCCTCAATGGCTGGCTCGACGGTAGAAAAGAGAGGCCGTCGCAAAGCGGACAAAGCATTTCCTATTATATTACCAAAAGCCTGCGCAACCATCGCAACAACAACCACTGGCACGAAGTTTTGTGCGCCACCGATTTCGAGCAAAAAATTTGCAAGATGGCGGATCGCGCGATACGCAAGGTGTATGAAAAGTGGCAATCGCGCGACGCCAAGTTCATCGGCGAGCAAAAAACCTGGGAGGAAAAACTGCGGCAGGCGGAGGAGAACTATTTGATTCGCAAACGCGAGCTGGAGCGGGACGCCATGTTTGATGCGACGCCGTGGTGGTACATTCCAATCATTATAATTTTTGGCATCGCGGAATTGGCGATGAACGCGGAGGTGTTCGACATTTTCGGCTCGGCGCGTTTTGAAACCATCATCATGGCGCTCATCCTCTCGTTCGCAATTCCGGCGTCGGGGCATTTTTGGGGCCGCTTTCTCCGCGAAGACGAAAAAGAAAAGCCGCTCATCTTTCTTTCGGTCGGCTGTCTCGGCGTCATCATTTTCTCGTTATATTCATTGGCCGCCGTGCGCAACAGCTATTTTAAAATTCAAAACACCACCGACGCCGAAACCGTGTTCAACGCCTGGCTCTTTTTTCTCTCGCTCAATATGCTCGTCTTCCTGATTTCGATTTACGCTTCGTGGTATGCGCACGAGCGCGACTTCAAGCTGTTCAAATTCAAGCGGGATTACATGGCGGCGCTGGATCGCATCAACAAGCTCGGCAGCCAGCGCAACGCGCTCAAATCCTCCTGCCACAATCAGATCTTCCGCATTCGCGACGCGGCGCACGAGCGCATCAGCGTCTATCGCCAGCACAATTTGCGCAAGCGTTCCGACGAACGCCGGCCGCAAGCTTTCGAGACGCTGCCGGATATTTTGATTCCGGAGTTCGAGGAAGAAGGCTTCGCCACCAACGGCAAAACCCGCTCGGCGTATTTGCTGACCGATTAACCCCAACAATTCAACGGGAAAGTCATCGAATTTGCAAAGAACCCCATTGCAAAAATGACCGCTATGAAAAATTTTTTTTGCCAATCGTATTTAGTTGCGCCTCCCAAGATGTCATTCTGGAAGAATCTTTTGAAAATTCAAGTCAGTCCGATGAACAAAAAAGATTCCTACGGAATGACATTCATAAAAGGGGTCAGGGTACGACTAACTCTGTTGATTTATATCCTGTCCCTGCTGCCGCTGCTGCCGAGCTGCAGTCACGTCGACACCGCCGAGCGGCGCGTGGTGATGGTTTTTGTGGACGTGTCGCTGAGTTCCCTGCCGGAACGTGAAAACTACAAGCTGTACCTCGAAAAAATCATCACCTCGCTGAAACCGGGCGACGTGATCGCCGGCGGCAAAATCATCGATTTGACCATCGCCGATTTCACGCCGATTTTCAACGTCCAACTGCCGGCGTTCGATTTCTGGACCGACAATCGCACCCAGCACCACAAAATGGTGGGCAAGCTCACGGCGCGCATGTTTGCGAATATTGACAGCGTGCTGCAAAGCCGCGGCAAGATCGAGAAAAGCGAGATCATCAACTCGTTCATCATCTGCGAGCAGTTCATGCGCAACAAGACCGGCAAAAAGACGCTGGTGATTCTCTCGGACATGATCGAATGCTCGTCGGAATTCAATTTCGACAAAGACGAGGTGACGGCCGATTACATCAACCGGGCGATGCTCACGATGCGCCAAAAAGACCGCATTCCGAATTTGCACAACGTCGACGTATGGATTGTCGGCGCCTACGCCGCGAACACGGAAAAATATTTCGCCATCCAGGGTTTTTGGAATCGCTATTTAAAGGAAACCAGCGCCAATTGCCGTTCCTATTCGCACACGCTGTTAGATTTTGATTGAGCCAGCTTGTCGGTGAGAAGGGAAATTTTTATTTGCTATTTTACCGATAATGTCGTAATTTTTCTTTTGAAACAGCAAAGGAGAAATTATGGCTTCTGAATTAATGATCGAGACGATCAAGGCCGAGCTGGAAGCAGCCGACGCAGCGACGCTCAGATCGATTTGGCAAAACCTTCGCCAGGCGAGACAAGAGCTTGCTATGTTGTCAGAAATAGCGAATGACAAGTCATCTGAATTTATTGGGGAAAATCCCCTCTTCGATCTAAACCGGAAAATCTCTTTTAAGGAACGTGCCTCCCAAAAAAAGCAACTCAAAATTCAAAATCGCGGCTGGCTTTTGCAGAAATTCAAAACTTTACCGGCGGCTTGGCTGATGGTTGTTGACGGAGAAATTATTGCTTCCGGCAAAACGCTTTCAGATTATCCCAAACCGGAGCAAATTTCAGCCGTTTGTCACCGAACCGGCAAACTTCCTTTTCTCTTCATCAATGAAGAGGTGTTGGCTGTCGAAGAAAGCAGCTCAGTTTGGCAAACAACAAGTGAGCCACACGACGATTATCCAACCGTACCGGTGAAGCTTCGCTCTGATTCGGGAGAGGCGGCTGTAATTGGCGATCTTGATACCGGTGCTATTCCAACTTTTGTGAATTATGATTTCCTTGTGCAGCAAAATGTGATTCAATTTGAAGCTTACGAAGATGCCGAGCTATCGCGACATCTCAACCAAGCTTATGAATATCTGCCGCGGAGCGTGGTTATCGAAATTACTTTGGCTTCAGGAGAAGTTCGGTCTCAAGAAACGACGATTGCGTGTGTTGCCGATTGGCACGATAGCCCATTCGTCAGAATTAATAACCATCGTATTGCACTTGTCGGTCGTGAAGTATTTTTGAAACTCAAACCTTCTCTATTACTGAATTTCGAGAACCGGCAAACTGAAATTTTGAGCTCTGCGATGATTAATCAAGCAAACCAAAACAGCAGTAAAAAGAAAAAACGTGCACAACGAACACGCAAAACTCGTTGAGATCAATAATTGAGCAGATACTGATGCTGAAATTTTTTATTTCTTCAATCCAACCGTCGTATCCACCGGCGCCCGCGCCGGTATCGCAGCGGCGCGAGTGCTGATCTCTTTCGCCAATGCCTCCGCCATCTGCCGCAAATCATCCGCTGAAGCCGCGCGTGAGTGGGTCGCGGCAATCGCTTCGCCGGTTTCCACATTCAAAATTCTCGCATCGGCTTCCAAAACGTTCGTTAGCGCGCTGATGCTGCCGACGACGACCGCATCGAGGCGCATGATTTTTCCCACCACCACCGCGGTTTCGGAATCCAGCGCGCCGCTTTGTCCCAAGGCCTGCTCCTCCAAAACTTTTTCCAATTGTTGGCGCTCGATGATCCGATAACTGCCGGAGTTGATCAACGCCGTGGTGAGCATTTCCGCCAGCGTCGCGCCCCAACCTGGCGCCGGTTGTTGCGGATTCGTCTCAACAAACGTGAACACCGCCAAATTCGGGCGAAGGCCGCTGACCGGCGTTTTCGGCGGCGTAGCGGACATCGCATTCGTTGTCGGAGGTGAAGGCGGTTTCGGCGCCGGAGTGGGTGTTGCCGATGATTTGAACCCGCCAAACAACGTCGGATGATTTTCACGCAAACGCGCCAGCAATTTCCCCGCCTCGCGTTTTCCCGGCTCATCGGCAACCTTTTCCGATGCCTTGCGCAAGTGATCGAAAGCTGCGACATTTTTTCCTTCTTGCAAAAGAATCTGGCCGGCAATCAAATGGGCGCGCGCATTTTGCGGATTGCTTTTGAGCGCCCGAGCGGCATGGGTTTTGGCGATTTCAATTCGCTGCTCGTCCCACGCTATTTGCGCCAGATACGCGTTCGCCTGATCATTTTCAGGATTCAACTGCAAAGCGCGGCGAAATTTTTCCACTGCGAAAATCTTTTTGCCGGCGTTTAACAGTTTGGCTCCTTCGTCAACCAATTGCTCGGCCTGCCTTTTCTCGCGCCGCTCTTGCAGCGCATTTTTCACGCGCTCCCTTTGTCCCAACGCCGGATCCGAATGCAGCCCGAATCCCAATGCCAGAATAAAAATCACTAGTGATCGTCTCATGAAAATCCCTTTGTAACAATTCACGCCAAGCGTTATCGCAAAAGAAAAATTAAGGCAAAATGCTTGCTGGCAAAATAATTGTTTTGCCGTTTGAATCCGTTTTAAATTTCGCCATGTCCGATGAAAAAGGCAAGCGGAAATTTTCTGGTTGCTGGTGTCTCGTTGCTTGCTACTCGTCAACAACCAGCGAACAGTAGGCCATTGTGTTGCCTCTTGTCCTCCCTGCCCGAAATCAATCGCAACATTCTCCTTGCTTCTCTTCCCGCGGTTTTGTATCATTTTCAGGTTGCTCGCTCACGGGGCCAATCCTGCCGGAGGTTCTGATAGGGAAAATATTTGCTTTTCTCGAGAATTCTTGCTAAAATGTGAGCATCAATAAGTAACGAGGAAGTGCATCTTATCGTTGAGCAAGCTGTGTAGTAATTTTCATCAAAGGGAATATATCCATGACACTACAAGAAATCATCGCCGACATTCACGCGCTCAAAGATGACCTGGAAACTTATGAACGCAAGTACGGCGTCCTTTCGGAGACATTCCATGAAGCTTATAACAGCGGCGAGGAGCCAGAGGATGATTCATGGGTCCTCGACTGGGCGGATTGGGCCGGCGCCTATAAGATTATGCTTCGCCGCCAGGAACAGTATCGCCGCGCTATTCAGGAATTGCGACAAGGCTCGCAAAAGTTAGTTGATGTTATTGGAAGAACGGCTCGCCATGAACCCATTCCAGTCGCTTCGTGACTACGAAGAGCACGTTTACACGCTGAAACAAAATTTCCGTTCCTCACCACAAACACATTCCACCTGATATTAAGCATCATCGTGTCCCTGCGCCAAATATGAGTTTCAGCCAACCGAACTTGCCAGCTTTAATTCAAGAGATCGAAGAGTTGATGCGGGAGTAACAAAAGGATTTTATATCATGCCAGATCCACCTAATATCTTCATCTCCTACGCCCGCAGCGACGGCAAAAACTTCGCCGATGATCTGCGCCGTCGGTTAGTGGACGAATATCACTTCCATGTCTGGCAGGATATTGTCGAATTGGAAGGGGGCAAAGATTGGTGGCTGCAAATCGAAACGGCGATCAAAAGCGTGGAATTTCTGGTGATGGTGATGACCCCAGGCGCATTGGCTTCGCAAACCACGCGCAAGGAATGGCGGCTGGCGCGGCAGGAAGGCGTGTGCGTGCTGCCGATGATGGCCGAGGAGATTGACTTCTCCCCGCTGCCGCGCTGGATGCGGGACACGCATTTTTTTGATTTCAAATTTCCCGAGCAATGGGAACGCTTCATCCGCACTTTGCAGAGTCCCTGCCAGGCGCCACGCGTGCCGTTCATGGTCGATGACAAACTGGATGATTTTGTCGAACGTCCCGAAGAATTCAACCAGCTTCTCGCCCTGTTGCTCGACCCCAAACGCGAAGAGCCGATTGCGATTACCGCCGCGCTGCGTGGCGCGGGCGGTTATGGCAAAACCACGCTGGCCAAAGCGCTTTGCCATGACGAGCGCATTCAGAACGCTTTTGACGACGGCATTCTGTGGGTAACGCTCGGCGAAAACCCTGGCGATTTGACCGGTCGCGTTGAAGATTTGATCTACACCCTCAGCGGCGAGCGGCCAGGGTTCTCCAGTGTGCAGGCTGCGGCGGCCCGACTCGCGGAGCTGCTGGTCGACCGCGATATTTTGCTGGTGATCGATGATGTGTGGAATAGCGCCCATTTGAGGCCTTTTCTGCAAGGTGAGCTTTAGGCGGTACTATCTTTTCAACACCAGGGGTGCAAAGAAAATTGGAAATCTTAAATCCAAGAAACTATGAAAAAATGCTCTGAATCTAATGATTGAATTGAGTACTATACTTTCTGGCGCCTGGTCACTCTTCAAAGGAATATGCCTCGAAGTCGGAGGGAATGAGTTGCATCGTCAGTTGGTAGAACGCTTCGAACGCGCCGGAGACGCCGATCTCGATTTGCAGAAAGCGCTTTACGCCAGTTTGTGCGACGCCGTTGACAGCCTTGGCAAAACCCTCTCCACCGAAAATCATCCCCATTTTCAATCCATTCCAGACTTCAAAGAACGTCACGACGAACAACAGCGGGTCAAAAAGATTTTTAGAACTATTCGCGCACAATTTCCCGCAGTCAGCGCTTTGAAGAGTCCGGTTACAATTATTCTGGATGATAAAGCACAGATAGAAGTGAAAGCGCTTCTCGTCCGGCTTGGGCTTAAAAGCTATTTGGCATCTTTGCAGGAAAGCCTGCACAGTGCTTTTGAAAGCAACCTGCCTTTCGTCATGCTTACCCATTTCCGCCGGCAAGTCGCTACCGATGATCGTCTGCATGCGCTTCTGCAACTCGACATAACCACCGCCGGTTTTCAGGCCGTACAACGTGAGCTGCGCGCCATTTCCAATTTTCTCCGCCAACGTTGCGGCAATGATGATCCAGCGCAAATTCAAATTTGGACGGAAAATCTGGCGGGTGAATTGAAAAGTTTCATGAGCGGAGAGTTTAAAGAGATAAAAGAACGACTCGGCAACATCGAAACTAAATTTGACAAGCTCTACTCACTCTTCACGGAAATTCATGACCGCCAGGCGTTCCAACATCTAAGCGCAGGTTTCATAATCCCTCAATTATTGGTGGAAAAACGTAGCGCAGTCGCTCCGACTGCAAGCATGACGCCTGCGCTCCCACCGCGAATCGAGGCATTATCAGGTTTCGATTCCATGGGTGGCAAATTGTTCGAGGAAGATGGTTCGCTCCCTTACCATCAGCTCGGTGGCAAAGGACTTGAGCGGCTGTGTTATCTCTTGTTATTGGCTGACGGCAAAGTGCCACGCTATTTCGGGAAGCCGGGTCAAGAGCAGTACGGCATTGACCTGCTGGTGACCCACGGCGACGAGTGCATGGTCTATCAATGCAAAAACGAAGAGTCCTTTCCCCTCTCAAAAATGAAAGACGCACTGCGGCACTTCGAGGAGGAATGGCTTGGTCGACCAGAACTGCCCAAACCCAACCAGTTTGTGCTCTGTTGCCCGTTGCCGCTGCAAGAGCGCAAACAAAATGAGATGTGGACAGAGCTTGAACGGCAATTTTATGAAAGAACCCACGTGAGCGTTGAATTCTGGGATCGCCATTACCTCGACGAGCACTTGCGACGCCTCCCCGATGTGGTTGCCGATTTATTCTCTGATCGCGCAGCCGAACGCTTTTGCAATCTTGATGATTGGAATAGTGGCCTTTTCCGTCCAGTGACGACAGGCTCCGGGGAAAGAAACATCGAACGCTATCTTGAGAAGAAAGCCGCCGGCGAGGTCTATCTCAACCCCGAGCTCGTCAAAGATTTTGCAAAAAAACTCAAGCGCTCCAGCAACTTGTTGATCCATGGATTGCCGGGCAGCGGCAAAACCATCACCGGGCTTGCTCTGGCAGAATCCTTCGCTGACAATCGCTATCGCCTCTTTTATATCAGCCTGAAACACGACATCAGCGAGGATACTTTGGTCACAGGGATTCGGCGACGGCTTGCTCAGCCAACCATTTTCCTGCTGGATGACTGCCACGGGAAGTTTGAAATGCTGGATTTGGTGCAATACTGTTTGTCAACCGAAATGCGTGGCAAAGGCTTTCTAGTCTTCATGGCGCGTACCACGCCGACTCCTAAAGGCATACTCCGAGGAGGTGATTCAAATTTTGAGGAGAGCCTGGAAGAGGCTGAGGCGACTCTGGAACTTCGACCCACGCTCATTGATTTTCGCGAGATCATCGCCCTAGCCAAACCCCACTTTACCGGGCTTTCAAAGCTGAGATTACAGAAGATTTTTGATTTCACCGGACATGATATCTTTCTGCTCGACCAACTTCTTGATACGATCGACTCTCCGAATGAAATTGATCAACTGAAGCGGGAAAAAGTATTTGAGAAGACGCTGAAGCGCTATTTTCGCAAATCTTTAGGGGACCGCCCCGAATTTATGAAACTTGCTGCTTTGGCACAGTTCGACATAGCTCCGCCGGTTTCATATTTTCATTCCGATCTCGATAAGCAAGACGAAGATGCGGCCACGCAACTTGTAGTAAGGGCAGACCTCAGACCTTCGCGCTACTTTTTTCTGCATTCTTCAGCGGCAGAACTGATTTGCCGTGCTATGGCCTGGAACAGCGAGCGTGACGATTACCCTGAATTGGCCGCGAGTCATCTCATTGAATATTTCAAAAACTGTGAGGAAAACGCCAAACGGCTTGCTGTCGCTTTATCAAACGTGATTAGAAACCGGCTGAAACTCACCAGTAATAGAAATGAGAAAAATCGCCTGAGAAGCCAGTTTTTGGCTAATGACGGCATCTACGCTTTTGTCAAAGAAGTTTTTGATCAGCTTCCGTTAGACCTGATGGCGGTCTGCCTGATCATTTTGAAAAACATGGATGCGGCAACATTTGGACGTTACCGCGATTTGGTGCAAAGGAAGATCGACGACGGCACGGCGCTCAATATGGTCATTGCGTGTGCCTTCCGAGAAAGTACGCTGTTTTTGTCTCTGGCAAAAAAAGATTATCCGTTGTTGCTCTCCGATTTGCGGAGCCAACTCGTTGATCGAGGGCTTCGCGCGCTTATCAAAACAACGGAATTCCAAAACTTTCTTATGCTTATAGCGAATTTGTCAGAGCCAAAAGATTCCTGGTGGTCTACAGCGTTGGATTCCATTCCGGATGACGAGCTTGACGATATAATCCGGCGCACGATTGACTCCAGACGCTCCATTGGCAGCATTGATCGGGCGCTGCGAGAGTTAAAGAAAAACAATTCTGCCCTGTTGGAAAAGTTGGAGCGCAAAATTGGCGCGAAACGTTATCTGCATCTGATCACCAGTATTGGAACTATCACTGAGTTGTTCAAAGTAATTAAAGATTCTTCCCCTTCGATGGCCAGGGAATTGATTAATGCCCTTAATGCTGAGAATATGGGCGCTTTGATTGACAAGGCCATCACCTCCGGCCACTCCATCGGCACCATTCATTTGGCGCTACGGGAATTGAAAAAAGATCCAACCCTGTTGGAAAAACTCGAACACAAAATCGGCGCAAAACGCTGGTGGCAGCTTATTTGTGCTAATGGCACAATACGTATTTTGACGAAATTGTTTGATTATATGGATAAATCTTACAAACAGGAACTTGCGCAATATTCGCAAAATCTTTCTCTGGCACAATGGCAGGAGTTGTTGTTACGCGGTGATTTTGCCGATCTCGGTCATTTCATCAACTGGTATTCACTCAGTTTCTCAAAGCAATTCACCGCAGCGTTTGTCAGTTCGCTTAAACCAACCTTCGAAACGCTGATTCGTCGCGATGGATGGGAAGCTCGAAATCGAGGCGCGGGGCTGCTTCGGAAACCACGCGACTTTCCCATCAAGAAACATCTTTTGGATTTGCTGCACGATTATTTAGCCACAGTCGATTTAGAGTCTTTGCGCTTCAATTTTATTGGCGAAGCGATTCACTGCGTGCATTTACTTTGGCAAGAACTGCCGTCGCGCCGCAAAGAATTAGCCGATTCTCTGATGACCATCTTGTCGAAAGAAAAAGCCTGGTATGCCGATGTACAATTTCTGCGCTCGGCTCATCTGCTCTTTTTCATTCTGAGCAATCCACAGGCTGGGCCCGATAATGCCCGCTGCGTTCTGTCAATAGGCAATAGCAAAGAAGTAGTGGTCCTCTGTGCGGAAGCAAAGACACTTGAGCTCTTTCTCTATCTTTGGAATTTTTATGGCCTTTGGTTCGAGTGGCAAAGGGAGGGAGAAAAGGCCTTCGTTACATTTCTTAATTCTGAAATACGCGACACCGTGAGCAATGTTTTGGCAAAACGCTTACAGACTCACGCGAGCCAAGATGAAAAGGATAATCAGATTGCTCTGGCCGGTTTATTGTCATTTCTTGGTTTGGCTGTTAGTTCCGCAGAAAAAGCCGGTTGGTTATTAAGCTTGCCATCGTTTAACGATCTCGTGAAAAGAGTGCAACCCAAACCCAAACCCGAACCCAAAACCTTTATTCCGGAATTTTTCTTCCTGTTGGGCTTGGAGTGGATTTTTGATAGGAAAAACGGCGTGTCCCAACAGACATGGCAGCGCTTGCTGACGAAAGCAGAGGCGTACACTGAAAAACCCGCAGCATTGAAGCACCTACGCGATTTCGTCCGTGCCCGCGCAGAATTAAAAAAATAAGCAACGAAAATGAAAAATACCCCTCATATTTCCATCAGCTATTCTTCCAAAGACCGCAGCCTCGTTGAAAAATCTATTTGCTAAAAAGAAAAAATGCGTAAGCTTTTTTATAATGAGCGGCGTGGCTCAAATGACAATCTTTACAATAAAAGAGAAACTACGATATCAAGAATTTGAAATCAGCCTTCACGCCTTTGAAGAAGCGGTTGATGATTTTCTATTGGACCAATTACCGCAAACGCAAGAGATAATGCCATGAAGACCTGCTCAAAATGCCGCTCCGTGATGACATCCGGTACAACAGATATAAACTTCAATCGCAATGGCTTGCACATTCAGGTCAAAAATGTGCCGGCATCACTTTGCCCGAATTGTGACAATAAAACCCTTGATGGCAAAGTGGCGCTTTATGTTGATCGTATTGTTCAAGCCATCTTCACAACGGAACAACCGATTCAGATTCGTGAATTGGTGCTTGAGGCTGCTTAAAAAGAACGACTCAGCCGATTGGCAAAATCCGTTTTATTCTATTGGGGATTATTTCGCACGACGGGGTAATAACATCAAAGACAAAACCTCACGTCTTTCTCTCCTACTCCCGCAAGGATAGCGAAGCCTTTCCCAGAAATCTTCACAAAAACTCACCTCAACATAATTCCCTGAAACATTTCCAGCATTTTCCCGTCTTAATAGTGAATCTCACTTGGTAGATTGAAGTCGCCATGCATCGAAAATGTGGCTGGGTCACTCACGCGGAGAGGTGCACCTTGCAGGCGACAGGTGCCAGGTTTCCTATACACAATTATTAATCGGAGAGCGCCGAAAATGTCGAAGAAGAAAAAGTTACTGATTGCTTCAGGTGTTGTCGTCATCATTGCCGCCGCTGTCGTCGCCAGCGTCATGAAATTTGAAGTACAAGAAAAGTTGTAAACCATATAAAAAAACCGCACCTGTTCATCAGCTATTCTTCCAAAGACCGCAGCCTCGTTGAAAAAATCCATCTTACCCTAAAAGCAACCGGATGCAAGGTCTGGCGCGAGCAGACACGTTTGGAAACCCATACGGGCGTAGCCTACTGGTCGTAGGAAATTGGCTTCGCCCTGGCGGATTGCGAGGTTGTCTGTTTGATGTGGAGCTAACTCGCCACTGATTCATAATATTCCCCTTGCATCTCGCCGTATGATTTTGTAAAATTTCTCATGCCTTATCAAGTTTTATCTTACCGTTATTGTTGGCGACGCCTCAGGCTGAGTGCATTTTGTGAAGTTGGAAAGGTCATGATAAAAATCATCGCCATTCCCGGCCTGCTGCTGGTAGGCACAATCTCTTTTTGCCTCGGCGCGCACGCCAATGCGTACGCCCAACGCCCAGCGCCGCGTTCGACTTCGGACTTTCCGACCCCTACGGGCGTAGCTTCGCACACCCCCACCGCACGCCACGAAGCCACTGAAGGGCAGGCCACTCAAGGCCAAGCCGCTGAAGAGCAAGCCGGTCGGCCTTTCATTCGCCACTACAACCCCAAAGAATACGGCGCGGCTTTTTATTACTGGGCCATTGCGCAAGATCAGCGCGGGGTCCTGTATTTTGGCAATTGGAACGGCGTGCTCGAATACGACGGCGTTTCGTGGCACCTGATTTCCACGCCCAATAAGTCCGGCGTACGATCGTTGGCCACCGATGCCAACGGTCGAATTTATGTTGGTGCCGTCGGCGACCTCGGCTATCTCGCGCCGAATTCCCTCGGCGAGATGCAATTCATCTCTTTGCTCGATCACGTCAAACCGGAGAACCGAGAGTTCAATGAAGTGTGGTATGCTTGTGCCGCCTCGCAAGGCGTCTACTTTCGAACTGATAAAATCCTGCTGCGCTGGGCCAATAACCGCATGAAAACCTGGAAACCAGCCACATCGTTTTCAGGTTTATTCGTGGTTCGCGATCGCGTTTACATTCAGCAGTGGGGCGTCGGGCTGCTCGAACTAGCCGGGGATTCTTTAAGAGTGGTATTGAGCGGAGCGCGATTTGCTCATGCGCGCATTTCTGTCATGCTGCCTTACGCCGATGAAAAAATCCTGATCGGCACGGCCGAGCAGGGCCTATTTTTGTACGATGAAACTTCCTTTCAGCCATTTCAAACTGTTCCGGCCATGACCACATTCTGGCGCGAAAATCAACTCTCGCACGGCGCGATGTTACCGAATGAAAATTTTGCCTTGGCGACATGGCGAGGCGGCGTCGCGATCATCGATCCCGCCGGAGCGGGAGGACATCTTCAGCAGCTTTTGGACAAAACCGCCGGTTTGCAGGACAATGACGTCAATTTTGTCTTTCGCGACCGTGAAGGCGCGATATGGTTGGCGCTGGGTCGCGGCATCGCGCGAGTTGAAACCGCTTCGCCCCTGTCGCTGTACGGTGAGCAGGACGGAATCAAGGATTTTGTGGCGTCGATTCTCCGGCATCGAGGCACCCTGTACGTGGCGACCGGCCTAGGCGTTTTCTATTTGCCACCCCAACCAATTTCACAACTCCCGCCGAAGGCGAATCGTGTGCCTGAATTTCGGCCCGTAGCAGGAATTACCGGGCGGTGCTGGTCTCTTCGCGCCATGGGAAAAACTTTGCTCGCGGCTACACCTTCCGGAGTTTATCGGATCGAAGGCGAGACGGGGGCGCCAATAAAAGAATCGGCCAGCGGCGAATTTACTGCGCTGTTTCTGCATCGCTCCCGGCAAGACACCAACCGCGTTTACGTTGGGCTATCCGATGGCCTGGCGTCTTTGCGCTATAATCCCGCGATCTCGAAATGGATCGACGAGGGGCGAATTCACGGCATTCACGAGCCGATTTGGAGCATCGTCGAGAGCGAAGACGGCAGGCTTTGGCTGGGAACCGAAGCGCAAGGCGTTTTGCGGGTGGATTTCTCGGGTGGAATTTCCAACAAAAACAGGCGGAACGAAAATCCGCACGTCGAACGTTTTGACGTCCGGCATGGCTTGCCGCGAGGATGGGTCGGGGTGAATGCCATGAAAGCGCGGCCAATTTTTACAAGCGACGCGGGCCTGTTTCGTTTCGACCGCGAGACGAATTCATTTCTTCCGGATTCAACTTATGGCCGCATGTTCGCTGACGGCTCTCGCGATGTTGAAGTCGTGGTGGAGGATCATCAGGGCAATGTCTGGCTGGGATCGGAAGAAGCCGCCGAAATCAATCGCGCGCTGCGGCAGCCGGACGGTTCTTATTTGCCTGAAAAAGAATCTGCTCTCCAACTTGCCAAAGCGGCGATATGGGCCATTTATCCTGAAAACGATTCCGCCGATAACGGCAACGGTTCTGTGGTTTGGTTTGGAGGACCGGATGGTCTCGTGCGATACGATGCCAATATTCCAAAGCGCGCGAGAGTGGATTATCCGGCGCTCATCCGTCGCGTCAGCCTGCCATTGCAGCGCGATTCCGTCATCTTCGCCGGCGCTTTTCACGAGAGCCGGCAGCGGGTTATCCCAACATTGGCGTATGCCTACAACGCCCTGCGTTTTGAATTTGCCGCGCCGAGTTTTGA
>Ga0247727_10003485_pt1 | contig 34743 bp, 47 predicted proteins | sample WisWelCaveWW1625_FD_202498 | JGI IMG/M metagenome (GOLD analysis project Ga0247727, IMG submission 202498) | Biofilm microbial communities from Wishing Well Cave, Virginia, United States - WW16-25 | ecosystem: Environmental > Aquatic > Deep subsurface > Groundwater > Cave microbial mat | place...
GCCATGACATAAAGAAATAATATGATAAACAAACGCAGTTTTGCGCGTGGTGCCAAGGCTCCCGTGCGTACAGCTTCTCGCTTTCCGGGTGGAGTTAAAAAATTCACCCGACATTCAGGCGGGTTTAATAATACTCGTCCTCGTTTCGGGGGAGGAAATAAGAATAGGTCTCGCGGCGAACGGATAGATTTTTCTCGTTTCATAAAAAAAGCAGAGCATATGGAAGAGAAGCCCTATGTTGCAAAACATTCTTTTTCTGATTTTCCTTTTAATGCTCAAATACAAAAAAATATTGAAAGAAAAGGTTTTACTGATCCTAGACCAATCCAAGACCAGGCTATACCAGCAGTCCTTGAGGGTAAAGATGTTTTTGGTATGGCAAACACAGGCACAGGCAAGACTGCGGCATTTTTGCTTCCGCTTATCGAAAAAATAGCGCGAACGAAAGGCCAAAATAAAAGAGAAATGGTTTTGATAATGGCTCCGACTAGAGAGCTCGCGATGCAGATAGATGCGGATTTTCGGGCGCTTGCTTTTGGTCTAGGTATGTTTTCTGTGGCTTGTGTCGGCGGACTGCCGATAATGCGACAGATCGGAGAAATAAAAAGGGGAGTGTCTTTTGTCATCGGCACACCGGGCAGGATTCGTGATTTGATAGAAAAAAAGGTTTTAGATTTTTCTACTTGTTATTCTGTCGTACTCGATGAAGCAGACAGAATGCTAGATATGGGATTTCGCGATGAGATGGTTTTTATTCTAGGTAAAACCGCAAAAGATCGTCAGACACTTTTCTTTTCGGCGACACTTTCTCTAGAAGTCAAAAAACTCACGAGCGAGTTTTTGAAAGAGCCAGTATTTATTTCAGTGCTTTCAGGCGCTACTGCTAAAAATGTGGATCAAGATGTTGTCCGCACTAGAAGCAAAGAGGAAAAAATAGAAAAACTGCACGAGATTTTAGTGAAAGAAGAAGTCAGTAAGACTTTGATTTTTAGAGAAATGAAATACTCGGTTGATGATTTAGCAAAGAATTTATCGAGCAGGGGTTTTAAAGTAGGTTCTATACACGGAGATAAACGCAGTCGTGAACGCATTCGTACGCTTGATCTGTTCAAGCAAGATAAAATAAATATTTTGATAGCTACAGATGTGGCGGCGCGCGGACTCGATATCCCAGATGTTACCCATGTCATAAACTTTGATATTCCACAGACTTACGATACATATGTACATCGCATAGGCCGTACCGGCCGTGCTGGCAAGAAGGGTATTGCTTTGACTTTTGTGTAAAAATTATGCTTTTAAATATGCATCATCTTCAGCTAATCTTGCTAGATCTTCTTCGTCTAATTCATCTTCAAAGTTGACTGGCCTATTATAATCATTTTCTGGATTTATCTTTAAAATATCGACAAGTTTTTTGCACTTTCTATTGAGTTCTAAAATTTTCATTTTCTTTTGCACGAGATCTTCTCCTATTTTTCTATCCATTCTTCCTTGCAAAGAAGCCAGTATTTGTTCTAATTCATCGATTTTTACACTTTGTGCCTCATCATAAATCTCTTTCCAAAGTAAATAATATTTCCTTTCTTTCAGATATTTTTTTAGTTTCCCATTTACTGGGAGTAGAAAAAATACATCACTTGTTATATCAGTCAGTAATTGTTTTGCTATATTTCCTGATATGGTTTCTATCATAAGTTGATTATTATATACCAAAACAAACAATCTAATAAAAAGTAAGAGGAACCCTTTTAAAGTTTTATTTTACCAGTCCAGCTTTGCGGAGGGTAGTGTAGACGCCGTTTTTCTTTATCGTGCGCATACCTCGAGCAGAGACTTCGATGTTGATGGATTTGTTTAGCTCAGGCACAAAGACTTTCTTCTTTTGAAGATTTGGGTATTTGCGAGCTTTGCCGGTAGGGTTGAATTTCGTAGCGCGAGTGCGGTTTGAGTATCCGCCACCGACTATCGAACCCTTGCTTGTTATTGCGCATATTTTTGCCATAAGTGTTTTTATGCTATCATACAAAAGACAGATTGGCAAATTTTATGGATTCCATATTTTTCATAGCAATACTCATAATGTCTATCGTGATCCACGAAGTTGCGCACGGTTTTGCTGCGCTTTATTTTGGTGATCGCACGGCTCTATATGCAGGTAGACTCACATTGAATCCATTAAAACATTTAGATATGTTTGGTTCTGTACTTTTGCCTTTAGTTTTGGTCATAACCCAAGCGCCATTTTTGTTTGGTTGGGCAAAACCAGTGCCTTATAATCCTGAGAATTTAAATAATAAAAAATGGGGTACTGTAGCGGTGGCTTCTGCTGGTGTTTTATCGAATATATTTTTGGCAGTTTTCTTTGGACTCATCTTGCGTTTTTCTTTGCATTTTTTTGCGAGTTTACCATTTATTACAAATGATTTTATAGATATTATGCGCCTGATAGTTATGGTGAATTTGGGGCTCGCGATATTTAATCTGATGCCTATTCCACCTCTCGATGGTTCGAAAATACTTTTTGAACTTTTACCTAGATCTATGTATGGAATAATATCTTTTATGGAGCAATATGGTCTGATACTTTTGTTACTTTTCATAGTATTCTTTTCTGACTATTTATATCCAATTTTAGCGTATTCGTATCAACTCATCACCGGGCTTGCAATTTAATTCTTTAAATAGTATATTGTTTGCGTAGTCCTAGTAGTTTATTCGGGACTATTTTATTTAGTGTATGCCTACAATCAATCAATTAGTTAAAAAAAGCAGAGTCAAAGCTCATCCAAAGTCCAAGACTGTCGCATTGGCTCGTGGTTTCAATGTCTTAAAAAACAGACCCATTTTTTACCCTGCGCCTTTCAAGCGAGGTGTCTGCACCAAAGTTTCCACTACTACTCCCAAAAAACCAAACTCCGCATTGCGTAAGATTGCCAGAGTGCGTTTGACAAATGGTATGGAAGTAACCGCATATATCCCAGGCGAAGGACACAATCTCCAAGAACACTCTGTGGTTATGCTCCGCGGTGGTCGTGTCAAAGATTTGATCGGAGTGCGATATCACATCGTCCGTGGAGTTTTGGATACCCAAGGTGTAGAAAAGCGTCGCCAAGGTAGATCACTTTATGGCAATAAGAGACCAAAAGAAAACAAGAAATAATTTTATAATTCTTAAATCACAACCTACAATCTATAACCTAAAAAATTATGCGCAGAAAAGTCAAAAATAGAAATATAGTAAAGCCGGATTTCATTTATAATTCTCAAAAGCTTGAGAAGTTTATAAACTACATTATGTTTGCCGGCAAAAAAGAGACTTCCAGAAAAATAGTCTACAAATCTTTTGAAATTATCAAAGAAAAGACTGGCAACCCAAACCCTCTTGAAATCTTTGACCTAGCTATGAAGAACGCTGGACCGCTCACCGAAGTCCGTTCAAAGAGAATTGGAGGAGCAAATTACCAAGTTCCTCGTGAAGTCCGCCCAGAACGCCGTCTAGCTTTGGCTATGCGTTGGATTCGCGATGCCGCTCGTGGAGGCAAGGGTCGTGCTATGCACTTGAAACTTGCCGATGAACTCATCGCCGCTTCGAAAAACGAAGGTGTAGCCATAAAGAAAAAAGAAGACACTCACAAAATGGCCGATGCCAACAAAGCCTTCGCACACTTTGCTTGGTAAAACTTGACATATTTTTTTAAAAGTCTTCAAGGGCTTTTTGGAGAATTTCGTAATTCAAAGTAATTCAGAGTTAATTAACCCCACCCCTTACCCTTCCCCAAAGGAGAGGGGATTGAAAAAGCAAAAATACATTTGCTTTTATTTTGTACATTTTGTACAATATGATTATGAATATAAAAACACTTTCAACCACAGAGGTGAGAGAAAAGATCAGTGACCTTGTCGACATAGTGTCCACGAGTCACAAATCTATAGTGATCGGGCGGAGAAATATTCCCGAGGTTGTGCTGATCCCCTTTCCTTCTTTTTGGAATGGTAAACTCTCTGATATAACCAATATTAATGCTTATTCCAAGAGCTTCGATTTTCTTGCTGATGAACCAGAGCTTTATTCAAAAGAAGATATAAAACTAAAATATGTATAAATTTGGCGATATTGTTCTGACACCTTTTCCGTTTACAGATTTGTCTGGCAATAAAGTTCGTCCAGCGCTGATCCTTGGAATTCAAGAAAAAGGCAACGATGTAACAGTTTGTTTCGTTTCTTCAATTCCCAAGAATACAGATCATAAGTTTGATATCGCAATGAAAACAAGCGATGTTGATTTTAAAAAAACAGGCCTCAAATCAAGCTCGGTGATAAAGACTACAAAAATAGCTACCTTAGACAAAATTGTGATTTTAGGGAAAATAGGCGAGTTAGATATCAAAAATATCCAAAAAGTAAAAAAGATTCTAAGGATTTATTTTGGATTATAAATGACACATGAAGATATCGAGATTTTGAAGAATGGTGGCTGACCCCGAATTCGTGACCCCGAATTCGAATTACCTGAAGAATGGTGGCTGACCCCGAATTACTGACCCCGAATTACTGACCCCGAATTACTTATACATTTTGTTGCAAAAGCAAGCCAAGTATGATATTTTAATAAAAGCGCTCTCTGCGCTTTTTTGTTACTTTTTATTATTTAAATTTAACACTATTATATAGTTATATTTTATGGAACGAGATTATCCGCTAGAGAAAGTTAGAAATATTGGAATCATCGCGCATATCGATGCCGGCAAGACTACCACGACCGAGCGTGTGCTTTTTTATACTGGAGTTTCACACAAGATCGGCGAAGTGCACGATGGAGAGACCACTACTGACTGGATGGAGCAAGAGCGCGAACGAGGTATTACTATTACCTCTGCGGCGGTGACTTGTTTTTGGACGCCGACTTATGCCATAAAAGATGGACAGTCTGATAAAACAAAAAAGCACAGATTCAATATCATAGACACTCCTGGCCACATAGACTTTACAGTAGAAGTGAAGCGCTCTCTTCGTGTACTCGACGGCGCAGTGGTGGTGTTTGATGGTGTGGCTGGAGTAGAACCACAATCCGAGACAAACTGGCGCTATGCCGATGAAGCCAAAGTGCCGAGAATTTGTTTCGTAAACAAGCTCGACCGCACAGGCGCATCTTTTGAACATTCATACAAAACTATTTTAGACAGACTGACCAAAAAAGCCGTCCGTCTGCAAATACCTATTGGACTTGAAGAAAATTTTGAAGGTGTCATAGATCTTTTGACTATGAAGGCTTATGCTTTCGAAGGGGAGATGGGCAACAAAGTCATTGAAAAAGAAATCCCAGAAAATCTGAAAGCAGATGCTGAAAAATATCACAGCGAGCTCGTAGAAAAAATAGTGGAACAAGACGATGCAGTGATGAATGAATACCTCGAAGGCAAGATACCAGATATGGCTACACTGAAAAAACTTTTGAGAAAGGGTGTCATCGCAAATGAAATATTTCCAGTTTATGCTGGTAGCGCTTTGAAGAACAAAGGTGTACAGCTAGTGCTCGATGGGGTGGTAGACTATCTGCCTTCACCTCTAGATATTCCTGCTATCACTGGTACAGATCCAAACAATGACGACGCGCCTGTAGTGCGACAAGCTTCCGACAGCGAGCCTTTTTCTGCGCTTGCTTTCAAGATAGCCACAGACCCTTTCGTCGGGCAGATTATTTTCTTTAGAGTTTATTCTGGCACACTCTCTGCAGGATCATATGTATACAATCCTCGCACTCGCAACAAAGAACGCATAGGCCGCATATTACGAATGCACGCAAACGATCGTGAAGAAGTGAAAAAAGTTTTCGCTGGTGAAATCGCCGCAGCTGTGGGATTGAAAGACACTATTACCTCAGATACTATCTGCGATGAAAATGCTCCAGTCGAGCTAGACCGCATTGTCTTTCCAGAACCGGTCATTTCGCTGCGTATCGAACCAAAAACAAAAGCTGATCAAGAAAAAATGGGTATGGCTCTCAATCGTCTCGCACAAGAAGATCCTACTTTCAAAGTATCTACTGATCAAGAAACAGGCGAGACCATTATCGCAGGTATGGGTGAGCTTCATCTTGAAATCATCGTGGATCGTATGAAGCGTGAGTTTACCGTGGAGGCAAATGTTGGCAAACCTCAAGTAGCATACAGAGAGACTATCATCGGCGAAGCTGGCGCAGAAGGCAAGTACATCAAACAATCCGGCGGTCGTGGTAACTACGGTCATGTGAAGATCAAGGTCAAACCTATGGCGCCAATGACCAAAGAAGAGGTAGAAGATCTGCCGAAAAATACAAAAAGATCAAATGGTTTCGAATTTATAAACTCTATCAAAGGAGGTGTGATACCTCAGGAATACATCGCTCCTTGTGAAAAAGGTTTCAAAGAAGGCCTCGATCGCGGAGTATTGGCAGGATTCAAACTTGTAAATATTTCTGTGGATCTTTGGGATGGTAGTTATCACGAAGTAGACTCCAACGAAATGGCTTTCAAGATCGCGGCTTCGATGGCTATCCAAGACGCCTGCAAGAGTGCTCGTCCTGTGATCCTAGAACCTATGATGAAAGTCGAAGTAGTAACTCCAGAGAAATTTATGGGTGATGTCACCGGCAACCTCTCCTCAAAACGCGGACTGATCGAAGGTATGGAAGACAGGGGAATGAACAAAGTATTAAAGGCCGTGGTGCCACTATCTGAAATGTTTGGTTATATGACGGGCTTGCGATCGATGACCGAAGGCCGCGCGTCATTCACAATGGAATTCTTGCGCTACGATATAGTGCCACAAAATGTGGCAGAGACTATCATTGCTTCTAGGAAATAAACACGAAAAGTGTTATAATTAAGGTATGAAAAGTGGAGTGAAAATAATAGCTAAAAATAAGCAATTCCCTGTATTTGTTGAAAAAGACGAAGACGGTTTTTATGTGGTTGAATGCCCTCTTTTTCGTGGTTGTTATTCTCAGGGCAAGACATTAGATGAAGCTTTAAAAAATATTCGTGAAGTCATCGAGCTATGTTTGGAAGAAAAAGAAAATGTTGAAGTTTTGAAAAGATATAATCCTCTTGAAATGAGTCTGCACACTATCTCTGTATAATCTTTATGCCCAAGCTTCCCATCCTGTCAGCAAAAGAATTGGTGAAAATTTTTGAAAAGCTAGGATATTTTGTCGTCAGACAAAAAGGTAGTCATATCAGAATGCATCACGATACAAAATACGCTATCACAATCCCAAATCATAAAACGATAGGTCGAGGACTTTTGAAAAAAATCCTACGAGATTCTGAAATATCAGCAGAGACCATTATCGCTTCTAGGAAATAAAAATAAAACGCTCCGCGATTGCTAGCAATCGCGGAGCGTTGCCATATTGCTTTTAGCAATATGGCGGGTTTTCAGGGTCATGACAGAAACCCAATTTGCATCACCCCCTTTTAATAATCTTTGAGTATAAAAAGATACAAGCCATACCAGATTGCTCCGGTATGGCTTGCGATGAAAGGCACGCATGATGCGCGTGCCTTGTATGAGGGAACCCACTTGCATCGTAGGATGATTAGGAAGACGCGCGAAGCGGGTCCCCTCATTTGAAACGAAGCCGGCGATGCATCACCATTTCACGGGATCGAGGGTTCGAGGGACCGTGGGTGGGATCTGCACGCTGTTGTGTTTGTTTAAGTTCAGAGAGATCACCTCCTTCAAAGAACGGTTAATGAACCCTTAGTATACACCCCCAGAAATTAAAGTCAAGAGGTGGAATCCCCATCTTTGTTTTTTGAAGTCAGCTTTTTCTTTAATTTGATTCCTCCAAAAATCAAGATTCCCGCCCCGACAATAATTCCCACCGGTCCCAAAGCAACAGTAGCACCAACTGCTTGTGTGAGCAGGTAAAGTCCACCTCCTGCCACAGCTACTGCTCCCACTGTTCCCTCTGTGAGTCCTATTTTTTCGTTTTTGGTTAGGTCAGATTTTTTTGCCATTAGATGCTCCTTTTGGATTTAATGGCGTGAGAAACTTAGAACTGTTATTTCTCTAAACATAATCCTTTATATAGGATAGTCAAGGGTGGACTTGTACAGGCATTTGACATCCTCCTCTGATACTGCTAACATAGATGCAACTGCACTTTGGCAGTTTTTCTATTGGTTTTTTTATTATGACAAGCGAGGAGCATATGAAAGAAAGTATTATTTCATAATGTCCGAGTCGCAGTCGTATCAAAAGCTAATGCTTTTATAGAACTTAGTGTTTATATTTATTATTAAGTTATTATTAGTCCCGATGTAAAAATCGGGATCCCGATAACAAAAGTCGTCGGGATTAATTTTTGTTAGTAATTAGGCCTCAGCGGCTGGCTCTCGTTCGTTGAGTTCTAACTATTAGCTGTACAAATAAATTTTATGGCAGAAGAATTTAAAAGAGACAAACCACACATCAATGTCGGTACTATCGGTCACGTTGACCACGGTAAGACCACTTTGACTGCGGCAATATTAAATGTGCTTAACCTCGCAGGAAAGCAGGTGAAATTAAAAGGTGTTGGTGATATCGACAACGCTCCAGAAGAGCGCGCTCGTGGAATCACTATAAACATCTCCCACAACGAGTACTCTACAGACGCTCGCCACTATGCGCACATCGATGCTCCTGGTCACGCTGATTATATTAAAAACATGATCACAGGTGCCGCTCAGATGGACGGCGCTATTCTCGTGGTTGCTGCTACAGACGGCGCTATGCCACAAACTCGCGAGCATGTCCTTCTTGCAAAACAAGTTGGTGTGCCAAAGATCATAGTATTCTTGAACAAGTGCGATATGGTTGATGATAAAGAAATGATCGACCTAGTCGAAGAAGAAATCCGCGAGCTTTTGACAAAACAAGGTTTCGATGGAGCCAATGCTCCTGTTATTCGTGGTTCAGCTTTGAAGGGTCTAGAAGCAAAATCAGTCGATGATGAATGGGCAAAAAAGATATTAGAGCTTACCGACGCGCTAGATACTTATATTCCAGTTCCAGAACGAGATATCACAAAGCCATTCCTTATGCCTGTCGAAGACATATTCTCTATCGAAGGCCGTGGCACCGTGGTCACAGGTAAGATCGAAAGAGGTATTGTGAAAGTCGACGAAGAAGTGGAAATAGTCGGCATCAATCCAAATCAAAAGACAGTGGTCACCGGTATCGAAATGTTCAACAAGAGTTTGAAAGAAGGTATGGCTGGCGACAACGCTGGATTATTGCTCCGTGGTCTAAAGAAAGAAGACATCACTCGTGGTCAGGTGCTTGCAAAGCCGGGTACTGTCACTCCACACGACAATTTCACCTGTGAAGTTTATGTCTTGAAAAAGGAAGAAGGTGGCAGACACACTCCATTCTTCAAAGGTTACAAGCCTCAATTCTATATCCGTACTACAGATGTGACAGGAGATGTGACACTAGCAGATGGAGTAGAGATGGTGATGCCAGGTGATACAGTCAAGCTCACAGTCAAACTCGTTACTCCGATCGCTCTAGAAGAATCACAAAGATTTGCTATTCGTGAAGGAGGAAAGACAGTAGGCGCGGGAGTTGTTACAAAGATTTTGGCTTAATAAGCTTATTTAAGCTTTAATGGATAAACATTACGATGGCAACGAAAGATACAAAAACAAAAGAATCAGAAACATCTGCAGAGGAAAAAGCAGAGACTAAGAAAGTCAAAAAACCTGCCCGCGCAGGCGAGGCTTCTCCAAAGAAGAAGACAGACAAAGTCTTAGATGGCAAAGTCGTACTTCGTATTCGAGTGCGCGCTTACGAGAGCAAGATACTCGATGCGTCTGTAAAACAAATCATAGACACTGCACTTCGTTATGACGCAGAGATCGTAGGGCCGATACCATTGCCGACCGAGATCAAAAAATACACCGTCAATCGCGCCTCTTTTGTCTACAAAAATACTCGTGAACAATTCGAGATTCGAGTACACAAGAGGTTGATTGATATCATAAATCCAAATCCAAAAACAGTCGAAGCTCTTACCAATCTAGCTCTTCCTTCTGGAGTTGATATCGATGTAAAGATGCTATAAATTACAGCAATACTTAATACTAAAGAAATTCAAGATGAAATTTATTTTGGGCACAAAAGAAAATATGACAGAGTACTTTGCCGAAGATGGCGCGTCAATTCCCGTGACCATTATTTCTGCTGGCCCTACTGTGGTGACACAGATCAAGACCAAGGCGACCGATGGTTACAATGCTGTTCAAGTCGGCTTTGGTTTGAAGAATGCTAAAAATATAAATAAACCTTTGAAAGGTCATTTGAAAGATTTGGGAAGTTTTCGATACTTACGAGAATTCAGAACCGAAAGCGAACCTGAATGCAAAGTAGGTGATTCATTCAATGTTGCAGATCTTTTTAGAGTAGGCGACAAACTTCAGGTTTCCAGTATTTCAAAAGGTAAAGGTTTTCAAGGTGTGGTAAAAAGACACGGATTCTCTGGTGGTCCTCGCACACACGGACAAAAGCATTCCGAACGCGAACCGGGTAGCATAGGTGGAGGTCTGCGAACTCGCGTACCAAAAGGTATGCGTATGGCAGGCCGTATGGGTAGCGACAGAATTACTCAGAAAAATCTGAAAGTTATTTATTTAGACCAAGAAAACAATACTCTTCTTATCGAAGGAGCGATAGCTGGCAAACGAGGCACATTGGTTGAACTTATGATGAAATAATCAGATAAATTTAAAACAAATAAAACAAATGTTAAAAATGAAAACAAAAGTAAGCATTGCTATCTTCGTGGTAATAATTTTAGTCACTGGTTATTTCGCTTTTTTTTCTAATAGTGTTTCCGTTGAAGCAAAAAGAGTCTTGCTTATAGATGGAGATCTTTATTCGTTGAGTAGTTTGTATGGTAATAATCAAATAACACATGGTAAAGATACAAAGATTCTTTTTGAAGAAAAAAACGGCAAGATTTTGTTTGGTAAGGGTTTTGAAAGTATGTCCGGGGAAGTTAATGATTTTGCTTCAACAAGGCTATTTATTTTAAATGAAACTGGTGCGGAAGAACAGATAAGTAATGATGCAAATGTATTTTATGCTTTGTCCGACAAAGATATGGCCAATGTCGTTTACCTTACAGAAGGATATAATCTTTATAAGTACAATGTTGCAACCAAGAAGACTATATTATTGACGACAAATGCCTCACGACCGGATATTTCTAAAGACGGAAAAAAGATAGTTTATTTAAAATTACCTAAGGATTTTGCCGGGGATAATGGTTTTGACCAATTTCCAGGTATAGCGATATTAGACCTCGAAACATTAGAAGAAAGAATCCTTCCGAATTCAAACAGACAAGGAGATCACGCGCCACATTTTACTCCAAATGGGCAACATATTTTACTTTCGGGTTTAGCTATTATGAATATTGATGGAAGTGAATATACGAAACTCATAAAGCAGGGAGACGGTATATCTAACTTGAGCATTGAAGGCAATTCCATTTGGTCTCCCGATGGTAGATATTTTATTCACGAATTTAATAATGAGATAATTGTACTAGAGCTAAATATTACGAACAAAAGACTTGTGTCAGCTGGTGCAATAGCTTATGGTATTTCTCCAAAATGGGTAGAAGAAGGCAAAACTATATCTGTACTTGCTCCAGATAAAAAGATAGGAGATGATATACTTTCAGTTGTAAATCTAAATGGCAAAGTGTTAAGTGGAGATAAAAGCAAAGAAGGAAAATACTATAAAAATAGTAAGACTCTTCTCAGATTAAGACCACAAAGAGTTTCGACAAATAGTTCCAATGTTAATATTGCATCTTCTGAAAACGAAATAGTTACTGAAGTAGTAACTGATGATAAATCCAAAGAATTGTTTTCATCAGAAGGAGTTCTTGTCCCTGATAAAACAGTAGATCAAAATAAAGGAGGTTTACTAAAAGCAACACCATCTAAAGATCTTAGCGCTACATTAGAGCAATGAAATCAAATAAAGATAAGAAAATTTTTGTAACCTTTGGATTTTTTTTGGCATTATTTATTTTGCCACTTTTTTCTTTTGCTCAAGTAACGTTAAGAAATCCGCTTATCCCAGAACATATTGTTAATAACTTGTATGATCACAATAATGTGTTGGGAAAAAAGAAAGTTTATGATTGTCGAGTTTCTGATGTTACTCCAAATGGTCTAGATGATAATCATGGGGGAACTGATTTTAAAGCTTTGATAAATGGTAGTACTGATCCAAACAAACCAGTATATACCATCAGAGCCGGAAGAGTGTATCAGACATCTGATGTAGTGTGTCCTGACAATGGATATCCTGGTAGTACCTGTGGGGGCGGTTTTGGTAATCATTATCGTATTGATCACGATGGAGATACTTCAGACAAAGCTGGTTTTGTTAGTATTTACGCGCATTTAAAACAGCCAATACTTCCTGATCCCATTTATGTAGGTGGTTCTGTTGCTTGTGGACAGAAGGTTGGATTGACTGCATCTTCTGGTAGTTCTAGTGGTCCTCATCTTCATCTTGAACTTCGTAAAAATAAGGTTGCGAATGGTGTAGTATCATCATTTACTAGAGTTGATCCGTTTGCAGGTAGTTGTAATACTACTACACCCCCTAGCTGGACTTCAGTATCAGTAGACAAACAACCTTCCGTTGATTGTGATCTTCATCCTCTTTCTCCTAGTAATGTATCTGTTGCTCAACCAAAAACGAATAGTGTGCAACTAAGATTTAAAGATAATGCATTAGATGAGATAGCCACCAAAATAGAACGCAAGATTGGTGGTGGAAGTTTTACTTACTATGGTTATTTCAATGGTACTTCTACTACAACAAATCCAGGTTATGTAAATACATGGACGAACACGGGACTTTCTACTGCAGTGGAGCATTGTTATCGGTTATATACAAGCAATACACAATACAATTCACGATATTATTCTAATACAGGATGTGGAATGACTCAGAGTACAAATATTGCTCTGCTTGCTCCCAGCAATTTATATATCACAAATGTGACTACCAATAGTTTAATGCTTAACTTCAACGACAATGAGTTTAATGAAACAGCTACTATGTTGGAAAAAAAGATAGGAACAGGAAATTGGACATATTTTGGTTACTTTAATAATCTTGCTGGAGCAAATAGTTGGAATTTTACAGATACAGGACTCGCTTCAAAAAAGACTTATTGTTATCGATTAAAAGCACTAAATCCTTCTGCTAGTTCGACTTACTCAAATGAAGCCTGTGGTACGACATTATAATCAAAAAATTGACAAAAAGCCCAAAATATATTAGATTCAAGTAGATCAATATCATATTTAAAACAATGGAAGCAAAAATATACAACCAAAAAGGAGAAACAGCAGGAAGCATAGAATTGCCCGCAAAAGTTTTCGGCGCGAAATGGCGAGCTGATTTGGTGCATCAAGTTGTAGAGGGTATGCGTTCCAACAAACGAGCAGGCACAGCAGATACCAAAGATCGCGGTGAAGTTCGTGGTGGAGGCAAAAAGCCTTGGAAGCAAAAAGGCACAGGTCGCGCGAGACACGGATCCACCAGAAGTCCTATCTGGGTGGGTGGAGGTGTCACACACGGGCCTTTGGCTGAGAAAAACTACAAGAGAAAAATCTCAAAGAAAATGCGCGCGCAAGCACTCTTCTCTGTGCTTTCAAAGAAATTAAAAGACGAGGAAATTCTTTTTGTTGATTCTTTACTTTTGTCTTCGATCAAGACAAAGAGCGCAGTAGAAGTGATGAAGAATCTTTCGAAAACTACAGGATGGAAACCTCTCGCTAATTCCAAGAAACCTCGTGTGTTAGTAGCTCTAAATGATCGCAGTGAAAAGACAGAAAAAAGCTACCGAAATCTACCACAGCTCGAGATTGTTTTTTTGAAAAATTTAAATCCATTAGATGTGTTGCAATACCAATATCTTTTGATAGAAAATCCTGAAGCTGGTGTAAAATTCTTGGAATCCCGTGGAGCATAATGAATTCAAAATTAAATAAAAGTTAAATAAAATTATTTAAAATTTATGAGAGACATAACATTAAAAACAATCAAAGAGCCTAGAGTCACCGAGAAATCAAGTACTGTTGCCGAACAAAATGTGTACACATTTAATGTGGCTCCTTCTGCAAACAAAACAGAGGTAAAGAAAGCTATTTTTGCTTTATATAAAGTCAAGCCAACAAAAGTAAATATATTGCCCGTGCCACAAAAGAGTGTTATGTCCAAAGGCAAGATGGGTGTAAAAAGTGGTGGCAAGAAAGCAGTAGTATATTTGAAAAAAGGAGACAAGATAGAATTTATTTAAATGAAATTTAATACATCGAATCAATCATGAAAACCTACAAACCCACAAGTAAACCAAGACGACAGATGACGAACATAAAGTATCGTGATTTTCTGACGCGCACCAGCCCTACCAAGTCCCTGACTTATGGTTTCAAAAGATCTGTAGGTAGAAATAGCGATGGACGCATCACAATGAGACACAAAGGGGGAGGACACAAGAGACTCTTTCGTGATGTTGATTTTCTATATGACAAAAAAGATATTCTTGCAAAAATAGTTTCTATCGAATACGATCCAAACAGAAGTGCTTTCATCGGTCTTGCTGTCTATAAAGATGGTGAAAAGAGATATGTCGTCGTACCAAAAGAAGTAAAAGCCGGAGCTTCATTTATAGTTTCCGAAAAAGCAGAGCTCTCCGTGGGCAACAGACTTCCGCTTCGCAATATTCCAGTCGGCACATTTGTATACAATGTAGAAATCAAGCCTAGAGGTGGAGCAAAGATCGGTCGCTCTGCTGGTATATTTGCGCAGGTAGTAGCAAACGCTGAAGGCTACACAAACCTAAAAATGCCTTCATCTGAAATCAGAAAGATAGATGAAAATTCTTGGGCTTCTATCGGCACAGTGTCAAACGAAGAACATCATTTGGAAAATTACGGCAAGGCAGGTCGCTCTCGTTGGAAAGGCATTCGTCCTACAGTGCGAGGTACTGCTATGAACCCAGTCGATCACCCATATGGAGGTGGTGAGGGCAGACAAGGTCGCGGTATCAAAAGACCAAAAACAATGTGGGGTAAAGTCACCGGAGGACGCAAAACCCGCACACCAAAGAAATACTCAAACATATTCATAGTATCTCGCCGAAAGACTGGCAAATCAAAGAAAGAATAATAAATTTTGAAAAACATAAAAAACGGACGCAGTCGCGTCTGTTTTCTTGTTTATGTATTTGTGTGTATAACTTTTATTGCAATATATTCGTATTTATATATAATAAATATATATTATAAATATAGCTTATAAGATAATTATGAAAACTATTACTTTCACAAACAATATGTCTATAGATCTTATGCAATGGATGGAAAAGTATTCTGCAAAAGAAAAGCTGACCAGGCGCGCTGTTTTAGAAAAAGCTCTTACAGAATTTCGTAAATCAGTTCGCAGAAAGGAATACGCAGAATCTTTTAAAAAGGCATCTATGGATGCGAATCTAAGAAATATGGCTGAAGATGGAATGGGAGATTATTTTAACCAATTAGAATATCTAGAACGATAATATGTTACAGAGAGACATTTACTTGGCCAATTTAAATCCTACAAAAGGTCGCGAGCAAACAGGCAAAAGACCAGTTGTTATTATTTCTGGCAATACGATGAACAAGAATCTGGGCATATTCATCGTCTGTCCTATTTCCAGTAAAATCAAAAATTATGCTGGTTGTATAAAGCTCGAAAAGAATAAAACAAATAAATTAACCGAAAATTCTGAAATAATAACTTTTCAAATACGAACCATAGCAAAAGAAAGGATGATCAAGAAAATCGGTGAAATCACTGATACAGAATTAAAAGAGATTTTCTATTCTTTAAATGAAGTGTTTTATTACTAAAACGGACATTCTTGGGTCATTTGACTTTATTTTGTATTTTGATATGATGAGACCAAGCTCGTTTGGAGCTTTTTGTTTACTTGTTTCTTTATTTGAATATGACCAGATCAATCAAAAAAGGTTTAAATGTCGACGAAAAACTGCTAAAAAAAATAGCAGGTAAAAATCCGCTTCAGACTCCAGTCATCAAGACTTGGAAGAGAGCTTGCCAGATAGCGCCCGAGATGGTGGGTTTCACTTTTGGTGTTTACAATGGCAAGGTCCATATCGAAGTATTAGTCACCGAAGATATGGTGGGTCATAGACTAGGCGAATTCTCACCGACAAAGAAATTCACAAAGCACGGCGGAAAGATGCAGAAAGAGCTTGAACAGAAAAAGAAAGAATCCGAGATAGCGCAAGCCAAAGCAGCCACTGAAACAGCAGCCAGCGCAAGCGCGAAGAAAAAATAAAATAACAATATGAAAGCATTTTTGAAAAATTACAGACAAGCCCCAAGAAAAGTTCGCTTAGTAGCAGGACTCATCAAAGGAAAGAAAGTAGATGAAGCTATCGCTCTTTTGGATTTTCTAGCAAAGCGAGCAGGCCTCCCAGTCAGAAAGCTTTTACTTTCTGCTATAGCAAATGCTACTTCTGCTGGTTTTTCAAAAGAGAATTTATTTGTCAAAGAAGTGCGAATAGATAAAGGCATAGTAATGAAACGAATGATGCCAGCCGCTATGGGTTCCGGACACAAGATTAACAAGCGCACTAGCCACATTTCTTTACTTTTGGCAGAAAAAATAGAAAAAGCATTAAAAACAACCAAAGTAAAAGTGGTTAAAGAAAAGAAAACAAATTAATTTTATGTCAAAAATAGTCCATCCATATGCGCATAGGTTGATCATACTTCGAGACTGGAAGTTTCATTGGTTTGCTGATCCAAAAAAATACTGTATCTACCTGAAAGGTGATGTGTTGGTCACTGAATATTTGGAAAAGAAATTGCGTGGTTCGTATGTGTCTTCTATCGAGATCGAGAGAAATCAAAAAACTACTCGATTTATTATACATACTTCCAGACCAGGACTCATAATAGGCAGAAATGGCGAAGGTGTAGTAAAACTCAAAGAAGATATCTTGAAAAAAATGAGCAGTTTGAAAATGCCAAAACCGCAAGATTTCAAACTCGAGATAGTAGAGATTTCAAATCCAGAAGCCGATGCCGCTATCGTGGCATTTATGATAGCTGAGGGTTTAGAAAAGAGAATGCCTTACAGAAGAGTCGTAAAACAAATGGTAGAAAAAGTAATGTCTGCGCACGGTGTACAAGGAGTCCGTGTGGTATTGGGGGGCAGACTAGGTGGCGCAGAAATAGCTCGTACCGAAGAATTGAAAAAAGGCAGTATTCCGCTTCAGACTTTTCGTGCAGATATAGATTTCAAACGCGAACGAGCCAATTTGCCTTATGGTGTCATAGGTATCAAAGTATGGATTTATCGCGGTAAGATTTTTGCAAAAGAAAAAGAGACCAAACAAACAAATTAATTTTTTTAATTATTTTTTATGTTAATTCCAAAGAAAGTAAAATTTAGAAAATGGCAAACAGGACGGGCAAACCCAAAATCCATCACAGGTGAGACTCGGGGTACTCGGCTTTCTTTTGGTTCGCACGGACTCAAAGCTATGTCTCAAGCTCGTATCAAATCCAATCAGATAGAATCCGCAAGAAAAGTCATATCTAGGACTCTCACTAAAGCAGGCAAGTATTGGGTTCGTATTTTTCCAGACAGACCTTTCACAGCTAAAGCCGCCGAAGTAGGTATGGGAAAAGGTAAAGGCGATCCACAAGGCTACTGTTTCGATGTTTATCCGGGGCGTATTATATTTGAAGTCGATGGAGTAGACGAGGTCACAGCTCGCGAGGCATTACGAAAGGCTGGCACCAAGCTCCCTGTAAAGGCAAAGGTTGTGGCAAAGGCGCACAGATAATACTCGGATAATTTAAATAATTTTATGGCAAAGAAAATAAAAGAAACAAAAGAAGATTTGAAAGGAATGAAAGAAGTAGAGCTTTTGAAAAAACTTGGCGACTTGGAAGAAAGTATGCGAGTACTACGATTCAAAGCCCAAGGTTCAAAGTCAAAGAATGTAAAAGAATATGGTATGCTAAAAAAACAAATAGCCCGAGTTTTGACCGAGATGAATAAGTTCAAGAAAAATTTAGTTAAAAATAGCAAATAATTATGAAAACAAAAATAAACAAACTTGCCCGCCTAGAAGGAGAGAAAATATCCGAAAACAATGGAGCTTTGCTTCAAGGTGTGGTGGTGTCCGACAAGATGACAAAGACCGTGGTGGTGTCCGTGTCTCGTTTTGTAAAGCATCCTAAATACGGCAAATACTATAAGATCGACAAGAAATACAAGGCTCATAGTGAAGAGAACAAATACAAGACAGGCGACAGAGTAGAAATATCTGAAACCAAACCAATGTCCAAAGACAAGCATTATAAAGTAGTCGGCCTAGTTGGCGCGGTAAAATAATTTTATGATTCAAACAGAAACATTAGTAAAAATAGCAGATAACGCAGGAGGCACAGTGGGCAAAGTGTTCAAAGTTTTAGGCTCTGCACACAAGAGGTACGCCACACTTGGCGAGCTCGTCATCATATCTGTCAAAATAGCTACCCCTAGAAAGGCTGTAAAAAAGAAAGATGTGCATCAGGCTGTAGTAGTCCGCACCAGAAATGCATACAGAAGACGCGACGGATCTTATATTCGTTTCGATGAAAATGCAGTAGTGTTGCTTGAAAAAGGCAAGCTTGATCCAAAAGCTGGTCGCGTATTCGGGCCTATTCCTAGAGAGCTCGCTGAAAAAGGTTTTCAAAAGATTATTTCCCTTGCGCCAGAAGTAATATAATTTAGTTATAAAGTTCATAAAGTCATAAAGTATATGAATGTAAAAAAAGGAGACAATATAATAGTGTTGACAGGAAAAGACAAAGGTAAAAAGGGTAAAGTTACCAGTGTTTTAGTGCAGAAAAATAGAGTTGTAGTGGATGGTATCAATATGATGAAAAAACATCAAAGACCTCGAAAGTCAGGCGAAAAAGGATCCATACTTTCTGTGGCTATGCCAATTCATTCTTCAAATGTAAAGAAGCTAGATTAAACTAATCAAAATAAATATTATGAAACACTTAACCGTAAAAGAAAAAGAAGCAGAGAGTTTTGAGAAACTAAAAGGTGTTTTTGGCTACAAGAATGCTATGGCTGCGCCAAAGCTCGTCAAAGTCGTTTTAAATGTCGGCACAGGCACGGCTATCAAAAAAGACAAGAACAAGAATGACGCTATCCTAGAAAGACTAGCAAAAATCACTGGACAAAAGGGAGCACTCCGAGGAGCAAAGCAATCCATCTCAACTTTTAAAATACGACAAGGTGATCCTATCGGCGTGGTGGTGACTATGCGTGGTAGCCGAATGTATGCGTTCCTAGAAAAACTTTTCAATGTAGCACTGCCAAGAACCAAAGACTTTCGTGGTATAAATCCCAAAGCCGTAGACGATTTAGGCAACATAACCATAGGTATAAAAGAACACACTATTTTTCCAGAGACAGCCGATGAAGATATTCGTGATGTTTTTGGTCTGGCTATCACCGTAGTTTCTACAGCAAAAAGTAAAAAAGAAGGCAAAGCATTCTTTGAGCTTATCGGAGTACCTTTCAAGAAAGAAGAAGAAAGCAAAAAAGAAGGAAAGAAAAGATAAATATTCTAATCTAAAAAATCCCCGCAAGGGGATTTTTATTTGAAATATCTATCTAAATATGCTACATTGTTGTTATGAATACAGTGACTTTACCAAAAACTAAATACTTACAAATTCTAGACACTCAAGAAAAACTCCGAGATGATTTGATTAATTTACGAAAAATCGTATTCCATTTAGCTCAAGACGAAATAAGTCTTAAATATGCAAAAAGACTTTCAAATATAGAAAAAAGGCTTTCTTTTGGAAAAGGATTGAGTTTCAAAAATAAGAGTGAAATTAAAAGATTCTTTCAGTCACTCTAGTATTTATGCAAAATTCTTCCAATACAGATTATGTCTTTTCTGTAGAATTTAAAAAGATTCTTGAAAAGATTGCAAGAAAAGATAAGGCAGGATTAAAGAGAATAGAAGATCAAATATATAAAATAATCTCAAATCCTCTGATAGGCAAGCCTCTTCGTAATGTTATGAAAAATTATCGTAGAGTGCATATAGGATCATTTGTCTTGATTTATAAAATTGAAAATCAAAAGATAGTATTTATTGATTATGATCATCACGACCGTGTATACAACCAGAAAGAGTAAAATCCTTTTAACAAACAAGGTAACAAACAAGGTTAAACCTTGTCAAAGACTACCCAATTCACCATATATTTGCTATGCTTGTCCATAGGCAATATTTTTATCATTTATCATTAAGCTATATTTAATATATGCAATCATCCAATATGATTTCGTATCTTCTATATATGGAGAACTAATAAAGCTAAACACTACAGACTACGCTCCAAAAATAGAGAATGGTAATTTCAATAAATACAATTTTTCAAACAATGCTTGGACCATTACCGACAAATCAGGCACTACTCATAAATTTGGCACTGCAGCTTCGAGTAGGCAAGATGACAGCACTGGCAACAAGATATATAAATGGATGCTGGAAGAAGTGAGAGACTTGAATGACAACTACATCAAATATGAATATTACAAAAATGACGGACAGATATATCCATCAAAAGTAAAATACACAGGATACAATACCACAGATGGAATATTTGAAGTAGAGTTTCTTCGAGAATCAAGGATGCATCCCCAAAAGTAATAGTATATCATAACCCTTATAAAAAATACAACCCCCCTTGTATAGTTACCCTTTGTCACCCCAATTTCTTTAAACTGTCACCTCATAAGAGTAACTGTACTCGAGTTTGACTATTTTTTTGATTCTGCTAATATAGTGGCAAGGGAGCAGTACCCAGCCAAGGGCTGGTAAACTTTGGTCAATCCGTTTTTCTCCTTTAATTCTTTAGTTTTTAAAGGGTTGAAGAAAAGAAACGAGATATTGCAAGGTTCCCGCCAAAGGCGGGCAAGTCTCCTTTGTATTACTTATATGGCAAAAACATCAGTCTTAGCTAGAAATAGAAAGAAACCAAAATTTAGCACTCGAAAGAAAAATCGATGTTTTCGCTGTGGCCGAGGCAATGGCTATATGCGAGATTTCGGCATCTGTCGTATCTGTTTTAGAGAGCTAGCCAACGAAGGCAAGCTTCCTGGTGTACGCAAATCAAGCTGGTAATTTAATTTTTTCATCAAATTTATGGATCCAATTTCAAATATAATAATAATGCTCAAGAACGCAAGCCTCGCCGAAAAGGATTCTATCATCGTGCCTTATTCAAAAATGAAAAATGCTGTTTTAGAATGTTTGAAAAAAGAGGGTTATGTAGCCGGTGTATCCAAAAAAGTGCGCAAAGATTTTCCTATACTCGAGGTCAAGCTTTTATATGTAGAAAAATCTCCAAAGATCAAAGAAGTCGAAAGAATTTCCAAACAATCCAGACGCGTGTATTTCAAAATGAAAGACATTCACAGTGTTCGCAATGGTTCCGGTCTTTTGGTGCTTTCTACACCAAAGGGTATTATGTCAGGCAAGGAAGCTCGCAAAGAACAAGTCGGAGGCGAAGCTTTATTTAGGATTTGGTAACAATAAATATATGTCAAGAATAGGTAAACAAGAAATCGAAATACCAAAAGGAATCACAGTCACGCAAAGTGGCGGTGTTTTGACGGTGGTGGGCCCAAAGGGTACTCTCAAAAAAGTTTTCCGAGATGATGTGATTATAACCATAGCAGACAAGATCACTCTGAGCGTAAAAAGAAATGACAAATTTTCTAGATCTCTTTGGGGTACCTATGCTTCACATATCAAGAATATGATAAAAGGAGTCGAGACTCCATATCAAAAGAAACTCATTTTGGAAGGTGTCGGATTCAAGTCAGATGTCAAGGGTAAAGAATTTCATTTTGCTTTGGGTTTTTCTCATCCAGTCATTGTACCTATCCCAGAAGGCATCACCGCTACAGCAGAAAAGAATAACATCACGATTACAGGTATAGACAAAGAATTAGTGGGCAGTTTTACTGCGGCGATTCGCGCATTAAAGAAACCAGAGCCATATAAAGGCAAGGGTATGAGATATGATGATGAAGTGATCAGGAGAAAACAAGGTAAAAAGACTGCGTAAATAAGGTTATAGTTTTTAGGTTATAGTGAAAAAAATAAAAAAATAAAATGCAAAACAAAACAGAAAAAAGAATAAGATTAAAGAAAAAGATTCGAACGAAAATCTCTGGCACAAAAGTGCGACCTCGTTTGTCGGTGTTTCGTTCCAATAAATTCATTTATGCGCAGATTATCGATGATACTGCGGGCAAGACCTTAGCTGAAGCTAGTGATGTAAAAATTACTAGTGGTACAAAAACAGAAAGAGCTAAAAAGGTTGGTCAAATGATAAAAGAAGCTTGCGACAAAATCAGCGTATCACAAGTAGTTTTTGATAGAAATGGCTTTAAATATACAGGCAGGGTAAAATTAGTAGCTGATGCTTCTCGCGAGGCTGGGCTAAAGTTTTAGTTTTAATTTAATTTAAAATATATGGCAGAAGAAGAAAACAAAAAAGAAGATTTATCCGCTGGTAGAGGGGCGGAAGGACGAAAGAGAAACAACAATCGCAGAGGCGCATCTTTTGACAGACCAAAGCCTGAATTCGATCAGAAGATTTTGAATATTCGTCGAGTTACTCGTGTGGTGGCTGGAGGCCGCAGATTCTCCTTTAGTGTTGCTCTCGTTGCAGGAGACAGAAAAGGTGCAGTTGGTTTGGGTCTAGGAAAAGCCGGCGATACATCTTTGGCTATAAACAAAGCCCTCAGAAATGCAAAGAAAAATATGGTCAAGCTTTCTTTGACCAAGACTATGTCTTTACCTCACGAGGTGTCTGCTAAATTCTCAAGTTGCAGAGTGGTTTTGATGCCAAACAAAGGCCGTGGATTGGTGGCAGGTACAGTAGTCCGCGATATAGCAAACCTAGCTGGCATCAAGGATCTTACAGGCAAGATATTGTCTGGTAGCAAGAATAAATTAAACAATGCAAAAGCAGTAATGGAAGCCCTTAGTCAGATATCCTCGAAGTATTCAAAACCTATAATAGAGACTGTGGTCAAAGGTCAAGTCAAAGAAGAAGTTGTAAAATAAAAAAGCTAATTTTATGCAATTACATAATTTAAAAAGACAACACAAGAATAAAAAAGACAGGATCGTGGGCCGTGGTGGCAAGCACGCCAAGACTTCTGGTCGCGGTGGTAAAGGACAGACAGCTCGCGCCGGCAACAAGCGCCGTCCAGAACTTCGTGATATCATAAAGAAGCTGCCAAAGAATCGTGGCTACAAATTCAATTCCATAAACAGGAAAACTATTATTTCAAAAGAGAAAGTTCTAACAGTAGGTGACAAAAGAGAATCATTTTCTGAGATCCGAAAACGCCTAGCGATCAAAGGAGGGAAGTTGGATATAAAATAAAAAAATGCAAAATTTTTGGAGTAAAATAAAATTGATTTGGACGGATGCTTCTCTTCGCAAGAGAGTATTGTTTGTGGTTTTTGCTCTTTTCGTCTTTAGATTACTTTCTGCTATTCCTATACCAGGTATCGACACAGTCGAGCTCAATCGTTTCCTCACAGGTAATCAATTTTTTGGAATATTAAATATATTTTCTGGAGGTGGACTTTCAAACCTTTCTATTATAATGCTCGGTGTCGGGCCTTACATTACAGGATCTATCATAATGCAGCTTTTGACTATAATGGTGCCTGCTTTGAAAAAGATTTATCACGAAGAAGGTGAAATCGGCAGGAAGAAATTTACTCAATATTCTAGACTTTTGACGATACCCCTAGCTATCATTCAGGGCTACAGTCTTTTAGCAATACTCGAGAATCAAAATATTTTGGTAAATGTCACTTCTTTTGATCGTATTGCAAACTTGATCATCATAGTCGCTGGATCGATACTTTTGATGTGGATTGGTGAATTGATGTCAGAGTTTGGTATTGGCAATGGTGTGTCTATGATCATCTTTGCTGGTATCGTATCGCAGATACCTACACAAGTCAGTCAGCTCATATTTACTTTTGATGTATCGCAATTGCCTTATCTTTTAATGTTCATAGTAGCTGGAGCATTGATCATAGCCGGAGTCGTAGTAGTCACTGAAGCAGAAAGACCAATACCCGTGACTTATGCAAAACGCATTCGTGGGGCCAAGGTATATGGTGGAGGTTCTACATATTTACCACTTCGTGTGAATCAAGCCGGAGTGATGCCTATCATCTTTGCGCTTTCACTCTTACTCTTGCCTCAAATGTTTGGAAATCTTTTGGCAAATTCTTCTAATTCTATAATGCTCTCTATTTCTAAATTTTTCCTTTCATTTTCACAGACCAGCGCGTTGTACGCAATATTGTATTTCATTTTAGTTTTCTTGTTCACCTACTTTTACACAGCAGTTACCTTTGATCCGGAAGCTCTGTCTACAAATTTACAAAAGAATGGCGCATTTATTCCAGGCATTCGCCCAGGAGCCTCCACTTCTTCATACATCTCAAATGTCTTGAGTCGCATCACTTTGCTTGGCGCAGTGTTCTTGGGATTCATTGCAGTTTTGCCACTCATTATCCAGTCTCTTACTGGCATCACAGCCATAGCCCTCGGTGGTACAGCTCTTCTGATTGTCGTGTCCGTAGTTCTCGACCTCATCAAAAAAATAGATGCGCAAGTATCAATGAGGGAATACTAGAAAAACAAAACTTCTTTACTTCTTATGTTACAATATAGATGTAAGTTATTAAATTCATAAGAGTTAGTATCAAAATAATCTTGATGAAAAATATGACAGGAAATAAAAAAAGTGTAAAAACTTATAAAGATTCTAAAATCAAACTAAAAAACCAAGGTTTTCATTTTTGGTTTTTTGTAGTTTGTGTTTTATTTTTATTGCCTGTTGGCTTTTTTGCTTTACGATCAAATGTGTCCCTAGCAAGATTAAATAGCGAGAAAATGAATGTCTTAGTCATTATGACAGACGATCAACGCTATGATACTCTCTTTGCTATGCCGAAGGTACAGGAGCTTATTGTAAAGAAAGGTGTTAATTTTACAAATGCTACTGTATCTACTCCGCTTTGTTGCCCTTCAAGGGCTAGCTTTCTTTCGGGAGGATATTTTGCTTATAACACCGGTGTTTTGGGTAATGCTTATCCTAATGGTGGAGCTGCCGTTTTTGCTAAGTACGACAAAAATACTATGCCGAGAAAGTTACAAAGAGCCGGTTTTTATACTGGATTATTTGGTAAATATTTGAATAATCCCCAAGATATATCTTCTTATTTTCCTACCAAACCATCACCTTATATTCCTCCGGGGTGGGATAATTTTGTAGTTACAACTGAAGAAAATACGCCAAAAGATTGGTTTAATTTTCCAGTTGTTAAAGGTTCTTCTAAAACGGATCAACCCTCTTCTGGAATAGAAGAGAACATACATGATACATATGTAAACGATTATTTCACTGATGAGATGATGAAGTTCCTTGATTCTACTAAAAAAGAAGCAAAACCATTTTTTGCACTTTTTGCAACACACGGTCCACATTTGCCAGCGGCATCTCCCGTAGAGGATAGACAAAAATTTTCAGATTATGTCCACCATGCACCTTCATTAAAAGAAGCAGATCTTTCTGATAAACCTAAATATGTTTTAGAAAAATCTTTAATATATGACGAAGCACAGACAATCAAGAATTATATAAAGATATTAAGATCACTGCAGAGTATTGATAGATCGATAGAAAAGATAGTAAACAAGCTAAAAGAGTTAGATATTCTAGAAAAAACGATGATTGTTTTTGTTTCTGATAATGGCAATCTTTGGGGTGAACATAAACTAATAGGTAAAAATACGCCATATGAAGAGTCTATCAGAGTGCCATTTGTTGTGGTTTATCCTGGTGGTCGGGTTAATGTTTCAGATGACTCTTTTGTTTATGGTAATCTTGATCTTGCCGCTACTATACAAGAAGTAGCAAAAATACCAAAAGATACAGATGGTGTTAGTCTCATGCCTTTACTTTCGAAACCCAATAGTCCTTTGTATAATAAGCCGAAAAAACCTTGGCGCGATGATTTGTATGCTGTTTGGTTTAGGGAAAACAATACAGAAACTATTCCTAGTTGGGTAGCTATGAAGCAAAAAGTGAAAGATATAATTTATAAATATGTTGAATATCAATCGGGCGAAAAAGAGTTTTATGTGCTTACAAACGATCCGTATGAAGAAAACAATTTAGTCAACGATCCAAAATATGCTTCCCGTATAAGCGCGATGGCAGTCAAAGTAAATCCTAAAAAGGGTCTATCTATTTCTTCTCTTGGATCTAAAAATTCTTTTTTGAAAAACGCCTTTGTAGGTAAACCGTATTATTTTAAATTTGATGCATGGGGTGGCACAAAACCTTATACATGGAGTATGTGGAATAATACATCGTTGCCAAAAGGTCTTGTTTTGAACAGTAAGACAGGAGAAATTTCAGGTACACCTACTAGTACACTTGAAGAATCAATAAAAGGTCCTGCTACCTTTTTACTTTCGGTAAAAGCAGTTGATTCTTCAAAAGCCAGATACATTCAAAGACCACAAGAGTTTATTCTTGACTTTAGGTTGATGCTCTACAATGACAGAGATATTTACAATCAAAAGATAGATCAAACTCTAAAGTTAAAAGAATTGCAAAAGGTCAAATTCGAATTTGACGAATAATCCGCGGTAACTTACCGTTTTCTATTATTTCTTTTATTTATAAATTTTTAAAGAATCACCACAGACATTGATTTTTAGGCGAAAATCTTGTATTCTCTGAGATATATGCAACCACAGACTTTTGTATTTTTTGGAATAATAGGTTCTGGCAAGGGGACACAAGTAGAACGCTTGGCAGGAACTCTTAAAAAACACGACAATCGTGAGTGTCTTTTTACTTCTACGGGCAATGAATACCGAAAGTTAAAAGATAGTGGGAGCTATACTGGTTCTCTTGTAAAAGATTCTATGGATCGCGGTGAGCTTCAACCGAATTTTTTAACCAACACACTTTTTGTAAATATTTTGATTGCAGAGATGTCTCCGGAAAAACATTTCATCGCTGATGGTTATCCTCGAACTGTAGTCCAAGCGGAAAATTTTGATCAGATGATGAAATTTTATAATAGAAAAAATGTAAAGATTATCTATATAGAAGTAAGTAAAGAAGAAGCATTGAGACGCAACCTCGCGCGAGGCAGACACGATGACACGGAGGCCGGTATTGCGCGGAGATTTGATGAATATGTAAACAATGTTCTCCCCGCGATGAATTATCTAAAGGAAAAAGAAGGCTATATTTTGCACACTATAAATGGCGAGCAAAGTAGGGATGATGTAGAAAAAGATATAAATAAAGCACTAGATTTGTAAGAGTTTTAAATTTATGCAAGATGATAACAAAGAAATTATAATTATCTCACTAGGCGGTTCTTTGATTATTCCAAATGAAATAAACATAGAGTTTTTGAAAGAATTTAAAAATCTTGTTTTATCTCATATCGAAAAAGGGAAAAAGTTTGTGATCATCACAGGTGGTGGAAAAATCTGTAGAAGATATCAAGATGTCGCAAAACAACTTTCTAGTCCTTCAAATGAAGATCTTGATTGGATCGGCATAGCATCTTTAAAGTTGAATGCTGAATTGTTGCGTGTAGTATTTGGTGAATACGCATACAGAAAAGTAATATCTAATTTATCAGAAGAGATATCATTTGATAGACCTATTGTAATAGGATCAGCACATGAACCAGGACATAGCACTGATTGTGATGCAATAGAAGGAGCAAAGACAGTAGGTGCAAAAAAAATTATAAACATAACAAACACTGATTACGTATATGATTCTGATCCAAAAATAAATCCAAATGCTAAAAAAATAGAAAAGATTTCTTGGGCTGAATATAGAAATTTAATTCCAAAAGAATGGAATCCGGGATTAAATTCACCTTTCGACCCTATCGCTTCAAAGCTAGCAGAAGATAATGGTATCGAAGTAGCCATAATGAATGGCAAACCCATAGACAATCTGGCGCATTATCTAAATGGCGAAAAGTTTCTGGGGACAGTGATACAATAATGATATGGAAGAATATGATAATTGGAGTAAGTTAAAGAAGAGTTTATCAGTAAAACAATCAAAGGTTTTCTTTCACGAAAGAGAGATCTGGTATTGTTCACTTGGAAAGAATATAGGATACGAAGAAGATGGAAAAAACGAATTATTTGAAAGACCGGTTCTTATCATCAGAAAATTTAATAATGATATATTTTTAGCAATTCCATCAACTAGTTCAAAAAAAGATAATGATTATTATCATCAATACGAGCTTAACAATGAAACTTATGCTAGTATTTTATCACAAATAAGGTTACTGGATCGCCGGAGGCTTTCAAGAAAGATTGGAATGATTAAAGAGGTTGATTTTAAGGAGATAATTAAAAAAATACACAATTTACTACCATAAAAAACGAAACCCCCTTGCGGGGGTTCCTCGGAGGCCGAAGCCATTTACTACTCTAGTATAGCAAATCAAAAAAATATGTCAATTACAATCAAAACCAAAGAAGAAATAGAAATATTGCGAGAGGGTGGTAGACGGCTGGCTTCTATTCTTTATAAAGTAAAAGATTTGGTTAAGCCCGGAGTGTCTACCAAGGATTTAGATGATTATGCTTTCAAGCTTATCAAAGAGCTTGGTGATGAACCTGCATTTTTGAATTATCATCCCACTGGCGCAGAGTTTGCTTATCCTGCATCTCTTTGTGTTTCAGTAAATGATGAAGTCGTGCACGGCATTCCTAGCTCAAATAAAATTTTGAAAGAAGGGGATGTTGTATCAATAGATCTCGGGTTAAAACACCGCGGACTTTTTACTGATATGGCGATGACAGTGCCGGTGGGAGATATCAGTCCCGCGCTTATAAAACTTTTGGAAACTACTGAGCAGGCACTCGATGTCGGCATAAATGCGGCTGTGGGTGGAGGAAGAGTGGGAGATATTGGTCACGCGATAGAGAGTTTTGTGCGGAGCAAAGGAAAAGGCAAATATGGTATTGTCGAAGTTTTGTCAGGACACGGAGTAGGAAAAGCTATTCACGAAGATCCGTATGTGCCTAATTTTGGCAAAGCTGGTGTAGGCGCAAAGCTCGTACCTGGGATGGTGATAGCAATAGAGCCAATGCTCAACAATGGCACAAAGAATGTTATTTTAGATAAGGACGGTTACACCTTTCGCACCGCCGATGGAAAAAAGAGCGCGCATTTTGAACACACTATTTTGATCACAGAAGGCGAGGCAGAAATTCTTACAAAGATTCAGTAAAATTTTTTCTATTTATGTTATCATTATATTGTGAATTATGAAACTGTAAAATTTGTAAATTTTCTCGGGTACGGACCCAACCATACCACTCGAAAACTTACAAATTTTACAGTTTCATAATTCATAAATTATAACAAATGGAGAAAAAGCTTTTAAAAAATATACCAAAATTTCGTAGTAAGGAAGAGGAGCTTTCTTATTTGCGCGCACATATTGCAAAAAGAGAACAAGAACTCGCAGATCAAGGACACGAATATCCAGGAGAAGGCGCAGTCAAAGATGTCATAGAAGAGTACAAAACAAAACCCGTAAAGGATGTCTTACACAAAGAAGCTATCTTGGAAGAAGGTGAAGCTGAAGCAATAGTACTCAAACTAAAACCTGAACCACACGATGCGGTTATGGAAGAGCTCTTAGGTATTGTGATCACTAAAGGCATAAAAAATGCTCTCTCTGTCGTTGAAGCTATGAGCAATCCGCACATAGATGATGATTTTCATCGTATCTTGATTCAGTATTTTAAGAATACCAGTGCGTCTGGTGTTAAAGAAGGGGTGCCCTTATATAAATCTTTAAATATGACACTTTTTGAGATCACTCTTCCTCCTCCAAAAGACGAAGCAAGCAAGGGCAAGAGTTTCAAAGAATTTATCGGCGCGATGGAGCAGTTTTATGCTGGTATGCAATCTATCTCAGAAGATCGAAACAATAAAAAAGAAGATTATTTTACCTTAGAGGTGGCTCTGGATAACTCGTCTGATCAAGTCGTGGTTTTTGCCTCCATTTCAAACAAACATTTATCTCTGTTTGAAAAGCAGGTACTTTCTTTTTATCATGATGCAAAAATAAATGAAGTACGAGATGATTACAATATTTTTAATGAAAAAGGTAGCTCTGCCGGGGCATATGCGAGTCTGCGTGAAAGACCAATGTTGCCGATAAAGACATATGATGAGATAGAACACGATCCGATGAATACGATACTCAATGTTTTTTCAAAGCTACAGACAGAAGGGGAAGGAGTGGCCATACAGCTTTGCGTCGCTCCCGCCGGAGAAAAATTTATAAATGAGTTTCATCTGATTTTAGATGATATAAAAAACGGCATGTCGGTAAAACATGCTGCAGATAATTTTTATAAATTTAATAAAGCGTTCCTGAAAGCTTCCAAGGAATTGATTTTTGGTGTAAAAACTAATAAAGAGCAAACAAAAGAAACAAATATTGCAGGCAGGAAAGCTGTAGATGAAGGCGCGGTAGAAAAGATCGGTAAAAAGATGAAGAGCACTATAATGAAAACAAACATCCGTATTATCACTTCGGCTTCGACCAAAGAAAGAGCCGAAGCGATCTTGAATGAAGTTGAATCTTCCTTCAATCAATTCACAGAACCAGCTAGCAATTCCTTTGTGTTTGAAAAAATGAAAGATCGCGATTTGAAGGAACTCTTTCATGATTTTTCTTATCGTTTTTTTAATAAAGACAAAGTGATGCCGATGAATCTAAAAGAACTCGCATCCGTATTTCATTTCCCGATCGGCATAGACAGTCAGCCACAACTAAAAGAAGCAAAGGCAGGTATCGCTCCGGCGCCACTCGAGGTAGGGAGCGAAGGAGTGGTCTTAGGTGTAAATAGCTACAGAGGTAAAGATACAATTATTCATCTTTCTCGCGAAGATCGGATGAGACATTTCTATGTGGTGGGTCAGACTGGTACAGGTAAGACGAATATAATGCTCAATATGATAACTCAAGATATAAAGAATGGTGATGGGTGTTGTTATATAGATCCGCACGGCACCGATATCCAGACTATCCTCTCTCGTATTCCAAAAGAGCGCATAGACGATGTGATATATTTTGACCCGGCGTATACTGCGCGACCGATGGGGCTCAATATGCTAGAGTTTGATCCAAAATATCCAGAGCAAAAGACTTTTGTCGTGAATGAATTGATGGGAATTTTCAATAAACTTTTTGATATGAAGATAGGCGGTGGCGCGATGTTCGAGCAGTATTTTAGAAACAGCGCTTTTCTGGTGATGGAGGATCCAGAATCCGGGTCTACATTGCTAGAGATTACTAGAGTTTTAGCCGACAAAAAATTTCGCGATATGAAAATCGAGAGGTGCAAGAATCCTATAATAAAACAATTCTGGATTGCAGCCGAGCAAACCACTGGCGATCAATCGCTTGCGAACTTTGTGCCATATATCTCCTCAAAGTTTGATAATTTTATTTCAAACGATATTATGCGTCCTGTTGTGCTTCAACAGAATTCCGTATTTAATTTTAGAAAAATAATGGATGAGAAAAAGATCTTACTTGTAAATCTTTCGAAGGGCAGGCTGGGCGATATAAATGCAAATCTTATCGGTCTTGTGCTTGTGGGTAAGATCCAAATGGCGGCTCTTTCCAGAGTGGATATGTTTGGTAAATCTATCAATGATTTCTATCTTTACATAGACGAGTTTCAAAATGTTACTACCGAATCCATTGCTTCTATTTTGTCTGAAGCTAGGAAATACAGACTGTCGCTCAATGTCGCTCATCAATACATTACCCAGCTCGATGAAAAAATAAAGAATGCAATCTTCGGCAATGTGGGCTCGATGGCTGTGTTTCGCGTGGGTGTGGAAGATGCGAATTTTTTGGAGCCTAAATTCAAACCGATTTTTACCGCGCAAGATATTACCAAACTCGACAATTATAACGCCTATATGAGTATGCTAGTAAATGGTCAGCCGACAAAGCCATTTAATATAAAGACATATCCACCAGAGGCGGGGAATATGGCAATAGTAGATAATCTAAAACAACTCTCATATATGAAGTATGGTCGTGATCGGGCAGAAGTAGAAGCGGAAATAATGGGGCGATATGAGACACTGTCTGAGGAGAGTAGAGATGGATTTTAATAAAATTATGATAATAAATCTATTTCAAATAATAAGAAAATTTTATTGGTTTATTTTAAGACCCCAAACTACAGGAGTAAGAGTGATTTTACTCGACAAAAAAAAACAAGTTCTTTTAGTTGAGCATAAATACATAAATGGGTGGTTTTTACCTGGAGGTGGTCTAAAAAAAAATGAAAATCCCAAAAAAGGGTTGGCAAGAGAACTGAAAGAAGAATTAAATATAAAAATTCAAGACGATCCAGAGCTTATGGGTATTTACGAAAACCACTATGAATATAAAAAAGATACAGTCTATGTCTTCGTGGTAAACTTAAATGAAATTGAGATTAATATAGATGGCAGAGAGATCAAAAGAGCGAAGTTTTTTAGTTTGGATTTTTTACCAAAAAATGTTTCACCCGGTACAATGAGAAGAATTCAAGAGTTTGTGAACATTAGGAATAAAGAAAATATATGGTAATTGAAATAAAAACAACACAAGCAAAACAAGAAACGAAAGTTACCGATAGAAAACTTGAAGTTTATCTAGGTAATGAAAGTGATAGAAGATACATGAAAGAATATTTAAGGTCAATCAGAGAAATTGACCCGATTGAAATTGCGACTGTGTCAAATCCAACAAAATTAAGTGATATTCCTAAAAACACAGAGTTAATCGATATTGGATTATTTAACAAGTTAGTGGATAGTAGTATTAATGATCTTAAAAAAAGATATGGTATAGAGATTGAAAAAATCGATTTAGAACGATGCTATGTAGCAGAGCCTGAAGACGAAACTATTATAGGTGGTTTTCATGATCTTAAAAGCTTGGGATATCAGTATTGGTATGAGGCATCTTTTACTATGATTTTTAACAGTAAATTAGTTTCCAAAGAGATTAGAACCTTAGAGTTAGTTCGTAATTATTTACATGATTGCTTGCATCACTCTACTTTTAGATCATTTAAAAGAGCATTTAGGATGCCAGCTGAAACGAACAAAGCAAAACATCGAGTTCCAGAAATTTACAGGGAACAGTATGGAATAAATCTCAGAAATCAAGATGGTCTTTCTTACTCAGCGCCTGATCTAACGAAACTATCTCCTCAAGCTATCAATCTCAATCTCTTGATGGATGGCGTAATTATTATCGTGACATCGGAGGTGGCAAAAAGATTAGGTTCAGAAATTACACCCAAAAACGAAATAGAACAAGAATTGCTTAATGAGATTCTTTTGGCTCCATTTAATAATGAAATCTTGCAGAGACATTTTAAATTTTATAAAAATGTAACCGAACCAACGCAGAAATTCATTGCTCACTGGGGAGGAGATGAATTAATAAAACTTGTATTACAAGCGATGTATACTGGTGATTTAAAGAAAATAAAAAAGTTCTTCGATGATAAAACCGGTAAATCAAATAGCTGGGAGGGCATGTTTATGCAATCAGATTTTAAGTTATCAAATCAAAGTATCAATACGAAAGAAATAAAATCAAAAGAAGAAATAACCCTAGGGGAGATTCTTGAAAACATTCAAATTGAAGGATTTGTTAAAGGTACCGAACAATATGAAATTTGTAAGAGAGCTATAGGTTTTTGGGATTTTGCTTACAAGAGGGATGAAGAATTAGTTGATGCAAAAACGGTTGATTGTTCCACATTAACATCTCAGTCACATTGGGAGGGTGCCCTAATCAATATTCCTTTTATTGCTGAAAATCAAAGGACAGCATTTTCAGGAGAGACTATAGATGGTTTTGACAAAATGATTCCTGGAGATGTTTTAATAAAATTTGTTTCCATCATTAAAAAAGATCAATCTTCACATTTACATCTTGAAGTTGAAATTACTGATGATAGCTTAAAACAAAATATTTTGAATAGATTAGAAATCTCAGGTCATATATTCACTAATCATTTATATTTAACCAAAATCGGTTTACTTGGCTTGCCAATTAAGATTTAAAGTTTAGTGGGTGCATACAAAAGTTTTGCAAAATACGCTTTTTCTGTTAAGATAGGAGCATTATTATTTATTGTTTTTTGCTGAGAGTTATATTATGAAACACCCAAAAGAAGAATTAACATTTGTTATGTTGAAACCGGACGGAGTCAGAAAAGGTCTTACTGGCGAGGTTATCAGTCGTTTTGAACAGCGATATCTGAAAGTTGTAGCGCTTGAAATGTTCCAGCCTAGTTATGAACAACTCGATAAGCATTATCCGAAAGACGAGGCGTGGATTACTAGACTTGGCACAAAAACTCTCTCGACTTATGAAAAGTACGGCTATGACGCGATGGCGGACTTTGACACTATGGATCCTGCA